>Ga0193706_1001278_pt1 | contig 11529 bp, 10 predicted proteins | sample U3c1metaG_FD_160130 | JGI IMG/M metagenome (GOLD analysis project Ga0193706, IMG submission 160130) | Soil microbial communities from a riparian zone of the East river system, Colorado, United States - U3c1 | ecosystem: Environmental > Terrestrial > Soil > Riparian zone | place: USA: East River... | reverse complement strand
ATCTCTTCGTGCCCATCTGCCTCGCGGCGTCGCACATCGCCTACGGTTCAATTCGCATGGAGCCCGTCTTCATGATCATGGGCCAGAGTTCCGCGACCGCAGCGTCGATGGCAATCGATGAAAATATTTCGGTTCAGGGCGTGAACTACGACAAGTTACGCGCACGCCTCATTACGGATGGGCAGATTCTACTTTGGACGAATGCTGCATCCGCGCGCGGCGGGATGAATCCAGAGCAGGCAGCGGCTGCCGGCCTGCGCGGTCCACGGCCCAACCTTCCCGGTATTGTCCTCGATGAATCCACGGCTGAGAAGAAAGGCGATTGGATCGAGAGTCATTCCGTAGCGCCCTATGTCGGCGACGCGTACATCCACGATGGCAACGCCGAGAAAGGCGCGATGACCGTCACGTTTACGCCGAATATTCCTGAATCCGGCGAGTATCAACTCTTTCTCATTTCCACTCCGAACCCGAATCGCGCTAGCAACGTGCCGGTGATTATCTCAATTGCCGAGGAAATCAAAACGGTGCGGATCGACCAGAAAGCATCAGCAGTCGCGTCGCTCGGAAAATTCAAACTGTCGAAAGGCAAGGCCGCTATTGTCACGGTATCGAACAAGGACACGGATGGCTACGTGGTTGTGGACGGCTTGCAGTGCCTGCCCGTGAAATGATGGCGAAACCGGAAGGTGACGACGCTCGCCGCTAGTGGGGCTGCCGTCCCGGCTGCCGCCGGCCGTTTCGGCCGGTTGGGTCGGGACACCAGCGGCAGAGGGCCAGTGGACGATCGGAGGCGGGTCGCCCAGCCACTACGGTTCGTCCGATCCGAGAAGCCGCTTGCATTTTCTGAGAGCGTTTGGATATTAGCGCCCGCTTTTCGTGTGGGGTCTTAGCTCAGTTGGTAGAGCGTCTCGTTCGCAATGAGAAGGTCAGGAGTTCGAGCCTCCTAGGCTCCACCAAAATTCGGCGCCGGTGTTCAAACGAGCACCGGCGCTTTAATTTTCATCAGTGCGTTTTCGGCGGCAAGTTCGCTTCGCGTTCTTTCAAGGGCGTGAAATTTCCAGCTTCGCAACACGACACGAATGTTTCTGTCACCGACTTCAACTCTTCCCATCGGGCCCGGATCGTTTTGGCCTCAGTGCGATTGATCTGGTTGTCCGCTGCCGCTGAAGCGATCACGGCCAGCAGGTCGGCGAACTCCTGCACGATCTCGTTCGTCGCCGGCATGAGGTAATCGGGATGCGCATTCGTCGTGCGCGGGTTCTTCACGAAAAAGCCGCCAGCGTTCTGGCAGATCCACTGCACGATGCGCGCATCATTCGAGCAATGCACCAGCGCCGCGACGCGATCGAGTGGATTGGCGGACGGCGCGCTGTCGGCCTGCGGCGGTTCGGCCCATTTGTAGATCAACGAGAGCGAAAGCCCGAGGTCGGTGGAGATTTGTTTGGGACTGCACTTGTCGAAAACCTGGCGCAGCAGTTCGTGCGATTGCATGGCGCGAGGTAAGCAGGAAGGTGACGGGCCGAAAAGCGCAGAGTGCGTGGACTCGACGATGCGGGGCGGTGTGCCTATCACTGCATCGAGAAGGAAACACGAATGCAACTCACGCTTGTCAGTCACTACGGCGCGAAGCCGGCGCGGTTCGCGGCGTTATTGTCGGAGTTGCAGTCGCAACTAGCTGCAACGCTTGGCGCGAACTTCACGCCATATCACCTCTATCAAATTCATGGAACGATCGTGGGCCTGGAAGGTGAAGGTGAACGAGCCGGCCTGCGAATTCGGAACGAAAACTTCCGGCGTCATCGCGATGTAGAGCGCTTTATGGACTTCCCACAGATTGTCGGTTTGGTCCGCGCTGTGAAGCCCTTCTGCATTCGAGTCGGCGGATTTCAGCACAGCGCGGATTACGACTTTACGAGCAACGGAGCCCATCCTTTCATCCGGTCGTTCTCGATCCAGGGCACGATCGCTGTTGCGATGGGCTGGCCTTGGGCGAACGGACGGTGCTCCGACGCTTTGTTCAAGTTGCGGAAATCGCTTGAAGGTTGCGGCGTGCTACACAAATGGCATCGGCGTGAGAGTGATCGCGACAACGACTTCTTCTTCGTGCTTGGTCGAGTCAGCCGCGAGCGGGTTACAGGCGATTGCCTGAAGGAAGCGGAAGAGATCCTGCGGCGTCAACTCGCGGCCCGCGAGCCGATCGAACTGGAAGTTAACTGCGACACTTTGCGCTGATTGCTTACGAAGATCCGCAGCTTCCGCTGGCCGCGTCGCGAGTGTGGCGTGTGAATGATTCGAGGCTGAGTGCCGAATCAATCGCGGCGATCTATTGAACGGAGTATTCACTTAACGCCGTAATTGATGCTCATCGCGCCGCCGACAAGGTTTACGATCTTCACTTCGTGACAGCCGAGTTCGCGCATTTTCTCCGCCACGCCGCGTTGGGCAGGATAGTGGAGAAGTGACTCAAAAATGTAAGCGTGCGTCGCTGAATCACCGCAGAAGAGTTTTCCGAACGTCGGCACGAGGCAACGCAAGTAAGCGAAGTAGATGGCGCGTAGGAGAGCATTGTCCGGCTTGCCGAATTCGAGCACGACGAGACGTCCGCCTGGCTTCGCAACGCGATGCATCTCGCGCAGCCCGCGTTCCCAACTCGGCAAGTTGCGCAGACCGTAGCCGACCGTTACCGTGTCGAAAGTGTTGTCGTCGAACGGGAGTTGCTGCGCGTCGCCGTGCTGGAATTGAGGATTGAGGATTGAGGATTGAGGATTTTGGCGTCGGCGAGCGACCGTCAACATCGCCTCGCTAAAATCAAATCCCGTCACTTCAGCGCCACGGCGCGCGAGCGCAAACGCGATGTCGCCGGTGCCACAACAAACATCCAGCGCACGATCACCAGCGTTCACATCCGCGAGACGCACCACGCGCCGTTTCCACAGGCGGTGCAGTCCGAAGCTCTGCAAGTCGTTGATGAGGTCGTAGCGTGGGGCCACTTGCGCGAAAAGATCGCTGACCTTCGCGCCACGCTGTTCGCCTTCGATGTAGAACTTGTTTCCCACAGCGGACATCAAGCATGCCTGGTGGTGAGCTGCTGTGCTGCGTCACGGATCATGTTCCGCAATTCATCTGGCGCGAGCGCCGTGGCGTGGCCTCCCCAGCTCAGAATCCAGCGCTGCACTTCCGCCAAGCTCGAGAGTTTCAATCGCAGCTCGGCGCCGCCGTCTTTCAGCTCGCGCAATTGCTGCGAGGGATGCCACCGCTTCTCGCGAATGAAATCCGCCGCGAATGGCGTGAACTGAATTGCTACGTCGAAGCTTTGCTCACCGGACACGACGCCGAAGCTGTCGTGCAGCCGACGTTCGAGCGAAAACTTCGCGGTGCGCGTGAACGTCTTCCCATTCTCCCGCAGGTTCGAAACGCGCGCCGGCACGAAAGTGCGGATGTCCTTGCGCGCATGATCGTACCCGAACAGAAACCATTCGCCGTTGATGTTCGCGAGATGATACGGGTCTACAACCCGCGGCTCGGTTTTCTGCTGCCCGGGTTTGCGATACTCAAATTCGATCTGGCGATGGCGCGCGGTGGCTTTCGCCAACGCGTCGAAGGCTTCCAGATTGAGAATCGGCTCCGCGCTGGTGCGGAACGAGATCGTCTGGTCCCACTCGGCGATGTTGAACGAAACCGTGTCCGGCAGTTGCTGCGCCAGCTTCTTGAACGCGCTGACGATCGGTTTCTCGAAGTTGGTGCCGCGGTATTGTTGCAACGCTTTTTCCGCCACGAGCAAGGCCACGAGTTCGCCTTCGGTGATTTGCAGAGACGGGAATGAACTGACTTCCCGCGTGTAATGAAATCCACGACGGGCCGGGCTGTACTCGATCGGCAGCTCCATGCGGTCGCGCATGAACTCGACATCGCGCTGCGCGGTCTTGAGGGAAACTTCGAGGTCTCGCGCGATCGTAGTCGTGTTGGGATGGCTGCCCGACGCGATCTGCTGATGAATCTGCATCATCCGCTGGAGCGGCGGACGATGCTTTCCGAGAGTAACTGTTTTCGTGGCGCGCGACGGCACGAAGGGAGAGTGCCGCTAGGCGAGCTTCGTCAGCAACTCTTCGTTCGTCTTGTGCTTCTTCAACGCAGCGAGCAGCGTTTCCATCGCTTCGACCGGGTTCAAGTCCACCATCATGCGGCGGAGCTTGCGGATCGATTCGATGTTCTTCGCGGAATAGAGCTTCTCTTCCTTGCGCGTGCCGCTCTTCGGAATGTCGATCGAGGGGAACAGACGGCGATCCGACAACTTACGATCGAGAATGAGTTCCATGTTACCGGTGCCCTTGAACTCCTGGAAAATCAGTTCGTCCATGCGGCTGCCGGTGTCCACGAGCGCCGTGGCGAGAATCGTCAGCGAACCGCCGTTCTCGATCTTGCGGGCTGAGGCAAACATCTTGCGCGGAATTTCCAAAGCACGCGCATCCACACCGCCGGTCATCGTACGGCCGGAGCCGCCGTGAACCGAGTTGTACGAACGCGCCACACGAGTCAGCGAGTCGAGCAACACGAGAACGTCTTTGCCCGCTTCCACTTCGCGGCGGCAGCGCTCGATCATGAAACGCGAGAGGCGAACGTGGGTTTCGAGTTCCTGATCGTTCGAGGAAGCGACGACTTCGGCTTTCACCGAACGTTGAAAGTCCGTCACTTCTTCAGGGCGCTCGTCGATGAGCAACACCATGACGTGAACGTCAGGATGGTTGGTCGTCACCGCATTCGAGATCTGCTTGAGGATGGTCGTCTTGCCCGTCCGCGGCGGTGCAACAATCAGGCCGCGTGTCCCTTTGCCGATCGGGGTGACGAGATCGATGATACGTGTTTCCAACGAGTCGGCCGTGGTCTCCAACTGAAATTTTTCGATGGGATCGATCGTGGTGAGGTTCTCGAAGCGCAGCGCTTTCGTATAGTCGGCGAACGGCATGCCGTTGACCTTCTCGACGGTCTTGAGCTGCGGATTTGCCCCACGATGCGGCGGGTTCAGCGCGCCTTCCACCTGCGCGCCTTCACGCAGAAAGTTCTTCTTGATGGTATCCGGCGTGACAAAGATGTCGGTCGGCTTGGGCGAAAAATGGTGCTCGGAAGAGCGCAGAAAACCGAAGCCCTTCTCAGAAATTTCCAGAAAGCCCGAACCGATTTGGGGCGTTCCGTTGCCTTGCGCATTGTTGTCTTGTGTCTGCGCGGCGTTGCCCTGTGTGGCGTTGCTCATAAGATGTGTTGTGCTGCTGAAGTAAATTAACGAAACCGGAAATACCGTTTACGAAATCGTGAATCTTTGGAAAACCGTGCGCTCCCGAAAAAACCTTCCTTGCGCCCTCGGCCAGACCTTCAACGCGCGCAAATAAAGGCTAAAGAGAGGAGGGGCGCAACTACTTATTTGCAATTACTCATCCAGTGTGGACGCGCCTTCGCCCTTTCGCTTTCCGGGCTTATACGATGTCAAACGCGCGCCGCAGCATGGCGATACTCTGGGGCACAGCCGTCGATGGATCTTCTTTTCCTTCGAACTCCAGCGCCACGTAGCCGGTGTAACTCACCTCGGCCAAAATGCCGGCGATGCGTTTGTAATCGAGATCCAACGTATACCATTCGCCGCCGCCGTCATACGTCTTGGCCTGTACATAGATGACCTTGGACGCGATCTGCTTCAGCTTGTCGTACGGGTCTTCGAGAAAATTTCCTGTATCCATCAATGCGCCAAGCCACGGCGACTTGATGGCGTTTACGATGCGCAACAATCCTTCGGGCGTGCGGCTAAGGCCCCAATGATTTTCCACCGCCAGCGTCACCCCGCATTGTTCTGCCTTGGCCAAACATTTCTGGATGCTGTCGATGCACCATTGAAAGCCTTCATCTTCAGTGTGGCCAGGCAGCACCGGTTCGATGCCGCGCGCTTTCATGAGGTCATCAAAACTCTTGATCGTGTTCCATCGACCGGAGTTGAGGCGAATGCACGGGACGCCCAGCTCGTATGCGATCTCGATGCATTTGTGAGTGTGCGCGATCTGTTGTTCCAGAAACGTGCGATCGGGACTCACGAAGTTCTGGTGAATGGAAAGTCCCACCAACCCGGTGCCGCGATGAAGCGCGTGGCGTTTGAGCCGCCGCAAGTATGCCCGGTGCTCCGCGGTCAATGGGTCCTTCTCCGGCAGGTCCATCTGCCGGTGCAAAATATCCACGCCGTGCAGGCCGAGTTCGCTGGCGCTATCGATGACGGTCTCGATCGGCACCTTCGCCGTTTTGAAATGCCAATACGAATAACTGGCCACGGCGAGTTTCACTTTGGGCTTGGGAGCGGCGGCAGCAGCGCGACTGGTCGTGATCGGCAACGCTGTCGCGAACGCGGTGGCGGCGGATGTTTTCAGAAAAGCTCGGCGAGTGGTGTTCATGGCGAAGTTGGTTTTACCGGGAGGGATTAAGAATACGAATCGGATTAAGATCAAGACCCACGCGCCGCCGACCGACGCAGTTTCGTAATCGTAATCCTGCTTGTAATCTTAATCTCTCCCGAAGCTTTTCCCCTTGCCGCGCTGCTGTCATCCACGACAATCGCCGCCCAATTCGCGGGCCGCGCCCGCGTGCTGATCGATATGACGAAAATCCTGCTGATGGGTCTCGGGCGCTGGGGTGCCAATCATGTGCGAGTGCTGAAATCGTTGCCTGTGGAGTTGTTCGTCAGCGACATGAATCCAAAGACTTACGAAGTCGCGAAGAAGGCCGGGGTGCCGGAAGATCACTTCTCCACGAACTACAGAGACTTTTCCGCCAGCGTAGATGGAGTAGTGGTGGTGACCCCGGCGCAAACGCATTTTCCGTTGTGCCAGGAATTCCTCGAAGGCGGCAAAGATGTTTTCGTGGAGAAGCCCATCACGCTGATTTCCGCCGAAGCCAGGCAACTCTCCGAACTTGCCGCGGAGAAGAAACGTGTTCTTCAGGTCGGGCACATCTTTCGTTTTGACACAGCATCGACGTGGCTTCACGAAGCAATCCGTGCGGGCAAGTTCGGGCGGGTGCAGATGCTGCGAAGTAATTTCAGCGGGTTCAAACGGCCGCGAAATGACTCGGGCATCATGTTCGCCGACGGAATTCATTTCGTGGATTTGTACAACTACTTCCTCGGCGGCACTCCCCGGCGAGTCACCGCACACGTCCAGGATTTCATGGGACGTGGGATGGAAGACGCCTCATTGCTGTCGCTCGAGTACGAGACGCCGCAAGGCGTGGCATGGGGCATCATCGAGACGAATTATTTTCTGCCAGGCAAGTATCGCGAGTTGGTCGTCACTGGCAACCACCTGAGCGCGCTTTGCGACTTCAATGTGTCGCAATACAAAATTCGCACCTTCGCCAACAAGCACGTGACGCAGGGTCTTGATGTAAAAGCCGAAGAAGGCGTGATGCACCAGGTGGAGTGCGCGCCGGTAGAACCGTTGCTCGCTGAGTTGCGCGCGTTCACCGAGTCAATCGCTACGCGTGAGCCGGCGCTGGCCGACGGCTGGGCTGGCTATCAAGCGGTCCGCGTGCTCGAAGCCGCACAGCAGTCCATTCGCGAAGGCCGATCCGTGACCATGGCCGCGTAAATATTTGTTGGTCCACGTCGCGTTTTCGCAGTGCGGTCTATTACGGCACTACGGTTCCACACAGGACCGCTTCGATTCGCTTCTGCAATTCGCCGAAGATCGCATCCATGGACCGATGCCCGTCAACGATCGTGAAGCCGTAGCTCGATTGCAGGTGACGGAACCTGTCTTCCACGAGTGTCTGGTACTTGAGAAACGAGTCGAACATGTCGCGCGACAGGCCGAGGTCCATTCCGCTCTCCCAATAGTCCAGCGTCTTGTTCTTCTGAAACGTGCGCTGCACGAGTTCCTCTGGCGAGACGTTCAGGTAGAACACGGCGTCCGGCACGAGCGCCAGGCCGTACAAATTGCGCAGCCATTCTTCATCCATCCCGCGCACGAGATCGCGCGCCATCAGCGTGTAGATGTAACGATCCGCGAGAACGATGAATCCCGCACGGAGCGACGGCAGAATCAGGTTCTCCAACTGGTCCGCAAAGTCCGTGGCGTAAAATAAACTCAGTGTCGTGCGGCTGAGCACGTTACCATTCTGCGCGCGATCCAATTCCTCGCTCACCAGCGTCGAGTGTTTCAAGCCGACCTGCATCGTGGCGTGGCCCGCGCCTTCGAGCCATTCGCGGACACGTGTGATCTGAGTTGAGCGTCCCGAACCATCCGCTCCTTCGATGACGATGAGCTTGCCGCCGAGTTGCTCGAGATCGACGCCGGCAATGCCGTCGCCATAAAACCGCCGCTGCGTTCGCGGCGGTAGCACGATGATGTTTTCTTCCGGCCTCATGTGCGCGTGTCAGGAATTGCTATTGGCTAAACCGTCGCGAGCAAAACGGCTCAATTCGAGTCGCGCCGCCACGGTCTGACGCACAAACGTCTGTTGCGTCTCGATCGGCTGATTGGCGTCCACCGTGATGAAATTGAACTCGTCCGTCATGCTGAGATACCGCTTCAACATGCGGCCCTGAAAAATGCGAAAGCTTTCGTAACGATCACTCGAGAGCCGCAAATCCATTCCCGCCTCGAACCATTTCAATTCCGGCCGCCCGCTTAGAATTCGGCTCAATGAAACTTCGAGGTCGGCCTTGAAGAAAAAGGTGAGATCGGGCTGCGCCGCGAAGTTGTAAATTCCACGCACCCATCCCGGCGAACAGCCGCGCACGGTGTCGCGCACGAAAGCGGTGAAGATGTAGCGGTCGCACAGCACGATGTATCCGGCGCGCAACAACGGGAGCAATTGGCGCTCGTAACGATCCGCGAAGTCCGTGGCGTGAATGAGACTGAAAGTCGTGGGCGTGAGAAGCTGGCGGCTCTTGCCTTTGCTCGTCGCCGACTTCACGAGCTCGGATGAATTCCATTCGGAGAAGAAAACTTTCAATCCCTGGAGCTGAAGCCATTTCTCAAGCAGACGGATCTGCGTGGATTTGCCCGAGCCATCCAGGCCTTCGACCGCGATCAGGCGGCCGGGGAAGTTCATCTCCGCAAAAGTTTTTGTCACAGCAGCAGCAAACTAGAAGTTCAACGCGCGCAAACCAAATGGATTTTCATAACGTCCATCACGTCTTGCTGAACAACGTCTGGCTTTGTTCGCGCAAAAACTGCGGCACGTACCACGGCCCGAGAGCATTCTTGCCGGATGATCCTGAGCCTTTCCAACCGCCAAAACTTTGCACGCCCGGCCATGCGCCAGTCGTCGCGCCGCCGCGGCGATTGCAGTAAGTCGTTCCTGCTTCAATGCGCTCGAAGAACTCGCGCTGCTCATCCTCGATTTGCGTGAAGATGCCGGCGGTCAGCCCGAAACCGCTGGCGTTCGCCATTTGAATTCCGTCGTCGAGGCTCTTCACGGTGTTCACGGCAACGATTGGCGAAAAGAACTCTTCGTCGAACCACTTCGACTTCGGCGTGAGGTTTGCGAGAATCGTCGGTTCGACGAAATGACCTTCTCCCAAATCTTTCAGCCGCTTGCCGCCCGTGATCAGCTCGCCGTCCTTCTTTCCGAGTTTCACGCCGCGGTCGTATCTCTCGACGGCACTCTCGTTAATCAGCGGGCCGAGGAATGTTTCGCGTTGCGCCGGATCGCCTATCTTCAGCGCCCGCGTCTTCGCGACGAGCGCTTCCATGAATTGCTTCGCCGCGCTCTGATGCACATAGATCCGCGAGCATGCCGAGCATTTCTCGCCGCCCATGCCGAAGGCCGAGCGCATGATGCCTTCCGCCGCGTCGTCGATGTTCGCCGTCGGCATAACGATACATGCGTTCTTGCCGCCCATCTCGCAGATGCACGGGCGCGTGCGCTGTTGCTGGAAATCCCGCAGGACTTCCATTCCGGCTTCGCGGGAGCCGGTGAACACCATTCCGTCCAGATCCTGATTCGCGATCAGTTCCGGGCCCATGTCGCTGCCCGATCCCGTGATGTAATTGAAAACACCAACGGGAATTCCCGCGCGATGGAGCAACTCGTAAAGGCGCAAACCCGTGAACGGCGTGTCACTCGCCGGCTTGAAGACGACGGTGTTTCCCGCGATCAACGCCGCCGCCGCCATGCCCGTCGCCAGCGCCAGCGGAAAGTTGAACGGCGACACGACCGCGAACACGCCGTAAGGCTTCAGCACGGTCTTCGTCTTCTCGCCATTTCCGCCGCCCATCGACATCTCGTAGCCTTTGTACGTCTCGAGCTGCTGGCAGTAATAGAGGATCAGATCGGTCGCTTCGGACACTTCGGCGATGGCTTCAAAACGGTTTTTGCCGACTTCCAGCGTGAGCAACGCGGCGAGTTCAAACTGATGCTTCGTCATCAACTCAGCCGCCTTGCGCAAAAAATTCACGCGCGCTGGCCAGCCGAGTTCACGCCAGAAAGGCGAAGCAGTTTTCGCCGCCGCAATGGCTTTCTTCACATGCTCGCGTCCGCCGCTCTGAAATTTTCCCAGCATCGTCGTCGGATGAGCCGGATCGATGTCGCCGAAGGTATTCGCGGCCTTGACCGCTTTGCCCTGGATGAACATGGGGTGAGTCTCGCCGAGCTTCTTGCGTTCGTGGACCAGCGCCGCTTCGAAGGCGCGATGAAAATCTTCTCCGAGGTTGGCGAGCGAGGTGTAAGTGATTTTTTCCATTTGAACCCGCGAGCAAGATACGCCGCCTCGTTCGTTCCGGCAAAACGTTCGACGCAGAATTTTTGACCGTGAGAGTTTGCGGTGGCCCCCGACCGATCGCTCGGCCATCAATCGCCACGACTCCACGTCCCGGCGGGAGACAGTCCGATCGCCCGTTGCGACAGCTTGGATCAAATCGAATGTGACCTTGCGTGGGGCAGAAATGCTGCACACGAGTTCGCACTTCACCGCCTCTGGGAGGCTCGCGTAAACGAGGCTTAAGTGGGGCTTCAACTTGTAAGGCGTAGGCATCGCGCTCGCGAGCTTCAACTGTTCTGAGAGAGTCGCCAGTGTGGCGGCGGCTGCAAACTCGACGAACAGCGTCTTCGTGAATTCGTTCGAGAACGAAATGCCCACACTGTGAAGTGTGAGCGGTTTCAACTCACGCGCGATCCGCTTCACGATTTCGGCGGGCGCCTCGGCGTGTGTCAGTTCACTGCTGTAGATCGTGAGATGTGGTGTGAAGACTGGCGCAGCGAACTTCGCCGCGAGTTCGCGGATCACCCACGTGAAGTGCTCTCGGTGCGGGCTCGCCGGAATGAGCCAGTAGGAAACTCTCACGCGCGCTTACGCGCTTCCTTGCGGCGGACGTCATCGAAATGTTCTTCCGCCACCATGAAGCCCAGACAGTTCGCCGCGCCACAACTGCACGGGTGATCTTCGTAATCCTGCAGGTCGTAGCCGTAATTGAAACCGAGTTCTTCACCCGCCTTGATGTCGCGCAATGCGATCACCCAAATGCGTTCGTCCTCCATCCGCGCTTCGCA
>Ga0193706_1001277_pt1 | contig 11546 bp, 8 predicted proteins | sample U3c1metaG_FD_160130 | JGI IMG/M metagenome (GOLD analysis project Ga0193706, IMG submission 160130) | Soil microbial communities from a riparian zone of the East river system, Colorado, United States - U3c1 | ecosystem: Environmental > Terrestrial > Soil > Riparian zone | place: USA: East River... | reverse complement strand
CATTCCGAAGTTTCCCGATAACGGCTCGCACGGGCGCATGCAGCCCTATCTGTGGCGTGATCCGGAGACGGATCGCATGTTCCTCACCACGACGACGCTCGGTTTCACGGGCGGGGATACGAGTCCTTCGACGGCGACCGCGGGCTACGACATGACGCGCACGTCGGACAACTGGAAGACGTACACGTATTCGAACGTGGCGCTCGAAACGTCGGACTGGCTGAAGATGTACGCGGGACCGCCGGTCACGAGTCAAACGCAGGGTTACCCGAATGTAATTTACATCTCGGCTCCTTCGCCGATCTCCACCATTTTGGGCGAGTATCAAGCGGTGTATAAATCGCTCGACGGCGGCGCGTCGTGGCAGCAGGTAGGGGGCAAACAGCTGAGCTTGCGCATCGCCGATCACCCGAATTGCGCGCCGGAAAATTGGGTCATTTACGGCAACGGCGGAGTGGGTCCGGATGGCTCGGTCTACATCAGCTTGCATCGCTGTGGCCGGCTCGCGGTGGCCATCAGCCGCGACGAAGGCAACACCTGGAGCATGGTCGAGGTGCCGGGCACGGCGCTCTTGAAGTACCAGGGGTTGCTGCAGATGATCGGGCGCGCCAATGCGCTGCTCACCGAGCCGCTCGCGATCGATTCGGAGGGCAACATCTACCTGGTGTGGCCCGACGAACCCGGGCTTTTGCGGCTGTCGATCTCGCGTGACAAGGGCCAAACTTGGAGCGCGCCGGTCGTGATTTCGGCGCCGTCGGTCAAGTACGCAGTGTACGGCGGCGTTGCGATTCGCAAGCCGGGTACGCTCGCGATTGCCTACTACGGCAGCGAGCTGGGGCAGCCGGGGCCATTCGACGGCTACATCGCGGAGACCACGGACGCGCTTGCGGCCGAGCCGAGCTTCGTTTCTGCACGCGTGAACGACCCGGCCAAGCCGCTGTCACCCGTGCAGTTCGACGTGGGCTACGCTCGGCTCTTTTCCGGTGGAGATCTGCACGAGATCGTCAAACCCGAGTACGCTCCGAATGGGGACATCTGGGCCTCGTTCGCGCGCGACATGTGCCCCGGTTTGGGCGCAGAGCTGGAAAACTGCGGCTGGGACGTGACCGCGAACACGAATTCGTTCTACCAGGCCGCCGTAGGCCGGCTCGTACATCGCTGAGATCTGGCTCGCGATTCAGCCTGGCCTTGCGATCGGGCCCGAGCCGGGAAAAGCTTCACGCTCGCTTCCGGGAGGGCGCGGTGAAGCATGCCGGAATTCGAGCCGCCTACAGCCAGTGACGACGCCCACCCCGTGCTCGATCCGCTCGCGCACGGGCGGCGCTGTTGCGAGCGGCGGGCCTGGGCCGAAGCCTACGAAGCGCTGCGGATCGCGGACAACACCGCCGAACTCGAGCCCGCGGATCTCGAGCAGCTGGCGTTGTGCGCCTATTTGCTCGGCCTCGATGCGGAGTACCTGAAGACGCTCGAGCGGGCCTTTCACGCCTACGTGGAATCAGGGAAAGCGCTGAAGGCTGCGCGCTGCGGGTTCTGGATTGGCCTGCGTCTGCTCTTCCGCGAGGAAGCGGCGCTCGCCAGCGGCTGGCTCGGCCGCGCGCAGCGGCTCGTCGATGCCGAAGAGCGCGAATGCGTCGAGCAGGGCTACTTACTCCTGCCGCGCATCGAGCAGCAAGCCCTCGGGGGCGAGCTCGACGCGGCATGGAGCGGCGCCGTTCGTGCCATCGAGATCGGTGAACGTCTGGGAGAAGCCGATCTGATCGCGACGGCGCGGCATGTCCAGGGACGGATCCACATTCTGCGCGGCGAGGTTCGGCAGGGTTTGAGCTTGCTCGACGAAGTGATGGTGTCCGTGACGGGAGGCGAGCTGTCTATCCTGATCACGGGGCTCATCTATTGCAGCGTGATCGATTGCTGCCAGCTCGTCTATGCGCTCGATCGTGCGCGCGAATGGACGAACGCGCTCGCGGCGTGGTGCGAGCAGCAACCCGACATGGTGACGTTCAGTGGTGTGTGTCGAGTCCATCGCGCAGAGATTCTGCAGCTGCGAGGCGCCTGGGCAGACGCCATGACGGAAGCGCGGCGTGTTTGTGAGCGCAGTCAGGCAATCAGCGCGCAGACAACGGCCGCGGCCTGCTATCGGGAAGCCGAGCTGCACCGCCTGTGCGGTGACTTCGAAGCAGCAGAGCAGGCCTATGGCCGCGCGAGCGAGCACGGTCAGGAGCCGCAACCCGGCTTGTCGTTGTTACGGCTCGCTCAGGGGCGTATCGACGTAGCCGCCCGCTCGCTGCGGCGGATTCTGACCGAGACCGGGGACCCGTTGCTGCGCGCCAAGTTTCTTCCGGCGTACGTCGAGATCATGCTCGCCCACGGGGACGTTCCCGCGGCGCGCGCGGGCAGCGCGGAGCTCTCGGAGCTCGCCAAACGCTTGGGTTCGGCGGTCCTCGACGCGCTGGCCGCTCATGCCGAAGGCTCCGTGGATTTGGCAGACGGAGACGCGCATGCGGCGCTCCGTAACCTGCGGCGTGCCGCGCCGCTCTGGCAGCAGGCCGAGGCTTCCTACGCCGCGGCGCGCGGCCGCGTCTTGATCGGGCTCGCGTGCCGCGCGCTCGAAGACGACGAAGGCGCACGCTTGGAGCTTTCCGCCGCCGGGAGTGTTTTCGAGAAGCTGGGCGCTCTGCCGGATGCACGTCAGGTGCAAAGCTTACTTGCCGCGAGACCGGCGCCGGCTGCACACGGCTTGACTCCGCGTGAGCTCGAGGTGCTGCGCTGGATCGCTTCGGGCAAGAGCAACAAGGAAGTCGCGCGCGCGCTGTTCCTGAGCGAAAAGACCGTGGAGCGCCACGTCAGCAATATCTTCCAAAAGCTCGATGTTCGCTCGCGGACGGCGGCCACGGCTCATGCATACGAACACAAGCTGATTTGAAGCTTGCTCGGTGAGGGGAATCCCTCAGACGATCGGGGATCGAAATGGGGGATCGTCCCGAAGCGGGCGCCGCGCTCGGAGCTTAGGGTGATCGCCATGACCACCCAATACGATACGGCCAATCAGCAACGAAACAGCTCGGGAGCGCGGGAGCGATTGTTGCAATCGCTGCCTGTCCGGGAACGGCGCTTGGAGCTCGCGGGAGTCGAAACCGCGGTTCTGGAGGGCGGCGAGGGTCCGCCAGTCGTGCTGTTGCACGGTCCCGGAGCCTACGCCGCTCATTGGCTGCGCATCATTCCGGCGCTCGTCACGAAGCATCGGGTGATTGTGCCCGACCTGCCCGGCCATGGTGCTTCCACGGTCATATCGGGTGCCCTGAATGCCGATCGCGTGCTCGGATGGCTGGACGAGCTTCTGAAGGAAACGTGTACGGATCGGCCGGCGCTGGTGGGTCAGCTGCTGGGCGGGGCAATCGCGGCTCGCTTCGCCGTGGAGCACGGCGATCGCCTGCGCAGTCTGACCTTGATCGATACGTTCGGTCTTTCGGAGTTTCGACCGGCGCCCGAGTTCGCCGATGCGCTGACGCGCTTCATGACCGAACCCGACCCGCGCACGCATGACAACCTGTGGCGTTACTGCGCGCGTGACTTGAAACGGCTGCGCGACGCCATGGGCGAATACTGGTCACCGTTCGAGCAATACAACGTCGATCGGGCGCGGACGCCGAGCGTGCAGCGCGCTCTGCACGCCCTCATGGAAGCTTTTTCCGGGCCTATTCCGGAGCGCGATCTCGCGCGCATCACCGCGCCCACGGCGCTGATTTGGGGGCGATACGACATGGCAACAGCGCTCGAAGTCGCCGAGGCCGCCAGCGTGCGCTACGCATGGCCACTGCACGTCATCGAGGCGGCCAACGACGACCCACCCGTCGAACAGCCCGAGGCACTCATTCGCGTGCTCGCCGGGCTGATCAAGGCGAGCTGAAGCGCCGGAAGCGCAGATGTACCGACAAGGGATCCCTAAAAGTGCGCTGCGGCGCCTGCCCACCCGAGACGCCAAGCGCAGAATCGAGGTATAAACGCGCCTCAACGGGAGATCTGAATGCGTCTGTCCTTGCGTCTGTCAACTCTGCTGGGTTTGTTGCTGCTGAATGCGTGTGGGTCGGATGACAGCGAAGAGGGCAGCGGGTCCAGCTATCTGACGCCCGCGGCGCTGCGCGAGCTCGCGCAGCTCGGAGTCGACGAGTACCGCGGCAAAGCGCGCGTCACTGATGAAGTGACGCAAGGCGCGGCGAAGCGGGTCAGCTTCGATCCGGCGTCTGGGCCGATCTGCCTGCGCGGCGCACCTTACGCAGTATTTTACGTTGATCGGGGATCGGACAAAACGATGGTGCTGCTCGATGGCGGCGGCGCGTGCTGGACCGGGTTCTGTGCGGCCTCGGAAGAAGCCGATGCGACGCTTTCTGCAACGGGGCCAGCAACTCAAGATCCAGCGAACTACTTCGCGGATTGGAACGTGGTGTTTGCGCCTTACTGCGATGGCTCGGTGTTCGTGGGTGACAATGAGCTCACCGTGGATAGCGTGAAGCGTTACCACCGCGGGCGGCGGAATCTCGCCGCAGCCTTCGATGTTGCCGAGCAGCACTTCGGTGACTCGAGTCAGGTGCTTCTGGGCGGGTTCAGCGCGGGTGGCTACGGCACTCTGCCCGGCATGATCATCGCTCGTCTCACGTTCCCCGAAGCGGACCTGTTCGTGATGGATGACTCCGGGCCCGGTGTTCAGAATCCGCAGCAAGGCGATCAAATCCAGCAGCGGCTGACGGATTGGAAGTACGACGAGATCATTCCGCCGAGCTGCACTGGGTGCGAGGCTGGACACGGCCAGCTCTCGCAGATGTTCTCCTGGATGATCAAAAACGACAGCAACGTGCGGGTCTCGCTGCTCAGCTACTACCAGGACCAAGTGATCGGCGTCGTGTTCAATGGCTTCGAGCCGGCTGAATACGAGCAAGTGCTGAAGGCGGAAACGGGAAAGGTCCACGATGCCTACGCGGATCGCTTCAAGCGCTACATGTTGCCGGGCGCGGAACACGTGCTCTCCGACGAGTGGCTGACGATGACCGCGGACGGCGTGAAACTTTCGGACTGGGTCGCGGCGATGGTGCAGGGTGACGACAGCGTGTGGAAGGACTTGCTCGCGAGCGGGCCGTGACGCCCAGCGCGGCTATTCGTACCAGATTTCGATTTCGTAGCCGTCCGGGTCGGCCACGTACGCAAACGGATAGCCCGGGCTGAACTCGCCGCGTCGCAGCAGCGTGCCGCCCGCGCGTTCCACCTCTGCCACGGCTTGGTCGATGTCGGCGGCATTCACCAAGCGAAAACCGAAGTGACTCAGGCCCCCGAGCCTACCGGCGGACTCGGGATCGCGTTCGAAGGCGATCACGTCTGCGGGGCCCGGGCCCTGCACTTGAATGCTCGCCTCGTCCCGGAAGTATTCGCGCACGCCGAACACGGCTTCGTAGAAGCGCAGCGAACGCTCCGGGTCGGCCACTGCCAGGTTGATGTGCGTGAGACCATGCGTCTTGATCACGTGGACCTGCTCTCGAGCTCAGGCGGTAAGGACGCGCCCGAGCCACTCTTCGAACGCGGAGGACGCGAAAAAGCGCCGCGCCAGATCGCTGCCATGGGACGTGAGCAGGCGGCGCGCGCCGTCGAGCAGGCCGAGCTCGGCCAACAGATCGTGCAGCGGACGTTCCCCCTCGGCCTCCAGATACGCGCGCACGTCGCCCTGGACGGTGTGGCGAACGAAATCGTGCGTGACGGCATGTGCGACAATGTCCGGGACGAATTTCAGAACCTCGCCGATGGGCAGCGCGTCCAGGTCCGCCTGCACTTCTGCAGCGGAAGTCTTCATGATACGCGCCACGGCGTGTTCTGCGATCTCTTGCACGAGCGCCTGTCCGTCCTTGCTGCGCATGCGCTCCTCGAGAGCGTCCCGAAACAGCTCGAGCGCAGCTCCCCCGAAGTCGCGCGCGGCTGCCTGGAGCCTCTTCTCGAGCTCCGCTCCGAAGCCGCCCATGGCGCTACGTCCAACGTCCACGAGCTTGCCGGTGCGTTTTTGGACGCCGCGCGTCAGGCGTTCCGCGAAGCCTCCGGACTCCGAGCTGCCGCTCGCGGCGCCGCCGCTGGTCGGGCCGACTCCAGGGATCGGTAATCGTTTCACGAAGTTCGCGAGCACGGACCCGAACACCGGGGACAACAAGCGACGCAGCAGCGTGGCATCGACGGCATCGCGTACCCATTCGAAGCGCGGCGGCCGCGTGGTGGTGATGAGCCGCTGGATCTCCGCCTGTGCCGGGGCAGGCACCAGCTCTCCGATGAGCACGCCCGAGCTGCGCGCGCCAGCCGAGTACCGCTCCCAGCCGGGCGCCACATGGCGCGTGATGATGCGCCCCAAACTTTCCGAAGTCAGCGCGCCAACGATGACCTGCTCAGCATCCAGCAGGTCCACGATGTCCCGGAGGCGTTGTGCCAGCACGAACTCGACGGCGCGGCTCACGCCGTCCATGCGAAGCTCGCTGGTCTCCGCGCTCAGGGCTGAAATGATGCGGTCGCGCTGGCTATTTTCCATGGGCTGATTGGCTCACTGAGAAAATACAGCATCGGAGCCCCGAGCGGGGATTCGGAGGTCGCTGATTGCCTCACACGAGCCGGAAGGCAGCCTTTGATGTAAAATGCTGGGGCGATGCGTGCGCCGGTAGCGCGAGTTGGGCTGCTCTTGACCGTAGCCTTTGCGGGGGCCGCGAGCTGCGCCGGCCGTCCATCCAGCTTGGACGCGAACGTCGGGTCATCGCGTACTCTCGTGGATACTTCGGCGCCGGCTACGGCACCCGCTGCGTCCGGCCAGGTGGCATCTGGCACTGCTCCCGCCGCTGCCGGAAGCGAAGTGCTCCCAGCCGCGCCCGCTGATCCTTGTAGCGCGGGTGCGGCGGCGTTGGCTCGGCCCGAGTGCCCCAGGCCCGAGGACTGGAGCGAAGCCACGCGTTCGCTCGAGGTCCGCGCGCTGTCCCACGTGCTGGCCGAGCCGCGGCGTCGATCGGAGTACATCGGCAAGGTGACGCGCGGGACCCGCGTGAGCTGGACGCGCATTTTGAAGGGCGGTGACACGCCCGAGGTGGACGTACGCTCCGCGCGGCGCGCCTGGGGTAAGCGTCAGCCTTGCGCGTACTGGGTGAATCTCGAGCCTGCCGGCTACCTGTGCAGCGATCAACTCGAGCCGTCCGCGCTGCCGCCGGAGGGTCGCCCCCAGCCGCAGGTGCGCGCGGGCGGCTTGTTGCCGTTCGCTTATTACGCCGTGCTGAACGACGCGACACCCACTTACGCAAGCGTGGACGACGTGCGAGCCGGGACGATCAAGAAGGAACTGTCCAAAAAGTTCATGGTAGTGGGTGGCGGCGCCGTGGATGTCGACGGCGTTACGTATCTGAAAACGGATCACGGGTTCGTCGATCAAGCGGCGCTCGGCCGCTATGGTGCTTCCGGCTTCTCGGGACTCGATCTGCGTGCGCAGCCACCAGCAGCCTGGCCGTTCGGCTGGCTAGTGAGCGCGCGCGGCGCCAAGACGCGCGTATTCCGCGAAGCCAGCAAGGACGCAGAGGTCGTGCGCCGCGCGGCGCGTCGGGAAGTCGTGCCGGTGCTGGAGGAGCGCGAAGGTTTCGTGCGCATCGGCGAAGCGGAATGGATCGAACGCGCCGGTGTTCGCATCGCGCGGCTCACCGAGCCCCCCACGGGTTTGCTCGACGCGCAGCAGTGGGTCGACGTCGATCTCGACGAGCAGGTGCTGGTCGCGTACGAGGGCCGAACACCGGTTTTCGCCACGCTCGTCTCCACCGGCCGCAACAAGCACGCCACGCCTCCCGCCACGTACCGAGTGCGCGCCAAGGCTGCGACAACGCCGATGATGGGCGGTGAAAAAGACAGCCCGGGCCGTTACGAGATCTCCGAGGTTCCCTGGGCCGTGCGCTTTCGTGATGGCTTGTTCATTCACACGGCCTACTGGCACGACTCGTTCGGCAACGTCGTGAGCCACGGCTGCGTCAATCTTTCGCCGCGGGATGCCGCGTTCGTATTCGCCTGGGTCGCGCCGAAGCTTCCCGACGGCTGGAGCGAGATCGAAGTGCCGCTCGGTACCGCGCCCATGGTGCGCATCCGCGACCGCCAGAACCCGACGCCGGTAGCGCACGACTACAGTACAGAAGAGCCCGAGCTTGCGGCCAAGGCGCCGTAGCTCGGGCTCGTCGACCCGCCGAACGGCGCGTTACCAGATGCGGCAGTAGCTCGGCGCACCGGCGGGCAGACCGCCGGCGTAAGGCTCCGGTGAAACCTTGTACGGGTGCGCGGAGAACCACGTCCACGCGAAGCCGCCCGATGAGAATGCGGTGGGGATGCGGTGGCCGCCGCCGTGATCGCACACCACGACGAAGTGCCCGAGCGGCTTCAGCTCGTTGGCCATGAGCTCGGTCTGAGTCTTGAAGTTGACGATGACCGTGTCGCCTGTTCCACCATGCGTGAGCACGACCGGCAGCTTGTTGTCGGGATCCTGGCGGGTGACCGGGAAGATCTTGCCGCCGGAGTACGAGATGCCCGTCGCGAGATAGTTGGAGCGTTCGTAGATCATGGCGCTTGCCTGTAGGCCACCTGCGCTCATGCCTGCAGTCCAGATACGGCGCGTGTCCACGCGCAGCTTCTCGATCGCGCAGGCCAGTACCTCGTCCGCCGTTTCGAAGTCTTTCTTGTACCAAACGCCGTTGCCCGTTCCCGCGGCCTCGATGCCGGTGCAACCGGGACAGGCGAGCTGCGGCTCAGCATAGAAACCGGCGATGACGCCGCCCGCGTTCGTCACGTTTTGGACGGCCGGACCGAGCCCAGCAGGAACCTCGAGTCCAGGATTGCTGCCGGTGCCGTGCCAATAGAAGATGACCGGACCGCCGCCGCCGCCGGCCCAGATGCGAACGCGCCGTCCGAGGAAGGACATATCGCCGTTCGTGAAGTTGGGGCACGCCTGGCGCGCACGCGGCAGATTCGTGGGAGCGGGCCCGCCGATCGGGCCGCCGCCGCCTTGCCCGCCGCCGCCTTGTCCGCCCGATCCGGCGCCGCCGCCGGGAGGGGGAGCGCCGCACGCTAGAACCGTCGCGCCGATGAACGCATAGAGGAAGTGGCTCTTCGTAGCTCGCATACGAGCCAGTGTAAGTTCACCGCATCACGAAGACTACCGTGAAGGCACGTGTGCGCGATGTTCGAGTTGCGCTGAGATTATTCGTCGCAGCTGAAACGAATGCTGCGATTCGGCAACCGGGCTTTTGCGGTCACGGCTGCTTCGGAATCGACACCCAGTAGTCGAGATCGAGCACGACGTTCGGGTGGTAAACCGGCTTGCCATCCTTCTCGATCTTGAGCGGGAAGGGTTCGCTCTTCAGGTCCAGATTCTTTGCGGCAACGAGCCGCAAGCGCAGCGCACCAACGGCGTTTTGCTCGGGGATATCGGCTTTGTCCAGGACCTCGCTCCAGGCGTACAGCGTGTCTCCGGCGAAGCTCGGATTGGCGTGTGCGCCGCCGTTCCAGGCCAGGATACCGAGCACATTTTCAAGGCCGTTGTACGAGAGGGAGCGCGCCAGGCTCACGATATGACCCCCGTAAATGAGCCGCTTGCCGAAGCGCGTGTTCTTGGCGGCGAAGTTGTCGAAGTGAACCTTGGCGGTGTTTTGATACAGCCGTGTCGCGAGCTGGTGCTCGGCCTCCTCGATCGTCATGCCGTCCACGTGATCGAGCCGCTCGCCCTTCTCGTAGTCCTCGAAGTAGGCGCGGCCGCCGGGGATCCAGGGCTCGTATTCGGCGAGCGTGAGTGAGCGCGGCAGCACCAGATCGCTGGCGCGGACCTCACGCGGCAACTCCGGGCTGTCGCTCGCGCCCGTAGGTGTCTTCGGGTCGCGCTTGTTCACCATGACCCAGCGGTAAAACTCGAGCACCTTCTCGCCGCGTTGGTTGGTGCCGGTCGAGCGGACCCAGACGACGCCGTTCTCGCCGTTCTTGTTCTCCTTCTTGCCGAGCACATCGGACACGGTGCGGAGCGTGTCGCCCGGATAGACCGGCGCCAGGAAGCGCACGGAGGCGTAACCGAGATTCGCGACCGCGTTCAACGAGACGTCATTCACGGTCTTGCCGAACACGACGTGGAAGGTGAGCAGGTCGTTGACGGTCTCGCGCTGGTAGCCGAGCGAGCGCGCGAACTCTGCCGAGCAGTGCAGCGGATACCGATCTCCGGTGAGCGCGATGTAAAGCGCCTGATCGCCCTCCGTGATGGTGCGCGGTACGGCGTGCACGAGCTTGGCGCCCCGCTGAAAGTCCTCGAAGAAATTTCCCGGATTGGTTTTTACGGCCATGGCAGGCGCGTTCTAGACCATGCCCGGGCCGTTTCAAAGGGCGTTCAGCGCGTTGCAAACTTGCCCGTGCCCGTGCCCGATGAGGCGGGTGAGGCTTTCCCTGACTTCTAACTCGCGAGCCGTTGCGCGAGCGGTACGGTGCGGGACTTTTGCTCGTCCCACAGCATGCTTTCCGGGAACACGAACTGGAAACGAACGCCCCGGCCGGTTTCGCTCCGCACCTCGATGCGACCGCCGGCGCCTTCCACGACGGCGCGCACGGCGCCGAGTCCGACTCCGCGGCCAGACGTGGCCGTGACTTCGGCGCGCGAGCTCACTCCGTCCACGAACAGCGCCTGCAGCAGCTCGTCGCGCGAAGCGTGCGGCAAGCCGAGCCCCTCTGCACGCTCCGCGATGCGGCTCTCGTCGATCCCGGGACCGTCGTCCTGAAGGCTGAGCACCACGTGCGCTCCTTCGTGTCGAACCGAGAGCGCGATCTGCGCGTGCTCGGGCTTACCCGACGCGCGCCGCGCTTCGGCGCTTTCCACGCCGTGGTCCACCACGTTGCGGACCACGTGCGCGAACACGCTCCAGAACGCGCGCCACGTGCCCGGCGGCAAGCGCAGGCGGGTCGGCTCACACGTGACCGTGATGTTGGGTTTGCCGAGACGCGCCCCGAGCGCGTGAATGTGTTCGGCCACCAGCGCGAGCCGGCTGGCGGCGGACTCGAACTTCCAGGACGCGCACAGCGCCTTCAAAGTGTCGTGATCGACGCGCCGGCGCAGGTCGTCCAGAAACGCGAGGTGTTCTGCCTGGGATAGCTGGATGTGTTGAGCCTGACCGACATCGCCGAACTTCGCGCGGACATTGGCGACCTCCCTCCAGAGCGCGCGGAGCTGCTGGCGCTCTGCAGCGCTCAGCGGGCGCGCGCATTCCGTCAGTTGATCTTCGAGGACGTGGCAGAAGTGCGTGACGCTCTGAATACCGAACAGCGCGCAGTTGCCTTTGAGCGTGTGCACCTGCCGCTTCAACTCCACGGCGTTGCTGCCGTCGCTGGCTTCGATGCCCTCGACGAGGCACGTCGCTTCGGCGAAAAACTCGTCGAAGGCGGTGCGATCGGCGAACCGCTTCTGGAAGATGCTCATCGTCTCGTGCTGTGCGCGCTCGGAACGTTCGCGCTGCACCCGCTCGGTGGCGTCGGTGATG
>Ga0193706_1001276_pt1 | contig 11552 bp, 6 predicted proteins | sample U3c1metaG_FD_160130 | JGI IMG/M metagenome (GOLD analysis project Ga0193706, IMG submission 160130) | Soil microbial communities from a riparian zone of the East river system, Colorado, United States - U3c1 | ecosystem: Environmental > Terrestrial > Soil > Riparian zone | place: USA: East River... | reverse complement strand
AAGCCATTTCACCGGGAAGAACCGATCGTTAGCGGCCCGATAACTGGCCCGCGGACCGAACCTTCCGCGAGCCGTACTGAGACTTTACAAACGCGCGCCTTTCGTTGGACACTCGGCCTTCGTCTATGCCGCCCCCGCGAAGGCCTGGACGCGCGCAAACCCGCGGCTCAATGAACGATTCCCCGCCCCCCTCGCCTCCTGACGTGCCACACGTGGTGTCGTTAGGCGGAGGGTTCGGCGCCATCCTCCTTTATAAGCGCCTGGCGGGCGCGATCCGGCGCCAGGAATTGCGGCTCACGATCATCGATCGCAACAACTATGTCTGCTTTCATGGCCTCGTTCCGGAACTGCTCACGGGCAAACTGCAGCCGGGCAATATTCTCAATCCTTCCCGCACCATTTTTCGCCGGGCGCAGTTTCGCAACGGCGAGATCGAGAAGATCGATCTGGAAAAGAAGGAGATCCTTTTCACCCGCGCGCTCGATGGGAAGGAATTCCGGGTCAATTACGATCACCTGATTCTCGATCTTGGTTCCAAGATTAACCTGAACCTCTTTCCCGGCGCCTCCGAGCATACTTTCCGCTTGAAGGCCTTTGCCGATATCATGGAGGTGCGTCAGCACATCCTGACCATGCTCGAGCTGGCTGATATCGAACGGGATCCGGTCGAGCTAGAACGGCTCCTGAATTTCGTCGTCGCGGGCGGGAACTTTGCCGGCGTGGAAGTGGCGAGCGAACTGGTGGCGGCGCTGCCTGAAATTGCGCGCAGTCGTTATCCCAATATCGACGTCGCCCGGATCCGGGTCACGCTCGTGCATTCGCAGGCGAAGGTTTTGCCCGAGCTGGGAAAAAACTTTCCCGGTTTACAGGAGTATGCCGAGCGCACCCTTCGGCAATATCCGAACATGCGCATCGCCACCAATTGCCGGCTCGCTTCCGCCACCTCCGAGGAAGCGCTCCTCAGTAATGGCGAACACATTTCCACCCGCACCATCATCAGCTGCACCGGCACTACTTCGTCGCCGCTTCTCGATCAGTTGCCCTTTGCCCGCACCGATACCGGCCGCCTCGTCATGGATGAATTCTGCCGCGTGCAAGGGCAGACCAACATCTGGGCCGGGGGCGATTGCGCGGCAGTCCCGCGCCGTGATGGCTCGCATACGCCGGCGCTCGCCATCTGGGCGCTCACCACCGGCAGCCAGATCGGGCGCAACATTCGACGCACCCTCGCCGGGCGCCCGCTCAAGCCGTTTCGCTTCGGCGGCCTGGGCGACGCCTGCACCCTCGGGCGCAAGCGCGCGGTCGCGCACATGCGCGGATTTCCCATGCGCGGACAACTGGGATACTGGGCGTGGCGGAGCGTGGTCATTCTTTATATCCCGTCATGGGAGAAGAAGCTCCGGCTGATCCTCGATTGGTTTATAGTCCCGCTCTTCGGCGGCGATGTGGTCAATATGAATGTGCATAAGCCGGTAGGCGTGGCGCGCGCCATGTACGAACCCGGCCAGGACATCGTGCGGGAGGGTGATGTCGGGCAAAGCCTGTTCATCATCCGGAAAGGGGAAGTCGAGGTTTTGAAACAACAACCGGACGGCTCCTCCCTGGCCGTGGCTACTCTGGGACCAGGCGACCATTTTGGCGAAGTGGCGGTCTTCCGCCGCATCCGGCGCACGGCCACGGTGCGGGCGAAAACGCGGGTCGATCTCTTGCATGTGCGCAGGGAAATTGCACTCGCCTTAAGCGAATCGAAGACCGATATCGGTGCCAGCCTGTCGGCTCCGCCGGAGAGCAATTGAGGAAAGCCATGAGCAGAATTAGTTGGAGGGTTTTTGTGCCAGCGCTCCTTGCCGCCGGACTTGTTTTGAGCGTGGGCTGCACGCCGAAGGACGCGGTCGACGAAGCCACCGCCAGCGGCAAGGATGTGGCTGATTTTCCGCAGACGTCGGCGGACGTTTTTCAGGCGATGGATCGCGGCATCGCCCTCACCCCGGAAGAAATTGCCGGCCGCAACACCTGGATGCTTTGGACCGGCGGGAACGAAGCCTTCTGGGATTATCTCGCGCGCAACGGTTATGGCTTGGTTGAATTTCTCAAAACGATCGATTCCCGCCAGCGAGGGAATCGTTTCAAAAGGCTCGGCCTGATCAACGAGCCCGGTTATCGGCAGGCTGCGCAACCGGATGAATTCGGGCTTTATCTTGATCAACCAATCTCGCCCGCGCCCGACGGGACCAACCCGGCAGTCGATGGCAAATCGACCGGCGTGATTGGTTTTCGCCTCTTCCCCAATCCAAATTTCGACGCCGCCGCGCGCCAGCGCTGGGACGCGCAGCGCTTTTACAACGACCCCTCTTATTACCAGGATCCCAAGCTCGTTAGGCCATATCGCGTGGGCATGAGCTGCGCCCTCTGCCACGTCGCCTTGCATCCGCTCAATCCGCCGCAGAATAACGAAGAGCCGCGCTGGGAAAATTTATCCTCCACTCTCGGCAACCAGTATCTCCACACCCGCGGCGTTTTCGGCGGCGACCTGAAGCCGGGCAACTTCATGTATTACATCCTCGAGGCAGCCCATCCCGGCACGGTCGAGACCTCGATCATCGCGACCGACAACAACAACAATCCCAACATCGTCAATTCCATCTACAACGTCAGCGCCCGGCTCGGCATGGCGACCGAGGAAGAGATGGCGGGTCCTGCGGCCGACTTCCCGCCCGGCGGAAAAATGCGGCGCGTGCCGCATGTGCTCGTGGATGGCGCGGATTCGATCGGCGTCCCGGGCGCGCTGGATCGCGTCTACGTCAACATCGGCACTTTCGGAGAAGAATGGGTGCGCTGCCATAACCCCATCATCGGTGGCCGCACGCAAAAGCCGTTCTCCATCGCGAATGCGCGCCAGCATTCCGTTTATTGGCGGGCCACGGAAGAGCGCACGCCCAACCTGACGCGCTTCCTGATCCGGGTGAGCGAGCCGATGCCGCTGCGGGAAGCGCCCGGAGGCGAGAAATTTTTGACTACCGATCAAGGCCTGCTCGACCGGGGCAAGATCGTCTTCGCCGAGAATTGCATGACCTGCCATTCGAGCAAACAGCCGCCCAACGCAGCCACGCTCGGACGGGAGGAGTATAACAACTGGGCCCGCGCGGAAGTGATGCAGCCGGATTTCCTCGCGAACAATTATCTTTCCAATGATCAGCGCTATCCGATCACGCTCCTGCAAACAAACGCCTCGCGCGCCTTGCAGGACAACGCCACGCGCGGAAAAATCTGGGAACAATTCTCCTCCGAGAATTACAAGCAGACGCCCTCCGTCGGCGAGATCGAGGTTTACGATCCGTTTCGCCAGGTGAACTACAAGTTTACCGCGCCCGGCGGCGGGCCGGGTTTCTACCGCGTTCCGACCCTGGTCGGAATCTGGGCCGGCGCTCCCTTCCTCCACAACAATGGCCTCGGCGAGTATAACGCCGACCCTTCCGTCGACGGACGGATGCGGGCGTTCGATGATGCGATCGATAAGATGTTCTGGCCGGATAAGAGGCGGGGCCTGGACAGCATTGCGCGCATCGGCGAACGCAGCTCTTTCATCATTCCCGCGGTTTACCTCCCGACGGCGATCGAAGGCATTGCCGGCCGCATCGTCCGGCCGTTCATGGCCGTGCCTTTCCTTTTTCCGACGCTCGTTCTGCTTGCGGCCTGGGTGGTGATCGCCCTCGCCCGCCGCTGCCAGAGTCGCTTCGCCCGCTTCCTCCTCTTCTCGTTAGGCGCGCTCACTCTTTTGCTGGCGCTTCTTCTGGTGCCGGTGAATTTCTTTCTCGCGGGCAAGATGGGCGATCTGAAAATTGGCCCCTTCCCCAAGGGCACGCCGGTCAACTTGCTCGCGAGCATGAATCCGAAGGCGCCTCCGCTGGATGCCCTTTCCGCGATTTGGAAAATGCACCGCACCTGCCATCGGATTGAGCGAGAGCATCTTTCCGATGAGGAAGCGACGCGTCTGTTCAAGGCCGAAGCCGGACCCGCGCTGATGAAAGTGAGCAAAAGCCCGGATTGGGTGGAAGATCGCGGACATTACTTCGCGGTCCCGCTTTCGGACGTGGACAAGGCGGCCTTGAAAGAATTCCTGAAGACCTTCTAGCGGAGAGCGCGCACTCTTTGCGGCCGGTGCGACGAAAGCGCGTGAGTTACTTGATCCACTTCAACCGCGCGCAGAAAACAAAGTAGAGAACGGGCAGCAGAAGCAGGGTCAGAATCGTCGCGAGGAGCAGGCCGAAAATGTGGACCGCAGTGAGCGAATGCCACAGCGCGCCGCCGGTGAGGAAGAGCGGCAACAAGCCGCCGACCGTCGCCAGCACCGTCACCAGGACGGCGCGCCTGGACCAGCGCCTGTTCCAACGGCATCCCGGCTTCGCGCGCTTCCTCCACGAAATCGCTCAACACGATAATGTGACTTACGATCACTCCCGCAAGACTAACGATGCCGAGCAAAGCCATGAAGCCCAGGGGCGAATGGGTCACCGCCAGCCCCGTAAACGCGCCGATCAAACCAAGGGGCACCGTCAGCAGAACGACGAAAGCTTTACTCACGGAATTGAACTGCAAAACCATCACGATCGCGATGAGCGCGAGCGAGATGATGATGACGCCGCCCATTTCGCCCTGCCCCTTCTTCAACTCCTTATCTTCGCCCGCGATCTCCAGATTGTAGCCCGGTGGAAGCTTGATCGCGGCCAGCGCGGGCCGGGCGCGGTCGAGAAGAGCGGAGGATAATTCCCCCGCGGGCGTGTAGGAGTTTACCGTCACCGCGCGCAATTGGTTGTAATGCGAAATGACGGCGAATTCGGGGGCCAGTTTGATCTCGGCAAAACTGGCGAAGGGCACCGGATGCTGGGTCGCGCTGTGGACATAAAGAGCGCGAATTTTCTCCGCTTCGTTGCGTTCCTCGACCCGGAGCCGGACCGAAACCGGGATGAGGTGATCGCCTTCCCGCAGTTGCGTGATCTGGAGACCGCCAAAAGCGGTTTGCGCGATCTGCCCGATCTGCTGGTTGGAAATGCCTAACGAGTTGGCGCGATCCTGGTCGATCTCGAGGGCAAGGTTGGGCGTGCGAAAACCGAGGTCATCGTAGACATGGTAACCGCCCGCGGCCCGAATCGCGGCCGCGCCCTGATCGGTCAGCCCGCGCAACACGTCCAGATTTTCTCCGCTAAAGCGGACCTGGATGGGCGCTCCGATGGGCGGGCCCTGTTCCAGTTGCTTCACGATGCAGCGCGCGCCGGCCACATTCCGATCCAACTCCGCGCGGAGCTTGACCAGCAACGGCGGCACGTCGTCCTGAGTGCGGCTGTTGACCAGGATCTGCGCCAGATTATTGGCCGGCGCCCGCGGTTCCACGTTGTAATAAAAACGCGGCGCGGTGCCGCCGCTGAAGAGCGCGGCGCTCATGATTTCGTCGTGCTGCTTGAGTTGCGTCATGACCTCATCGGTCGTCTGCCGCATGCTGCTAAGCGAAGCCGCCGCCGGCAGCTCGATGTCGATCAACATCTGATTGCGTTCCGCAGGCGGGAAAAATTGCGTGCCGAAAAACTTCGTTAGACCGAAACTCAAAACGAGCAAACCGTAGGTCAGGATGATCACGAGCCAGGGACGTTTCAGGGACGCTTCCAGACTGGCGCGATAACGCGGCAGAGCAGCGCGCAAACCACCATCGATCCAGCTGAACGGAAAAAAGCGCCGGACTTCGCCCCCTTCTTCCAGCCCCTTCTGTCCGCGCAAAAGGTAAAACCCGAGGAGCGGGATGAAGGTCATCGAAACCACGCGCGACGCGATCAAAGCCATGGTCACGACCGCCGGAATGCCGAAGACAAACGCGCCGGTATCCCCCGGCAGGAGCATCAAGGGAAGAAAGGCGACGATGTTGATCACCGTTCCGTAAAGAATGGCGCGCCGCATCCGGAAGGGCCCGATCCAGGCGGCCCGTGCCGGCGGTTCCTTGTGATGGAGCTCGCGATTGATCGCATCGGAAGCGACGACCGGATCATCCACCAGCATCCCAAGCGCGATGATGAGGGCGGCGATGGAAATTTGGTGCAATTGAATCCCAAATAAATGCATGCCGCCGACGGTGATCGCGACCGTAAGCGGGATGGCGGCCGCGACCACGAGCGCGGAACGCCAATCCATCAGGAGCAGCGCCACGAGGACGACGATGACGACCGCTTCGATGAAGGAACGAATGAAATGATGGAGCCGGTGTTCGACCGCGGTCGGTTGATCAGAGAGCGTTTGGATTTCCATCCCTTCCGGCAATCGCTGGCGCAGTTTTTCGGCCGCTCCCTGCACCGCGTCATTGAAGCGGCCGATGATGTTGCCGACCTTCATTTCCACCGCCACCATGACCGCGCGTTGCTCGCGCAAGGGCGCGCCCGCGTGCGCGCGCTGGAAGGTGTCGACCTTGAATTGGATGGGCGCTTCGTACATGCGCCGGACCTCGAAGATGTCGCGCAGATAAACAGGCGCGCCGGCCTTCCCGATCCCGACCACGGTGCCGAGCAATTCCTCTTCGCTGTGAAATTCGCCGGAAAGCTGGACCGGAAAATTCTGACCTTCGACGCGGAGCGTGCCGCCGGGAATGATCGCGTTGCGATCCGCAATCGCCTTTGCGATCGCTTCCGGCGCGAGGCCATAGCCGGCCGCGCTGGCGGACGAATAAAGCAGATAAATCGTCTCCGGCACGACTCCGATGCGCGTGACCTTGCCCACGCTTTCCACCTGTTTCAGATCGTCCTCGAAATCGTCGGCGGCATCTTCCAGGGCGCGATAACTATATCGCGGCGGGGCGCTCGCGCGGACGAAGGGAAGCGGATCTTCGCCCTCCATGAGCAGAAGCGGGGCGGCAAAATCCGGGTGATTTTCCTGATCGGTTCCCGTCGCGGCGCGGGTGAAACCGGCGATGAATTTTTCCAGCTCTGCGCGGCTGGCATCGGTCGTGATGTCCGCGATGAGGAAGGACTGGCCCTGCCGCGTTTCCACCTTTGCCGCCAACCCGGTGGCATCGAGCGCCGTTTTAAAACGCCGCCCGATAAATTCGCGGTAACTCTGCGCGATACTGGCCGGGAAAAACGCCACCACCGCCGCGCGTTTCGCAGCCGGTTTATCCCGGCGCAGATCGGCCAGTTGCGCACGAATCAAATTCGCGCGCGCGATGCATTCCGCGTCACTCGCCGGCGGGCTCGCAATTCCAAACAGGAGCGTGATCGTGGTCCCGAAATCGGACGCGAGAAATGGTTCCTGGCAGCCCTGCGGAACCACGACCTCGTGTGCTTTATCGCGCAATTTTTCCCATTGCAGATCGATGTAGGAATAGGAGCCGGGACGGAGTTTGATCTGCAAAGTCGAAAGACCGGGGCGCGAACGCGAGATGATTTCTTCGACCGATTCCAGCTCGGAGACTTTCCGCTCCAGGGCTTTCGTGACTAACTCCTCCACCTTGGAAGCAGTCGCGCCGGGGAATTGCGTGACGAGCAAGCCGACGCGTTGCGGAATGGAGGGATCTTCCTGCTGGCCGAGCTTGGTAAATGAAATGGCGCCCCAAAGCAGGACCGCAATCAACGCCGCCCAGGTCACCCCGCGGTGCGCGACGCAGTATTGCGCGAGCCCGCCGCTTTTGATCTCGCTCGAAGGTAGATGAGACATGCCGCGCGCGCCCGTCGCCCGATCCTCAATGCCCCGTCACCGGAGCACCGTCGTAAAGCTGGCTGGCGCCTTTCGTCACGACCTCTTCGCCGGGCTGCAATCCTTCTGAGACGATGATCGAACTGGCCACGATGTCGCCCGTCCGGACCGGGCGGAGCGCGGCTTTACCATCGTGCACGACAAAGACGGCGAGTTCGGTTTGCACCTGGCCCGGTGCCGGCGTGCCGGACGAAGGCGCGATCAAAGCTGAAAGCGGAATGAGCACTCCTCCTTTGGCCGACATTGCGATGCCGCCCGCTTTCACCGTCGCCGTCATGCCCGACTTGATGATTCCATCCGGGTTCGGAACCTTGATCACGACGCGATAAAGCCGGCCGGCATTGTTTGCCGACACGCCGACTTCGGAAATCTTTCCGCGAAACGAAGGCCGCCCCGGCAGCGCTGAAATGTCGACATCGATCTCCTTGTCGACCGTGAAGAGACCGATCAACCGATCGGGCACCGCCAGTTCCACCGACATGACGCGGATGTCGCCGAAACGCAGCACCGGTTTGCCCGAATTGACCGTCTCGCCGGAATTGACGTAGCGAGTAAAAACCACGCCGTCCCACGGCGCGCGCAGCTCCGAGTCGCTCAGGTTTTGCTCCGCCTGACGCAAGTGCGCATTGGCCGTGTCGTAATCGGCCTGGCCTTTATCGATCTCCTGTTTGGAAACGACATTGTTCGCGAGCAATTTCCGCAACCGCTCGGCTCCGGCGGCTGCCAGCTCCGCCGTCGCCTTGGCGGAGGCGAGCGCATTTTTGAAATCGCCCTGCTGCAACCGAGCCAGCACCGCGCCCGCCTTTACCGCCGTTCCTTCATCCCAATCGCGATGCAATTCCGGCCCGATCAATTCGACGATGCCGCCAACCTTGAAACTGAAATCGGTCTCTTCGTTCGCCCGCACCGTCGCGATGTATTCCGGGACCGAGCTGGCCAGCCGGGCCGCGCTCAACGCTTCCGCGCGCTGGGTGCCGACGACGCGTTCCTGCGGCGCCTCGACCCCCTTCGGCTTGGAACAGCCGGCCAGGGTCAGGGACAAACTCAACAGAGAGAAAAGGAGAGGTCGCACGCGAAAGGTTTGAAGGACCGATGATTGCAAGGGCAGGCCGGGCAATTCAATCGCTAATTGAGATGCGGCGACAATTGCAGGGCATTCTTGGAAAAACGCCATCACAGCCCTGGCCACCACGCCTAACGAGCAATCATCAAAACTGGCGTGCCCGCGACGCGGCTTTCCTTCATCTCGAGCAGGGCGCGGTTCGCTTCCGCCAAGGGATACGCCGTGGTCTGTGGCCGAATTCCAGCCGCAGTCGCTTCCGCCAGCAAGGCGCGCGCATCCCCGCGCGTGTTCGCGGTCACGCTTCGCAATTCGCGCTCCTGATAAAGATGACGCTGATAATTGAGCTCCGGCACATCGCTTAAATGAATCCCGGCGATGGAACAAATGCCGCCGCGTTCCAGCGTTTCCAATGTCGGCGGCACGAGCTGGCCCGAGGGCGCGAAGAGAATGGCCGCGTCCGCTTTCGCGGGCAGAGCGTGAAACTCCGCCCCTGCCCAGGCCGCGCCCAGCATCTTCGCTTCGCGGATGTGATTCTCGCTTCGGGTCACGACATAAACTTCATGGCCGCGCGCCCGTGCGAGTTGAATGACGATGTGCGCAGAACTCCCGAAGCCGACGAGTAGCAAGCGCCCACCTGCCGGCACCTCCGCGCGTTGCAGCGCGCGATAGCCGATCAATCCCCCACAAAGCAAGGGCGAGACCTGCTCGTCGTTTAAGTCGTTAGGCAATTCGTACCCGAACTCCGCCGGCACGACCGCGTATTCGGCGCAGCCGCCATCGGCGTCGTAGCCGGTATAGCGCGAAGGCGGGCAGAGATTCTCCCGCCCGCGCCGGCAGAACCCGCACGTCCCATCCGCTTCACGCAGCCACGCGATCCCGATCCGTTGTCCCACGCGCAGACCAGTCACGCCCTCGCCCACTTGATCAATCCGCCCCACAATCTGATGCCCGGGAATGACCGGCGTTTTATGCAACGCGAGGTCGCCCTCCGCGATGTGAATGTCCGTCCGGCAAACCGCGCACACGTTCACCTTCACCCGCACTTCACGCAGACCCGCGCGCGGCTCCGGCATCTCCGTCATCTGCAGCGGCGCTTCCTCCACCGCCCGCTGCTGGGAGAGGATCATCGCACGCATCGCTTAAGGCACTACGCGCGGCCCATTCCCGCCCGTAGCGCACGTTTCAAACTTGCACATCCTCGCTCCATCAAGTCAAAGAGTTGCGTATCTGTCGTTAGGCAATTCCCGCGCGGAAGCGCATCCATCGCAATCGCGATCTGGCGCGTCTTGTTCATAATCCTTCCGGATATGTCTCGGGTAATTCTGCGCGCTCCCATTGGCTGGTCCGTTCCAGCGGCTCCAGCGCGCGCGTTTCATCGAGATGAATCATGGCGTCGAATTGCTCCGGCAGCCGCGCGTAAAAGTAATGACTCGAGCGTTCCGTTTCCGGCCGGCAGATGACGCCAATCGCGCGCTGCAAACGCTCGTGGCGCAGAAGCGATGTGGCCGCATTATCCGCGCGTAGATCGAGCCAAAAACGCGGAAGGCGGGTGGCGTGAAAAAATTCCTCGTAGCTCCCGGGCCAAGCCGGCCGCAACCGTTTGTTCTCAGCCGGTTCGCCCCAATCCGAAGCCGCCGTCACTGTGCCGCCGTAAGTGCTGAAGCCGATCGCGAACGCGCGCGATCCGAGGCGTTCCCGCACGAGCTGGCCCAGGTTCCATTCGCCGCGCGCACTCATCTCGGTGGCGCGGGCATCGCCCAAATGGGAGTTGTGCGCCCAGACGATGATCTTCGCCTGCCCGCCATCGAGATGAGCGAAGAGTTCGCTCAGGGTTTCCAGCATGTGGCTGTCGCGGAGGTTCCAGGATTCATCGCGCCCGTGAAACATGGAGCGGTAATAACGCTCCGCGTTCATGACCAGTCGCGCGTTTTGTTCCGCGGAAAAAAATTCCTCTTCCGCCACGTGTCCGTCGCGGCTGTTGAAGTCGGCGTATTTGCGGCGCACATCCACCAGTTGCGCGATGACTTCGTCTTCGCACGGCTCCTTCCCGCGCACGACGGTGGCATGGCCGTAAAGTTGCGGCTCGACGCTGAAATGCTCGAAGCAGGCGTAACGATCCCGCGCCCGCCGCGCTGCCGCCGGATCGGTCTGGTCGAGATAACGGAGCACGGCCTCGATCGAGCTGTGCATGCTGTAAAGATCGAGCCCGTACATTCCGACCCGGGTGTCGGGAGTTTTGCGGCCGGTATTCCAATTCCGCAGCCACTCCACAAATTCGAGCACGACCGTGTTCCGCCACATCCATCCCGGAAAACGCCGGAAATCGCTCAACGCCGTCCGCGCGTCCGCATCTTCGCTTCGTCCCTGAACAAAACGATGGACGCGAAACATGTCTGGCCAATCCGCCTCCAGCCCGATGGCGTAAAAGCCGTTTTCTGCGATCAAGCGGCGGGTCAGCGCCGCCCGTGTGGCGTAAAATTCGTGCGTCCCATGTGACGCTTCGCCGATGAGGACGCACTGCGCTGCGCCCGCCATTTCCACCAGCGCATCGTAGTCGGAGGCGCTCGAAATTTCGTGCGCGTCACGCCGAATCACGACGGCGTCGCGTTCCACTTTGTCGTCTATTTTTGCGCTGCCCTTCATCGCGCTCCTTCAAGAAGTAATCGCGGCCGGCCCCGGCGTTATCCGCCTTTTCCGGAATCCTGGAACAGGAGCGGGGAGGATTTAATTTGGAAACCAGGAAGCCAGAAAGGGGAATGAA
>Ga0193706_1001275_pt1 | contig 11563 bp, 12 predicted proteins | sample U3c1metaG_FD_160130 | JGI IMG/M metagenome (GOLD analysis project Ga0193706, IMG submission 160130) | Soil microbial communities from a riparian zone of the East river system, Colorado, United States - U3c1 | ecosystem: Environmental > Terrestrial > Soil > Riparian zone | place: USA: East River... | reverse complement strand
GGCGCCGAGGACCGAGGCGAAGGCCTCGTTGATCTCGACCAGGTCGATGTCGTCCATCGCCATCCCGTTGCGCTCGAGCAGCTTGCGGGTGGCGGGGATCGGCCCGGTCAGCATGATCACCGGATCGACGCCGACCGTGGTCTGGTCGTAGATCCGCGCCCGCGGCTCCAGGCCCAGGGCATCGGCCTTCTCTCGTGCCATCAGCAGCACCGCGGCGGCGCCGTCGGAGACCTGGGAGGAGTTGCCGGCGGTGATCTTGCCGTCCTCCTTGAAGGCCGGCTTCAGGTTGGCCAGGCCCTCCAGCGTCGTCTCGCGCAGGCCCTGATCGGTGGCGTAGGTGTCGCCGTTGACCTGCATCGGCACGATCTCGCGCTCGAAGCGGCCCTCCTCGGTCGCCTTGGCGGCGAGCTGCTGGGAGCGCAGGCCGATCTCGTCCAGCTCGGAACGGGGGATCTCCCATTTGTCGGCGATCATCTCGGCCGAGAGGCCCTGCGGAATCAGGTCGTAGCGCTCCATCAGCTGCGGCGAGAACGGCGAGCCGTGCTCTTTCATCACCTCGTAGCCGTCGGCGAAGGAGATATGGCCCATGTGCTCGACGCCGGAGCCGATCGCGACATCGTGGACGCCGGTGGCGATCAGCGCTGCGGCGAAGTTGACCGCCTGCTGGGCGGAACCGCACTGACGGTCGATCGTGGTCGCCGGCGTCTCGACCGGCAGGCCGGCCTCGAGCCAGGCGTTGCGACCGATGTTGACCCCCTGCTCGCCGAACTGCTGGGCACAGCCGGTGATCACGTCGCCGGTCTCCGCCGGGTCGACCCCGGTGCGCTCGAACAGCTCTCCGTAGACCTTGGCGAGGAGGTTGGAGGGATGGAGATCCTTGTAATAGCCCTTCTGCGGATGACCCCGGCCGATCGGCGTCCGCGCCGCCTCGACGATGACGACCTCGCGACCCCCGAACTTTCCGTTTCCGTTCTCAGCCATGGCGGATCTCCGTTCTTCTCAAGTGCCGTAGGCGCGGGGCGCCCCGTACTTGAAGTTTAGCTGACTGACTGGTCAGTCAGCCAGGGGTCTGACGGCACGGAGCCAGCGGAGATTGATAGGAACCCGGCATGAGCGCTAATCAGGGGTACGAGAGTCCGGGGATCGCGGGGAGCGGGGCAATCGCCACCGGCCTCGCCGCTGTCTCGACGATGACGGGAGACACGATTCTGCTGGCCCGCAGCGAGGCGTCCGCCTGGCGAGCCGAGGAGAAAGTAGTCGCCGCCTGCGCCAAGATCGAGGGCGCCGAGCCCTCGCGCCTGCGAGTCACGACCGACCCCAAGGACCTGGCGGACTGCGACGTCATCGTCGAGGCGATCGTCGAGGAGCTCGAGCCCAAGGGCGAGCTCCTCGCGACCATCGCCGCGGCCTGCCCCAACGCCGACCTCGGCACGACCACCTCGTCGCTCAGCATCACCGCGATCGCCGAGGCGGCGGGCGTGGACAAGCTCTTCGGCCTCCACGTCTTCAACCCGGTGCCGCGGATGAAGCTGGTCGAGGTCTGCTTCCCCGACGGCGCCGCCGGCGCCCGCGAGAAGGCCCTGGCCTGGTGCGCGGCGATGGGCAAGACCGCGGTCGAGGTTCCCGACCAGGCCGGCTTCGTCGTCAACCGCCTGCTCTTCCCCTACCTCTTCGAAGCCGTGCGGCTGATCGAGCGGACCGGCATGGAGGCCGGCGAGGTCGATACCTGCATGAAGCTCGGCGCCGGCCACCCGATGGGCCCGCTGGCCCTGCTCGACTTCGTCGGCCTCGACGTCTCGAAGGCAATCGGCGACGCCCTCTACGCCGACAACGGCGAGGCCGCCAGCCAGCCGCCGGGCCTGATCGTCGAGATGGTCGGCGAGGGCAAGCTGGGCCGCAAGAGCGGCGCGGGCTTCTACAGCTACGACTAGACCGGCGCATCTCGGCGTCCTCGGTCGCTCACGTGCGGAGCACGCTTCGCTCCCTGCGTCCTTGACCTGCTTGGTCTAGCCGCAGCTGTCGCTCTTTCCCGATAAATCCCAGATCACGTCGGCCTCGGAGATGTTCTGGCGGCGGGCGACGATCTCGACCTCCTCCCAGGGGAGCTCGGCCTCGGGGAGCTCGTCCCAGCGGGCCAGGTCGAGGGCCTCGATCGAGCCCCTCAGGGCCGGGCCGAGGTGTTCCTCGGAGCGCAGCAGCGCCCTCAGGACCTCGAGTTGCTTGTCGGTCAGGCGAACAACCCACATGCGGTACCTCCAACGTTCGGCGAATCGCGGGTTGCCCAGAGAAATTAGGCAGGGGGACGGACGGAACCGCTGATCCGGACCGCCTCGATGCGGTTTTCGCGAACCGCCTCGACCCTGATCGTGTAGCCGTTGGACTTGATCGAGTCGCCGCGCTTGGGCAGCCGCCCAAGCTCGCCGAAGACGTAGCCGCCGACGGAGTTGTAGGCGTCGCTGTCGACCGGCAGCTCGATGCCGGCGTCGGCAAGGTCGCCCAGCGAGACGTGGCCGCGGACGAACCAGTCGCCGTTGGTCAGGCGCCGCAGCGCCGCCGCGCGAGGGTCGGTCTCGTCCTCGATCTCCCCCACCACCTCCTCGAGGATGTCCTCGACGGTGACGATGCCGACCGTGCGGCCGTACTCGTCGACGACGACGGAGAGCGAGGTGCGCTGCACCTGCAGGTCGTGCAGGAGGTCGTCGAGGGGGCGGGTCTCGGGGACGATCAGGGCATCGCGGATGGCGCTCTCGATCCCGGCCTCGGGACCATCGCTCATGTAGAGGCGGGCGAGGCTGTTGTTGTGGACGATCCCCTTGACCCGGTCGGCGTTCTCGTCTTCGATCACGACCAAACGGGTGTGACCGGAGGTGACGCAGCGCCGCAGCGCCGCCTCCACCGTCTCCGAGGCGTCGACGGTGATCACGGCCGGGATCGGGGTCATCACCTCGCGCGCCTCCTGCTCGTGGAGGTGGAAGACGCCGCCGAGCATGCCGGCCTCGCCGGGGTCGAGGGTGCCGCCGATCCGCGAGGTGTCGATGATCTGCTTCAGGTCCTCGGCGGTGTGGTGCTCTTCGAGGTCGCCCGGGTTGACGCCGAAGAGGCGAACGATCGCATTCGAGACCCAGCTCAGCCCCTTGGTCACCGGCGCGGTCGCGACCCGGAACCAGTTCAGCGGCCGCGAGACCCGGCGGGCGGTGCTCTCCGCATTGGCGATCGCCAGCATCTTCGGCACCTGCTCGCCGACGCTGATGTGGACCGCCGTGACCACGGCGAAGGCGATCGCCAGCGAGATCCCCGCCGCGGCCCCGTGCGAGAGCCCGCCGAAGATCGGCTCGATCAGCTTCGCGATCGAGGGCTCGCCCAGGAAGCCGATCCCGATCGAGGCGACCGTGACGCCGATCTGACAGGCCGAAAGGGATTCTTCGATCTTGTCGAGCTGCTCGACGACCGCCTCGGCACCGGACTCACCTTCGTCGGCGAGCTGTTCGATCTTGCCGCGGCGGCTGCGCACGAGGGCGAACTCGGCGGCGACGAAGAAGCCGTTGATGGCGATCAACAGCAACAGGAGGACGAGCAGGAGGACGCTCATCAGCTATGTGGCCCGGTACTTCGGGCTGGGGCGTCCTCGGCCATTCGGCGATTGGAATATAGCTGGCCCCCGGGCGGGTTTTTCGATAGTTGCAAGATAGATGCGATATTGAGCAAATAATGCGCGTTGCAACGCTCAGCGAGATGCTGGAAGAGGTCGTTCGCCTGGGCGAGGCGACTGGTATGGAAAGCCATGCGCATGAACTGCGTGGCGAACTCGAGGGAAGGTTAGCGACGGTGCGCGCGGCGCTCTCCGGCGCGCCGAGCCCACGGGTGATCGCACTGGAGCGCCTGGACCCGCCGCGAGTCGCCGGCTTCTGGATCCCGGAGATGATCTCGATCGCCGGCGGCATCGACGTGGCGGGCGATCCTGGCCTCAATCCCCCCGAGGTCGGCTGGGGCGAGCTCGAGAGCCTCAACGCGGCGGTCGTGATCGTGATGCCGGACGGCTCCGTCGAGGACGCCCAGGCCCAGGCGATGGAGCACTGGGAGCAGATCGCCTCGCTCGACGCCGAGCGCGTCTTCGCGGTTGACGCCGCCGCCGCCTTCTCCGAGCCGGGGCCGCGCTTGGTCGACGGGGTCGAGCTGCTCGGGCACCTGCTCCATCCCGACCTGATCGACCCGCCCGGAAATACCGCCTTCATGGCGCTCGAGGCGCCGGTGACCAGGCCCGCACAGGGCAACTGAGGTCAGGCGATCGCGAGAGCGCCGACGACCGAGACGGCTCCGATCAGCACCATGATCGCCACCTCCGCCTGAAAGTGCCGGCGCCCGAAGGACCCCCGCTCGCCGGCAACGATCGCCAGCGCACAAAGGACGCCGCCGACCAGGCCGCCGAGGTGGGCGCCGATGCTGACCCCCGAGATGGTGAAGCTGAAGATCAGGTTGAAGACGATCAGGAAGCCGATCTCGCTTGCAATCGCGTCCATTCCACGTCCGCGCGCGATCACGAAGGTCGCCCCCGCAAGGCCGAATATCGCCCCGGATGCCCCCAGCGTCAGCGCATTCGGATCCAGCACCATTACCCCCAGCGAACCGGCCAGCAGCGAGGCGAAGTAGAGGACCACGAAGCGTGGCGTGCCCAGCGCCGGCTCCAACAGGCGCCCGAGGAAGAAGAGCAGGAGCATGTTGAAGCCGATGTGGATCAGGCTCGCGTGAAGAAAGCCACTGGTAACCAGGCGATACCACTCGCCTTCGGCAACCGAGGGACCGAAGAGCGCGTACTTGAGAACGATTTCGCCACCGGGATTGTTGAGCCCACCGACTCCGGCAGCGATCTCGATCAGATACGCGATCACGTTGAGCCCGATCAGGATGAAGGTCGCCGGAGCTCTCCAGAACCCCTCGCCCCCACCGCCACCGCCACCCTGCACCACTTTGGTCCGCTGGCGCATGCACTCCGGGCAGCGCATCCCGACCGGGGTCGGGGTCATGCAGTCAGGGCAGATCGGTCTGCCGCAGGAAGAGCAGGAGACGCGCGTCTCGCGGTCGGGGTGGCGGTAGCAAGTCTCGGGCATCGGGATGGGCAGCCTACAATCGCCGCCGATGGAGCCCGCCAGCCCCGCCCGCCTGTACGCGACCTCGGTCGGCGCCGTGCTCTTCGTCGCCGGCATCGTCAGCTTCTTCGGAGATCTCTCCTGGCTCAACTACCTGTACGTCGCCACCGGCGCGAGCGGCCTGTTGCTGGCCGGGATCGCCGCCCGTCCCTACGCGCTCTGCAGCGGGGCGATCTACACCGGCCTGGCGATCTGGGACTTCTCGAGCCGCGGCTGGCCGCACCTCGCCGTCGGGCTGCTCGGCCTCGCCGCGTTCGTCTCGAGCCGTGGCTTCACACGCGGGCGTGATGCCCGAGAGGGACCACGCGATGGCTCCAGCCAACCGCTAAAGCCGCGAGCGAAGGCCGCTGCCAAGGGCTCTTAGCCCGCTCTCACCCTTGTGCTTGCTGCGGCGCCGCAGCTCCAGCAGGACGAGAGCACCGGTGGCAACGCCGCCGGCGCCGGCGGCGACCACGGGGCGCACCCAGTTGCGCGGGTCGCGCAGGGCGCGCAGCTCGCCCTCGGAGAGCTCCTCGGCCCAATCGGAGAGCTCCTCGGCGGCAGCCTGGGTCACCGCGGAGAGGGTGTCCTCGACGCGCCCGGAGAGGCGCTGCGGGGGCTCGATCGGGCGCAGGGCGTCGGCCAGCAGCTGCTCGACGTCCCAGCTGCTGCCGCTCAGGGTTTCACTCATCGCTCATCTCCTCCTGCAGCTGCTTGATGGCGCGATGGATCAGCACCTTCGTGGCCCCGTCGGAGCGACCGAGGGCACGGGCGATCTCGCGGTTGTCCATGCCGAGCGCGAAGCGCATGATCAGCGCCTCGCGGCGGTCGTCGGAGAGATGCTCGAGGTTGGCCATCACCTGCCGCAGCTCCTCGCGGCCCTCGGCGATCGCCACCGTGTCGTGGCGGGCGGCGATCGGGTCGGCGCTGTCGAGCGGCGTCTGCGGCCGCCGCGAGCGGTCGCGGTAGTAGTTGGAGGCGAGGTTGTGGGCGATCCGGATCACCCAGGGCCGTAGCGGCCGCCCGTCGGACTCGCGCCGCGCCCGGTCGAAGTGCCGGTAGGCCTGCAGGAAGGCCTGCTCGGTGAGGTCCTCGGCGTCGTGGTGGTTGCCCACCTTGTAATAGGCGTAGGAGTAGACGTCGCGCAGATGGTCCCGGTAGAAGTCCTCGAAGGCGCGGTCCAGCTCCGCCTTCGCCGCCGGCCCGAGGTCGCCGGGCTCGACGTTCTCCGTAGGGGCGCTCACCGCTCAAGCCTAGATCACGGTCTCGGCACATCAGGCAGCGCGCCTGGATCGCTCGACCCGGCGCAGCCCGGCCACCCAGTCCTCGGCCCCGATCTCGCCGCGAATCAGGGCGGCGAGGCCGCTCAGCGCCTCGGCCGGCCCACCGGAGGCGGCCACCGCCTGGGCCAGCAGCGGCGTCGTGTCGAGGCCCTCGGAGGCCTGGCCGATGATGTCCTGGATCTGCTCCGCCGGGGTGCCGGAGCCGAGCAGCTCGCCGGCGCGGCGGTTGCGCCCGGCCGGAGCCATCATCGTCGCGGTCAGGTCGCCGACGCCGGCCAGCCCGGAGAAGGTCTCCAGCTCGGCGCCGCGGCCGATCGCGTACTCGATGCACTCCTGCCAGATCTCCGCCACGGCGATGCCGGCGGCGTTGAGGCCGTGTGGCTCGGCGGCGGCGGCGGCGAGCGCGGCGGCGTTCTTGGCGGCGCCGGCCATCTCCACCCCGGTCACGTCCCCGGAGCGCTCGCAGACCAGGCCGGCGCGGTCGAACACCTCGCCGAGCTGGACCCGCAGGTCGACGTCGGCCGAGCCGAGGACCAGGGCAGCGGAGCCGGAGACCGCCTCGCGCGCATGGGCGGGCCCGCCGAGGCAGGCGATCGCCCGGGCGCGCACCCTTTCGCCGACGTATTCGGCCGGCAGCTGGCCCTGTGGCGCAATCAGCCCCTTGGTCAGCAGCAGCACCGAGGAGCGGCCACTGACGCGGTCGGCGATCGCCCCGACCGCCTGCGGCAGGGACTTGGAGGGGATCGCCAGGCAGATCAGGTCGAGGCCGGCCAGCTCGATCTCCGCAGCCGGACGGACGTCGAGTGTCTCCGGCAGCGGCACCCCCGGCAGGTAGCGGCGGTTCTCCCCCGCCGCGGCCATCTCCGCCACCCGCTCGGCGCTGCGGGCGCCGAGCTGGACCTCGAGGCCACCGCGGGCGAGCAGCACCGCGACCGCCGTCCCCCAGCTGCCGGCGCCGATCACGGCGGCGCGTCGCATCGGCGGTAAGCCGCCGAGGTCTTCCCACTGCAACTGCACGTTCGGCCAGATCCGCGCCGTGACCGTCTCCGCCAGTGCCTTCGAGGGCTCCTCGGCGCGCGGGAAGGTCATCGCCCGCCCGAGCCGGACCTTCACCTTGCGCGGCCGGATCCGCCAGCCGCGGCGGACGTTTTCGGTCCCCAGCACGGCGGTCGGGATGACCGGTGCCCCGGTCTGCAGCGCCAGGCGGCCGACGCCGCGGCGAGGGTTCCTGAGCGTGCCACGGCGGGTCCGGGTGCCCTCGGGAAAGATGCAGACGGCGCCGCCGCGTTCGACGATCTGGCGCGCCGTCTGCATCGATTCCTCGTCGGACTCGCCGCGGCGGATCGGGAAGGCACCGAGCCGGGAGAGGATCCAGCCCTGCCAGCGACGCTCGAACAGCTCGACCTTGGCGACGTAGTTCATCGGCCGCCGCCAGGGCAGGCAGCCACCGATCGCAAAGGGGTCGAGGAAGCTGCGGTGGTTGGCGGCGACGATCAGCCCGCCCTTGAGCCGGGCGTGTTCCCGACCGGTCCGCGCGTAACGGAAGTAGACGAGGAAGAACGGCGTCATGAAGATCCTCGCCAGCAGGTAGAGGAGCCAGTTGACGCTGTGCTTACGCGTGTAGGCGTGGTAGCGGGCGAGCCGCTCTGCACTCATGCAGAGCGCTACACGACGCGAGGTCGCCGGTTACCAGGCGCGGTCGATTAACTCCGCGAGCTCCTCGCGAGAGGGGGAGTCCGGGGTGAAGGCGAGCTCGGGGCGGACGATCATCGAGTCGAGGGCGCGGTCGAGCTGCGAGCGGTCGGCGCCGACCGCGCCGAGGCCGGCGGGATTACCGCCGAGCTGCAGAACCCGGGCTTCGATGTCTTCGGGGTCGGTCTCGATCGCGGCGGCGAGGTCGGCCAGCCGGTCGGGCGCCCGGGCGACCAGCAGCGCCAGCGCTCGCGGCAGGATCGCCGCGTTGGTCTCGGCGTGCGGGCTGCCGCAGACCCGGACCAGGGTCTGGCAGATCACGTGATGGAGGCCGAAGGCGCCGGAGTCGATCGCGTAGCCGCAGAGCAGCGAGCCCAGCGCCAGGGGCGAGGGGTTGCGCTCGGCGCGGTCCTGATCGAGCGACGAGGCGATCAGCTCCGCGCCCCGCAACGCCGTCATCTCCGAGACGGGGTTGGTGAACGACGTGTAGAGGGAGTCGGCGCCATGGGCCAGGGCGTTCATCGAGCTCGCCCGCAAGCTCGCCTCCGGCTGGCTCGTCATCGCGACGGGGTCGGCGATGACGAGGGCTGGGCGGATCATCGCGGCGATGCGGGATTCGGCCCCAGCCGGAAGGCGGTGGATGCCGGTCATCTCGGCTCCCGACATCGTCGTCGGGAGCGCCACGACGGTGGCGCCGCTGACCGAAGCGACTGCCTTGGCGACGTCGATCGGGCGACCGCCGCCAAGGGCGACCAGGGAGTGCGAGTCGACTCGGTCGAGCAGACCGGCGGCGAGCTCGGGCACCGGCCCCGGACCAACCTCGTGGACGGCGGTGGCGGCCTCCGCCAGCTCGGCGGCGCCGGCCAGCGCCCGCGACGTGCTGAGCAGCTCGAAGGGCGAGAAGCCGTGCTCGAGGAGCAGCTGGGGAGCCTGGGCGACGCCGTTGTGACGGAAGACGACCGTGCGACCGGCGTCCCGCCAGATGAAGGAATCAAGCGCCACCTCCTCTGCTCTCACTCCCTCGCGCTCATGATCACCGGCAGCCACGCTCGGTCGTTTCCGCGTCCGGGGGTGGCTTGTTAATCACGTGGGCTGCGAATCGGCTTCAGGTTTGGTTCGACCTCGTCGCGCAGGTGCTCGTAGTCGGGTGGCAGCGAGAGCTTCTCGCCGAGGTGCTCGAGCGGCTCGTCGACGGTGAACCCCGGCCCCATCGTCGCGACCTCGAAGAGGACGCCACTGGGCTCGCGGAAGTAGATCGAGCGGAAGTAGAAGCGGTCGATCTCCGGGGTCGGCTGGGCGCCTGCCGAGATCGCCTTCTGGCGCCACTCCATGTGCTCCTCGGGAAGCGAGGCCCAGGCGACGTGATGGACGCTGCCGGCGCCCTGCAGGCCGCGCTCGGCCGGCGGCTCGTCGAAGAGATAGCGGCCGCCGCGCTGCTCGCCACGGGCTTCCCAGGCGCCGTCGACCCGCTCGAACTCGAGCGCTTCGAGCAGGGCGCTGCTGGCGTCCGGCGCAGCGCTGAAGGCGCGGACCGCGTGGAAGCCCTGCAGCGCCAGCTCGGCCGGGACCTCGGGGTGGTCGGCGATCAGCGGCGGGTCGGGAACCTCGACCACGAGCAGCTCGTGCTCGAGGCCCTCCGGGTCGGAGAAGACGAGGCCGGCCCCCTGGCGCTCGGACTCGATGCCGTTGGCGCCGAGCCGCTCGGCCCAGAAGGCAAGCGACTCCTCGGAGGCAACGCGCCAGACGACGCGGTGGACCATCCCGGCGCCGGCCCGCCCCGGCGCCACGCCCGGATACTCGAAGAAGGTGAGATCGGAACCCGGGTCACCTCCCTCGTCGGCAAAGAAGAGGTGGTAGACGGTCGGGTTGTCCTGGTTGACGGTCTTCTTGACCAGTCGCAGGCCCAGCACCCCCACGTAGAAGTCGATGTTGCGCTGAGCGTCCTCGGTGATCGCGGTTATGTGGTGGATCCCCTCGAGCTTCACTCCTCACGTATACCATCACGTGTTGATGAGCCGCGGACGCCGACGGACGGTCAAAGGGCTTGTCATCCTTGGCTCTGTCCTTGCCTTCTTCAGCGTCTTCGCGATCTGGACCGAGCGACAGGCGCTCAACACCGACGACTGGGTCTCGACCAGCGGCCGGCTGATCCAGAACCCGACGATCCGTGCCGCGGTCGGCGACTACCTCGTCGACCAGCTCTACGAAAACGTCAACGTCGAAGCCGAACTCAAGTCGATCCTCCCGGGCGACACCAAGGAACTGGCCGGCCCCGCCGCTGGCGGCCTGCGCCAGGTAGCCGGCGACGGGGCCGAAAAGGTGCTGGAAACGTCGACTGCGCAGAGCCTCTGGGAGGACGCCAACCGCTCCGCCCACGAACAGCTCATCTCCGTCCTCGAAGACAAGGGCGACGCGGTTTCGACCTCGGAAGGCAACGTCAGCCTCAACCTCGGCAGCCTGCTCACCAACCTCGCCTCGCAGGTCGGGATCGGCCAGCAGCTGGCGGAAAAACTGCCGCCGGACGCCGGGCAGATCCAGATCCTCCGCTCCGATGAGCTGAAGACCGCGCAGAACATCGCGATCGCGATCAAGGGCCTCGCCCTGGTGCTCTCGATCCTCACCTTCGCCGCCTTCGCCCTGGCGATCTACCTCTCTCGCGACAGCCGCTGGGTGACCGTGCTGTTCAGCGGCATCGGCCTGATCGCCGCCGGCTTCGCGGTGATCGTCGCCCGCCACATCGCCGGCGGGATCGTCGTCGACCAGTTGGTCGTAGCCGAAAGCGCCAAACCGGCGGGCGAAGCCGCCTGGTCGATAGCCACCTCGTTGATGACCAGCATCGCGACGACGGTGATCGTGGTCGGCGTGCTCTTCGCGATTGCCGGCTGGCTCGGCTCCCCGACCGGCTCGGCCCGGACCAGCCGCCGCGCGATCGCGCCGGTCCTGCGCGACTACGTCGCCTACGTCTACACCGGCCTGGCGCTGATCGTCTGCCTCTACTTCCTCTCCGGGTCGACCCAGGGCCTGCGCACCTTCCTGACCACCCTGGTCGTCGCCGGGATGGCCGCCTTCGGGATCCACGAGCTGCGCAGGCAGACGGTCGAGGAGTACCCGGACGCCAACTACGGGGACTCGTTCAGCCGCACCAAGGAGCGCGTCACCTCGGCCGTCAAAGGCGCCAACCTCGGTGAGCGCGCCTCGAAACTGCGCCTGCCCGAGATGAAACGCCCGGGCGCCCAGGGCCCGGCGGCCAGCGAGACGGCGGCCCCCGGCGAGGCCCCGACCACGGTCCTGGCGCCGAATGACGAGGACGCGAGGCTGCAGCGCCTGGAGCGACTTGCATCGCTGCGCGAGAAGGGCATCCTCACCGACGAGGAGTTCACCGCCGAGAAGACCCGGCTGCTCGGCAACAGCGGCTCCGGCTCATGAGCCAAAAGCCCGCCGCCGGGTTCGAACCGGCAACCTCCT
>Ga0193706_1001274_pt1 | contig 11564 bp, 10 predicted proteins | sample U3c1metaG_FD_160130 | JGI IMG/M metagenome (GOLD analysis project Ga0193706, IMG submission 160130) | Soil microbial communities from a riparian zone of the East river system, Colorado, United States - U3c1 | ecosystem: Environmental > Terrestrial > Soil > Riparian zone | place: USA: East River... | reverse complement strand
TCGCTGCGCGCGAGACCGCCACGGAGGAAGGCCAGGGAGCGTTCGACGAATTGATCGTCGCCCTCATAGAAAACGGCCTCGTGGTGAAAGGTGGCAGGGGTAGTCACGGCGGCGCCCACAGGTTGGTGATACCCACCCGCCGCTCAAAGCTAGCCCGCTTGGGACAAATTTGTCTGGTCAGGCGGCTACTGCGTTGTAGTAGCGCACGGCCAGCCCGGTGAGCAGCGTCTCGAAGCAGGCCTCGACCGTCATGTCCTGCTCAGCCGCGTAGGAGCGCAGGCCAGCGGCCTCGATCGCCTCGGCCTGGGCGATGACCTCCTCGACGAGGTCGGGGTGCTGGTCGCAGAAATACGCCCCCATCGAGTAGAGGCTCGTATCCATGAGCGACTCGAGAAACGGGTCCTCCTCGACCTTCGCCCGGGTGCGCTTCGCGGCCACGCGGGCAGGTTACCCGCGTGCTCGCGGCGGCAGCGCGCTCAGGGCAGGACGTTCGGCAGCGCGTCCGTGACCGAGTCGACGTCCGGCAACGGCACGGCTGGAAGGTCCAGCGGCGGCAGCGTCTGCGTGGGCGCCTGAGGCAGCCTTATCGGAGGGGCGTCGGGCAGTGAGAGCTCAACCCCGACGGCGGGTGACCGTGGTGTTGAGTCGGTCGGTGGTAGGGCGGGCACCCCGGGGGCCGGCCCGCTTGTGCCGGCGCCTGGCGCCGTTGGCGCGCCGGGCTGCGAATCGAGCTTGGTGCCCGCGTCGCCCTTCTCGGTCGAACGGCCCGCGCGGCCCTCTGTCGGACCGGAATCTCTCCGCCCGGACGTCTGGCGCGTTCCTCGACGCTCCCCGCCCGTGGCGGCCCCGGTGCCACCGCGCTTCTGTTCTCCCGTCCCTGCCGCGGAGCGCTCGGCCGCGACCCGGCCGTGCCCGGCCGCCTCACGGTCCCCCCGAAGCGCTCCGGTCCCGAGTGCGGCGCCTCCCGCACCCGCCAGCGCCGCCACGGCCACTAGAGCCGCGGCACGCTCCGCCAGCGGGGCCGACACGGCACCCGTTCCGAAGAATCCAGTGATCCCACTGCCGTCGCCGGAGCGGCGCAGGAGCCATGGCAGTGGCAGCAGGGCCGCGGCCTTCTGGCTCAGCGCCCTCAGCGCGGACAGCGGCTCGATCCCGAGCTCGCGCGCGTGGCGGCGGCAGGTGTGGCAGCGGCGCGCGTGACGCGCCAGCCGATGCTCCTCCCCACCACGCTGCACGCCCTCCGCGATGCGCACGATCGTGGCGGCCATCGCCTCGCAGCGGCGTCCCTCTGAGAGCTCCGAGTACTCGCTCTCGAGCCGGCGGCGCGCCCGGAACAGCGCGCTCTCCACGGCCGGCCGGGTGAGATCGAGCTTCTGGCCGATCTCGCGGTAGGACATCCCCTCGAGCTCGCGCATCACGAGCACGCGCGTGTGCACGTCCGAGAGCTCGTCGAAGGCCCCCCGGAGGTGGTCCATCCGCTCCTTGGTGACAAGGGCGGCGTCGGGCGAGCCGTCGAGGCCCACCAGCCGCGTGCGGTCCGACGCTCGCAGCCCGTCGTCGGCGTCCATCGAGACCTCGATCGCGTGGCTGCCCTTGCGGTACGAGTCGATCGCCGCGTTGCGGGCGATCTGGTAGATCCACGGCTTGAAGTTGATCTCGGCATCCGTCGCGCGCATGCGGCGCAGCGCGGACAAAAACGCCTCCTGAGCTATGTCCTCGCAGCGGGCGGCGTCGTGGAGCATGCCGCAGACGAACCGCGCGATGCGCGGCTGGTAGCGCCGGTAGAGCTCCTCGAAAGCGGAGTCGTCACCGGCACGAACCGCGGCGACGAGTTCGGCGTCGGCGGCCTCGCAACCTGCTGTGGCGATCAATTCAGCATCCCTGCGGAGAAACTGCGGAGTCCGGCCCTTTTACCCCGGTCGAGGCGATTCTAAATATCGTCCGGCACAAATGGCGCACGTGAACGACGTCATCTCCTTTCTCGACGACCTGCTCGAGGTCTCGGATTTTCCTGACCACGGCCCGAACGGCCTTCAGGTCCCGGGCCCGAAGGAGGTGACCCTAGTCGCGACCTGCGTGTCCGCCCACCTCGATTTGTTCACTCAGGCGGCGCAGGCCGGTGCGCAGCTCGTGATCGCCCACCACGGGCTGTTCTGGGACTTCCACCCGCGCTCGCTCTCGCCCACGATGAAGGAGCGCCTGCGGGTGCTGTTCGACAACAACATCGCCCTTGCCGGCTATCACCTGCCGCTCGACGCCCACCCCGAGGTCGGCAACAACGCCCTCATCTGTGCCGCGCTCGGGCTCGAGCGGGCCGAGCCGTTCGGGGAGCATCGCGGGCGCAGCGTCGGCTTCGTCGGGCGCTCTGCCGAGGGCATCCCGTTCACCGAGCTCCGGCGGCGCTGCGCGGAGGTCTTCGGCCAGGAGCCGTTCGCCTGGGACAGCGGGCCCGACCTGGTGCGCAGCGTCGGGATCGTGTCCGGCGCTGCGGCATCGAGCTTCGGCGAGGCGATCGCGCTCGGGCTCGACGCCTTCCTCACCGGCGAGCCCGCGGAGCACGTGATGGCCGACGCGCTCGAGAGCCGCACCCACTTCATCGCCGCGGGCCACTACGCCACCGAGACGTTCGGCGTTCAGCGGCTCGGAGAGCTCGTGGCCGACAGGTTCGGCGTCGAGCACCACTTCATCGGAGTGCCGAACCCGATTTGAGTTCGCATTTTGGGGATTTTTGGTTGCGCCGACCGGCACAAGCGATACCCTCAGGGACACGCTCTGTAAAGCGACGAGGAGGATGTAAGTACATGGCGATCCACCTGACGCCCACCGAGCTCGGCCGCGAGGCTGGCATGCACCGTAGGGAGGTCATCTCACGGTGTATGGAGATGGGCGTACCGATCTTCCAGGGACGGATCGACAAGACGCTGTTCCTCACGAGCATGAAGGACGCGCAGCAGAAGCGAGAGCTCGCGAAGGCGTAGCCCCGGGGGTCGTCGCTTAGACTCCCGCGCATGGAAGCAGTCACTGCCGGCGCGGCCCGCGCCGAAGGCACCGGCTCGAAGACGATCGCCGACCTGCTGCCGCTCGCCGTCAAGAGATACGGCGACAAGGCAGCCCAGCGCTACAAGGTCGGAGACGAGTGGGTCGACGCCTCGTATGCGGAGCTCGGCGAGGCCGTCAAGGAGGTCGCCCTCGGGCTGGTGGACCTCGGGATCGAGCCGGGCGACAAGGTCTCGATCCTTGCGCACACGCGCCCGGAGTGGACCCAGGCGTGCTTCGGCATCCTCACCGCCGGCGGCACCCTCGTCACGATCTACCAGACGAACTCGCCGGGGGAGTGCCAGTACGTCCTCGAGCACTCGGACTCGCGCGCGATCTTCGCCGAGGACGCGGAGCAGCTCGCGAAGATCCGCGAGGTCGAGGACAGCTGCCCCGAGCTGGAGCACGTGATCGTGATGGACCCGAGCGGCGCCGAGCTTGGCGACGCGCTGTCGCTCGAGCAGCTCCGCGAGCGCGGGCGCGGCCGTGACGACTCCGAATGGGAGGCGCGCTACCAGGCCGTCACGCCCGACGACATCTGTCTCTACATCTACACGTCCGGCACCACGGGCCCGCCGAAGGGCTGCCTGCTCTCGCACGCGAACTACCGCGCGATCACGGACGCAGTCGTGGATCAGAGCCCGCTCCTGGAGGGCGACTCGTCATACCTCTTCCTCCCGCTCGCGCACGCCTTCGCGATCCTGATCCAGTTCGCCACCTTCGACCTCGGCGCGGCACTCGCGTACTGGTCGCGCGACCCGAAGATGATCATCGCGGACATCGCCCAGGTGAACCCGACGTTCTTCCCGTCGGTCCCACGCATGTTCGAGAAGATCTACACGCTCGCCACCTCGAACATCGAGGACAAGGAAGGGCTCAAGAAGGCCGTTCAGGTGGGCGTGAAGGTGCGCATGCTGCGCGAGGCCGGCGAGGACGTGCCCGAGGAGCTCCAGCAGGCCTTTGACAAGGCCGAGGAGTCCCTCTTCAAGAACGTGCGCGGGCTGTTCGGCACGAGCATGCGCGAGTGCGTGACAGGTGCCGCCCCGATCGCCGGAGAGATCCTCGAGTTCTTCTACGCCTGCGGCGTGCCGGTGATGGAGGGCTACGGGATGACCGAGACCTCCACGAGCGCCACGGTCAACCGCCCGGAGGGCAACAACTTCCGCTTCGGCTCGGTGGGCAAGGCCCAGAAGGACGTCGAGCTGAGGATCGGCGACGACGGCGAGGTGCTGATCAAGGGCCCGAACATCTTCCAGGGCTACTACAAGAACGAGGAAGCCACGAAGGACACGGTCGAGGACGGCTGGCTCCACACCGGCGACCTCGGCCGGCTCGACGAGGACGGTTTCCTCTACATCACCGGCCGCAAGAAGGACATCATCATCACGGCGGGCGGCAAGAACATCACGCCGGCCAACCTCGAGAACGGGCTGAAGCAGAACCGCTGGATCTCGCAGGCCGTTGTGATCGGCGACCGCCGCCCGTACCTGGTGGCGCTGATCACGCTCGACCCGGAGGAGGCGCCGGCGCTCGCCGAGCAGCTCGGGATCGACGACGCGGATCCGGCCAGTCTCTCCCAGAGCGAGAAGGTGCGCGAGGAGATCCAGAAGGCCGTGGACGAAGTGAACTCACACGTGGGCCCGGTGGAGCAGATCAAGCGCTTCGAGATCCTCGACCACGACCTCTCCCAGGAGACCGGCGAGCTCACGCCGACACTGAAGGTCAAGCGCAACGTGGTGCACGAGAAGTTCGCCGACGTGGTGGACCGCATCTACAGCGCTCCGCGCTAGCTAGCCTCTCGCGGGTTGGCCAGCAACGACCCGACTGACACCGGCGGTCTCTTCGTCGGCCGGCGCCCCGGCACGGCGCCGGTGCGCTATCCGGAGGTCGAACCCGAGTCGCAGCGCCGCCGGCGGATGGACGCGCTGTTCGCACATGGGCTGCTCGCGGTCGAGCTCGTGCTCTGCCTGTCCCTGTTCGGCCCGCAGCCGCTCGCATGGTTCTGGATCGGGTCGCAGGTCGACTACCAGACCGGCTACGTCACGGCGGGCATAGGGACGATCATGCTCGGCTGCCTGGCCTCGCTGATGTTGACGATGGCGCTCGCAAAGCGCGTCGACCACGCGTGGAAGCTGGTTCGCCGCGCGGCCGGTCATCACCAGGAGCATGGCGCGCTCGAGCGGATCTTTGCGATCAGCGTCGCGGTTGCGTTCGTGATCTTCACGGTGTGGTTCTTGGTGGTTCAGGGGCCTGGCCCCACCCTCGCGCCGAGCGGCTAGTGGTGGGCTTCCGCGACTACTACAGGCAGTTCGACGACATCGACGAGGCCGCGCTCAACCTGGAGCGCCGCGAGCGCCGGCGGCGCGAGAAGCAGCAGGCGCTGGAGCGGCAGCCGGACATCGACCTGTCCGGCACGGAGTGGCCCGACCTTCCGCACTCGGAGATCGCCAACGCGGCAATCGCGCGGGCACGCGGGCGCCTGAACGGCTACCCCGACCGTCACTCCGCGACGGCGCGCCGGCTGCTCGCCGACCGGCTCTCGCTCTCGCCCGACCAGATCGCACTTGGCAACGGCGCGGCCGAGCTGCTCCAGTCGGCCGCGCTGGCACTGCTCTCCCCCGGCCACGAGCTGCTCATGCCGTGGCCGTCGTATCCGCTCTACCCGCTCTTGGCCGCGCACGCGGGCGCGACGCCGGTGCCGGTCGAGGATGGGGACGTTGCCGCCGCCGTCACCCCGGCGACCCGGGCCGTCGTCCTTTGCAATCCCAACGACCCCACCGGGACCTACAGCAGCGCTGACGAGGTCGGGGCCTTGCTGTCGGCGTTGCCGGAGCACGTGCACGTGCTGCTCGACGAGGCGCTGATCCATTTCCAGGACCTCGAGGACCTGAACGCGTGCCTGCGCCTGGTCGACGCCTTCCCCCGGCTGTTGGTGGTGCGGACCTTCTCGAAGATCTATGGGCTCTCGGGCCTGCGCGCCGGTTACGCCGTCAGCTCAGATGCCCGGCTGCTGGCGGCGGCCGCGCCGGTGCTCGGCATCAACGCGCTGTCGCAGGCCGCGGTCGAGCACGCACTCCAGCACGGCGACGCGGAGATCGACCGCCGGCGCCACGCCGTGGTGCGCGAGCGCAACTTCCTCACGGAGGAGCTGCGCGCCCTGGGCGCGGACGTCACCGACAGCCAGGCCAACTTCCTCTGGATCCGCGTGGGCGACCTGAGCGGCGACGAGCTGGCGAACGCCCTCCGCCAGCAGGGCGTGATCGTGGCCCCCGGCGGTCCCCTGGGCGAGGACCACCACATCCGCGCGGCCGTGCGCAACGAGCAGGCGTCGAAGCGCCTGCTGCGCGCGATCGAGAACACGCTGGGCGCGTAGCCGGCGCCAGGTTAGCCCGCCTAGGCCTGGTCTGACTGGCGCAAGAGGGCGCCCGTGGTCTGCTCGAGGATGCGGCGCCACGCGGCCGTCTTCTCGCGTTCCTCGTCGAACTTCTTGACGACCTTGCGCACGCGGGTCCCGGAGATCTCGATGCCGTGCTTCGCGCAGGTGGCTTTGAGCTCGTCGTAGTCCTCGGCCAGCTTCAGAGTCACCGACTCGAAACCGTGGCGGGCTATCTCCACGCGGCGGGTGAAGTTGAGGATGTTCGTCTCGAACATCAGCTCGTCGTTCGGGTCGGGCTCGATCAGGATGATGTCGACACCCGGGTACTTCTCCTTCCAGTGCCCCACGGCCTCGTGCAGGCGCTGGTGTGCGATCAGCTTGAAGGCCTGGTAGCCGATCTGCGGGAAGCCCATGTCGGCGACCCGGCGCACTCGGCTGCCGAGCATCGTCGGGATCACCTTCTGGAAGTCGTTCACGTACGGCACCAGCGGGTTCACCACGATCACGAACTTCGCCCCCGCCTCCACGGCGAGATCGACGTTGGTGGTCGAGCGCAGCCCGCCATCGACCAGGTGGCGCCCCTTGATCTCGACCGGCTTGTAGACCATCGGGAGCGCCGACGAGGCGGCCACGGCACGCGAGATCGGCACGTCGTCCCAATCCTGGCCGCCGAGCACCACGCGCTCGCAGGTGTCGAGGTCCGTGGCCGTGAGGAAGAGCTCGTTCTGGAGCAGGCGGAAGTCGTTCACGCGATCCGGATCGCCGAGCACCGACTCGAGGTACTGCTGGATTCCCCGGCCGTCGTACAGGCCCGACGGCAGCGCCTCTGCAAGGCCCACGGCAAGGTCGATCACAGACGTGGAGCGGATCTGGCCCAGGAAGGTCCGCGCCAGCCCGAGGATCTTCAACGGCATCAGCGCGGTGGCCTGTGCGAACTCGAGCGCGTTCGGCCGCATGAGCGTGCTGCGGTCAACGTCCTTGAACGGGGTGGGCACCTGCTGGTTGACCACCCGCATCATCTCCTCGGGGGTCACGCCGTTCGCTGTGAGGGCGGCCACGAACGAGCCGGCGCTCGTGCCCACATAGACGTCGAACTGGTTGACGGTCCGGTTCACCGCCAGCAGGTCGAGCGCCCTCAGGGCCCCGATCTCGTAGACCCCGCCGGTGAAGCCTCCGCCGCCCAGAACCAGGGCGGTGCGCGAGCGCCGCGGCCTGCGGCGCTTCGGCTTACCGGCTGTCTTGCGGTCCTTCTGCGACGGCTTCTCGAGCCGTACTACCTCGCCCATCCGCCACGAGTATGGCGAAAAGGGCGCTCCGGTGGCCTCGCTAGCGTGTTCCGGGCCTCTGATGCGCCGCACCTCCCTCCTCGTCGTAGCCCTGCTCGCCCTGCTGCCCGCCGCGGCCGCGGCCCAGGACGAGCCGGCCATGGTCAAGCGCCTCGCTCGATACATGCGCGGAGCCGGCGCCTATTCCGGCGCGTATGTGGTTGATGTGAGCGGGGACAAGCCCCGCGCGGTGTTCCGCTGGCGCCAGCGGGCACCCCGCATCCTGGCGTCGAACACGAAGCTCTTCACCACCACGGCCGCCCTGTCTCGCTTCGGCACCGAGGGCACGCTGGGCACCGAGGTGCTCGGGAACGGCGAGCTCGATTTGGACGGCGTGTACACGGGCGGTATCTGGCTGCGCGGAGGCGGCGACCCGACCTTCGGCAGCCGTCGCTTCGCGACGCGCTCGTACGGCGGTGGCGCGACGGTGCAGGACCTCGCCGCGCTGCTCGAGGACGCCGGGATCGAGCGCATCACGGGGCGGGTGTACGGGGACGAGTCCGCATTCGACTCGCTTCGCGGCGGCCCGGACTCGGGGTACGGCATCTCGCCTTACGTGGGCCCGCTGAGCGCCCTCTCCTACAACCGCGGCCTCTTCACCGAGAGCGGCCGCGGCTTCCAGGCGAACCCGCCGGCGTTTGCGGCCGCTCGCCTGGACGAGGCACTCGAGGCGCGTGGCGTGAAGGTGCGCCTGAAGCCGCGCGCCGGAGTCACGCCGGACGATGCGCGCGTGCTCGCCAGCGTCGACTCCCCGCCGATGGAGCGACTCATCCGGCTCACGAACAAGCCATCCGACAACTTCTTTGCCGAGACGCTCCTGAAGGACCTCGCGCACCAGGCGGGCGGTGCCGGCACCACCGCGGCCGGCGCGCGGATCGCGGCCGCCCACGCCCGCGCGCTCGGCGTCCGGGCCACGCTGGTGGACGGCTCGGGCCTCTCGCGCAGCGACCGCGCCTCGCCCCAGGGCATCGTCCGCCTGCTCACGGCGATGTACGGGAGCGATGACTACGACGTGTTCGTGGACTCCCTGCCGATCGCCGGCCAGGACGGCACGCTCTTCGATCGCATGCGCCGCGGCCCGGCGCGTTTCCGCTGCCGAGGGAAGACCGGCACGCTTTCGAACGTGAGTGCGCTGTCGGGCTACTGCGAGGCGCTCAGCGGCGAAAACTACGCCTACTCGATCCTGATGAACGGCGTGTATCCCCCTGGAGCGCGCAAGCTCCAGGACCTGATGCTTCAGGCCCTCTCGAGGTACGGCTAGGCGTCAATCCAGCAGTGCCAGCAGGCCGTCCTCGTCGAGGACCTCCGTGCCGAGCTCCTGCGCCTTCGTCAGCTTCGTGCCGGGATCCTCGCCGGCCACCACGTAGTCGGTCTTCTTCGAGACCGAGCCGGTGACCTTGCCGCCCGCGGCCTCCACCCGCTCGGTGGCGTCCTCGCGGGTGAGGTTCGGCAGCGTGCCGGTGAGCACCAGCGTCTTGCCGACGAGCGGCCCCTCCACCGGCGCCGCCGGGCCTTCCTCCTCCATCTTCAGGCCGTGCCCGCGCAGACGCTCGACCAGCTCGCGCGTGCGCTCCTCCGCGAGCGTCTCCTGGATCGTCCGCGCCATGATGGGGCCCACGCCCTCGACCTCCGTCAGCTGCTCGTCGCTCGCCTCGAGCAGCGCGTCCATCGAGCGCAGCTGCCGGGCGAGGTTCCGGGCGTTCACGTAGCCCACCCCGGGAATGCCCAGCCCGTAGAGCACGCGCTCGAACGGCTGCTGCTTCGAGGCCTCGATCGCATCGACGAGGTTCTGGGCGGAGGTCTCGGCAAAGCGCTCCAGCTCGGAGAGGCGCTCGGGAGTGAGCCGATAGAGATCGGCGAAGTCGTCGATCAGCCCCTCGGACAGAAACCGGCGTACGTTCTCCTCGCCGAGACCGTCGATGTCCATCGCGCCGACGAAGTGCTTGACCGCCTGGAACACCTGGCCGGGGCAGCCCGCCCTGTTCGGGCAGATCGTCCAGACGCTGCCCTCCGGTTTGATCGTCGGCGTGCCGCAGGCCGGGCAGTTGGCCGGAGGCTCAGGCGGCGGGTTCCTCTTCTTGGAGCGCTGGGCGCGAGACGTGGGAGACACCACCTGCGGGATCACGTCGCCGGCGCGCATCACGATCACCTCGTCGCCGTCGCGCACGTCCTTGCGACGCAGGTCTTCCTCGTTGTGCAGGGTGGCGAGCTTCACGATCACGCCGGAGACCTGCACCGGCTCGAGCACGGCGAACGGCACCATGTGGCCGGTGCGGCCCACGTTCCAGGCCACCTGGTTCAGCGTGGTGGTGGCCGTGGTGGGCGGGAACTTCCACGCGATCGCTCCGCGCGGCTCACGTCCCACCACGCCAAGGTCGCGCTGTAGCTGGAGCTCGTCCACCTTCACGACCACACCGTCGATCTCGAAGTCGAGCCGGTCGCGCCGCTCCTGCCATGCCTCGCAGGCGGCCACCACCTGCTCGACCGTGTCGTGCACCTCCACGTCGCGGTTCACGCGGAAGCCGTGCTCGCGCAGCCAGTCGAGCCATTCGTGGTGGGTCTCGAACTCGAGCCCGTCCACAGCGCCGATCCCGTAGCACCACATCGACAGCGGCCGCGAGGCGGCGAGCGCGGGGTCGAGCTGGCGGATCGAGCCGGCGGCCGAGTTGCGCGGGTTCATGAAGGTCGGCTCGCCGGCGGCGGCACGCTGCTCGTTCAGGCGTGCGAAGGCCGCCAGCGGCAGGTAGATCTCCCCTCGAACCTCGAGTAGCGGCGGAGCGCCCTCCACCCGCAGCGGAATCGCGCCGATCGTGCGCAGGTTCTGGGTCACGTCCTCGCCCACCTCGCCATTACCGCGCGTGGCGCCACGCACGAGCACGCCGTCCTCGTACACGAGCGAGATCGCGAGGCCGTCGATCTTGGGCTCGGTCACGAAGTGCACGTCGCCCATCTCCACGCCCTGGCGCGCGAGGTAGCGCTCGCTGCGCACGACCCAGGCCGCCAACTCCTCCTCGTTGCGCGCGTTCGCGAGCGACAGCATCGGCTGGAGGTGCGGCACCTCCCGGAACTTGTCGAGCGGCTGGCCGCCGATCCGCTGCGTGGGCGAGTCGGGTGTGCGCAGCTCCTCGTTGTCGGCCTCGAGGTCGCGCAGCTCGTTCAGCAGCACGTCGTAGTCCTGGTCGGAGAGCTCCGGATCGTCCAGGACGTAGTAGCGGTGGCCGTGGTACTCGAGCTGGCGCCGCAGCTCCTCGGCACGCGCCGCGGCGTCGACTGCCTTACTCAACGGCCTCTGTGGCTGGGCGCAGCAGGCGCTCGAGGTCGAAGCCCGCGAGCTCCTCCACGCCGGCCTGGTCGGTGAGGTCGAAATGCAGCGGCGTGACGGCGATCAGGCCCTCCGCTATGGCCGCGAAGTCGGTGCCGTCCTCGTGCTCGTAGCCCGGCTCCTGGCCGTAGAGCCGGTAGCGGCGCCGGCCGCCCGCCTCCTCCTCGGTCAGCTCCAGCTTGTCGTTGTAGACGCGCTTGCCGAGCCGGCAGGCACGCGCGCCGCGCACCTCGCCGTCCGGTCCGTTCACGTTCAGAAGCGTTCCTTCCGGCATCGGCACGTCGTCGAGCTCCTCGACGATCCGCGCGACGAATTTGGCCAGGGGCTCGAAGTCGCGGCCTCCGGAGAGCGAGACGGCCAGCGCGGGGATCCCGAGCATGATTCCCTCGAGAGCCGCCGCGACGGTCCCGGAGTAGGTGATGTCGTCGCCGAGATTCGCGCCGTGGTTGATCCCCGAGACGATCAGCTCCGGCGAGGCCTCGATCAGGCCGAGTGCGGCGAAGCG
>Ga0193706_1001273_pt1 | contig 11567 bp, 7 predicted proteins | sample U3c1metaG_FD_160130 | JGI IMG/M metagenome (GOLD analysis project Ga0193706, IMG submission 160130) | Soil microbial communities from a riparian zone of the East river system, Colorado, United States - U3c1 | ecosystem: Environmental > Terrestrial > Soil > Riparian zone | place: USA: East River... | reverse complement strand
GCCCGGTCAGCAATACCTCGTTTTCGGACGCTTGTCTTTTTTCATGGGGCATCCGCAGATCGCACACCCGGAAATAGAAAATTTCACCCCACAAAAAGCAGGTGGCAAAAATTACCTTGAGCCCGTTTATCCCTCTACCGAAAAATTAAAAACAAAAGGCCTGAATGGAAGAGCTATTGGTAAACTCACCTACTCCCTATTGCAGGTACTTACAGAGAAAGACCTCCCCGAAAACCTCCCGGAAAACCTTATAAAACAATATAAATTCATCAGCCGTTTTAATGCTTTGCGGCAGGTCCATTTCCCGGCAACAGAAAAGCATTATGTGCATGCAGTGCGACGATTAAAATTTGAGGAATTGTTTTTTGCACAGTTAAGGCTGGGGTTAATTAAATCGACGCGGCACCGGTTTAGCAAAGGCGTGGTATTTGGGCAGGTGGGTGAACTGTTCAGTATCTTTTACAACCAATACTTACCTTTTCAACTCACGGAAGCACAGAAAAGGGTACTTAAGGAGATACGAAAAGACGCAGGCAGCGGCGGGCAAATGAACCGGCTCTTACAGGGAGATGTAGGCAGCGGGAAAACCATTGTGGCATTAATGTTGATGCTGATCGCAGCAGGCAACGCCCGGCCATCAGATGGGCAGAATTTCCAAAGCGTACTGATGGCACCAACAGAAATTTTAGCACAACAGCATTATAATAGTATTACAAAGCTTTTAAAGGATATGCCGGTTTGTGTAAAACTGCTCACGGGTTCATCTAAGGGAAAAGAAAGAAAAGCTGTTTTGGAACTTTGCGAGGATGGGTCTTTGAATATTTTAGTAGGAACGCACGCAGTAATTGAAGATAATGTTGTGTTTAAAAATCTTGGTCTTGCTGTAGTTGATGAACAACACAAATTTGGTGTAGCACAAAGAGCCCGGCTGTGGAAGAAAAATTCCATCCCTCCACACGTGCTCGTAATGACGGCAACGCCAATACCACGAACGCTGGCGCTTACGGCATATGGAGATCTTGATTACAGTGTAATAGACCAGTTACCCCCGGGGAGGCAACCGGTAAATACGCAACATCGTTCTGAAAGTACAAGGCCACAGGTAATGGGCTTTGTTAAAGAAGAGATACAAAAGGGAAGACAGGTATATATTGTTTATCCATTGATAGAAGAAAGCAGCAAGCTGGATTATGAGAACCTGATGAAAGGATTCGAGGAAGTAAAATCTTTTTTTCCTGAACCCAAGTACTGGATCAGCATGGTACATGGAAAACAGCCTGCAGCACAAAAAGAGACCAATATGCAACGTTTTGTAAAAGGCGATACCCAGATCATGGTAAGCACTACCGTTATAGAAGTTGGTGTTGATGTTCCCAATGCCAGTGTAATGGTTATAGAGAGTGCAGAAAAATTTGGATTATCACAACTGCACCAGCTTAGGGGCAGGGTGGGACGGGGAGCAGAAAAAAGTTTTTGCATATTATTAACAGGCAGTAAAATATCAAATGATGCCCGTGAAAGGTTAAAGATAATGACAGCAACAAATGACGGTTTTAAGATCGCGGAGAAGGACCTGGAGATCCGTGGACCGGGAGACATTGAAGGCACCAGGCAAAGCGGGGTATTAAATTTTAAACTGGCCAATATTGTTTCGGATAAGGTGATACTGGAAGCAGCCCGCAATGCGGCTTTGGTCATACTGGATACGGACCCTGACCTGAACGAACCTGTTAATTTTCCTGTTAAAAACTTCCTGCAGCAACAAAAGGGGAAAACGGCATGGAGTAAAATTTCGTAACTAAATTTTACAAAATACCGGTGAACAAAACCAAAGAATTTATCGTTTTAATTTAGTACATTGTAAAAAAGAAATACTTGAAGATCCTGAGGAAAATAATATTCAAATCCATATTAATTCTTTCATCATTTTTTATTGCGCAAACCACGAATGCGCAAATGGAATTCGTAGAAAATAAAGGCCAGTGGGATAGCAAGGTCCAGTTTAAAGGCGACTTCTCCAGCGGTTCTTTCTTTTTAGAGAACGAGGGATTTACGGTTCTTTTACACAACACGAATGACCTGGGCAGGCTAACCGCAATGATGCACGGTCAACAAAACAACCCTGGCGAGATGGCCACCCGGCCGATGGTCTTAAATTCACACGCTTATAAAGTAAAGTTCCTGGGAAGTGCAGCAAGCATCCAAAGCGTTCCCGATAAGGTCCAGTCATTCCATAATAATTATTTTATAGGGAGTGACCCGTCAAAATGGGCAGCCGATTGTAAAATATTCCAGGCAGTAACCTACCAGGACGTTTATCCTAATGTAGACGTGCGGTATTACAGTGATGCCGGGAAACTAAAATATGATATAATAGTACGGCCCGGCGGAAAAGTGGAAGCTATAGCAATGAAGTATAGCGGGGTTGAAAAGCTGCAGGTAAAGAACAAGGAACTGGTTATCGGCACATCGGTTGGCGCAGTAAAAGAATTGTATCCTTACACTTACCAGGTAGTAAATGGTAAAAAAGAAACCGTTGATTGCAAATACGTGGTTAAAGATGACATCGTTCGTTTTAAAGTAGATGAGTATTCACCTAATTCCACCATCGTAATTGATCCCACTTTAATATTTTCCACTTTTACCGGAAGTCCACAGGAAAACTGGGGTTATACAGCTACACCGGGGCCCGATGGCAGCTTCTATGCCGGTGGTATTGCTTTTGGTGCGGGCTACCCTGTTTCACCGGGTGCATTTCAAACTGGTTTTGGCGGTGGTGTTGATGATGATGAGATACATAGGTTGTATGATATTGCTATTATGAAATTCTCTGCCAATGGTTCCAATCGCTTATATGCGACTTACCTGGGCGGGAGTGGAAATGAACAGCCACATAGTATGATATGTGACGCACAGGGCAATTTGATCGTTGCGGGAAGAAGCAATTCACCTTCTGTTACCAGTGGAACTTTTAAGGCATATCCTTTATTGCCCGCAGGAAACCAGGTAGGCAGCGGGGGTGGATATGATATTGTGCTGACCAAATTCAATTCCACGGGATCAGCGATACTCGGGTCTGTTAAAATAGGGGGTACGGGCAATGATGGGGTGAACATTCGTGGTAAGTATGTCGGGCCTGATGGTGTTGATCTTTCAACCCGCAGGAATTACGGTGATGATGCCAGGAGTGAAGTTATAATCGATGGCGCCAATAATGTTTACCTGGCTTCCTGTACTCAATCGGTAAGCAACTTCCCGGTTTCCAATTCCGGGATACAGCCTTTATATGGGGGGGGTAGACAGGATGGCGTTATCATTAAACTCACACCTAACCTTAATGCTGTTACATTCAGTACATTTTTTGGAGGCGGCGCTGATGATGCATGTTTTGTTTTGTCATTGAGCCCCGCAACAGGCGATTTATATGTTGCAGGCGGTACAGGAAGTAGTGACCTGCCTGGCAATACCACAGGTGTTTTACAAGGGACTTACGGGGATGGTGAAACAGATGGATTTGTAACACAGGTACGAAGTGATGGCTCAGGTATTATTAAAACAACTTACCAGGGTACCAGTGGTCACGATCTTATATATGGTTTGAAGTTCGATAAGCAGGGTTTTCCCTATATCATGGGTACCACAACCGGTAGCTGGACCGTAACAAATGCGAACTTCAGTAACCCGGGAGGCAAACAATTCATCAGTAAGCTACGACCCGATCTGTCGGCCTATGTTTATTCTACAATTTTTGGTACCAACGCATCAGTGCCCAATATTTCACCTATCGCTTTTTTAGTTGACCGCTGCGAGAATGTGTATGTTTCGGGTTGGGGCGGGGGCCTTAATGTTGACAAAGGTTATCCCAGTGCCGGTACTGCTGGTATGCCCGAAGTAAACCCGTTGCCAGGTATTCCGGCAGCTGATGGCAGGGATTTTTATTTTTTCGTTTTGGAAAAAAATGCGCAAAGCCAGTTCTTTGGATCACACTTTGGTCAAAACGGGGGATTGGGTGACCACGTTGATGGTGGCACCAGCCGCTTTGATGAGAACGGGATCATTTACCAGGGAATATGCGGCTGTGGCAATGGCGGAGCTTTGTTCCCTACCACACCCGGTGTATGGTCAAGGACGAATAATGCAGGTGATGGTTGTAACATGGCAGCTGTAAAAATAGAAATGAATTTTGCGGGTATCGGCGCAAGTGTAAAAGCAACCATCGACGGGGTAATAGATACCATTGGCTGTGTGCCCCTCACCATAAATTTTACAGATACCCTGGCAAAAGGCAAAATGTATATCTGGGATTATGGTGATAACAAAAAGGATGACACCACCTTTGCACCGAATAATTCTGTTTCGCACACGTATGACTTCGTTGGAACCTATCTCTTAAGGCTTATTGCCATTGATTCCACTACCTGCAATATATCTGATACCGCATTTGTATCCGTTAAGGTTGGGTCTAATATAGTTAGCCCCGATTTCAGTTTTGCTAAACTGGATTCCTGTAATAGTCTCCGTTACCAGTTTACAAATCTTACTTCAGCAACGGTACCTGTTTATACCAATCAAAGTTTCTTATGGGATTTTGGAGACGGATCTCCAAAGGTCAGGTCGGGCCTTGCGCCACAGGTACATACCTTTCCGTCTACGGGAACCTATTTCGTTACGTTGATCGTTGATGATACTGCCTTCTGTAATGCGCCCGATACCGCCATAAAACAAGTGCGCATAAGCCCAAATGTAAAAGCCATATTCTCAACACCTGCACGGGGTTGTGTGCCTTATACCGCACAATTCACGAACGAATCTCTTGGCGGTATGGAATGGCTATGGGAATTCGGGGATGGAGATTTTTCAACGGATTTTGAGCCAACGCATTTGTATGACGTTGTAGGAACTTATAATGTGCGTCTCATCGCTATCGATACAAGCACCTGTAATAAAAGGGATACATCAGCTTACTTTACGATCACTGTTTTCCCGATCCCTACAGCGGATTTCACCTGGCTGCCAAATCCACCTGTGGCAAATACAGCGGCCACGTTTACCAATCTTTCAATTGGCGCTCTGCGGTACCTATGGGATTTTGGTGATGGTGAAAGTTCAACTGAGTTTGAGCCATCTCACCTTTTTAACGCAACAGGAACTTACAAAGTAACCTTATTTGCATTTAACGCTGCGGATTGCGTGGATAGCATAAGCCATGACGTACCCATAATCATTAACCCCTTATTGGACGTACCCAATGCATTTACCCCCGGAAGATTTGGCAGGAATGCGGTTGTTAAGGTAGAAGGCTTTGGTATTGGTAAAATGGAATGGAGGATATATAACCGCTGGGGACAAGTGGTTTTTCAATCCACAAAGAAAAACCAGGGATGGGATGGCAAATTCAAAGGCGTGTTGCAACCAATAGATGTATATACTTACACTTTAGATGTAGAATTTACAGATGGGGTTAAGTTGCGAAAGACGGGTGACATCAGTTTGTTCCGATAAGCCTCTCCCGTGGAGAGGGAACCGGATGCTCGAAGCAAAGACTACCTTTTGTAAAATGAATAGTTTTTGCCTTGTTGCTGAAGAAAGGACTAACATTGATTTGGAAGATAAAATGTTTGTATTTGTTTAATGCGCCGCATCTTTTCCCCCGGAGAAGGAACTTAGTTAAAGTATAAGCTGTGTTTCAGGGCGAAAGGTGAAACGCAGTTGACGTGGAAGATAAAATGTTTGGATTTATTTAATGTACCACCTCGTCTCTACCGGAGAAGAGGAAGGGAGAAGAGGCTAAAAAGAAAAAAATGACGAGGAAAATAAAAATATTTATGCTGCTGGCTTGTAGCCTGCAACTTGCAAATGACCTGCAGGCCCAGGACCTGCATTTTTCCCAGTTCTTCAATTCACCACTCAGTACCAATCCTGCTAATACGGGTTTTATTCCTGATGCGGATTACAGGATCGGGGCGCATTATCGTAATCAATGGAGTGCAGTAATGTCGGTGCCTTACAAGACCGTCAGTGCTTTTGCTGATGCACAGGTGTTCAGGAATAAGCTGGAGAACGGATGGCTCGGACTTGGTGCCCTGATATTAAACGACAAGGCGGGTAGTGGCAGTTTGACCAGTACAAAGATCTATGGATCCCTGGCTTATCACCAGATGCTGGGATTAAGCAGCCTGGTTTCGGCAGGCTTTAATATTGGCTGGGCCAATAAACGCGTCGACCTGAGTAAGCTGACATTCCCTGACCAGTTTGACGGAAAATTCTTTGATGGCACTGCCTCATCTGAAGCGAAAAGCGGATTTGCCAATACCAATGTCAGCTACATGGATATGCATGCCGGTATGAACTATGCTTATTTTCCACGGGAAGATATTTATGTAAATGCCGGTTATTCTATCCAGCACGTGAACAGGCCAAGGGAAACCTTCTTTAAGGATAGCACAAACAATGGCCGCATCCCGATGCGCCATACGGGTTTCGTTAATGGTATCTTCAAACTTAATGACCGCGTGATCGTTAACCCCAATGCCTATTTCTCCACACAGGCTGCTGCAAGAGAACTCGTACTGGGGTTAAATGCTAATTATAACCTTTCGGAATTTGGGGAAAAACAATTGCTGGCAGGCATATATTACCGCCTGGGTGATGCTGTGATACCAATGATAGGGTTTGAAATAAAAAAGCTCCAGTTCATGTTCAGCTATGATGTTACCCTCTCTTCAATGAGCAAATTCAATGGCTATCGTGGTGCCAGTGAACTCACTATTATTAAGAAAGGATTTTACCCGGAGAATGTTGACCGGCAATCCTTATGCCCTAGTTTTTAACTTAGTAATAAAAAAATCATCCTCTTTTGCCGATGTAGGTAGCATGCCGTCGCTTGGGCTCCGACCAGCGACTTATAATGCTCTTGCTAATGTGTTTCTTTAGTTTCTGGTGTTTTAGATGTAAATGCTGATATTTTCCTGGTGAGTATTTAAATCTTAATTAGGATAAGGCAGCAGTAAAATACGCCGCTGGTTGAAACCCAGGCGGCGGCAAGCAATAAAAAAATGCATCCCGCTTTCGGCGGGATGCATTTTTTTATTAAGTCTTTTGATGAATGCGTTATTCTTTTTCTATCGTCATCTTAAAATGATCTTTCTTAAAATACTTCCTGTATTTATCGGTTGTTCTTTCACTTTGTTTCTTCCCGTCAATGTAAAGAGCCTTGTCCTTGTATTCCAGTACAAATCCTTCTTTTGCATTTACCAGGCCGTCTTTTTCCAGTTCATTGAACATCTCTTTGGTCTGCTTCAGCTCTTCCCTTGCTTTACCGATACCTGCTTTTGCTTCATTCATGATCTTATCCACGTCGATCTTCTTGAGTTCGATCTTGCTTTTTTCAATTTCAATTTTTGCTTTCCCGAGTTCTTTTTTAATGGCCTCCCGGTCAATATCTTTTATTTCGATCCTTGCTTTTTCTATTTCTTTCTTTGCTTCTGCCAAAGCTTTTTCCATTTCACCTTCTTTTGCTTCCCAGTTGAAATCTTTTAAAGATAAGGTTACATCAGCAAGCAATTTATCAAGGTCAATAGTTTTCAGTGAATTTTCCACGTCTTTCATGATCTTTTCCATGTCAAGGTCCTTCAAAGTGTTTTCCACCTGTTTTTGGATTTTTTCGAAATCTATTTTTTTGATCTCATCATTTACCTGCAATAAAGACCTGTCGAGCTGACTTTGTAATTTGTCGAAGTCTTTCATCCTGATAGAACCGTCGCATTTCTTATCAGGTACCGTATCCCCTATGGTTTCCTGCATATCAAATTCTTCCTGCACTACAAATTTTCCACCGCTGAATGGTGAATCCTGGAAAGACATGGTAACGACACCTATTAACAGGATCGCGATAAAACCTGCCAGTGCATTTTTGTTTTTCAAAATAAATTGTTTCATGGCTATAATTTATGTTGGTTAAAAGTTCATACGAAGGAATTCGTAACAAATATAATTAGCTATTTGAATTTTTGCAATAAGTTAATAAAATTTAACATTTTCTAAAAACAGGACATTGTTGAACCACATAGCAATACAGGACACAATAGAACAGCAGATAGGGCCATGTGGAACCTATTCTGAATCGGTGACATTGTTGAACCACATAGCAACATAGGACACAATAGAACAGCAGGTAGGGCCATGTGGAACCTATTCTGAATCGGTGACATTGTTGAACCACATAGCAACATAGGACACAATAGAACAGCAGAAAGACCTATGTGGAACCTATGTTCCTATCTTTCTATGTGGTTCAAAACCTAAGAGCTAAATGAAACTGAGCCACTACTGGCAAACGGCATCATTTTAAGAACTCACTTATTTACACGATTTTTACACAAATAATGTTACATGCAAACTGCTGAAGAACTAAAACCCGGCGCATTGAAGTACGTGGATTCTTTCAAAAAAATGGTTGGCGATGCCTATGTCTTCGTTGATACGGAAAGTTTGAACAACTATGCGCATGATGAGACCGAGAACCTGCATTTTCTTCCCGATATTGTTATAAAACCCAGGACGGCAGAGGAGATCAGCGCCATCATGGTGCTCTGTAATGAGCACCGGATCCCCGTTACACCACGGGGTGCCGGTACCGGCCTTAGTGGCGGAGCCCTTCCGCATTTGGGTGGCGTGTTACTGTCTATGGAGCGGATGAATTCCATTGTAGAGATCGATGAACGAAACCTGCAGGTGACCACCGAGCCCGGCGTAATTACCGAAGTGCTGCAAAATGCCGTAAAGGAAAAGGGTTTATTTTACCCCCCCGATCCCAGCAGCAGGGGCAGTTGTTTCATCGGCGGAAATATTGCAGAGAACAGCGGCGGGCCCAAAGCAGTGAAATACGGTGTTGTAAAAGATTATGTATTGAACCTCGAATTGGTTTTGCCAAATGGTGAGATCATCTGGACAGGCGCAAATGTGTTAAAAAATTCAACCGGTTATAATTTAACACAATTGATCGTGGGAAGTGAAGGAACTTTAGGAATAGTTACTAAGATCGTGTTGAAACTTTTGCCTTATCCCAGGCATGAATTGCTCATGCTGGTTCCTTTCGGTTCACTGGAAAAAGCAGGTGAAGCGGTAAGCGCAATCTTCAGGGCAGGCTTTATACCGAGTGCGCTTGAGCTGATGGAGATAGACTCCTTAAAGATCGTGAGTAAGTTTGTAGCCAGTACTGCCATACCTGTTACAGATGATATTGAAGCGCATTTGATCATAGAAGTGGACGGCAACCATATGGACACACTGATGAAGGAAATGGAAGAGATCACGGAACTTCTTGCGGAATATAACTGCGGCGAAGTGTATTTTGCCGATGACGTCCAGCAAAAAGCGGAATTATGGAAATTGCGCAGGCGTGTTGCTGAAGCAGTAAAAACAGACGGCTATACAATTGAAGAGGATACAGTAGTGCCGAGGGCAGAATTGCCTGCTTTGATACGTGGTGTAAAAGCATTGGGTAAGCAACATGATTTCCAGGCGGTGTGTTACGGTCATGCAGGCGATGGCAATCTTCATATCCGCATAAAAAAAGAAGGTTGCGTTTACAGCCTTAACAACGCGGAAGTGATACCTGCACTGAAAGCCTTATTTGAACTGGTAAAATCATTGGGCGGTACCATCAGTGGAGAACACGGTATCGGGCTTGTGCAGAAAGAATATATGGGTATCGTTTTCCGGGATGCGAACCTTGAACTGATGAGGGGGATAAAAAGAATATTCGATCCTAATAATATTCTTAACAGCGGGAAGATATTTGATGCTCATCCACCTTTAACCGCATAAATTATTAAAAGCTTAATTAAAAAATAAACCCAGGATAGTGGCCGGGTGGGACACCGGCCACGGCGATGGCCGCGGTTGGTGTGCCACCAACCGCAATTCGAAAAATGTTGACATGATAATGAATATTGAGTTCTAATAAATTAAGACTTTCACTAGTGCTACACATTAATAAAAAATAAAACCCCGGAAAATTAAATTTCAACCAAATGAAAAAAGCATTTATAGTTTTAGTGTTATTAAATATCTTTTATACGGCTTTCGCACAGGAAGAAAATGAAAGCAGTGAAAGAAAAGGAGGTTTTAAGAAAGAAAACCTTTTTGTTGGCGGTGAGCTGGCACTTGGTTTTGGCAGTTATTATACGGCCCTGGGGGCAAGCCCGTATTTTGGGTACAGCATTACCAGGTATCTTGACGCTGCCGTTTCTTTTAATTTTAATTATACGGCCCAGCGTGATTATCCTTATTATGGTGATAAAGCAAGACAGACCCTGTATGGGCCAGGTGCATTTGTAAGGGTATATCCTTTGCAATTTTTATTTGCCCAGGCTCAATTTGAACATAATTTCATTAAGACCAGGTATATCCCGGGTAACGAGTCACCATATCTTCCTTCTACTGAACATACCGGTGTGAATAGTTTTTTAGTTGGAGCAGGTTATGCCGGCGGCAGGGACGAGTATAATAAAAGCTTCTATTATATATCAATATCATTCGACGTGCTGGGAAATAATGCTTCGCCATATACTTCCGGTTCGGGAACTGCTATCCCTATAATACGTGCAGGCTATAACATCGCATTGTTCCAGGGCAGGAGGTAAAGAAATCATCAGAGGTGAGCCGTTAATTCAGCTGGCATACCAAGCACCACGAATTTGTCTTCTATCCTGTCGTATAAAAAATTCTCATTCTGCATCATGGCGGCGTGTGCCAATAAATGATCATAGAACCCCGCGGTGTTAAGTATGAATATCTTTTTATCATGAATGCTTAACTGGTTCCAGGTGAGCATTTCGAAAAGCTCATCCAGGGTACCAAAGCCACCGGGTAAAACAACAGCGGCATCACATTTTTCGTAAAGCATTCGTTTACGGGTATGCATGGTATCAACCACCAGCAATTCTGTTATGCCTTCATGCTGGTGTTCCCAACCGGTAAGGAGGGTAGGGATGATGCCGACGACTTTGCCGGACTTTTCCAATACTGCATTTGCGAGTTCACCCATTATACCTTTATTGCCGCCGCCATAAATAAGTGTTATATCTTTTGATGCAAGCAGGTGGCCCAGTTCCCTGGCCTGCTCTTTGAACAAAGGATTATTACCGGCTTTAGAACCACAAAAAACTGCCAATGAAGTTATTGCCATAAATTAATTAACTTGAATTTTATTGCAAGCTAATTATTCATTATTAATTATTCATTATAATTTCAGCTATGTCGCCAATTGTTTTATTCGCATTCGTTATCGGGTATTTTGTTTTGCTGCTGACCGTAGCCTATTTTACATCGAAGGGCAGCAATAACGAGTCCTTTTTTATCGGTAACCGTAACAGCAACTGGATGCTGGTGGCATTTGGCATGATAGGGACCAGCCTCAGCGGTGTAACCTTTGTGAGCGTACCAGGCAGCGTGGGCAGCAGTAATTTTTATTATTACCAGATCGTATTGGGTTACCTGCTCGGATACATTGTGATCGCTTTTGTATTGATACCATTGTACTACCGGATGAACCTTACCTCCAT
>Ga0193706_1001272_pt1 | contig 11573 bp, 8 predicted proteins | sample U3c1metaG_FD_160130 | JGI IMG/M metagenome (GOLD analysis project Ga0193706, IMG submission 160130) | Soil microbial communities from a riparian zone of the East river system, Colorado, United States - U3c1 | ecosystem: Environmental > Terrestrial > Soil > Riparian zone | place: USA: East River... | reverse complement strand
GCAACTCAACATGGCCAAACGCACGACCAAGAAAGCCAAGAAGACCGAGGAGCTCGACGAGCCTGAGGATCCGAACGCGGAACCGCCCGTCGGCCTGGGTCGCAGCCTGGTGATCGTCGAGAGCCCGGCGAAGGCCAAGACGATCAACAAGTACCTCGGCGCGGGATACGTGGTGCGCGCTTCGATGGGACACGTGCGCGACCTGCCCAAGGGCCGCTTCGGCATCCAGGTCGACAAGGGTTTCGAGCCCGACTACGTCACGATCCTGGGCAAGGCCAAGGTGATCAGCGAGCTGCGCAAGCTCGCCAAGGCGGCGCCGGCGATCTACCTGGCGCCCGACCCCGACCGCGAGGGCAAAGCGATCGCCTGGCACCTGTCCGAATCGCTCGGCGTCAATCCCAAGCTGATGCACCGCGTGGTCTTCAACGAGATCACCGAGAAGGCAGTCAAGGCCGCGTTCGTCAAGCCGGGCAAGCTCGACATGTCGAAGGTCGATGCCCAGCAGGCGCGGCGCGTGCTCGACCGCATCATGGGGTACAAGCTCTCGCCGCTGCTCTGGAAGAAAGTCGCCAAGGGACTTTCCGCCGGCCGCGTGCAATCGGTCGCCGTGCGCCTGATCGTCGAGCGCGAGAAGGAAATCCGCGCCTTCATCAAGGAAGAGTACTGGCGCGTCACGGCCAAGTTCCACGAAGGTGGTCAGGACTTCGAAGCGCGGTTGACGCGTCTCGGCGAAACGCGCATCGACCAGAATCTCGACGAGAAGCGCGCCAAGGCGCTGCTCGAGCGCATCGGCAAGGACGCGCTGGTGCTCGCCGAGCTCGAGGAAAAGCCGAAGACGCGCCCGCCGACTCCGCCGTTCACCACGTCGCAGCTGCAGCAGAAGGCTTCGACCATGCTGCGCTTCAGCGCCAAGAAGACCATGATGGTCGCGCAGCGCTTGTACGAAGGTATCGAGGTCGCCGGCGAGGGCGCCGTCGGTCTGATCACGTACATGCGTACCGATTCGACGCGCGTCTCCGCGGATGCGCTGACCTCGGCGCGCGAGTTCATCGGCGCGAAATACGGTCCCGCCTACCTGCCGGAGAAGCCCAATTTCTTCCGCACCAAGGCCAAGGGCGCGCAGGAAGCCCACGAGGCGATCCGTCCGACTGACGTGGAGCGCACGCCGGAGAAGCTCAGGGACACGCTGAGCGACGAGCAGTACAAGCTCTACAAGCTGATCTGGGAGAAGTTCGTCGCCAGTCAGATGAAGCCCGCGCTGGCGAGCATCACGACGGCTGCCTTCGAGCACGGCGACGCGCGCTTCGTGGCCCAGGGCGAGGTCGAGGTCTTCGACGGGCACACACGTGTCTTCGGCGGCGGCGATCGCGGCGAGGAACAGGCACTGCCCAAGAGCCTCGCGAAAGGCGAGAGCTACAAGCCCAAGGCGCTCGACGCGACCCAGCACTTCACCCAGCCGCCGCCGCGCTACTCGGAAGCGACGCTGGTCAAGGAGCTCGAGAAGCGCGGCATCGGCCGGCCCTCGACCTACGCCACGATCATCTCGACCATCCAGGACCGCGGCTACGTGCTCTCCGAAGCGCGGAAGTTCCGCGCCACCGAGCTCGGCGAGGTCGTGACCGACCTTCTGGTCGCGCACTTCGCGGACATCATCAACACCGACTACACGGCGCGCATGGAATCCGAGCTCGACCACGTCGAGAGCGGTGAGAGCGACTGGCGCGTGGTCGTCAAGCAATTCAACGACGCCTTCATGGGCGATCTCGGCCGCGCCGAGGTCGAGATGAAGGACATGAAGAAGAATCCGGTCCTGTCGGACAAGATGTGCGACAAGTGCGGGGCGCCGATGGCGATCCTGTACAACAAGCGCGGGAAATTCCTGGGCTGCTCGCGCTATCCCGAGTGCAAGAACGCGATGGGCGTCGACGGGCCGCGCGAGCAGAGCGAGGTGCTCGCCACCGAGTACGTCTGCCCGAAGTGCCAGAAGCCGATGGTCCTGCGCAGCGGCTCGCGCGGGAAATTCCTGGCCTGCACGGGTTTCCCGAAGTGCAAGTCGACCCAATCGGTCGGCGACGACGGCAAGCCGCTCGAATCGAAGCCCACGGGCATCAACTGCGACAAGTGCGAGCGCCCGATGATCATCAAGGGCTCGAAGCGCGGGCCCTTCCTCGCCTGCAGCGGCTATCCGAAGTGCCGCAACGCCAAGCCTTTGCCCGAGGAGCTGCGCGAGAAGCCCGAGGAGACCGGTGAGCTGTGCGACAAGTGCGGCGCGCCGATGGTCAAGCGCACCTCGCGCTGGGGCAAGCAGTTCCTGGCCTGCTCCTCCTACCCCAAGTGCAAGAACGCACGCAACATCGGGGCGAAGGAGAAGGGCGAAGAGGGCGAGGGCGAGACCGCGCTCGCCGAGGCCGACTCGGGGCAGAGCGAGGAGTAGGGGCGTTGGTCGTCTGGTAGGCGATCGCGCAGTCAGGTGAATTCGTCCGGAGTGGTGCGACCCCGGTTCCGCGCGCCGTGCGCGCGGAACCGGGGTCGCACCACTCCGGACGAATTCACCTGACTCCGTACCCCCGCCCGCGTAGACTCTTGCCCCTCTCAAACTGCCGGGCCCGCGAACGCGGCGCCCAACCCCGGGAATCTGCGCAAGGTCGCCTGATGGAAATCTCTGAAATCAAAGTCGACGGCTACGAGAAGGTCGCCCGCTGCCGCGACCAGGCCTCGGGCCTGCACGCCTTGATCGCCGTGCACGACACCACGTTGGGACCTGCGCTCGGCGGACTTCGGATGCTGCCCTACGTCTCCGAGGACGAAGCCCTGTTCGACGTGCTGCGACTCGCGAAGGGCATGACCTACAAGTCGGCCGTGGGCGAGACCGGCCTCGGCGGCGGCAAGTCCGTGATCCTGGGCGAGCCTTCGAAGGTCAAATCCCGCGCCCTCTTCGAAGCGATGGGCAGCTTCGTCGACAGCCTCGGCGGCACGTACATCACGGCCGAGGACATGAACATCGGCATCTCCGACCTCGAGATCGTGCGCACGAAGACGCGCTGGGTCACCGGGCTCTCGCGCGAGTCGGGCAGCTCGGGCAATCCCTCGCCCTACACGGCGCGCGGCTGCTTCCTCGGAGTCCAGGCGATCGCCGAGGAAGTCTGGGGCTCGAAGGACCTCGCCGGCAAGCGCGTCCTGATCCAGGGCGTGGGCGCGGTCGGCGGACGCCTGGCGATCATGCTCAAGGAAGCCGGCGCGAAAGTCACGATCTGCGACATCAACGAGGCGCGCGTGAAGGAGCTCAAGGCGCAATACGGCTTCGACGCCGTCGCCGACGACAAGCACCTCGACACGGCCTGCGACATCTACTCGCCCTGCGCGCGCGGAGCGACGCTCAACAGCGAGACGATTCCCAAGCTCAAGTGCCGCGCGATCGCCGGCGCCGCGAACAACCAGCTGCTCGCGCCTGAGCACGGCGACGATCTGCGCAAGCGCGGAATCCTGTACGGGCCCGATTACGTGATCAACGCCGGCGGAATCATCAACGTCGGCGTCGAGCTGCTGCCCGGCGGTTACCGCGAGGAAGAATCCCTGCGCCGCATCGATCGCATCCCGCACAACCTGAAGAAAGTCTTCGAGATCGCCAAGCGCGATTCGATCAGCACGCAGGTCGCCGCCGACCGCCTCGCGATCGAACGCATCCAGGCCAAGAAGAAGGCGCGCTGAGCTTCCAGCCCTCGTAAACGAGCCAGGCTCGACTCCGACATCCGTCGAAGTCGAGCCTGGCGCCGTCAGCGGCTGCTCACTTCGAGGCGAGGTGAGCCTCGAGCTGATCGAAGGTCCCGCCGAATCCGCCGCGCATGGAGTCGTGGCCTTCGCGGAAGGTCTTGACCTCGGCCGGGCTGGCGTTGATCGCGCGCGAGCGCAGCGTCACGGTCGTTCCGCCGTCGTTCTCGTGGAACTCGGCCTGGATCAGCATCTCGAGCGGCCATTCCATGTGCTGGGGATGGCGCGCCGTTCCTCCCGCGGGGTCCGAGAAGGAATTGACCCACACCAGCCGCTGGTTCTCGCGCACTTCGCGGAACACGAACTTGCCCCACATCGGCGAGCCGTCGGGGGCCTGCAGCCCGTAGTGGAAAGTCCCGCCAGGGCGCAGATCGAGCTTGGCCGAGACGACCTTGAAGCCCTTCGGTCCCGACCAATGCGTGAGGCCCTCGACCTCGGTCCAGGCGCGATACACCTCGGCGAGGGGAGCTTTGAAATCGCGCACGATCACGACCTCGTCGCCGGCCGATTCGACGCGCGCGACGTGCTGCGCCAGGCGCTCGAGCGTCTGCTTCCCGCCTTCGATCGCGCCGTATTCCTTGACCACGAAATCGCGATCCTCGGGTGTGTCGAAAATCGAGCGACCGGTGACCCGTGTCTTGTTCTTGCCCAGGCTTTCGAAGCTCCAGGTCGCCTCGAAGTGCGCTCCGATCCCGCCCTGCTTGCCGCCGCCGTGCGTGTACACGATGCGCTCGAAGGGCACGACTTCGCGGAACACGCTGAGGTTCGGATAATCGGTGCCGTCGGGCCCGTGCATCATGTGCTTGAAGCGGCCGCCGGGGCGCAGGTCGAATTCCTCGATGGTCGTGGTGAAGCCCTTGGGGCCCCACCATTTCGCGACGTGCTCTGGCCTGGTCCAGGCTTCCCAGACGAGCTCGCGCGGCGCGTCGAAGGTGCGGGTGATCACGATTTCACGAGTGGTCGGAGAAGGGCTCGTAGAAGGGTTTTTCATCGCGAGGTCTTGGGCTGGCGAGTTTTCGGTTTCTTGGACTGCAGTTCGGTCAAGTATTCGTCGAGGCGATCGAGGCTCTCTTCCCAATGGCGCCGGTAGCGCTCCATCCATTCGCTCGCTTCCTTCAATTGCGCCGGCTTGAGCCGGCAAGGCCGGAAACGCGATTCACGGCGCCGCTCGATCAAGCCGCTGCGCTCGAGCACGCTGAGGTGCTTCGAGATCGCAGGCAGGGACATGTCGAAAGGCGCGGCGAGATCGGTGACCGTGGCCTCGCCGCGAGCCAGGCGAGCGAGGATCGCGCGCCGTGTCGGGTCGCTGAGGGCGGAGAACGTCAGAGTGAGGCTATCGGCGGACATGGCATAGTTAACCAGATGGTGAACTATCATCCGCGCCGAGTCAAGAGCTGATTTCCAAGTCGTGGGCGCGGCCGCGAAATCTGAAATATCGGTGTCGAGCTTGCCCGATCGGCCCCGACTTCATCTCGAGCGCACCCCGCGGGGCGCGCAATCCGCCAACCTCAACCCCGACCATGCCATGCACCACTTTCTTGGATCCCTGCTCCTGCTCCTCCCCGCCGTCTGCCTGGCCTACGCGGCGTTCCCCGAGCCACAGGCCAAGTCGGCCTGCCCCGCATCCTCTCAATCCGCACTGCAGCCCACGACCGAGCACGCTCTGCTCCAGGCGCGCGCCGGCACCTGGGACGCCGTAATCGTCCTCGCGGACCCGGCGGGTGGCGAGCAGCGCAGCGCCGCCACGCTGGTGACGACGAAACACGCGGACTTTCACACGCTCGACGAATTCCGCGGGACCCTGATGGGCATGCCGTTCGCCGGGCATGGAATCAACGGGTACTGCGCGGTGCGCAAGCAGTTCTTCACGCTGTGGACCGACTCGACGACGCCGTCGCCGATGCTGCTCTACGGCGACTACGACGCGAAGAAGCGCGAGCTGGTGCTGCGCGGCGAATGCTACGGAATGAGCGGCAAGCTCGAGCCCTGTCGCAGCGTGACGCGGCTCGTCGACGACGACCACGCCTCCTGGACGCTGTTCCGCAGCGGCTCGGAGGGCGTGGAGCAACAGCTCCTGCGCATCGATTACACGCGCAAGCGCTGAGCGGTCCCCATGAGCCCCTTGCAAAGGCGCCGAAGCGCGCGCAGCCGAGCTGGCGACTCTTGAACGGGCTCCCAGACCCGATCGCCAGCGTCTTGTCTGCCAGCCAAGGTTCGCAGACGATGCTCGGCCCGAAAAATCCGAATCCGATGTCGAGGCCGTCGACCCTGCTCCGACTGGCTTCTGAACGCTTTCCAACCATTTATCCAGAGGAGTGACTCGATGAAATTCATGTTGATGATGCACTACGCGGGCAAGGGCCCGGCGATCTACACCTGGCCGCCGAAGGACATCCAGGCGCACATTCAGTTCATGCTCGAGCTCAACAAGAAGCTCGCGGCCGCCGGCGAGTTTGTCGACGCCCAGGGCCTGGCCGGGGCCGAACAGGCCAAGATCGTGCGCGCCACGAAGAGCGGGCCTCCGGCGATCACGGACGGCCCATTTCCCGAATCCAAGGAGCTGCTCGCGGGCTTCTGGATCGTCGACGTCGCGTCGGAGAAGCGCGCGATCGAGATCGCAGCCACCGCCTCGGCCGCGCCGGGTCTGGGCGGGGAACGGATGAGCATTCCGATCGAGCTGAGGCAGGTGATGGGCGCGCCGAAGATCGAGACATGAGCGAGGCTGCGCCGGAAAGCGACGTCGGGCACCTGCTGCGCGAGCTCGCGCCGCGCGTGCTCGGCGCGCTGCTCCGGCGCTCGCGCGATTTCGCCGCGGCGGAAGACGCGGTGCAGGAGGCCCTGCTGACGGCGATCGTCCAGTGGCCGGCGAGCGGCATGCCCCGCAATCCGGGCGGCTGGCTGTTCCACGTCGCGAGCCGGCGCATGGACGATCGACGCGAGAGCGACGAGGCGCGCCGCAAGCGCGAAACCGAGGTGGCCGCCCAGGCGGAATCGTTCGCCGCGGAAGTCGAGCCTGGCGCGCTGGAGCACGACGACACGCTCGAGCTCCTGTTCACCTGCTGCCATCCGGCGCTGACGCCGCCGTCGGCGATCGCCTTGACGTTGCGCGCGGTGGGCGGGTTGACGACCGCGGAAATCGCGAGCGCCTTCCTCGTCCCCGAAGCGACCATGGCCCAGCGCATCAGCCGCGCGAAGCAGACCATCCAGTCCTCCGACGTTCCGCTCGCGACGCCGGGCGCCGAGGAACGAGCGAAGCGCCTGGGCGACGTGCTGCACGTGCTCTACCTGACTTTCAACGAGGGCTATGCGTCGAGCGCCGGCGAAGAGCTGCAGCGCGTCGAGCTGTCCACGGAAGCGATCCGATTGACGCGCGCCCTCCATCGCTCCCTGCCTGATCATGCCGAGACCGCGGGCCTTCTGGCGCTCCTGTTGCTGACCGACGCGCGACGACGCGCGCGCAGCGGGCCTCTGGGCGAGTTGATCCCGCTCGACGAGCAGGACCGCAACCTGTGGGACCGGGCGATGATCGACGAAGGCACGTCGCTGATCACAGCGACCTTCGCCAAGGGCATGGTGGGCGCCTACCAGCTCCAGGCGGCGATCGCGTCTCTGCACGACGAGGCTGATCGCGCGGAAGCGACGGATTGGCCCCAGATCCTCGCGCTCTATCAATTGCTTGCGCGGATGAGCGACAATCCGATGGTCGCCTTGAACCATGCGATCGCGACCGCGATGGTCCACGGCCCGGCGGCGGGGCTGCGGTTGGTGGATTCGCTGGCTTCGGACGAACGCATCGCGGGCCACCACCGACTCGATGCCGTTCGCGCTCACCTGCTGGAATTCCAAGGCGAGCGCGAAGCCTCGATCCGGAACTTCCGCCTGGCCGCGAGCCGCACGCTCAGCCTGCCGGAGCGCAATTACCTGATGACGAAGGCCGCTCGCCTCGCGAACGGAGAGCCGTGCAAGACGCTCCGCAGTTGAACGTGGCTGCGCCCTTCTACGTCCGAGGAGCAGCGCTGCATTGCCCTCCGGAGACGGACGCCGTCTCGCGTGGCAAGCGACCCTGGGCGAAGAGCTGCACCAGAGTCTCCGCGGCGTCGGCGTCGAGGCCGCGGTTGGCGAGCCAGGCGGCGATGCGCTCGCGAAGCCGAGGACTTTGATGGGCGAAGGCCAGCGCATGCGGCAGCACTTCCTCGAGCACTTCCTGTCCGCCCAAGCGCGCGAACAGCTCTTCGTGTACGTCGATTTCGGTAGTTTCGGATGCGAGCAAGGCGCGCAACGATTGTTTCCCGCGTCCGTGCTTGCCTTCGGCGAGATCGATCAAGGCAAGACCCAGCCTGCCCAGCCCCGATCCAGCGCGCGAAAGCTCGTCGAAGCGCGCGCGGGCCTCCGGACGCCGGCCGCTTTCCATCGCACGCCAGGCCGCGACGCTCGCACCCGTCTCGAGTTGCGTGGCGTTGCGGGCAAGCGCGCGCTGGACGCTGTTGCGCGCGAGGACCACGGCGTGCGCGGTGGTCGGCAACAGACCGCGCGCCAGGAGCCACGCCTCCAGCGCCTCGTCCAGCTGCGGATCGCTCAGCGAAAAGGCCTGCACGAGCGCGAAGACGGACTCGTCGCGCATCGGAAGGGCGAGCAGATTGATCGCCGCGGACAGCGGCGGATCCGGATAGCGCAGGGCGCGCACGAAAAGCCGCGCGGCCTGCCCGAAGTCCTGATTCGCGTGCGCGATCGCGCCGAGATCGTTCCACAGAAGCGGATGATCGATGCCCCGAGCTTCGGCGCCTTGCAACAGCTCCACCGCCTGCTCGAGCTCGCCCCGGTTCACGAGCTCCGCCACATTTCCCGCGAGCTCATCGGCGTATTCATGCACGACGCTCGGCGGATAGTCGGCGAACTCGTATCCAAGCTCCGTCAGCGACGACCGTGCCAGCCCGCAGCTCTCGAACTCGCGCACCTCGCGCCGACTCATGGTCGCTGTCCAGCTCCTCAGACTGCCCTTGACGCGTTCGAGCGCGAGCAGACTGGTCTCGTCGAGCGCTTCGCCCAGGAACTCGAAGATGCGCGCCATCGTGTCGCGCGGCGAAGCCATCAGATCCTCGTAGCGCACTTCGAGGTATCGCTCCGGCCCCAGCCGTGCTCCGCCGTTGCGCGCCGCGCGCACGTGATCGCTCCACCACGACGCTGCCTGCGCGTACGACTTCGGCGTCCAGTCGGCGAAGCGCCAATGGCGGCTCCACGAGAGATTGTCGAGGGCCGAGTAGGCGACGTCGCGTCCGTCGCGGATGATGTGCACGTATTGCGCGCCGGGGAAGAGGGCTTCGAGCTTGGGGATCTCGAAGCAATAGACCGTGTGCTTGTCGCCGTAGCGCTGCTTCCCGCTCTCGGCGAGCTCGCTCGCGATGAGCTGGCGCACGTAAGCGGCTGCGTCGGTCTTGCCGTCGCGCGTGAGGATCTCCTCGCGACCGACGCGCTCGGTTCGCGCACGGTGCGCGGTCAGCTCCTGGACGCCGCGCAGGATGCCGGTGAGGTTGAGCTCCTGCGTAACGCGCAGGTTGCCGTGGGTATCGAGCAGGTCGCCGAGCAGGCTCGTGCCGGACCGCGGCGCGCCCAGGACGAAGAACGGGGGCCTGGACATGCCCCGACTTCGGCCGGATCCGCCGTCCTTGAGAAGCGCGGGACCGGCCGGCGTCGCAGGCATGGGATCCCCGTGGACCGCAACCCGCCGTATCGAGGTTCACCCCGAACCCGGCCCGCGCCAGGAAATCACCTTCGCCGTCGAAGGCGCGTATCACCGGCATTAGATGCCTGGCCGCGGACGCGCCGGCCCCCTGGATCAAGGTGTGATTAACAGAACTGTGAACTCATCCTGGGTGTTCCACGGACTGCGCACTTGCCACTTCGAGGCCATACTCCTGCCATGAAGCGCGAGGCTAACTCCGCCCTGCTGGAAGAATTGCGGAAGCTGGGGCGCTCGACGACGCCCGACGAGCTGCGCTCACGCGGCGTCCACGCCGTGGTCTCGATCGGATCGCGCGAGATCTCGATCCTGATCGAGCGCGCGATCAACCGGACACTGATGGAGCGCACGATCGGCCCGCTCGACCCCGACGAGATGCGCACCCTGGTCGACGGCGCGCAGGCCGAATTCACCTCCCAGGTCCGCGACCTGCGCGACCTGGCGGAGTCGCGCAACGTCCTCGGCCACCTTCGCCACGCGGTCGAGGGCGAGCTCGCGGAAGTGCGCGATGCCCTCGCGGTCCGTCGAGAGGGCACGCAGGACAAGCCCTCGACCGAGACCTTTCCCGTCGATCCCGAGCGCTGGAACAAGTTGCGCCTGCAGATGCAAGCGCGTCTCCTGCCGCTGTACGACTACGCGACTGCCGGCGCGCCGCCGCTGCGACGGATCGTGGCCGGGTTGCTCGAGCTCTTCGCTACCGAGCGCGCGACGTCGCTCGAATTGCTGCGCGAGGAGACCGACGACGAGATCGACCGCCTCGAGCGCCGCGTCTCGAAGCTGATCGAAAGCCTGGAGCGCTCCGAGCAGTTGATCGCGCGCGTCTCCGCGATGAAGAACATCGACACGGGGATTGCTTCGATCTACCGCGAGATCCAGGGCGTCGATCCCTTCGCCGCGGATCGCGAGAACAAGATGTCGCTGATGGAGTCGATTTTCCGCGCGAACGTCGAGCTGCGGCGGGCCTGCGAAGTGGGCTGAGCGAGGGCTCCGCAGTGGCCACATGCCGCGCTGGTACTTCCAAGTAACGACCGGCGCGCTACTGGTTACGCGAGGAGCCGCGGAAGCGCTGAAAGGTTCGCTCGAAGGGATGTCGGAGTCGAGCCTGGCTCGGTCACGGCGCGTTGCGACTTACTCGCGGCGCAGGAAGTCGACCAGATCCTTCTCGAGCTCCGCCAGGCCGTACTCCTGCACGGTCAGGCAGCGGTAGATGATCTTCTCCAGCGCTTCCGGCGTGTTCGCGTTCAAGTCCTTCGGCGGTGCGTAGGACAGGAAGTACGACAGGCTCAAGCGCTCGACTTCGCCACCCTGCTCGCGCCCGGCGTATTGCCACGGCACGTTGTCGAAGGGCAGCACGCCCGTGAGGATCTCGTAGAGCATCACGCCCACGCCCATCACGTCGGCCTTGCTGTCGCGCAAGAGCAGCGGGTTGTAGTTCGGCGTGGTGGTGATCACGTCCTTCTCGTTGGCGCGCATCGCCGGGTCGATCATCACGATCGAGCCCGAGGGCTTGACGATCAGATTCTCGGGCTTGAGGTCGCCGTGGTAAGCGAGCTCGCCGGAGCGCGACAGCTTCGCCAGCGCGCGCACGACAGTCAGGAACCAGTTGAGGCGGATGCCTTCGAGGGCGCGGATCTTTTCGCGCAGCGTCTTTCCGCGCACGTAGTCGAGCACGATGATCGTGCGTCCTTCATGGGTGAAGGTCTCGCGCACGCCGACCAGGTTCTGGTGGTGAGCGCCGCGCAAGACATCGCCCTCGCTGCGGATCAGGCCGTCGATCTCGTGCGCGTCGAGGAAGTCGACTCGCGCTCCGTCCTTGCGGAAGAAGATCGCCTCGGCGGGCGTCTCGTCGGGGCTGATGCCCTCGGGGCGTCGCTCGTTCGTGATCTCGAGGAAACGCGAGACGTAGCGGCCGCCGCCGGCGACGTCGCCGACCTTGAGGCAGACCTTGTCGCCATCGGGGTCTTCGGCGAGGTACACGAGGCCGAATCCGCCGCGTGCGACGAACTCGGCGACCTTGTACGTGCCCAGATACTCACCTGCTGCCAGCTTGATCATGGAGGAGTCGAAA
>Ga0193706_1001271_pt1 | contig 11583 bp, 12 predicted proteins | sample U3c1metaG_FD_160130 | JGI IMG/M metagenome (GOLD analysis project Ga0193706, IMG submission 160130) | Soil microbial communities from a riparian zone of the East river system, Colorado, United States - U3c1 | ecosystem: Environmental > Terrestrial > Soil > Riparian zone | place: USA: East River... | reverse complement strand
CACCAACACGCCTGTTCAGAGCGGAGACGCGTGGAAGGTGGTGTTGGCCGCCAGCGAGACGCAGAGATATTTTCGGCTAGAGCAACGATGAAGCGTTTCGAAAGCGCAGAGCGGGTTGGAGGAGCGAGTTTCACGAAATCCCTGACTGGAGCCCAACGCGTTCGAAGCACGAACAGGAACGAACGTGACTTGGAACACCCACGTGCCCCTCACACGCTCAGCGTGGCGCTCCACCGCCGCGCGACCGTTCCAATCGAGCATGGGCGACCAATTAGCGGCGTCCAAGTTTAGCGGCAAGCTGCGAGTCAGGAAGTTCTTCCTCTGCGCCTCCGCGTCTCCGCGATAAACTCGCATCTGTGAAAAGAACCGGTGGGGTGAGCCTCCGTCGAGCCGTGAACAAAGGCGTGGATCGCCTGAGCGCTGAACGCCGTTCGTGGAATATGTCGCGCATTCGCGGCAAGGACACGACGCCGGAGAAAATCGTGCGCTCGCTGCTGCACCGCATGGGCTATCGGTTTCGTTTGCACCGACGAATTGAGGTAGGGCTCGCTGGCCTCAGCGGGCCGTCCGCCTCACGTACACGACGCGGCGCGGTGAGGAGTGGTTCCGCACGGGCCTCGCGCCCTGCTTTCGCCCGTCCTGACATTGTGCTCCCCAAATACAAAACCGCCATCTTCGTCCACGGCTGCTTCTGGCATCGGCATCCGGGTTGCAAGAACTGCACCACGCCGACGAATCGCCGCGAATGGTGGCTGGCGAAATTGAATGGCAACGCCGCGCGCGACAAACTCCATCAGGCCGCGCTCAAGAAACTCGGCTGGCGCGTCGTGGTGATTTGGGAATGTGAGGCGGAGTGCAACGAATGCCTGCGCATTCTTCGCCACCAGCTTCCCCGACGTGCGTAGCAGTCGAGGTAACGAGACTCACAACTACGTCGCCTCACTTGCGCTTCTCGCAACTCGTAATCGCTCGAAACCGCTCAGATTGATTTCGTATTCCACGTACTGCACTCCACCCGGGACGCCGCCGTTGAATTGCACAGGCGTGAGCCGGGGAAAATCATCATTCGCAATCAAATCAAACGCACCGTGACCGGCTGCATCCTGACAAATCACGTCGAGGTAAAGTGCCGTTGGTCTTCCCGCGATTAGCATTTCACGAGTGACGACGCCGAGTCCGCGGCTTTGCGAGTCTTCCAACGGTTGCTCGTCAGCAGCAAGTGGCACGAGCAGATGGCGCTTCGATTCTGAATCAATTGCGGCCAGCAGTCGCTCCGTGACATCCGGCAGCGCAAACCGCGCGGTGAGTTGTTCGCCTGAAGGACGCGCCGCCTCCAATCGTTGCCACACCTCTCGCGCGCCCTGGCTCACTCAAGCTCCTTCCGCTGACTTGACCGCCGAAGGGGCGCGAATAGAACTGCCGGACACACGTAGCGCAGACTTTTAGTCTGCCGTATCGCCGACTTGCAGTCGGCTGAACGCTCGAACATTTCGCATCTCTCGTGCTTTCGAGCGCTCTGCAGAATGGAATTCTTTGATACGGCAGGTTGAAAACCTGCGCTACCACGGAACGCCGCCGGGCAGTCCCAATCGCATCCTCGCCGGAGGGACACCTTGAAGCCTGCGTCAAAATCCAATACCGTCTGCCCATGAAGACCATCGCCTACTGCGTCTATCGCGAAGATGAATTTCACGTCGCGCAGTGTCTCAACGCGGAAGTGTCGAGCTTCGGCGCTACGCGGGACGAGGCGGTCGCCAATCTCAAGGAAGCCGTCGAACTTTATTTGGAAGGCGAAACCGCTCCATCGTTTACTCCGATCTCGGACGTCAGCATCGGCCAGGAGATGGTTAATGCCTAAACGCCTCGGCTCCGACGAGGTCATTCGTGTGCTGCGAGAACACGGCTTCTTTTTCGTCACCCAGCGAGGAAGCCACGCCAAATACAAGAATGCCAGCGGCCGGATCGCCATCGTTCCGCACCCGAAAAAGGAACTGCCCATTGGCACCACCCGCTCCATCGTCCGCCAATCCGGGCTGACCCCGCAGGACTTCGGATTTTGATCCGGGAACGTTGTCACTCAATCGGTCTCCAGCCGACCGAGCCTTCGAGATACGCTTCGACACGCTGCGGCTGTTTCGATTCCGGAAACGAAATCACCAGTCCGACGAGATCGCGCACGCTCGCGTCGTCAGGATTTTGGAACAACCGCTGACAATTCCCGCCAGCGGGAATGCGCGCGACAAACTCCATCAGGCCGCCCTCAAGAAACTCGGCTGGCGCGTGATGGCGATTTGGGAATGCGAAGCGAATCGGAGAGGGGGATCGAGCGCTTGTTGCGCTGCGTTCGTCATGAGTCGCGGAGCGACCGCGTGAAGGTAGCCGTGGCTTTCAAGCCACGATTTGCGTCCGCGAAGCAGTCTCGTCGCATAGCGACGGCTGAAAACATTTCGGAATCAAGCGTCGCTCCGCGACGCGGCGGATTTGAAATCCCGAACCGTGGGATGAATCCCACGGCTACCATCACAGCATCGCTCTGCAATGGCGGTCGTGTTCTTCAATCGAGCATTCACTCGCCGTAAGCTGCCGCCAGTTCAACACGGCGTTCAGTCTCTTCCGGCAAATGCACGAGCATCCGGTCGAACAAACCCGACCACTGCGCGTCGCACGCGTACAAATCACCGTCCGCAAGTTCGTCGGCGTCTGCGCGACGCCACGCTTCAGCGGCGAAACGGCGCAGCACGCGCGGCCAGCCGCTGTCGGCGGATTCGTAGCCGTCGGGATGCAGACCGGGGTAGAGATAGGCAATCGCACACCAGGCGCGAACGAAGGTGGGTTTCGAAAGTCGTTCGAGCGAGCCAGTGAGTTCGACGATAAATCATTCCGGCCGCGAACCGAAGCAGCGTCCATCTTCGTCGATCAACGTTCCGTCTGGCTGCACCGTCACCGCAAGACGTATTCCTCTACTTCGATCGCGTCGTCAAAATCACGTTCGCCATCCAGAAATTGCTGCAAGCGGGTGATCGCGTAGTCCACAATCTCACGCTGCGCGTCCACTTCCGATTCAAACACGACATACTTATCATCGCCATTGTCATCGCTCTCGCTCACGACGGGTACCGGCCCTTGGCAGAACGTGTTGATGTAAATGCAGAAGCCCTTCCGCAAGATTGAAGAGTTCTCTTGGCTCATGATTGCGCCTCCATCTGGGTCTGAATCTTTCGGATGATGGAGCGGTAATGTTCGGCGATATGGTCTGCCTCTTGCGCTTTGCTGCATTCTTCAACGAGGAAGAACTTGCCGTCCGGCATGGTGTCGGTGCGAATGTATTCCGCCGTGCGCTCCCAAGATTCCGCGCGCGTCTCCAAACCATCAAGAAGCTGGCCGAGGTCGAGGTCATTCAGTTCGATTCGATACGTGAGTGCCATAACTGGCAATACTACCTGGCCAGGTACGCGAACGGCGGCAAGCGTTTTCCTGCTTCGCCCAAAACGACGAACCTGGCACCGTCGAAGCATGGCAGCCGGAAAACGATGGACACGCGATGAGTTGCTCGTCGCTCTGAACCTCTACCACAAGCTCACCTTTGGTCAGCTTCACGCGCGGCAACCGGCGATTGTCGCGCTCGCGGACAAGCTCGAACGCGGCTCGAACAGCATGGCGATGAAGCTCTGCAACTTCGCTTCGCTCGACTCGGCTTTGAAACTTCGCGGCATCAAAGGGCTAGAGGGCGCAAGCGCCCTCGACCGGACAGTTTGGAACGAGTTTCACCAGAATCTCAACGAGACGGTACCAGTGAGCGAAGAAGCTCTGCGCAAGTTGTTCGACGTGGATGAGGGCAGTACGCTTGAAGTGTTACCAAAGGAAGGCGTCCGCGTGCGTAAGCGCCCACCGACTGGCCCGACTGAGACAATAGCGAGCGTGAAGTTGCGCCGAGGGCAGGATTATTTCCGCGACGCCGTGCTGAATAATTTCGGCGGACGTTGCGGCGTCACTCAGCTTGCTGTGCGCGAGTTGCTGATTGCCTCGCACATCCTCCCTTGGGGCACGCATGTTGCCGAGCGTTTGAATGTTCGCAACGGCCTGTCACTTTCGCGCCTCCACGACGCAGCCTTTGACCAAGGACTGATTACCTTCGACGACAGTTTGCGTTTGGTAGTCTCTCTACGGCTGAAGGCAGCGTTGCCGCAACGGTCCGTCGCCGAGAACTTCGGAGCTTATGCTGGCGAAGCTTTGCTGTTGCCCAACGATGCGGCGCTCCCAGATTCGGCTTTCCTCGCGGAGCATCGCGCAAAGAAATTTCGCAAGACGTGAGTCGTCGCGGATTCTTTCGCGGGCCTTGCGAGATGAGGATTTCCGAGCCGTCCTTGTGGTAGCGGGCGCTGAGGGTTCGCGCGATGTCATTGCCCGTGACGAGTCCGAAGCCAAACCTGTTGCCCGCCGCCTGATGTTTCTTCGCGTAGTTCTGAAGGTAGTTCCACAGATGATCGGTGAGCGTGTATTTGTCCGGCACATCGGCGTCGAGGATGCTCGCGAGCTTCGGCCCTTCGGCGGGGAACTCCGGGAACTCGAACGCGCGCCCCGGCTTGAACCCAACCAGGAAGATGCGCTGGCGGTGCTGCGGCACGACGCTCTGCGCATTGATGATCTTCCAATAGACCTGATAGCCGAGCGCATCGGTGAGGGTGTCGTGGATGATTTTGAAGGTGCGGCCCTGGTCGTGCCGGACGAGGTGCTTCACGTTCTCCAGAACGAACGCGGCAGGTTTGTGATAGTCGAGAATCTCGGCAATCGAGAAAAAGAGATTGCCCTGTTTCACATCCTCGAAGCCGTGCTTGCGTCCGAGACTGTTCTTCTTGGAAACGCCCGCGAGGCTGAACGGTTGGCATGGAAAGCCGCCGAACAGAATGTCGAACTTCGGGATGTCGGCCACGGCCACAGAATGGATGTCGCCGTGCGGTGTCTCGCCGAAGTTGGCGGCGTAAGTCTGCCGGCTGAACTTGTCCCAGTCGCTGGAGAAGACGCACTGCGCCCCCGCCCGTTCGAAAGCGAGCCGAAACCCGCCGATGCCGCAGAATAAATCAATGAACCGCAACTGTTTTGGTTCGTGTGTGCCGTTCGTGCGATAGGGAAGCGGTCTTCGCAGAGTTCGGTCGGGCGGCGTTGCTGCGCCGCCCCATCTTCTCCCTTCGTCGGACGCTGCGCGTTCGACGGAAGATCACGGCTGCGGGGCACCGCAGCCCTACCGGCTTTGCGTTTCCCGCTCACGCGTCCACTCCCTTGCAGAGTTCGGCTGTCGTAAGGCTGAGTGCCTTGGCGAGTCGCGCGACGTTCTTGATTCCCGGATTGCGCAGGCCGCGTTCAATTCCGCTGATGTAAGTCGGATCGAGGTTCGCTTTCTCGGCGAGTTTCTCCTGCGTGAATTCCTTCGCCTCGCGGGCGCGGCGGACGTTCAGTCCAAGCGTGGAGAGGAGTCCATTGCGTTTCGGCATGACTGATAGTCCATGCGCAAACGCAGCGAAGGTCTATGGACGATCAGCCAGGTTAGAGGGAAAGCGGCTGGGCGTCAGCCGCTGCGGATGCGGCGGCGAAGGCATCGGCGATGAATGCGAACACAAGGACCGTGAAGTAAACCGGACTCGCAACCGTGGGCTGATGGCGGCGATTCACCGGGTCAGAAGGCTCAAGTTACGCCTGCTTGCTCTGACGCAGTTTATCCAGGCCCACCGCCAACACGATCACGGTGCCGATAATGATTTCCTGCATGTAATTCGGCCAGCCCATCTGGTTCGATCCGTTGCGGAGCACCGCCATGATGAGCGCGCCAATCATTGAGCCGAGGATGCTTCCAGTGCCGCCGCTCAAACTCGCTCCGCCGATCACCACCGCCGCGATGATGTCGAGCTCGAGTCCGATTGCGACTGTCGGATCGCCCTGCGTGAGCCGCGAGAGCTGCATCAATCCGGCGATGCCGAAGAACATTCCCGCCAGCGTGTAAATCAAGACCTTGTGCAAGCGCACGTGAATGCCGCACAGCCGTGCCGTGGCCTCGTTCGATCCGATCGCGAAGACGTAGCGACCGAACACCGTATGCCGCAACACCACGATCATGACGACGGCCAGGCTTGCCGCGACCCAGACTCCGGTGGGAAGCGGGAAGAATTGAAATGGCTCGCTTGACGCCATGATGTTGTTCACCGCGGCGTGCTCGTCGTAGTTCACGGTCTGGTTGTTGCCGAGCCACTTCGCCAGGCCGCGCGCCACACCCATCATCCCGAGCGTGACGATGAACGGCATCATGCGCAGCCCGGCGATGAGCGAGCCATTGATCATCCCGATCAGTGCGCCAGCGGCGATGGTCATTGTGATCACGCCGGCGGTGGACCACGGCTGTTCCAGCGCAAGGAAGCGCGCTCCGACGACGCTCGTGAGGGCCACGACGGAGCCGACGCTCAGGTCGATGCCACCGCTCACGATAATCAGCGTCATGCCGAGCGCCCCGATGGCGACGATCACGGTTTGGGTGAAGACGATTTTGAAATTGCCGCCCGTGAGAAAAACCTCACGCACCTCGGGCTTGATCGAGAAGATGCCGAGGACGAGGAGCAGTCCGAGGAATGGGCCGAGCCACTTGAGTATGCCTCCAAACGAGATGCGGCTCATTGATGCAACGGGGATTGAGGATTGTTGATCGAGGATTTTGAATTGGTGATTGCCGAAGCGACAGCAATGGGACGCCGAGCCTTTCCTTTTGCGGTTGCGACCGATGACGAGAGGATGCGGCAGAGTTGTTCGCTTTCATCGATGAGCGGCGTCATTCGCTTGTCCGGCAGCATTCCGAGCCGAGACACATAGCGAAGCCACCCGCGCGTTTCGCGCATTTCCTTCCACGCGATATTGATTTTGTGAGCAAAGTCCGCGCGGCTTTCTGCGACCGTTGCTTCGTCGTAGTTCGGCGCGCTTGAAGTTCCGGAACGGCAGAGTTGACCTGCGATGTGCCGGCCCATTCGAGTGTCGGGCAGCGCATCAATCACCTTTGCGATTCGAGCCGAAAACTCCCAAAGCCGCTCTGATAACTCACTCGGTGTCATGGTTTGGAAATCCTCAATACACAATCCTCGATCCTCAATTCCCGACCCCACCGCCTCCGCGATGATCGTCTGTTCCGTCCATTCCTCCACCGCCTTCACTTCGCCCAGCACGCCGCGGCACATCACGGCGATCGTGTCGCAGACGCCTAGCAACTCGGGGAGGTACGAGCTGACGAAGATGATGGACCGGCCTTGCGCGGCGAGTTCTCCCATGAGGCGATAGATTTGCGCTTTGCTCCCGACATCGATGCCGCGCGTCGGTTCATCGAGGAGAAAGACGCGGGCGTCGTGATGGAGCAGTCGGCCCACGGCGATCTTCTGTTGGTTGCCGCCGGAAAGTTGACCGATGGGCTGTTCAGGACCGCGTGTGCGCACTTCGAGTTTTTCGATCCAACGCTTCGCTGCCTCACGTTGGCGGCGACTATTGATGAAACCGCAACGCGCCACAGGGGCGAATCGTGTCGCAGTCAGATTGTCCGCGACGGAACGGTTCAGCATCAACCCTTCCTCCTTGCGATTCTCGCTCAGCAGGCCGATGCCGGACGCGAGGCGTTGCGCGGGAGAACTGCGCGTGACTTCGCGCCCACTGACGATCACAGCGCCGCCGCTCACGCGATCGAGACCGAAGAGCGCGCGCAACGTTTCAGTGCGGCCCGCGCCGATGAGGCCTGCGATGCCAAGAATTTCTCCTGCACGCAGTTTGAAGCTGGCGTTGCGCGGTTTTACGTCGCCGGCAAGGGCGTTCAGTTCCAGCACGACCTTTCCGAGTTGATGCGGTGTGCGCGGATAAATTTCGCTGAGATCGCGCCCGACCATCAGCCGGATCAACTCGGAAACCTTCACCGAGTCCATGTTGCCGGTGCCGACGGATTCGCCGTCGCGCAGCACGGTGTAGCGTTGGCAGACGCGCTGGCATTCCTCGATGAAGTGGCTGATGTAAATGACGCTCACGCCGCGCTCGCGCAATCGTGCGATGACGCGAAACAAATTCTCCGTGTCCACCTGCGTGAGGCTGCTGGTCGGCTCATCCATGATCAGCACCTTGGGCTGATTCACGAGCGCGCGGGCGATCTCGACGATCTGTTGCTCCGCAATCGTCAGCGTGTTCACCGGGACGTCGAGCGGGATGGAATCATGCTGCAATTCAGCGAGAGCGCGACGCGCAAGCTCGCGACGCTTCGTGCGATCGAGCCAGCCCAGTCTCGCCGGTTCGGCGCCCAGCAGGATGTTCTCTTCCACGCTCAGGTCGGGCGCGAGCATCAGCTCCTGGTAGATCATCGCGATGCCGTTGCGCCGAGCGTGGTGCGGATTCTCCGGCTCGAAGGGTTCGCCATCGAGCGTGATCGATCCGGCGTCCGCGCGATGAGCGCCGCTGAGGATTTTCATCAACGTGCTCTTGCCCGCGCCGTTCTCGCCGATGAGCGCGTGAACTTCGCCGGGCGCAATATCGATCGAAACATTCCGCAGCGCGCGGGTGGCGCCGAACGCCTTTTGCACCGCGGACATTTTCAGACGAGGAGGGGACATGTTCTCGCGCCCGCGGAACCGCGCAGTCTATTGCGCTTCGATCCTGATCGTGTGCGTCACGGGCACGAACGCGTCCTTCACGGCCGCGACGAGAGGAGCGCGGGTGCGCTCGGTTTCGGCGGCAACCTTGTCGCTGTCGAGCTTGCCGTCTGCACCGCGAAGTTCGGAGAGACGTTGAAGCTCCGAATCTTTGGCCACGTCTTCAGGTTTCACCCGGCCGCTGACGAGATCGTGGAAGATCTTTTTGATCTGGCGGGTCTCGTACGATTGCTTGGCTGCGATGGCGGCATCGACTTTCTTGAACGATTCGGAAAATGGATTCTCGGCGAAATCACCCGCGAGGTTCACACCGCGTTGCAGTTCCTCGGCGGAATAGATTTTCGAGTTTCTGCCCCACGTCACCTTGTAGCTCTTCGCCGACGCGTTGCGTGCGACGAGGAGCATGCGATTCAAATCGTGATTGAACGGCACGAGCTTCATCGCCGAACGAATGCTGTCGTCGCTGCTCGGATTGTTCGTGGCGCAGAACGGATAGCGGGAGCTCTTGATTTCGACGGCGTCGCCGGAGGAGGAAATAATTTCGTGGCCGCGCGATGCCGTGGCTTTGCCGGACTTCAAGTCAACCTTGAAGACACCGAGTTCGCCATCGAGCCCCATCGCGCGGAGGAACGCGTAAGCCATCACCGCCTGGCCGGCCCATCCCGGATGAACGCCGTCGGTGCCGGCGATGGCGAGGTTCAAGCCATGTTTCTGGCGGGCGTCGAAACCCGCGTTGAGCATGGGCCAGAAAACGTCGGCGAAACCGCCGTGTTCCTGGCCGGCAATTTCGATGTCGATGTTGCGCAGCGTGCAGAGGTTGATGTTCTTGGCCTCGACTCCTGCTTCATCCCAATCTTTTGGACGCTGGCCGGTCTTGAGATCAACGCCTTTCACTCCCACGCAGCCCGGAGAGCCGACGATGACGCGTGTGCCGGCTTGATTGAATGAACGCACGATGGCGACGGACGCGTTGCTGTAGGTCGCGCCAATCGCCGGTTCGTAAGGCCGATAGCGGTGATCGTTCATGCCATAGCAGGTCGTCGCAATGGTCGGCTCGAAACGCAGGCAATCGTTCGTCATGCGGCGCAGGAAACCGGGAGCCGTTTCTCCGCCCCAGCCGTATTGCCGCACGGTGACATCCAACTCCGGCACGCACACGGTCAGGTACGTTTCCATGAGGCGTGAATACATTTTCTGTTCGGTAATGGAGTCGCCGCAGATGGCGAGACGATCGCCTTTCTTCAGCAAGAGGCCGGCGGGCTGTGGCGCAGGCCTCGGTTCGAACTTCGCGAAGTAGGGATCTGATGGTTTTGGCGGGAGCAAACGAGGCGCTGCCGTGTGAATTTCAGATTTGCTCGTCGTGCATGCAGTCGGAAAGAGTGCGAAGGCAGCGAGCAACAGCGAAAGCAGTTGGGTCGATTTCATAAGTCGGTGCGCGGCTTCTAGCGGAACGTGACAGGAAACGGAAGTGAAAGTTCCCTGGGGCAAGAGAGACGTATCAAATTTTAACGACCGGTGGAAATGGCGTCCCGTTCCCCCTCACTCCGGTCTTCTCCCTCGGGGAGAGAATTCCCCGAAACACCACCTCGCGCCATGAACCCCTGAACTGTCTGGGGATGAGTGGGCGTGCTATCCTCAGCGCGCCGGGGTGAGGCGTCAGCAATTCGTTCGCGTTCTATCTTCGCGTGGCGCGGCGCGCTGAGGACAGCACGCCCTACCTGCGCTCGTGGTGCTTCAAGAAGAGTTTCGAGATGCGCCAAAAAAGAAAGCAGCCGGCTTGCACCGACTGCTCTCACTCCGAACATTTTCAGCTACGGGATCCGCGGCGTCACGACGCGGAAGAACCGTTCGCTGTTGGTCTGCGAATCGTCGAAGCGGACCGCCCGCACGCTGTTCGACGCAGTGATGTTGCTCAGGCTTTGCCAGCCTGTGTTCAGGTTGGTTCGAATCTGGATCGAGTAGCTGATATTCGACTCGGCCTGGAACTGAAGGACGGAACTGTTCGTGGGCGTGAGCACGATCTGGAGCAGGCTCAGCGCATTGGTCGGATTGGTGCCCGCGAGATATTCGTCCCGGTTCTTCATGCCGTCGCCGTCTGTATCAAGCAAAGCGTCGGCGGCATTGTTCGTGTTCATCCCGTAGAGTGTTTCCCAACTATCGGCGACGCCGTCATGATCGAAATCCGGCAAGATGACCAGCCATGACGCGCCAGCGTTCGTCGCCGTGACGTTCAGCGCGCCCAGCGGGTTCTGTATCACCACGCGGGCGACACCCCCATTGATCTGACAGTTGGTCATGATGAGATAGTTGTTTGGATAGTACGTGCTGGTATTGTTCGTGATACTGCCCATGGCGGCCGGGTTGGGCAGCCAGCGGTACACCAGCGGCAGCAACGGATGCACCGGACCTGCGTTGACAGTGAAGATGACCGTGCCGCCTTGCACCGTGAAGTACGGCCCGCCCGGCGTGACCAGAAACGGCGTCACCCGGACAACCAGATACGCAGGCTGGCTCACCACCGAGCCCACTTCATCCGTGACCACCACGTCGTAGAGTGCCGCATCGGCGAAGAGTTGCGCGTTCGGAATCGCCAGGCTCGTCGTGGTCGCGTTTACGATGTTCGTGCCGTTTTTGCGCCACTGGTAAGTGATCGTCCCGGTGCCGCTCGCGAATACCGAGAAGACGCTGTTCGATCCCGCCACGTTGGTTTTCGAGGTCGGCTGCAACAGGATCGAAGGCAACGAACGCACCATCACGAGCGCATTGGTGCTGCTGACCGAACCCCCGCCGTTGAACACAACGACACCGTAGTAGCCATTGATCGCGCTGCTGACATTGTTCAACGGGAAGAGTGAATTCGTGGCGCCCGCAACGTTGGTCCCGAGGAAGCTCCACTGATAATGCAGGCCACCGCCCGTCGCGATGACGC
>Ga0193706_1001270_pt1 | contig 11591 bp, 11 predicted proteins | sample U3c1metaG_FD_160130 | JGI IMG/M metagenome (GOLD analysis project Ga0193706, IMG submission 160130) | Soil microbial communities from a riparian zone of the East river system, Colorado, United States - U3c1 | ecosystem: Environmental > Terrestrial > Soil > Riparian zone | place: USA: East River... | reverse complement strand
TATTAATAAATAGTCAAATTTGCCGACAATTAGCGAAATTTATTACCTTTTCTTCACAGAAAAGGAGAGCCACCACTAATAATTCTAAAAATAGTGTCATTATTAAAACTATTTCTAAAGCGAAAGAAAAGTGACTCCATACAATAAATCCTAGGATACCAATTGAGAACATGGCATAACAACTCTAATATGTTGACCTAAATAGAAAGCTAATTGTACTATTATTTGTCACGCTTAGAGTTCATATTTGAAATGATTAGTTTTATTTCATCTATATTTTTTCTTCCTCTCTCTTTGTATAATTCCAAAGCTTTTTTAAAATCTACTAAATCTAAAGACTTAGCGTTATATAAAGGGTATTTATCAAAATGAGGTAAAATATTATTGTCAATGTGTAAATAATCTTGTACATAGAAATCACATCGATCAGTTTGAGATCTAATATTAACTTTACCACAATCAAAAAATTTTACAAATAAATTCATTAATGAAATATCACGAGAATGCTGAGTAACCTGAAATCTAAAATAAATTTGACTTGTTTTTTTACGTATCCCGATAGAAAATCCTCCATCTCCTGCTACAAAACCTGAAACCCAGTTAGGATTTAAGTTATCAGGTAAAATTACAGATTCTTTTTTTATACCTGTAATTCCAGGAAAAGAAGAAGATACTGAAGGAGATAGTCCTTTATTTATAGAAGCATAGTAAGTCAAAATAGTAGAAAAACCTTTTTCTGTTAGATGTTCTTTTTTAGATATAAAATCTACTACTTTTGACCATAATTTATAATCTGAATTTTTTAAAGTGAATAAAGGATAACTATTAAAATGTGGTATAATAATATTCACTAAGTCCTCAATCTTAGAAACACGGTAAACACAAATGTTTTTATTTTCTCTATAAGTAACTGAACCTACTTCAAAAAATGGTTTGATTTTATTTAAAATGTCAATATCTTTAATATGTAAATTACGTGCTTCGCAAAAAAACTTACAGTTACTCGCCATTTTAAATTATCACCTCGTTTACTGATTATGACAGTAAAGCATCCCTCGGCATCACAAAATCCAGTAACCCAATTTGGATCTAATTTGTTCAATCCATTTATTGGATTATTCGTACTAAATTCTCGTCCTATAGGATAAGATAATTTAAATTGGATAGAATTAAATAGTGAACTAATAATTTTCAAGCTACTCTAAATATAATTAGACAATAAGTGAACATTTAGAGTTGGACTTTCTCTTAAAATTTGAAATTTTCTTTACGTAAAGTCTCTGAGATATAATTTATTTTCTTCTGATCTACTCTTTAGTTTTTAATAATTTAAAGATTTTGTTTAAGGTATAATCTTATATTTTAATTAACTTATACAAAACCATCCTAAAAAAAAAAAGAAAATTATTAACTATTACTTTAATTGAATTTTTACTAGTTTATAGTATTTAAAGCTGGAAGAATTTTTTCAGAAATATAGTAAAGATTCTCTTCATAATAAAAAATAAAGTGCTTATAGAAGAGGGCCTATTTTTGACCATGCCAATGTATCCGAATACTGGTTTACCAGAGAATGTAGAAACTATATGTGAAACTATTCCAAACCCTGGAATAATTAATATATATACTTCCTTATTACTTATAATAATAAATTTGAACTATTAAAGATGTCAATAAAAGTGAGATTATATTATTGTAAAACCAAACTATATAAATTTAATTATACTTATAACAAAAATATATATAATTTACTCGCACAGCGTTAAAATAAAAATATTCTATCAAATATATTTTACAACATTAATTATAATAAGTTAAAGTCTATTTTTTTTGTCAATTTATAATCTTAATAGTAAATCTTAATTAGCCTATTAATAGAGAATTTAAATATAAAATTTCTAATCCTATACTATTAATAAACCTATTTTTGTTTGTATTAAATGAAATATTTTTTATTTTTATTATCCTTTTATATAACCTCAAAAGACTAAAGACTAATGACTAAATTATATCTATTATAAAAAAGAGACTTTATTTTATTATTTTAAGTATAAAGATCATATCATAACCTATTTTTTTCGTAAGTTATTAATCAAAGCTAAATAACTAAAAACCTAAAAAAAGCTAACAATTTAATAAACTGATATTTTAAAAGTTGATAATTTTAAAAGGCTATTAAAACAAATTTGTTTTAATGTCTTACGAGTTTATAGGTTGTAAACAAGTGATCGTTGAGGTAAAATTTTTATATAACCTGCTTGTTTTCGTTTATTTATGAAATTTTTTTAATGAAATAATAAAAAAATGAAACCTTAAAAGGATTAATTTAGACTAGAATATAAAGTTAATAAGTTATTTTGAATATTTACGTATTATAACAAAGATTTATTAACTTATATAAATAGAGTCTATTTTTATTATTATTATTACTTAGTTTTTAAATAATAACTTTTTTCAAGCATATAGTCTACTTCAATAGTATTTTTATACTACGCCCCAAGCTATTTCTTAAGGATGACCAAAAAACCCAATTCCTTATTGTATGATTTTTTTTCACCTTATAATCATACAACCTAGTGTTCGTTAGCTAAAACTAGCCCTTTTATTGTGGTATTTAAAAAGAGGAATCCGACTGTACATTAAGCAGCATTTCAGCCACCCACCGGTGAACCAGTCTGTAGCGATCTCTTAGGAAACCGACGGTCTTATCCTAGGGAACTTTGACCGTATAGATAAACTATGAAATTTTAGTATATCTCACCAGTATTGCTCTTATATTTTATTATTTTTTCCTAAGAATTACATAATAAATTACAACAAGAACTAGGGTTGTGGTATACCTTTTGGTAATCATCACCTAAGATCTTAATTTGTTTGACATCTGTCTTAGATAATTCCATAGCTTTGACTAAACCAACCCCTTTTTTCCTTTTTATATATTCGCCTTATTAATTTGTTTAGCTAATTCAATTCATTCTAATCTAGAACTATCTTTTAAATGATCTTTATTAACTAATCTAAAATGGATGGATTTTCATTTTAGATAACTATTATATTTCTTAGTAATTAAGGGAAATTCATCAAAATAAGAAAATAAACCTTTACAGTTTTTATACCATTTACTCTGAATTCTCATAAATTTGTTTGTGAATGAGGTTCTACGCTACCCTGAACTAAATATATACTAAAAATATTTAAAAGAGATTCTAAAATAAATTTATTTGCCTCTCATTTTTGAGTGAAGATATATCTAAATCTATATCCTGAACTATTAGATAGAATAGAACAAGAAAAACAACCTTCAGCATCAGTAATTCCAGATATTCAAGCATCATTCAATGAAGGAGTGACAGATAGATCTAATGGAGTTATAGGCATAAGATTCTTTTTTAAAAGTGTTTCATTAAAAGCAGAAAGAAAAGTGACAAATCTTGCTTTTCTAGTAGGAAATACCATATTTCCGTTAAATAATAAACATATTGGTTTATCTAATCTATTAATATAATAAGATAGTATAACTTTGTCTTCTCTTATATTGTAACAAAATAAATAAATATATTAAAATATTTTAATTAAAATATATATGTAAAGAAACCTAAGTATAAATCAAGTTAAACTATTAAAATTATATATCTCTCTTTATATAATTTATTCTTATTCAAATAATTTCTAAGCGTAGTGTGATTAGTACCTAGACCGATAGCTGCTTTACGTAAAGAATCATAAATAACTGTTTCATTTGTTAAATTCTCTGTCACGGATACTTTTAAACCTGATACAGGTTGTTTTGCTCTTGTTGATTGATAAGCTTTCATTTTAGCTATCGTTTCTTTAGATCTGTTTATACCCAGTTTTTTATCAGACATCTTAGCTAAGGTTTCCAATGAGAATTTTCTACCTTGACTAGCTAGACTTAGTCTTTTTCTAGTTAATTCTGAAACCACACGATCTTCTCAAGCTTTTGACATTAAAGCTTTAGTTTCCTCTGAGTGATTGGTACCTAGCTTACTCTTAGACAATTTTATTCTAGTTTCTAATGAAAGCTTGCGACCTAAGGGTGAACCAGCTATTGCTAATATATTGTATTCAGGTTTTAATAAATCTAAATAATACTGTTCTCTTTTAATAGACTCTTGTTTATTACAATATTCAAGGATTTCCAAAGTAAAATTAATATGGCCATATTTTAAGATAGCTTGATATATTAAACTGACATTTTTAAGACTAGTTAATCTTTTTCCATAGTACTGTTTCAGTCTATTAGTAAGATTTATACTACTACCTATATATGTTTTTCCATTTTGTTTATTAGTCCAACGATAAACACCTGATTTATTTAAATTATCTTTTATTATAGACTCCTTTTGATTTATAGGATCTGTGTAGATAACTAATGGCCTAATGAACATTTTATCTTTATCTTCCAAAGGATTAAGATTAGGATTAGGAGTAGAATTAAGATTAGAATTAGGATTAGTATTAGGATTATGAGTAGAATTAAGATTATTATAATATAAATTAATGTTGCTAAAATACAAAATAAAGGAAGGCTGGAATTTATAAAAAAATAATAAACCTATTAAATATAAATGTTTAATATCTTGGATAACAAATCTGTGTGTATTTTGTTTAATGGATTGTTTGATTACTTTACCAAAACCAAGAGTATCTTTAATGTAATTAAAACTTTTTACATCTGTGGTAGATTGAGTAATAACAAAAGCTAAATCCCCTCTTTTAGCTAAAATAAAAGAACCTTCCCCTTCTGAAAATCCTATTAACCATTCAAGTAAATGGTCATTAGGTTGTTTATTATTAGGATAGTATTCACTAAATTTAGACTGAAAAGATGATAAATCGAATATTTTTATTTTGTGATGCATAGTTTTTAAGGAAGACGAAAATATAAATTCTGTTAAGAAAAGATGTTGATATAGTACTGGATCACCCGTCTAAAAGTAATCTATTTAAATTATGACTAATTATATAAACTATTATTAATTTTTGTGTTATAATTATTGAAGCTTCTATAAGTGAATTTTATATAAAAGTGAAGAATGCATAAAAGGTATAACTAAGATTTGTAAATTAGTGACATTTTCAAATGGAATATAAATAGTAGGTTGACCGTGATCATTAATTAACTTAAAATTAAAATTAAAATTTTTATTTAATGCGTTAATCAACAATTCATTATCAGTTAAAGAAAAATTATTAGTGGCTAAAGCTACACCTCGATTATACTTATAACCATCACACATTATTCAATAAGCCAGAGCTCTGGAGTTTAACCTATTTTCTATATTAGAAGGAATACATTTTTTATTATTAACATAAAATAAATCAAAGTATTTAGTAAAATATGGTAAAGAAAGAGTAGAAAAATGCCAAGTTTGATAGATTTTCTGGGTTCTTTTATCAAATCTTTCTCTCAATTTAGGTAAATTAGGGGAGTAAATTGAAATAAACTTAAAAACATCAAAGAAAAATTCAGTTCTTAAATGACTCTGTTCAAATCTTAATCTAGCATTTATTTTTTGTTTCTCTAATCAAGAATCACCTAATATTAAACCTACTAGAATACTATCGATAATATCAGGTTCTTCTGTATTTTTAAATAATACTCCTGCGTTAGTCTCTTTCTCTTTATCTTTCACTGTCTTTTTAGGTATATCTAAACAACCGATAGATATAATTCTATTAAGACTACTAAATTTTAAAATAACTATATAGTATAAAAAATACAGTTCACTCATAATTTTGGAATATCTCTTCAATTTTTTCATAATTTATATTTCATTGTTTCACGTATATTCTCTAAAGAAATTTATTAAATATTCTTGCTGATTATCCCTCTTAAATTGTCACCTTTTCAATAAGGTATTTTTATATTATGGACGTTTCAGCATATAGTGAAATATAGAGGCAGTGACACCTCCAGCTGGATCGTAAAAACTAGTATTGAAATTTCGATCTGTTAACAACATGGTTATTGCCAAAAAAAAATTTTTTTATTATACTGGACTATGTCCCATGAATACTAACTATTATAATAATAGTTGCATCCTTAAAAATATAATGAATCTGTAGTCAATTATATTTAGAGTATAAATCTACTAATTACTTAGTAGTTAGGAGTATATCTTAATAATCTAAGTTGTAGAAATTATTTAAATGATTTCAAATGAATTTTGTTCTTCTATCATTCATTTCTGATTTTTTTCTTAAGACTGTTTCTATAATATCTCTCCCCTGAGGGCCATAATATTTTAAACGAGGATGAAATAAATTAAGAACTTCTTTTCAATCATTAAAATCTAAAAATTTAGTTCCAAATAAAGGATATTTATTTAAATAATTTATTAATATTAAATTACCTTGTAAATTTGTTGTTCTTAATCTATATTGAGGATTAGGTGTATTTTCTCTTATATTTTTTAAAGATGTATTTAAAAAATTAGCTATACCAGTTAGAAATAACTCAGTACTGTGCCCTAAATGGTCTCTTTGCCTTTGACTTAGTTCGAATTTACATTCTATTTTAGGATATTTTTCTTTGAGATCTCTAGGTATAGTACTTCTTAAACTAAAATGACCATCTGATTCAATCATTCCAGATAGCCAAGCATCTTCACTAAATTTGTCAGGTTCAATACTTTTCAAAGGGAGTTTATTTAAATTTAAGTGCCAATTTTTATTATTTAGCCAATCAATTAAATTATAAAGAGAATATATTTTAGGTGTTCTCATATTTCCATTGAATAAATGGACTAAATTTAAAATTGCCTTTTGATCATTTATATAGAGAACATACGCATTTACTCCTTTTTTACGCTGTAAAGAACCAAATCCTAATTTTTGTTGTATTAATAAAGCTAAAGGTAAATCTTTTAAATGAAAACTTATTTGAATAGAAGGGTAATTTATCTTACCTTTTAAAGATAAATCGGTCTTAGGAACAATAATAGAACCATCACCTTCAATTAAGCCAGTTAAATAACTTCTAAATTTATTATTTATGTTTAGTTCTGTGGGTGAATTTAGACTCGATGAATAATGAACCGTGGTTAAATAATTATAACTTACTTTGAAACGAAAGAATTTAGATTTTCTACAACAGATTATTTGTGGCGTATACCCTCTGAGGATCCCTAAATGATTTAAATCAAATAGGTTTCCCGCTGATTTACTTTCTATTGTTTTAATAATAAAGTATTTCCAGCGTATAGCCATATTTAAGGCGAGCACAATAACAAGACCCGCTAACACTGGTAAAGCAAGTAACAATAGTATAGCGGTTACAAAAATTGCCCATACAAATACATTATTCCTACAAAATAAAAAAAAATTTTTTTTATTATTTAAAACCTACTGAAGATGTAGGATGCTAAATTATTAATAAGCTGATAGTTTATTATAAAATAATTCATTTATATCTTATTTTTTCTTAATAAAATATATATATTTTATTTTGTGAAGAATACGGACTATTTTATAATATAAAGCTAGTTAAGGATTATTTACTTAATATTTATTTCGTATAGTCTCTAAAGTTTGTATTTTTTAACTTGTAGATTATCTCTATTATACATTTTGAGCTATATATCTAGATCTAACCTCTAAATAGTATACTTAAAATAATAATAATAATTTAAATTTTCACTTTAAGGATATTTTTTTTATACTTCCTAATACTTTCTGAAAATATATTCAAGTTATAAAAAATAATAATATTTCATCAGAAGCTTATAGGTTAAAAAAACTTTAAGTATTAATTTATTTAGAGAACTTCCTACATATAGTAATATTGTTAGCCTTTAAAAGCCACCGCTATTAAGTCAAACGCTTAATTAAAAAAAAATAAGTTAAAAAAATCACAAATTATAAGTCTCAATTTTTTACACTCTAGTTTTAGGAAATAGTCAAATTTAGTCAAATAGTGAATTTTATAATTGATAGGAGCTATTTTTATTTATTTTTCATTTTTGCTATCACTATTTATCATACTCTAGATTACGCCATTTATTGTGTTATTTAGTAAAAGTGTGTTTATTTTTACGAAAAATAGGTATTTTTCTTATTTTTACTATTGTTGTACCCTTTAGACTATTCCCAGTTTTGATTATTTTAGAAATAGTAGCTCTCGAAACTCCTAAAGCTTTAGCACAATCTATAATACTAAGATAAATGGTAGAAGTTTTATCAATATTTTCAACTTCTACTACGTAAACATCTCTTATTAATTTGGGACCGTGGCGGCCCGTGGCGCCTGTTGTCATATTAATTTTTGCTCCTTCATCATTAGTTATAATTAGAGAAGGTTCACTTAATAAGACTTCTTTTTCAAGATTACTTAAATAACTATTTCTTGAATTAAAAATTTTAAGGTTTATCTTTAATTCTTCTTTAGATAATTCGGTCTGTCTTAAGAAAGGTGTTTCTACAATTTTAAGAGAAAGTTTTTCCTTATTAGTAGATAATCTAAAATTATTCCTACTGTAGGATATTTTTAATATCAAGTCCTTAATTTCAGATCTAAGATGTTTACCTTGATAAATTAAAGTGGATATAAATTTGAAATCCTCAAAATCTAGACCTTTTTTACTCTTAAAAACCATAGTATCAAGAAAAGGAATAAAAATATTTATTAAATAATCTAATTGAGTTATAGATAACTTTAACTTAGACTTAGTATTAGATGTTGACTTAGGACTATCTATACTTAAGTTAAATAACTTAGAATGAGTAGCTTTAAATAAACTATATTTATCTAATTTTCCTGTCAAAAATTGAATAATTGCTTCAATGACGGGACGTTGAATTTCATTTAAACTTAATGAAAAGGCTGGGACAAGTTCTTTTCTATATAATTGAAAACTAGCTTCTCCTTCAATTAAGCCTAATAACCAGTAAGGAGTTATTCTGATATGATTATTATTTATATAAAAATTAGTTCGTTTATTATTCATTTTATTTTTTAAATCCACTATTTTGTCAATTATTTCAGTTCTATTTTTGTTATCTAAAGAAGATAAATTGACATGATAAGCTAATTCTAAAGCTTCTTTAAAACTAAGATAATCTAAATGTTTAGTAGTATTTAAAGGAAAATTATCAAATATAGGGAATAATATAGTTTTTAATCTTTCAGTATCAGTAATAATAAAATAAGATACAGTATTTTCCTTATTATTTATTACTATGCCTGTTCCTAAAATTGTAGAGATCCATTCTAAGAGAGGTCTATCATCTACATGTAAACCGATCATAAATCTAAAATTAAATCTAATATATTTATTTCTTTTATCAAGTCCTATTAAAAAATTACCCTCTCCATCTACGAAACCGACAAATCATTCTTTAAATTTATCATCGAAAGGGTCAGAATCTAAAATTTTTCTATTGGAATTTATATTATTTATTAATAATTTATTTATAGTCTTATTTGAAATACTAAAGTGTCTCTTAGATGTATAAGAAATTAAAAAATTTATATAATGTGATTTCTTATTAAAGTTATTTGTTCTTTTCATTAAGGGCTTATTTAACGGTAATGTATGGTACTTCATTCCTTGAGTTCTCATATTTAAAGTAGTAGAAATGAAGTTAATAGCCAGACAAACACATTTTTTTATCTTCATCTTTTTCTTGTAAACTGGTTTAAATATTGATTTTTTTCGCCAAAGGCCCAAGATGTATACTTAATATAAAATTCAAAGTTTTATTTAAATTCATTCCATCTTTTGATCTTACTTAATTTATATTTAGAGAAGGAAATTATATAAGGATTTACTAATTTTTTTAACTTATCCATAGATTCTGATCTAATATAGATTCTAAACAGTTTTGAGCCCTTTTCAGAAATTATTGTATGAAGAGTACAATTTAAATCAAACTTAATTTTTAAGATATTGATTAATAATACTACTTCTTTTAATGTATAACTATCTGTACAAATTCTAAGCCCATATTTATTTGAAACACCATCTGACATAATCCAATAAGCTAAAACTAAACCATCAATATAATGAAATAATTCTTCTTTTATACACTTTCTACCATTTTCAATAAATAAGTCATATAACAATAAAAAAACAGGATAAGATCGGGTATCAAAAGAAAGTTGTCCATATTTTTTATCTTTTAGCTTAGTTCACTCAAAATGCGGTGGAAATTTAGAAATATAATGTGACAAATGAATAAAAACTGTCCAAAAAAAAGGCGCCACGGGCCGCCACGGGCCCAAATTAATAATGGACTGTTTAAACCTTATTCTAGGATTAATACCTTTTTTCTGAATAGTTATACTAGCATCACCTAATAAAATTCCTATTAATATACCTAAAGTAAATTTATTTAAATAAGTAATATCTCTCCCCTCCCAAGGGGAGGGCTTGTATTTACTAATATTAATATTTCAAGTGTTATTTAAATAGACAGGTAATTTCACTAAACTTTTGTTGCTTGTAGGAAGAAATTTATTTATATTTAACTTATTTCACCTATTTAAAGTGATCTTTGAATTCGAATAAGGAATTATAAAATTTATAATCATCTTCATCTTTCTATTTATATCCCTATTTATTTGCATAATCATCATTTTCAGATTTATTTGAAGATTTAGGAGAATAAATAAGATTAATATAGATAAGTAAGCAAATAATTTAATGACAAAACTTTCATTTTCTTCTGACATATAAATAAATAAACAAATTTGTCTATTAAAAATGAGAAAATTTAAAATAAACAATAGGATAAGGAATAAGATTAAATAAAGAAACCAAAAATGTTTAGTCATTCTAAAATGATTATTTAAAAAATCTGTCTGTTTGGACTTTATATTTAATTTTTATTTAGTGCCACTTTTCTTTAATAAAATATTTTTATTTCACCCTATGGCGCTTAGTGAAAATTAAGACTAAATAGCGCTTTTCTTTTAGAATAGCAGTGTAAATGAATTATTACCCGTAAAGTCTCTTAAAATTAATATTATATTTGCTTATCCTATTTCGCAAAATACATTTTCATATTTTCATATAGTATTCACTTTTAAATTCTAAGCATATAGGATAATTTAAGTTTTTGTTTGTCTAGAACTTAGAGCACTATTTTTTAAATAATGTGAATGAAATCAAATTAGCAACAATATTGATAAAAATGTTTAGTTCACCCAATAAACTAGATACTCCAGCTAGGTGCAATGAAAAAATGGCTAAATCTACTGCACCTCCTGAGTGAGATTGTATAGATGCTAAAGGAGGATAACATTTTTGTTGGTAATCTCATATCCAAATTTTGTATTGGATACTATCATTACACTCTTTAATTCTCACTAAAGATCGGACTATTCCTTCATCTTAAATTTGGTTCTAACGTGTTTCTTTTAAGTCTAAATAAACGTACTCTATTTCGTATTTCATTTAAAGCATTCAAATTACCTTTATATTTTACATAAGACCTTGCTCAAATTCTATATTCTAAACTCTTCATACCCTTCATAGTATTATTAAAATATTTAATAATGTTTTCAATAGCGCGAGAGTTTGTAGTGGAAATAGAATAGTATCCTGCTTTCTTAGTCTGTACATTAG
>Ga0193706_1001269_pt1 | contig 11591 bp, 9 predicted proteins | sample U3c1metaG_FD_160130 | JGI IMG/M metagenome (GOLD analysis project Ga0193706, IMG submission 160130) | Soil microbial communities from a riparian zone of the East river system, Colorado, United States - U3c1 | ecosystem: Environmental > Terrestrial > Soil > Riparian zone | place: USA: East River... | reverse complement strand
AAATCCGCCGGCCTTTACACTGGTCAGGTAATCGGGTACAAGGTCATCACCCAGTTCATCCCTTTCATTTACAGTTGTCCATAAAGTGGAAGTACCCGGTGCCCATCCCATGCCTACAGGGTTCCTAAGTCCAGACGCATATACACGCATGCCCGATCCATCCGGGTTCATCTCGAGAATGGATGCTCTTAGCAATTCCTTTTCCATCCCATTCTCGCCGATGTTGGAACTTGATCCCACAGCGATATATATCTTGCTGTTGTCTGCATTTGCAATAAGATTGCGTGTCCAGTGACGGTTAAGTTTAAAACTTTTTCCCGCAGGAAGATCAATGATCTTTTGACCAACTTCGGTGATCTTTGTTTGTCCGGCTTTGTAAGGAAAACGGAGTACCGCATCTGTGTTCGCTACATATAATGAATTGCCGATGATGAGCATACCGAAGGGCTGGTTCAATCCGTTTGCCGCGGTAAGTATGGTATCTCTCTGGTCAGGCAGCCCGTCTTTATTATTATCGCGGAATAAAATTATCCTGTCTGCGCTGCGGGTAAGATCCTCGGCTTTAAAGGCGCCGGTAACAACAGCCCCGGCTTTTTCCAGCACTTTAAAATTCGAATTGCTTTCTGCTACCAGTACATCTCCATTCGGCGTAACACACATCCAACGGGGATTTTGCAGCCCGTCTGCAAATTTTGTAACTACGAAACCCTGCGGTGCCTGCGGCATCTTACCATCTTTCCATCCAAGAACGGTGCTGAAATTCATGGAAGATTTGGTGGCATTGGGTGGGGGCAAAGTGTCCTTTTGTGAAAAAGCAGGAAGCGAAATAGCGATAAAAGGCAGGCAAAAAAGATTTTTAAAATTCATGGTTTAAATAATTAAGTTTAAAAATATTTTTGAAACCACCAGGAGCATAAAAAACAGAGATTCAAATGACCTGGTCTTTCTCTGTTTTACCTATGTTGCTATGTGGTCAGGTAGTACACCGTATTTTTGGATATCAATTTTAACTCCAATCTGATCTCCGTAGTAATATCCTGCCGGTGACTTAATGTGTAGATTATATTCCTCATCAAAGCTGACAGGAAAAATGGGGTAATGATAAAAAGGACTGGTGCAATTTTTGTTATTTAGTATCAGTAATTTTCTTCCATTCCAGGATGGCAAAATTGCATTGTATCAATCTTACTAAATCATCAGCCATGCGTTACCAAAAATTCGTCTACTTTTTTTTAGTTTTAATTACTGTTCAGTTAACAGCCTGTGGACAACAAGAACCTTCCTTTAAAAAATATGACCTGGATAAGATCAGGCTGCCTCCCGGTTTCAGCATCTCTGTTTTTGCTGAAGTATCCAATGCCCGCAGCATGGCCTGGGGTGCAAAAGGAACTTTATTCGTAGGCAACCGTTCGGGCAATAAAATTTACGCGGTGACTGATGATGACAGGGATGGCGTTGCGAACAAAGTTTATGTTATTGATAATGGATTGAACTCACCCAATGGCGTGGCGTTCCGGAATGGAAGTTTATACGTGGCAGAGATAAGCCGCATACTCCGTTATGATGATATAGAGAACAGGCTTGCTAACCCGCCGGAACCTGTTGTGGTAAATGATAAATTGCCAACCGACAAACACCATGGCTGGAAATTCATCGCATTTGGCCCCGATGATAAATTATACGTACCGGTTGGTGCGCCTTGCAATATTTGCGAAAAGCAGGATCCCATCTATGCCTCCATAGCAAGAATGAATCCTGACGGCAGCGGGCTGGAGGTCTATGCTTCCGGCATTCGTAATACGGTTGGCTTTGCGTGGCACCCGCAGACAAAAGAATTATGGTTCACCGAAAACGGACGTGACCAGATGGGTGATGATGTGCCTGCGGAAGAATTGAACCATGCCCCTGCAAAAGGAATGCACTTTGGTTATCCTTACTGTCACCAGGGTGATACACCTGATCCTGAATTCGGCAGCAAAAGGAACTGCTCAGAATTTACCGCACCGAAAATAAACATGATGCCACATGCGGCAGCATTGGGGATGCGTTTTTATACAGGTAGCATGTTCGCGCCGGAATATAAGGACCGCATTTTTATTGCAGAGCATGGTAGCTGGAACAGAAGTGAAAAAAGTGGTTACCGCGTAATGATGGTGCGGCTGGATGGGAACAAAGCCGTGGACTATTTGCCTTTTGCAACGGGATGGGTAAGCAGTTCGGGGAAAACGATCGGCCGGCCCGTAGATATTGAAATAGCAGCTGATGGTGCAATGCTGGTGAGTGATGATGACAGGGGAGCGATCTACAGGATCGTTTACAAAAAATGACCCGGCTGACGACGAAAGTTACGCATTGAATATTTTTTAATTTTTGGGAGATAAATTCAATGCTCAACCCTCAATTATACTTAACAGGGTCATATAAAATTTGATCTAGTCCTTTACACACCTTACCGATAAGCCAACGCCCGGGAAAGTAAGGTGATTATTATAAACCGTACCTGAACCTTGCTGCATCAAAAAATAATGAATTTGAAATTTCCCTTCTGCATCAACGGTGCCTTTTGTAGTGGTGGAAAAATACGCACTGAAATCTTTTTCTAAAAAACTTCCATCAAGCCAGATCTTACCTGCGCCATAAGCATTAAAGCCGCTCCTGTTGGTACCACGTGAATTATCTTTCCAGCCGGCCCTGCTTCTCAACGCATCTGCTGCTGCAGATCCTCCACCTGTTGCATTGACCAAAGTCTTTGCTTCTTCCTGTGAAGGTATATGCCAGCCTGCCGGTGCAAGTCCACGCTTATCCATAACACAATACCAGTTGTATAATTTTCCATACTTCCCCGCATTGCCTTCCTCAAAATCAACATAACACCAGGCTGAAATTTTTTCCTCCCTGGCTGTTTTCCATTCTTCTGCCGAGGTAGCCTGTGGTATCTGGTCGCCGTTGCGGAAGCGGTCTACATTGAGATTCTTTTGCATCCAGACCTGGTTGCCGATTGAAACGGCTGTTATATATTTTGTATCATCAACTTCCTCGCTTTTCACATACTCCATCTTTTCCCTTTGTTCAAACACCAAAGTGAGTTTATCTTCATCGTCCTCAGCTGTCAGGTATAATTTATATCCAATAAAATCTACCAGCCTGTATTTATAAACCGTTTCACCCTCGTCTTCCTTAATGATCAACTTCGTTTTGGTGATAGTATACTTTACACGTGTTGCATCAGCCTCTTTTTCTCCCGGTAAGTATTCATACACAGTTCCGTTGGGATCAAATACACGTCTTTGTCCCTGGAACTCTTTGGGTACGGTAAACATTTTTCCATCCTGCTCAAGCCTGCGCAGGAACCACTTATGGCTGCAGAGTAGTTTTTTTGTTTCTTCTAAACTAAGTGATTGTGCATTGGCAGAATTGAAACTGCTTAAAATGATGCTGAAGAGAAATGCGATACAGATCTTTTTCATAGGGTTGTTTTAATTGCTGAAAAGCGAATTCAAATTCAATAATTTTAAAACGTATTGAAGCCGAACCAGCGCCAAGATATTATTTTTTGCGATAAGAATACCTTACAATTTTTCTCCACAGAATTTGCAATAGCTGGCATTGGCATCATGGCCTTCTTTACCGCAGCTTGGGCAGGCTTCCTGCTGCTGTTCTTTTTTCATCATGGCGAGCGCCATTTCCGTGGTAACAATGCCAGTAGGTACGGCGATGATGGCATATCCCATCAGCATGATCATGCTGGCAACAAATTTTCCAAGTGGGGTTACCGGGGAGATGTCCCCATAACCAACTGTAGTAATGGTTACGATGGCCCAGTAAATACTATCGGGTATGCTATTGAAGCCATTCTTACCACCTTCCACCAGGTACATGACAGATCCCATAATGACGACGAGCGTAACAACGATCATCATGAAAATGCTGATCTTTCGCAGGCTGCCTTTTATGGCCACGCCCAGGAATTGCATCTCGGATAAATAATGAGATAGTTTGAAGATGCGGAAGATACGCAGCAGGCGCAAAGCCCTTAGCACAACCAATGACTGGCTGCCCGCGAAAAAAAGACTTAAATAACCGGGTATGATCGCAAGCAGGTCGATCAATCCCAAAAAGCTGAAGACATAGCGCCATGGTCTTTTAATACAAACCAGCCGGAGAATGTATTCGATGGTAAAGAGTATGGTAAAGGTCCATTCAAGTGTAAAGAACAGGTTTCCATACGACTGGTGTAATGACTGGTGACTGTCGAGGATAACAACAACGATGCTTGATAGTATAAGTATGAGCAGGCTGATGTCAAATAATTTGCCTGCGGGTGTGGCGGATTCATAAATGATCTCGTGCAATTTCAGTCTCCAAGATGACGGCCTTACAGGATCCATAATTTTAAGTGTTTTCAGTTATTAAAGGTAAGTATAAAAGGACTTGGCGCTAAGACCTAAGAAAACTATCAAAACGATAGCTATTGCAAAAAAAACGCTGTACCTTTTATACCCTCACCAATTTTATTTTATATGAAAAAGTTACTGATTTCGCTGCTGGTATGTGGGATACATGTCAGCACATATGCTCAAACTACTCCCGGGGAACCTTGTTGCAATATCATTGCTCGGGACATCAAAAAAAATCTTGTGGTGGCACGGGATAATACAACCGGCCGGCTAACAACTTTCAAAACAGATAACCTGGATATAAATGGCATTAAGAAAGGAGACCCGGTCAGCATCGACCTGCAAACAAAAAAGATAACAGCCATCAGCGGGGCTGTAAGAAATTATCCTGCCATTCAACCTGACAGGGCACAGCCGGTGGGCATTTTAATTGCGTTGCAAATTGATAATGCAGAGACTATTTCAGGTATTGGAACTCCCGGGCCCAATGGTGCAGCGCCGATAAACGATATCAAAACGAAAATAAACTATGGAGAACCTTGTTGCAGCATCATAAACATACAGCCGGACCCGGCAGAGCCCTGCTGTAGCATTGTATCATTTAAAAATAGTACATCGGGTGTATCCTCACAATTCAAAGCACCAAAGAATATCAGCAACAACTTAAAAACAAGTGACGCTGTTTACGTGGCACCTGACCCGGCTGAACCCATCAATGATTTCGCTATTGTGCAAACAAATGCCAACGGCCAGATGGCTTCCTATGGTTACCCGGCCACTTCAGCCGGTACCGGTGAAAAGACAAATGCAAAATGGGTAGTTAATAAAGTGAATGCAAAAAGCGGAACAGGTAAATTGTTTGTGACCCTGCCGGAGAATACGGCATGGGATATGACCATCTTTCCTGCCGGCAGCGATAAAGTACTTTCCAATACTATGCTGCAATACTCATTTTCATTATTGCCCGGGAGTTACGACCTGGAGATCAACCATATTAAAATAACATCTGTGCCGGTAGAAAAAGGAAACACTACCCGGTTAAAAACAGGCGTGCTGCATATCACGAATCCCACTTCATGGACGCTTTATGATGAAGCCAAGAAAATAGTTTTGATCAACAGCAGTTCTGCAGGTAAAAGAGGATTGCCTATAGGTAAGTATAAACTAACTATAATGGGGCAGGATGCAAGTATTGAAATAAAGGATGGGGAGACAGTGGAGATGTAAATACATCTGGTCTCCCTTTACCAACAAATGCCTCATCTTAATCTTTAAAGAATTTAAAGCTTTGTGAAGTTTGGACGATCCTGAAAATATACATACCGGGTGTCAGTTTTATTGTTGATATAGCAGGTGTAGTTGTTGTGATCCTTCCGGTCTGCACAGGATTTCCTAATCGGTCAACGATGGTATAATCAGATCCTATAAGGCCGACGGCAACTTTAAGGTTAAGCGTGCCCTTTGCCTGGCTGTGCGTGGCTTTGAGCTAATACATGAAGGAACAATAAACTAAGTATAGATTTTTTCATAACATGATATTGGTAAAGGACTCGAAGTATAACGTTCAAAAAAAAATAATTTTATGGATAGCAGGCTTTTTTGTGGAGACAGCCGGCATCGGATTGACCCTTGAGAATTGAGCATTTTTATCCTGCAGCGCATTCTTTAATGGCAACAACCAATTTTCTCATATCATCTGCAGAATTATACACTGCAGGCGTTACTCTAATACATCCTTCTTTTCCCAACGCACGCCTTACCGTAAAAATATTGTGTTGTTTAAATATATAATCCGCAACATCAACAGCGCTTTTATTGCGTATGCGGAATGAAGCAATAGCACAGGATAAGTGCTGGTCAGCAGGGGTTACCACTTCAACATTGGGAAGTCCCTTACACTCATTTACCCAAATGCTTTTTAAATAATGCAGCCGTTCAGTAACTCTTTCAATGCCGAGCATTTTTTGAAAGGCAAGACTATCAGGTATGGTCATGATAACAGCAAAAGGTGTAGTGCCGAAATGCGCCAGCTTGTTAATACTTTCTTCCGGTACTTCCACATCGCCGAACAAAGGTTGCATTTCTTTTATCCTCGCTTTCTTAATATACAATACGCCGCCGCCAATAGGATTGCCCATCCACTTATGCAGGTTAAGGCCAACAAAGTCTGAACCGAGTTCGGATAAATTGAATTTTACCTGCCCCAATGCATGCGCAGAATCGGTAATGGTATCGACTCCTTTCTTCCTTGCCATCGCGGCTATCTTTGCAACCGGAACAATGAGGCCATTTATGTTTGAAACATGCGTAAGCAGTATGGCCCTTGTTCTTTCAGTAATTAATTTTTCATAAAGCGCAACGATCTCATCATCGGTTGAAGGCAACAAGGGCATTTCAAAAGCATTCACTTTTATCTTACCTCTTTTTTCCAGCATCCGAAATGCTTCGATCATGCTGAAATAATCAAGCTGGTTGATAATAACTTCATCTCCCTCCGTGAAAGGATAACCCTGTATGGCAATATTCAATGCTTCTGTAGCATTGCGGGTGATGATGATCTCTTCATCAGCAACATTAAGAAAAGCTGCCAGTTCCTTTTTAACCGCAGATGAAATGCCCGGAAAATCTTTTCTTGCAAACCTGGCTGCACCGGCATTTGCCTTTTCTATGTTCTTCTGAAAGGACTGCAATACCGGTTTTGGCTGGATACCATAATAACCATTTTCCAGGTTGATGTGGTTGTCGTCAACCTCATAATATTTTTTAGCGATCTTCTTCCAGAATTTTTCATCATCTGGAGCGCCTTCGTTCAAAAAATCTTTTTCATTGATCCGCGAACTGATGTTAGCTGATGCTTTACCCGGCAAACCGGCTATCAATAACCCGGCTCCAAGTTGCTTCAGAAATTTTTTCCTGTCCTGCTTCATGTGATGATATTATATGAAGTAAAGTAAGGATAATTGGGTAAAGCGAAAAACCGCATGCATAAAAATAAAAGAAGCCCCGAAGGGCCTCTTATTGATCTATGTTTGGCTGTGTTAGTTGAATTTGGGTGTGGTTTCGGCCCACCATATTTTGGTAGTGAACTGGTTGGGGTTAAGGTCACCTGCATCCCAGAACAAGCCCGGAGCAACGCCGGTTCCAACGAGCATGGGCGGCGCACCAGCTTTTATCGTTGTTCTTGCCGCCTGTGTAGTAAAATTAAACCAGATGGTTTCTTCATGGTAGCCCTCAAATGCGATGGGTTCATTTACGATCACCTGCGTAGGTGCGCCGATGCAGGGTGCAAATGTTCTTGTTGACTTAAGCGGGCTTTCGATCAACGATTTTATCTTTACCCCGAACCCATTTGCTGATTTATAAACCCGTCCGCGAAATCCGGTACCGGTTGAGTAAAGTGTGCGCTCTGTAACATGAGCGGGTATGGCGTCCCACTTTACTGTATAAGTACCGCAGGTACTAACGCTAACTGAATTGCTGAAACTGGCTGCAGGCATTTCTATGATTGCCCTGCTTGTTTTATTAAGATCCGTGTAAGGGAGTAAGGGAGCCTGGCCACCGCTGCCATAACCAATGGCATCTCCACGGAAACGCATTAAGTATGTTGTCTTTCTTGTCAATGCGCCATCGGGTGATTCTTTTTTTGCATAATTGAATTCAACTGTCCAGTCATTTAATAATTTAGACGTGGTCTTTCCGCCTGAACTGACCAGCACTTCACCTGAAGAAGCGGGTCCGATGGCAGCGATCTCGCAAATAATGATCTTAGGTGTCCAGGTCATCACACTCACGTCAACATTATTGATCTTTACAGCCCTGTTATTTGTACCGGGGTCATTCCCGAAATTTCCATAGATGAACAAACGGCTTCCATGGGATAACTGTGGGAGGTTCACCTCTGTTTCATCAACGTCTAAGTAATCAATATGGAATTCACCCAGTACGGTAATATTAGCCACCAATAAATAGGTCCCTTTTTTTCTGAAATTAATTTCGGCGTTCACGGCTTCAGGATTTTGCGCAGGAACACTGGAAGGCGCTTTGTAAACTGCCCTAGACCCGGCAGGAGATAACGTGCCCTTGCCGTTAAAGATCCATCCTTTTATGAAGCTGGGAAGAAGTTCTCTTGGATGTGTTAACGGGCTTTCATCCGGTAATACAACAAGTTCCCAATCTTCCTGGCTAAGCAGGTACATCACTTTCAGGTCAACGGTCTCGTTCAATCCAACCCGTGCTTCTCCCGGCTGAATATAAACCAGCGGGAAAAAGCCCCAGTCATCGCCTGCCATGCACCGGCATCATCCTGGTATGCAATGGTGAGCACCTCGGGAGCTGCGCCGGTGATTTCAGCGTCATCATAATTAAAACTGATGGTAACCGGCACATTGAATTTTGTTCCGTGTGGTGTTAACCTGTAGGTCTTGCCCATTTCAACACCGGTGGCATTGGTTATTGGCTGAATGCCGATAGTTGTATTGGCGGCAAGTGCATTCGCTGGTATGTTAACGCTAACCCTGCCATCGGCACTGGTAATGCTACCACCCGCTGCAGCATTGATGAGTTTTGAAACAGCAGCCCCTGAAGCTGTACCTGCAGCAGTAACCAATGGTTTCGCCGATGGCTGCACTATTTCATCAACAGACGATTTTTTGCAGGAAAAAAATAATACTGTACCTGTTATGGCCAGTAAGGAGAATATTCTTTTCATTTTAAGTATTTTAAAGTTTATAAAAGTTTGCGACGCAAGGATAGATAGTAAGTAACAGCAGGAAAAGCATAAGCGGTATCAATTGTGCTATGTGGCTGATGAACTGTGGTTTTTGTTTTCTTACCGGTTCCCATTTGACGTGAGCTCAGACGAATCATATAGAAGAAAAACTACTAATTTCTCTTTTAAGAACTAAATGCAATTATGCTGGTTGGTTTTACGTTAGCATCCGACCCTTAAAACCCTGAGATGAAAAACTATTTCCTGCTTATTATTTCCTTATTCTTATTCAGCTGTAAAAAATCAACCCCGGCCAGTGAGCCTGTTCCCGTTTACCAACCCGTAAGCAATCCTGCATATGTGCAGTTCACGATCAGTGCAGGTGGTCATTATTGTGATAAAAATGCCCTGACACCTGTATCAATAAGTGAAATGAATTTCAAAGTAAGATTTGACAGCTCTGCCATTTATCAAACAACGGATCCTCAAAACCAGTACGACATCAATAAACTTTATGGTTTTTCCGAAGGCCATGATCATCACCAGAACAGTGCAAGGATCGGCTGGTCGTGGAACGATACGGCTTTACGTTTGTATGCCTATACTTATAAAAATGGCTTAAGGGATTCAAAAGAAATAACAATGGTAAGCATTGGCGCCGATATCAACTGCGGAATAAAAGTTTCGGGCAATGCATACATTTTTAAAGCAGGCAATACTACTGTAACCATGCCAAGAGCATTCAATGATCCTCTTGCCAATGGCTATAAGCTGTATCCCTATTTCGGTGGTGATGAAGTAGCGCCTGCAGATATCCGGATCCTTATACAGGAACTTCCATAAACGGTAAGATTAATTTTCTTTATACAAATGACGTTTTGCCAATAAGGACTATATTTTTGACGGGCAGTAATACAACGAAAAAAATATTGATACACTAAGATATCAACTGCTGCGAAATATCTTTAAAAGACCCCCGGAATTAACGGGGGTCTTTTATTTTTTCCCGTGCCTCGTCCTGAAATAAGCTGATACAGGAAACGGAATTCACAAAATCAAAACAACTCATTCCCTTTAATCTTCAATTCATACAAGTGCAGCTGAATTTCTAAACTTACCTGTGGCATCTTTGGAAGCAAATAATTTTTTAAAAAGTAAAAAAATGTTATGAATAAGATCAGCTATTTAGTCGTCCTCATCATGTTGCTTTCTGCCTGCAAAAAAGATAAAGGCCCACAACCCACAATACCTTTGCCACACCCTCTTATGCAATACAGCAACCTGCATAATGAAAGCATCCTTTTCGGACAACAAAGAGCAATCGACATTAATAATGACGGAAGTGTTGATTTCGTATTCAGAACACAGTTGGTTGGCGATCCTGTTTTCAAGCTGGACCGTAAACAATTTCATCTTGCCTCAAAAGTAGAGGCTTATTTGCTGCATGATCCCAGTGACCAAACACCAGTATTGAACAAGGGTGACCAGGTTTCAATCATGCACAATGGTCATCAATGGTTTCATATTGCAGACATAATTGTTGCGGAAAAGATCATCCCGCTTAACGGTGCTTCTTTTTGGCGGGGAAGATGGCAGGATGCCGTTTATAAATATCTTGCTGTACAGGTGAAGAAGAACGGAAATGTCTATAACGGCTGGATCGAACTTAGTTTTGATTCGGTTTTGGAAAAACTGGTCCTTCACAGGGCGGCAATTTGTACAGAACCAGGTATAACAATAAAAGCATGATTTTAGTCGTGACGCCTAATCAGGATTAATAAAAATGAAAGGGTGCAATAAATTTGCAATGTCCTATCTTGCTCATTATAATATCTGCTGTATGCAAATTTTATTCTATCCTTTCTCTTGTTTATTTTAGCCGGGGCAATAGCGGGTACTAATAATTTATCCCGTAAGATAACCAATGGTAATACCAGTTCTATGAATGAATTTATAATTTATCATTTCCGGAATATTGTACTGTATGAGATCAAACCTGAAGTTTGACCCTGCATAAAGCTGCCATTTTTTTCCGATAGTTCCTGCCAGGTGAATACCTCCGAATACATCTGTGGTGCCTCCGTTGCCTGTAATCTATTTTATTATTTTAATAAATAGGCTTTTGATATATTTACAGTAACGTTATCTTCTTTATTTAATATTCTCATGAATGCTAAAAAATATTCTCTTTTTATTTTTTTTATCCGGGACTTTACAGGCGCAGGATACCCTCCAGCAAATAGTACCCGGAAGAAAAAATGCAGACAGCCAGCTTAATAAACCTTACGTGATCCTTATTTCAGCGGATGGCTTCCGTTATGATTATGCTGAAAAATACAATGCGGACAATTTATTAAGGCTGCGCCGCAAAGGAGTTAAAGCCAAAAGCATGATACCTTCCTTTCCGAGTGTGACCTTTCCCAATCATTATACCATTGCCACAGGATTGTACCCATCTCATCACGGCCTTGTATATAACCAGTTGT
>Ga0193706_1001268_pt1 | contig 11592 bp, 12 predicted proteins | sample U3c1metaG_FD_160130 | JGI IMG/M metagenome (GOLD analysis project Ga0193706, IMG submission 160130) | Soil microbial communities from a riparian zone of the East river system, Colorado, United States - U3c1 | ecosystem: Environmental > Terrestrial > Soil > Riparian zone | place: USA: East River... | reverse complement strand
ACGAGGTCCGCATTTCTTTATCTGAGTTGGCAATATTTGATGACGTGATAAAAGTTTATGATGAGTCCTACCGCGAAAAGCTGGAAAAGACCATTGATAAGATATCGGAGATTCATGCAGTGGATGTTAATTTGTACGACCTGGATGGCAACCTGAAAGTATCATCGCTTCCCCTGCCTTACAACAAAGGCATCATCAGTACCAAGATGGACCCTATTGCCTACTATCACCTGCGCAAAATGAAGGAGGTGCAGTATTTTAAGGAAGAAAAAATTGGCAAGCTGAATTTTATCAGTAATTATGTTCCTGTAATTGATGCAACGGGAAGAGAGTATGCCTACCTGAACATTCCGTATTTTACTTCAGAGAGCAAATTGCAGGAAGAGATCGCCAACTTTTTAGTAACGATCATAAACCTCAACGCATTCATATTTTTAATTGCAGGTATCGTTGCACTGTTCATCACCAACCGTATCACCCGTTCTTTTTCTTTCATCAGCGATAAAATGAAGGCCGTTAATTTGGGGCAGCTCAATGAGGCTATTGACTGGAAGCGTGATGACGAGATCGGAGAACTTGTTAATGAATACAATAAAATGGTGAGCAAGCTTGATGAGAGTGCCATAGCCCTTGCAAAGAGTGAACGTGAAGGGGCGTGGCGTGAGATGGCAAGACAGGTAGCGCATGAAATAAAGAACCCGCTAACCCCGATGAAGCTGAGCCTGCAGTACCTGCAAAAAGCCATCAGCAGCAATTCAAAGAATGTAAAAGAGCTTACCGCAAACGTGGCGCAAACATTAGTAGAGCAGATCGATCACCTGAATCATATAGCGGGAGAATTTAGCCAGTTTGCAAACATTGGTAATACGAAGAATGAAATATTTGACCTGAACGAGGTTATTAAAATGGTCACCCAGTTACATTCTATTGATGATAGGCTGAAGCTAAGCTGGATACCGGTAAACAAACCGGTAATGATCTACGCTGACCGTACGCATATCAACCGCTTATTCACCAACCTTATACAAAATGCCATGCAGGCTGTGCCGGAAGACAGGGTTGTGCAAATAAAGATCGAAGAAGAACTGCAGGATGATAAAGTGCTGATCAGGGTAAGAGACAACGGCATGGGCATAGCGGAAGAAGTGCAGTCAAAGATCTTCACCCCAAATTTTACAACCAAGACCTCAGGAACAGGCCTTGGTCTTGCCATGAGTAAAGGAATAGTGGAACAGGCAAAGGGCAATATCTGGTTTGAAACAAAGGCAGGAGAGGGAACTACCTTTTTTGTTGAATTGCCGGTGGCAGATGAAAAATAATTTATTAAAGCCGAAAACCAATGCTTCTTTATATGCCTTTTGCTTTTTTCCTCTTTTGAACAAAATCCTCAAATTGCGCCAGCCCCATGCTGCTTAGGTTTTGGTCTTTTGTAACCATTGCTTTTTGGGCCGAAAGAACGCCATAGCGGTTATCTTTAAAACCTTCGATACTGTGCGCATCGGGATCAATGGATAGCAGTACATTTTTTTCAAGTGCATAATCAATTTGCCTCCAGTCAATGTCAAGCCGGTTTGGATTTGCATTCAGTTCTATCACTACCTGGTTGGCGGCGCAGGCATCGATGATCTTTTTATGATCGACCGGGTAGCCTTTTCTGCTTAGTAATAGCCTGCCGGTCATGTGTCCCAGGATGGTAGTGTAAGGATTTTCTATGGCTGTTAAAAGGCGTTGTGTGGCTTTTTCTTCGGTCATTTTTAAAATACTGTGCACAGATGCGATCACAACATCAAAAGTAGAAAGTATATCATTGCGGTAGTCAAGACTGCCATCATAAAGAATATCGCTCTCAATGCTTTTAAATATCTTAAAGCCGCTGAGCCTTGCATTTAATTCATCTATTTGCTGCTGTTGAGCCTGGATCCTTTCTTCAGAAAGCCCGTTTGCATAAAATGCGCTTTTACTGTGGTCGCTGATCACTAAGTATTCAAATCCCTGGGTTTGGGCCGCGATGGCCATTTGTTCCAGGCTATAACCTCCGTCGCTCCAGTTGCTATGGCAGTGAATGATCCCTTTTATGTCGCCGGGTTGTATCAATGAGGGGAGTTGAGATCCTTTTGCCTTTTCAATTATTGCAGGATTTTCTCTCAGGCAGGGTGAGATATAACTGATCTTCACCTGTTCAAATATGGCTTTGTCATCATCTCCACTTGTTTTGGCAAAATCAAGCCCGGGGAATTGGGTAAGGAAAGCATTATGAAATTCAGCACTGCAGGAAGTGGCAAACAGTCGCTTTTCCATGCCCTCTTCCCCTGTATATAGCCTTAATTTGAGGCCATTCAGTAATTTATAAAGCAGGGTACCCGGCCCTTCCTCCAGCAGTTCAGGCGGGTTAGCCGATTGGAATTTTGGTTTTATAAGCTCGTTCGTACTTTTTACAACGTATTCGAGTTCATCAATAAACTCCATCTGCCTTTTAAAATTACCCGTAATAAATACATTGCCTGGTAAAAATAATTTCTCAAGATAGGCATTGATCTGGGGAACAACGGCTTCAACCTGCGGGTATAAATAGCTGCCCCGGTTGCTGAAATAGAATTCAATAGTATCAATTACATTCAGCTGGGTCTTTTCGCCAAAGCCTTTATACAATTTAAGCCGGTTCTCTTTGCATGCGTATAAAAGTTCACCAATGCTTTCTATCTGCATCTCTTTCCAAATGGCAGAGATCTTTTTAGGACCTATGCCTTTCAAGTTCAGCATTTCCATCACACCCTTAGGTGTTTTTTCCGTGATCTCAAGTAAAGCCTGCAAAGAACCTGTTTCTAAAAGTTCAATTATTTTTTTGCCTGTTGATTCACCAATTCCTTTTATACCAAAAATTTTTACCTTAGGTGTTTCACTTAATTGCAATGGCAATTTTTCAATGTTAAATGCCGCAGAAGCATAAGATTTTGCCTTAAAACTATTTTCCCCGTGTACGTCCATTAATTTGCTTAAGAGGGAAAAAATATCGGCAATTTGGTAATTATCCATGTTTAAATGTAAGAAATGTAAAATTACAAAGAAACAGAAATCGGGGTTAAAATGGTAAAAATCTTAAGATTTTTGAACGATAAGAAAACAATTCTGACACTAAAAAATAAATAAAATACACTTAATAAAAATAATAATGAGCATAAATAATTACATCAATGATCCTTTTTTTTGAACCATAATGTTACATGGTATTTGAAATATAACGAGGTATTAAATGTAAAACAGGGATGGGATGAAAAGCAGTGTGGGAAAGGCTTATAAAAAAAAAGTCCCGGTAAATTACCAGGACTTTTAAGATATTTTGCTTTTTTAAAAAGCGAAGATTACTTCTTCTTTGCAGCTTTCTTCTTAGGAGCAGCTTTCTTTTTTGGAGCAGCTTTCTTCTTAGGAGCAGCTTTCTTTTTTGGAGCAGCTTTTTTAGCGGCTTTTTTCTTTGTTGCCATTTTTTTAAATTTAATTGGTTAGTAAATAATACTTAAAAATAAAAATATTTTTTAAACTACCAAAATAAAATATAAAAAAATTATGATGTGGCCTCTACCGCAGAAACTGAAACAACAGTTTTATCTCCCTTTGTTTTTTTAAATTCAACCAGTCCATCGGTCATTGCAAAGATGGTAAAGTCTCTTCCTACACCAACATTTTTACCGGGATGGTAAGTAGTTCCGCGCTGGCGAATAATAATATTGCCGGCAATTGCAGGTTGACCACCATAAATTTTTACACCTAATCTTTTACTTTGTGAATCACGACCGTTCTTTACGGAGCCTTCACCTTTTTTATGTGCCATGTTACTATAAATTAATAATTCAAAAAATTCAATTGTATGCTTAAACAATAAAACCGGGTTATTGTCGTTAAGCGATCCCTGTTACTTTAATATGAGTATAATGGGTACGATGTCCGTGTTTTTTACGGAAGCCTTTTCTTCTTTTCATTTTAAAAGCTATCACTTTGTCGCCTTTTACAAGGTCGCTGATGATCTCTGCTTTTACGGTAACTTTTACATCACCTCCGAAAACAACTTTGCCTTTACTTTCAGACATCAATACTTCGGCAAACTCTACAGAGTCACCTGCTTTACCCTCTATATGAGGTACATAAAGGCTATCACCTTCTTTAACTGTAAATTGCTGTCCTGCTATTTTAACTACTGCTAACATAAATATCCCAAATTTAGGACGGCAAAGGTAAGGGTTTACGTTGAAAACTGAGCAGTGTTTTTCAAAAAATATACACAATAATGGCCTGTATATGGTTGAAAACCTAAGCCCGGCCACTGGAAACCCGGGGCAAAGAACTCAAGGGCAAACCGGAATCTGCTATATTCGCTGTACTAATATGCGCTATTTATACCGATCTATACAGGTAATTTTTACCATTTGGGCCTTTATTGCTTTTACAGCGTTCCTGCTCCTGATATTCCCCATAGTAGTTGTTGCCTCTTTTTTTGGAAAGATAAAGGGCGGCAATTTTACCTATAAATTATGCCGCATATGGGCTGAGTTCGTTTTATTGATGCTGGGTATCTTTCATAAAACCATTTTTGAAGCCCCTCATGACAGGAATAAGCAATATGTGTTCGTGTTCAACCATATTTCTTTCCTGGATATCCCCGTTTTGCTGAAATCGATCCGGGGGCAACATATAAGGGTATTGGGAAAAGCTGAAATGGCTAAGATACCCATCTTTGGGTTCTTATATAGAAATACCGCTGTAATGGTAGAAAGGGATAGCCCCGAAAAAAGAACAAGGAGCGTTATGCAACTCAAATCGGTCATTAAAAAAGGGATCTCTATAGTGATCGCCCCGGAGGGTACATTTAATATGACCAACAAACCCCTAAAGGAATTTTTTGACGGGGCATTCAGGATCGCCATTGAAACAAAAACACCGATCAAGCCCATTTTATTTTTAGATACCTATGACCGGATGCATTACAACAGTATTTTCTCACTCACGCCCGGAAAGTCAAGAACGATTTACCTGGACGAAGTAAATGTTGACGGCCTTACCATCAATGACATCGCTTTCTTAAGAGAGAAAGTGTACAGGATCATGGAAGAAGCATTGAGAAGGTATAAAGCAAGCTGGATAAAACCCATGTGAAAAATAAACTTGGGTTAACTTTAATGTGTTTGTCAGCCTGAGCTCGTCGAAGGCGGATTATACAGGATTTAAATTTAGGATCATAGGATGAGCAAAGAAAATGAAATAGCATTTACAAAAAGATCTTCAGGTTTTTGGGCAGAGGTCATTCTACCCCTTGCACTTCCCACAACATACACTTATGCTATTCCCGTTGAATTAAAGGAAAGGGCAAAACCAGGTTGCCGTGCAGAAGTTGTTTTCGGGAAGCAAAAAAAATATGCCGGCATCATAAGATCTGTTTTGGATAAAGAGCCCGCATATCCCACAAAAGATATCCTGAATATCCTCGATGACGAACCCATTTTATACCCCCAGCAATTACAATTGTGGCAATGGATGAGCAGTTATTATATGTGCAGCGAAGGTGAAGTGATGGCCGCAGCACTGCCAACGCATTTTAAACTAAGCAGTGAGACCATACTGCTGTATAATGAAGAAGCAGGTGACGATTTTACCCAATTGAATAGCGAAGAATTCCTGGTTGCCGAAGCCCTTTTGTTAAAAAAGGAATTAAGGCTTACCGAAGTACAACAGATACTGGATGTGACACATGTTTACCCGCTCGTAAAAAAGCTCATCGACAAGAAAGTGTGTTTTGTGTGGGAAGCAATGGACGAACAGTATAAGGTTAAAAAGGAAACTTATGTGCTGCTGAATCCCGAATACGGGAATGAGGAAAAACTAAGTGAGTTGCTCAACAACTGGAGCCGTGCGCCAAAACAAATGGAATTGTTACTGGCTTACCTGCATCTTCAAAAAACGGAAACAGAAGTTACCCAAAACGCATTGCTGAAAAAATCCGGAGCTACTGCAGCCCAGTTAAAAGGCCTCACCGAAAAAAACATTTTGTTCATGGAGAGGCGGGCGGTTGACAGGATAAGGTCGCTTCCAAAAAATGTGGAGATCGATTTTGAATTGAGTGCGGCCCAGCAGGAATGTTCAGATGCTGTTGGCAAAAGCTTTGAAACTAAAAATGTTTGTCTCCTGCATGGTATAACGAGCAGTGGGAAAACCCAGGTGTACATAAAACTGATCGAAAAATATTTTAGCGCCGGCCGGCAGGTATTATATCTTTTACCAGAGATCGCTTTAACAACTCAGATCATTCGTCGTTTGCAAAAACATTTTGGTGGCAATATTGCCATTTATCATTCAAGGTTCAGTAATAATGAGCGCATAGAATTATGGACTAAGATAAGAACAGGCGAAATAAAGATCGTGCTGGGTGCAAGGAGCGCCCTTTTCCTGCCCTTTAGCGACCTCGGGCTGGTCATAGTGGATGAAGAGCACGATACATCATACAAACAGCAGGATCCGGCTCCCAGGTACAATGCAAGGGATGCCGCGGTTTATTATGCTTCCTTATTTAATGCCAAGGTTTTACTTGGCAGTGCAACACCTTCTGTTGAAAGTTACTTCAATGCAACAAATGATAAGTATGGCCTGGTAGAACTGAATGAACGGTTTGGCGGAATAAAATTGCCGGAGATCGATATCATTGATACGAGACAGGTAGTGCAAAAAGCCCGCCCGGATGACCTGGTCGGACGGGGGAAAGTAATGATCAGCCCGCAATTAAAAGAAGCCATGCAAAAAGCACTGGAGGCAGACAGGCAGGTCATACTTTTTCAAAACAGAAGGGGTTATAATCCATACCTTATTTGCGGTGCCTGTGGTTTCATCCCGCAGTGTACGCATTGCGATGTTTCATTAACGCTTCATAAGTTCAGTAATAAACTGCATTGCCATTATTGCGGAAGTACCTATCCTAAATTAATCGCCTGTCCTGCATGCGGGAGTAATAACTGGCTGGAGAAAAATTTCGGTACAGAAAAAATAGAAGAGCAACTGGAAGAGGAATTCTCCAGGTATAAAATTGCCAGGATGGATGTGGATAGTGTTCGCGGAAAAATGGCGCATGATAATTTAATACAGCTGTTTGAACAGCATCGACTGGATGTTTTGGTAGGAACACAGATGGTGGTTAAAGGCCTTGATTTTGATAAAGTGAGTTTAGTGGGTATTTTGGATGCAGACGGGTTATTGGCATTTGCGGATTTTCGTGTCAATGAACGGGCGTTTCAACTGATGGAACAGGTAAGTGGAAGGGCAGGAAGAAAAAATGAACAGGGCAGGGTGCTGATTCAGACAAGCAATGTAAAGCATCCTATCCTGCAACTGGTGCAGCAGCATGATTACAAACAATTTTACAGTTATGAGATCGAGAATCGAAAACAGTTCTTTTACCCGCCGTACAGCCGTATAATTTTGGTAACTTTAAAGCACAGGGAAAAGCATATTGTGGAGGCTGCTGCTGATAAGCTGGCTTCATTGCTTAAGCAGGACCTTAAAGAATATATTGTAGGCCCCGCGGCCCCTGTTGTAGCACGGATACGCAACCAATACCTGATGGAGATACTCATTAAATTACCCAAAGAACCCGGAATGAGCTTACGCTATAAAAATGCCATTCGTAATCATATTAATTTGATGACAGGCGAAAAGCATTTTAAAAGCGTGACGGTTATTGCTGATGTGGATAAGAATTAGAATAAGGGATTAAGAATTAAAAATTAAGAATTAAGAATGAATGTGCAGGAGAATATATCATTAAGGTCTCTGAATACTTTTGGAATAGATGTTAAGGCGAGATATTTCGCTCCATTTCATTCCGTCAGTGATTTACATGAACTCCTTGAATTTAATGAACCGGGAACTACAAACCGAAAACCGCAAACACTGGTTCTGGGTGGCGGAAGCAATATCCTGTTTACAAAAGATATTGACCGGCTGGTCATCAAAAATCAGATCGTAGGCATAAAAGAGATAAAAGAAGATGAGCATCATATTTACGTGCAGGTAGGAGCGGGTGTCAACTGGCATCATTTTGTTTTGCATTGTATCCATAACGGTTGGGCAGGCGTTGAGAACCTTTCGCTGATACCGGGGAATGTGGGCGCTTCACCAATGCAGAATATCGGTGCTTACGGGGTGGAGATAAAAGATGTATTCTTTTCGCTGGAAGCATTTTATATACCGGATAAAAAGATCGTAAATTTTTCGCTGAATGATTGTGAATTTGGCTACCGTGAAAGCGTATTCAAGCGGAAGTTCAAAAATGAATTCGTGATCAGCAGTGTTACTTACCGGTTGAACCGCATACCTGTGTTCAATATCTCTTATGGGGCTATTGCACAGGAACTCGGTAAAATGGGTGTAAAAGACTTGAGCCTGCAGGTCGTATCACAGGCAGTGATCAATATCCGTTCATCCAAACTTCCGGATCCTGCTGTAGTTGGAAATGCAGGCAGCTTTTTCAAGAACCCGGAAATAGGTACTGCACAATTCTCAAAGCTAAAAACAGAATTCCCGGGCATTGTGGGTTATGAATTAGCTCATGATAAAGTAAAGCTTGCTGCCGGCTGGCTGATAGAACAGTGTGGATGGAAAGGCGTGAGGAAGGGGGATGCCGGCTGTCATGAAAAGCAGGCGCTGGTGCTGGTCAATTACGGCAATGCGAAAGGCAATGAGATATATGACCTGAGTGAAGAGATATTAAAGAGTGTAAAAGAGAAGTTTGGGGTGGGGTTGGAGCGGGAGGTGAATATTATTTAAAAATAACACGAATTAAAGCGAATTACACGAATTAAATACAGGACCAATTATTCGTAAAAATTCGTGTAATTAATTATTAAAACAGTTTTCTATTTCATTATCTGCTTTCTCAATTCTATCAGGTCAGTGTAAGGCGCAGTTTTTTTGTTTTCCCACTTCTTCTTGTTCCTGAATCTTTTATTTATCGCATTCAAAGCAGCTGGCTTGTCTTTATTAAAAATCGGTTCAATAAGTTCCCTGGTTGGAAAATCTGTTGGATCATAATACATCCATGCATCGATAAGAACAGGCAGGTCGTTTATTTTGCTTTTCTTTTGAAGCTTCAGTAACGCAGTTTTGATTTCATTTTTATCCTTTTCCGAATCTGTACTTTCAACATCCCCGGTATAATCCAAGGAGATTCTTTCAACAATTTGAATTGGCTGTTCCTTTCTACCGACCTGGGCATTCGCCGATATTAAAAATGCCAGGAAAAATAAAGTCAGGCCAAATTTCATTGATTATTATATTTTAGAAACTTTGCCAAAGTTCTGAACTTTGGCAAAGTTGTATGATCACGAATTAAATTCAACTACAGCAATTCGTGTAATTCGTAAAAATTCGTGTAATTAATTAAAATCATCTTCATTAAAATCTTCCTCGCTAAAATGTTTGCTCTCAATATTGAGCATACTGCCCATCAGGTCCTTGAATTCTATCTTTCCTTCCAATACTTTTTTACTGATCAATGAGTGCGCAGCAAGTCCGTGTAACACGAATTCCATCAGCAACGCATTTTCTTTTTCGGCCGCAGATTTAAAATATTTTTTCACCAGGGCGTGCAGGCCATCTACTTTGTATAATAACTGGACCTTGTCTTCATCTTTTGTTTCAAAAAAATTATTAAGTGTATTTCCTGCATCAAACCACCTTGTAATGGCACGATATGGATTTTCATCAGGTGCAACCTCTTTGACCCTTTTCTTTTTTAAAGTATCCGGGTTGGGAAAGTATTGACCGAACTGTGTGCGGATGGATCTTTCCAGTAAATTGAACGCCACCTGGTAGGGGCCTTCCTGTTCTCCTTCATATACCAGTTCTATCTTACCGGTTATGGAAGGAATGATACCGATGAGGTCGCTGATCCACACCTGTGTTTCTTTTTCATCATTGATGATAGCCCTTCTTTCCGCGGCGCTTATGGCATTCTCATAAGCGCTGATGCTTAGCCTTGCACTCACACCGCTTTTTTTATCAACCAGTTCGCTTCCTCTTGCTTCAAAAGCCACCTGTTCGATCAGTCTTTTAATAAGGTCACTTACTTTTATTCTTCATTGATGGCGGCTTCCTGTTCGGTTATCTGTAATGCTGTTTCCAGAGATTTTGGATAGTGCGTTAATATCTGGCTCTCGATCCTGTCCTTAAGCGGTGTTACAATGCTTCCCCTGTTGGTATAGTCTTCAGGGTTGGCAGTGAATACAAATAAAACATCCAGCGGAAGCCTTAATTTAAAACCGCGTATCTGCAGGTCGCCCTCTTCCAGAATATTAAATAATGATACCTGGATCCTGGCCTGCAGGTCGGGTAGTTCATTGATAACAAAAATACAACGGTTGCTTCTTGGAATGATGCCATAATGCAAAACCCTTTCATCTGCAAAGCTTAATTTAAGGTTTGCCGCTTTGATGGGATCGATATCACCGATAAGGTCTGCAACACTCACATCGGGCGTTGCCAGTTTTTCACCGTAGCGATCGCTTTTATGCAGCCATGCGATAGGGGTATCATCTCCTTTCTCCCGGACCAGGTCAATGGCATAACGGGAAACCGGTTGCATAGGATCATCATTGATCTCGCTGCCGGCAACAACAGGAATGTATTCATCCAGCAACTCGGTCATTTGCCTGGCAATTCTTGTTTTTGCCTGTCCACGCAGGCCAAGGAACAAAATATTGTGTTGTGATAACAAAGCCCTCTCCGTATCCGGTATCACCGAGTCTTCATAACCTAATATGCCGGGAAAAGGGTTTTCTTTCGCCTTTATTTTCTTAATTAAGTTTTCACGGATCTCCTGCTTGATGCTTTTTGAAACATAGCCGCTCTTCTTTAATTCGCCTAATGTTTTAATTTTTTTACTGTCCATTTTTTTATTTTTTGCCGGAAAGGCGTTAAGTCGTTTTTATACGCAATATCTTCTAATTCCATTTTTTATAATTGGTACATTAAAATTCAAAATAAAACCTACGTGTAAGTCTGTAAGTTTTAAATGACTTATTAATTGCGCCTGCCATACGGGATTGACGAGGTCAACAGCTTTAAATTCACAGATGATCTTATCATCAACCAATACATCTAATTGTAATCCTTCATCGAATTCAATTCCGTCATATCTTATCGGCAGTTTTACCTGGCGTTTATAAGGAATTTCTTTTTTTACCAACTCATGGCAAAAACAAGCTTCGTAAATTCTTTCTAGCAACCCAGGACCTAATTGACTGTGGACTTTATATGCACAATCAACAATTTCCCTGCAAAGGCATTCTTCTATTTCAGTTAGGGTGTACATGATTAAATTTGACTACGTCTTTTCGACTTCCCGGCAATATATTAGTATACCGTCTTTCTTTTTCCTGATTCAAAATCCTTAAATATAAATGCGCCCAGTTTATCCAGTGATGCAAAGAAAGCCTTGCCATTATTTGTTTCGGTGAATTCCTGTACAAAACGTTGCAGGTATGGGTCGGATGCGATCATGAAAGTAGTGATGGGGATCTTTAATTTTTTGCATTGGGTTGCCAGGCTCATGCAACG
>Ga0193706_1001267_pt1 | contig 11600 bp, 5 predicted proteins | sample U3c1metaG_FD_160130 | JGI IMG/M metagenome (GOLD analysis project Ga0193706, IMG submission 160130) | Soil microbial communities from a riparian zone of the East river system, Colorado, United States - U3c1 | ecosystem: Environmental > Terrestrial > Soil > Riparian zone | place: USA: East River... | reverse complement strand
GCAGAGCTCCCCCGGCTCGAGCACGCCGTTGCCACAGACCGCGCTGCAGTTGTTGTCGTTCACGGCGTTGCAGGCGGCTGGACAACATCCATCGTCGCTCGCGCATTGGGTCTGCGTGCCCGAAATCTGGCAGACCGCCTGACAGGTTCCGCCGTTCGCCAACGAACGAAGCGTGCACGCTTGCTGCGCGCACGTCACCGGGCAGGTCTGCAGGGGGTCGCACGTCTCGCCGGTGTCGACGATGCCGTTGCCGCACGTGGCGGGACAGTCCGTGTCCCGATTGGCTGGCGACGTGTTGCAAGCGGGAGGACAACAGCCGTCCCTCGTCGTGCCGCTGCACGGGAGTTGCGTCATCGAGCAGCGCGCGTTGCAGGTCGCGGCCGATCCGGTAAACGTCTTCACTTCCCAGCACTGCCCGGGCGTGCAAGCTGTCGGACAGGTGCCCGGCGGATCGCAGGTTTCGCCCGCCGTTGGATCGACGACGCCGTCACCGCAACCCGCGCAATCGGTGTCGTTTTGCGCCGTGCAGCCGACGGGGCAGCACCTGTCCTTGCCGGCGTTGGAGCACGTTTTCGGGGTAGCGCTGCACACCACGTTGCAAGTCGTCGCCGTGCCCGTCTGCGTATCGGCAGTGCAGTCGTTCTGGTCGTCGCAAACGGGGCACGATCCCGGTGGATCGCACGTCTCCCCCGTATCGATGCGCCCGTTGCCGCAGCCTTGGCAATCCGTGTCCGTCAGCGGCGTGCAGCTGCTCGGGCAACAGCCGTCGATCACGGTCCCGCTGCACGCTGCCGCCGTGCACGCGCTGGCGTCCTGCCCAGCATCGCGCGCGTCTTCGCTCCTGTCGGCCCCGCCGTCCACGCCGGGACCTTCCGGACCTACCAGCCCATAAGTCGACAAATGCGTCGTTGGCGCGGTCGCCGTCCCCATCGCGACATTGACGACGGTCGCGAATCGATTCCACGAAGGCCCCTCGGCCACGGCGAGCCGAACGGTCGCCGCCGCGAAGGGCGCGATGTCAGCGGCCTGGAAGCGATAAACGAACGTGGCCGGTACGGCGAACCTCGTGCCGGAAGGGCGCACCTCGAACACCGGGCCGAGCGCCCCCGCGGGCCACGCTTCCGCGGTCGTGATGGTGATGTGCAAGCGCACGCCGAGCGCCCCCGGCGGCACTTCCAGCGTCAGACGCCGATCCAACGACACCACCACGCCCCCTTCGGGACCGATGGTGTCGATCTCCTGCAAGGTGCAGCGGTTACCCGTGCAGTCGTAGCCCGCAGGGCAGTCGCCGCCGCCGTTGCATTCGCAAGTGCATGTTGCGCTCCGACACACGAGCGGCGCCAGGCAGTCCGAGCTGTACGAGCAGGCGAGGCCCGCCCCGGCGTCCATTTCGGGGCACACGCGCACTTGGCAGCGATTTTGGACGCACTGCCGCCCGTTCGAACAATCGCCCGACGACAGGCATTCGCTCTGACAGAGTCCCCCTTTGCAGACGAGTCGATCGGGACATTGCGAATTGTACACGCAGGGCTGCCCACTCGAAGGCCCGCCATCCACGAGCGCCACCGGCAGCTTTCCTTCGCGAAGCTCGCTCGGCTCCGCGCAGGTGCCCGACGTGCAGCTCTGCCCCCGCAAGCAGTCAGTATCTGCCTGGCACCGATCGCGGCACTGGGCATCGACCGCGCAAACCTGCCCTTCGGGGCAATGGGAGTTGTAGGTACACGTTCGTTCGGACTCCAGCTGACAGACGTGGAAGGGCCGATCGCTCACGACGCAGCGCAAACCCGGGGCACAATCCCGGGAGCTCTCGCACGCGTTGTGACACCGCCGAAACGCGCAGACGAGCGGTGAATTGCAGTCCGAATTGAGCAGGCACCCCTCGGCGAGGCCGCTCCGCAAAGGCTCGTCGCTGGTACAGCCGACGGCCAGGATCACGATGAGGACTGCGACCGCCCACACCCGCGAGGGGCAAGCGCGCAAGAGATCCCTCAGCATCATCCTTACCCGCATACTTCTCTCGCGGCTTCGCTGCAAACCCGAGACGCCGTGCGAAGCAAAAATGGGTGTGGTAGGAGCCTGTCGAAGCCGACGATTTCGCACGGGAAGGTCTCCTTCGCAATCGCGGCCGAGCGTCGGCCAACCAATGATCGCTAGGATGAAATCTCGGACGTGGGGGCTCGCTTTCGGCTCCTTGCTCTTCGTCGGTCCGAATACGGCGCTCGGGCAAACGAGCGATAGCGCGGCCGCGCAGATCCTCTTCAACGAAGGGCGCAAGCTCGTTTCCGAGCGACGTTTCGAGCAGGCCTGTCCCAAGTTCGAGGAAAGTCTGCGGCTCGACTCCGGAATCGGAACACGCCTCAACCTCGCGGACTGTTGGGAGCATACCGGGCGCACGGCAAGCGCGTGGTCGCTCTTTCTCGAGGTAGCGATGAGCGCTCGATCGGCGGGACAAAAGGATCGCGAGAAATTGGCGCGCAAGCGGGCGCAGGAGCTCGAGCCGCGACTGTCCCGCCTCCTCATTCGCGTGAAGACGCCGGACAACGAGGTCGAGGTTCTGCGCAACGGATCGGTGGTCGGGCGCCCGCAATGGGACCTACCGGTTCCCGTCGATCCCGGCACCTATGTCATCGAAGCGCGCGCAGCCCACAAGCAGCTCTGGAAAACGACGATCGAGATTGGCCCGAGCGCCGCCGTCTCGATCGTAGTCGTGCCCGACCTCGAGGACGACGGGGCCAAGATCGGCGCGACGACCACTGCACCGAGGGTGGACGCGTCGCCGACCCCCTCGGTCTCACCTCCTGCGGACACGACGGCCGAAGCGGCCCATGTTGCAGGGCCCGCTGGGCGCGTCGATGTCGCGTCGCCCAGCAGAACCTCCTCGAACGTCGCTCCCACGGTCGGGTGGATCATGGTGGGCACTGGCGTGGCCGGCATCGCCCTCGGCGCGGTCTTCGAGAACCTCAGTCGATCCTCCGCCAGGCTCGCCGACGACTTTTGCGCGAGCGGCCCGGCTGGCACGGAATGCCGGGATCAAGCCGAGCTCGAGGCCTACTTCAGCGCCCGCAACCGCGCCAAAAATCGCGGGTTCGTGGCCTACAGCGGCCTTATCGGGGGGGGAGCGTTGCTCGTGACGGGAGCCATCTTGGTTCTGACTTCGGGATCGAGCGATGGCCGCTCCGCGCGCCCCGCGCGCGCGACTTTCGCCGTGCCGATGATCGGCAGCGACGCGTATGGAATCGCGTTCCAAGGAGCTTGGTGAACGGAGCTGCAGCGGTGGGTACTCCGCGGACTCGCGTGCGGCGACTACGACTCGGCGAGGGCCCTCCGCAGGACATACCCGTTACAACGACAACCATCCCCATCGCGGACTGGGAATGCGTTCACCCGATGGGCGCGGCTACTACTTCACGACCACGGAAGGTTCGCCGCCACCGCTCAACCGCGTGGCTGTCAGTAATTTCCGCGGGGCAGGTGCGAACCGAAGAAGCAGGAACAGAGCCGGAAATGCTCTGAGCCGCTCCGGTAGCCGACGGTCAGTGCGCGGCACCGCTGTTGATTCCGTTATTGACGAAGAGACTCTCTTCGTCCGCCTTGGGCCGCAGCTGCGGCTCCGTCGACCCATGTGCCATCACTGGCGACAAATCGGCCCTGCACGTTCATCAAGTCATCGGTAATTATCCCACCTTTCGGTAGGTTTCCCGCTTCGACGACATTGAATAGCATGGCGCGCGAGTATCCCGACAGAAAGCGGTAGTATACAGGAGCGCTGAAGAACGCACGACCTTCGAGCAATTCACCACGTGCTTTTGCGCATTTTTTTCCCATTCGACAACGCTGCCGATGATCAGTAGCGGCGGGTATGGGATCGCGTTCCAGGGAGCTTGGTGTGCCGAGCTGCGGGCAGAACCGGGAATGGGCACGGCCTTTGCGAATGCGAGGGTATGATCCGATCTCTGCCCGTGCTTGGCGCGCTCCTCGCCATTTCCTCCGTCGCCACGAGCGCTCTTGCCGACGAGGAGACCGTGACCGTGAGGCACCGCGTGACCGGCGCACTGGGCCCGGCATTCACATTCATCCCACCGGGGGATGACGGTCACTGGCACCAGAGCGGTTTCGGGGCCGGGGCGCGCCTCAGTTACTCTTTCCGGATCGCGCGGGCCATCGAGCTAGGCGCCGGCGCGACCTATTTCAGAGTCGCCCACGACGACGGTCCGGACATGGTGCTCCCCGCCCTCTCCATCCGGACCCACTGGACGCTCCGCGGCGGCACCGAGATCGGCGTGAGCGGCAAAGCGGGCCTGACGTTCCTGCGCATCACCGACGTTCCCGTGCCCAACACCAATTGGACCTCTCGCAGCAACGTCGTTTGGTTCGGTTCGAGCTTCGCCATCGCACCGGACATTCGGACTCCGCTTGCTCCGCAGACCTGGCTGCTCGTCTCACTCGAGCTCGCGGTCGGCGGGGGAAACACCGACCGCTCGCGCGTTTACGGCACGTACCTGAGAGAGCAAGCGAGCTTTGGGCAGGTGGGTCTATGGTTCGGCGTCGTGCAGGGGTTGTAGACGTATTCATCACGGGGCCCCATCGCTGGTCGATTTTTTGGCAGGGCTCGGCGACAGCCCTTCTTGAACGAGGCCGGCCGACGAAACGGTTGGCGGCGCGCCCTGGCAGCTATTGGCGCGTATTCACGACTACCACAACATGTTTTGGGTGCGTCCTCGGGCGACCTGGCGATGGTATCCTCCACGAGCCATGAGCTTACAGCCGACCGTCCAGCAACCGATGTCGGACTTGATCGACCGCGTCGTGACACTGTGCCCGCTCCCGGCGTCAGCGCACAGAATTCTTGCTCTCACCAGCGACCCCGATGTCGACATCAAAGAGGTCGGGCACGTCCTCTCGACCGACCCGGCTCTCACGGTGGAAGTCATGAGGCTCGCCAACAGTACGGCTTACGCCAGGGGGCTCCCGGTCACCGATTTGGTGCAAGCTGTCCTGAGACTCGGCCTCGGCGAGCTTCGGCAAATGGCAGGCGCGATGGCGATCTTGGCCGCCTTCCCCACGGTGGGCGAGTTTTCGAACGATCTGCGCGCGGCTTCCGTTCTCTCGGGGGCGATCGTTCGCGATCTCGCCGACAAAAGCGGCTTTGCTTCCATCGGAACCGCCTACGTCTGCGGCCTTTTGTGCGAGGTGGGTGCCATGGCCTGCACGGCCATCGACGGCGCTTCCTATCTCGAGTTGCGCGCTGAGAGCGGCGGCGACTGGACGATTCGAGCTTCTCGCGAGCGCGAGCGCTACGGGCACTCCAGCCCCGAGATTGGAAGCGAACTGCTCAACCGCAACCGCCTTCCCAGCTCCATCGTGCAAGCCGTGCAAGCATCGCTCGACTCGGCGCCATCCTCGCTCGCCCCGCTGGATCGCATGACGGTCTTCGCCCGACACGCGGCGCCGATACTCATCGAGGCCGGAGCCAACCCCGAACGAGTCGATCTCGCCGCACGTCTCACCCGGCTCGCCCAACAGATCGAGCTCCCTGCGGGCGAACCGTCCGAACTCACTGCACTCTGCGTGCACTCTGCGGTGGCGACGGTCAACGCGCTATCTTCGCCGTCACGCCGCTAGCACTCGGGCTCGCCGCCTCACTCCGACTCCGCAGTGGACTCAGTTCGGCGGGGGGCGGATCCGGGTCGGGCAGCCGATGAGGACTTGGAGCTCGCTCCCGTCGGTCACCTGCAGCGGTCCGCAAGTGCCCGGGCAGAGGGTGATCTTGGTGGGATTCACGGCGTTATCGAAAAACCACCCGGGGCCGGTGCCGCACGAGATGGCATCCGCCACCTGCAAGATTTCGGCGTGCATCCCCGTAGGTCCGACGCGCGTGCTCACGTTGATCTTCTTGAGATCGAGTCCGCCATCCAAGGTTGGGATTTTGTAGTCGCAGCTGAGCGTACTCTGGCGGATGGCGGCGAGGGCAGCGACGAGTGCTGCAGCGCCGCCCATGTCGACGAGGTACGCCATCCCGGTGCCGCCACCCTGAGCGATCTGATTCAGGTTGTTGAGAAACGGACCGATGCCGAGCACATACGTTTTGATGGGCGGCGTGCCCGTCGCGAACATTCGTGCCAGGGCGGAGGCCGTCTCGATCGAGTTGGGCATGCACATGGTCGGCTCCCCGTCGCTCAGGAGGACCACGTTCAGCGAACGGTCGGGATGGGCCATCTGCCAATCCCTCGCCACGGTGAGGGCGCCGGTGAGGGCCGGCGTCGTCGGCGTGCTGCCCTGCACCATGCGCCCGTTGACGGCTGCCGTGACGGCATCGATCTGCGCGTTGTTCAGCCCGGGCAGCATGGCGATGGGTACGTTGGCCATCGAGTAGTCGGCCACGTTGCACGACGGGTTGGCGTTGGTATTGCCACCGGGCCCTGGCCCCGCCTCCGGAAAGAAATCGAGCCCCACCATCATCCCTGCGTTGGTCGGATTGCTCAGGAAGATCGGCAGTGCCGCTCGGAGCAGATCCCATCGCGACGCGGTTTGACCCGGATCGACGTTCATCATCGAACCCGAGCTATCCATCATGAGGTAGAGATCGACCTGCCTTTTCTCGCCTCGCACAGGGTCCGCCAAGCACGCCGCGTCCGCAGTAAGGCCGCCGCCAGCGGATCCGGCATCCGGTTGGCCAGGATCGATGGTACCGGTCGCACCTCCGGTCCCGATGACGGGGCCTCTTGTGCCGCCGCTCCCCGTCGTCGGGGCGCCACCGGTCGTATCCACGCCGGCGCCGCCACTTCCCGTCCTCGGGATGCCACCCTCGTCCGACCTGTCGGGAGAATCGATACTGCACCCGGAGAAGGCAGCAGCTAGGACACCAATCGAAATGACGGAGATGGTCGAGGCGCGCAGGAAACTCATCGTTCCTCCTCGCTGCTTCGCCGTTTGTGTACGGCGACGGACGCTTAGCGGGCGCCAAATGCTGCAATGTTCTTTCGGCACGGCAATGAATCGCTTGACGAAAGTCGCCACCGACGCGACTGGTTGGGACGCGCTACATCGGGATGCTGAGGACGGCAGGTATTGGGAGCTCACCCACCCGGAGAAGGGGTATGCATGGTGAATGTCCGCCGAGCCTTCATTCCGTTGAACTGAGCACCTGCGGCCCCTAAATGAGCGCGGGGCACGGAGTCGGCTTCGAGCCGGCTCCGTGCCCCGCACCGTTCTTATGGCTTATCGATGACCCTCAATGCACCCGCTGAATCCCCTTGGCGATCGACGTCGCGCCGGTGGCACCCGAGGCTCGCAGCCCCGGTGTCGCACAAACCAGCCCTTTCAGGTCCGCATTCCTCCGCGACAGATCGTTCAACGAGCGGACCTGCCCGGAGAACGGATCGAACGCCGACGTTCCCGTGAGGAACGGCGAGAGGAATGATTCCGAACCCGGGAACCGCGGCCCGATGATCAGGAATGTGGTCTGGGTTTCCGGTCCGTGGCACCCATTGCACGTATTGAGCGACAGCTTGTGACGCGCCTCGTTGTTGGAAATGCCGGGCGCCTGCCAGAAGATGAGGTCGTTGAAGACCGAGCCTGCCAAGAATGCCTGGCCTTGGAACTGCTCGGGGACCACGTGCTGCTCGGCGATGATGGCCTCTTGGTTCTGGTTCACGTAATCGGCGAGGATCTGGCTGCCGTTGAAGCCGAGATCGGGCGTCAACTTGATCGTCGCCGGCTCGAGAAATCCAGTCCCTTCCGACAACGCGAACTCGCGAAGCTCCCAGCGGCCGTCGTTGGAGATCGCGATCTCGTTGGTGCGAAGCTGTGAGAGCGCGTTGCCGTTGACCCGGAGCGGTGCGGAGTTGCGACCGGTGAACCGCAGCGTGAGAGCCTCCAGGGCAGCGTTATACTCTTCCGAGGGAAAGGGGAGCATCGAAAGGGCGTGCCACCGGTTGGCCCAATCGAGGACATCCTCTTCCGTCTCCGCGAGGAGCTTGTACTCGGTGATGACCGTGAACTCCACGGGACCAAAAGGCGAGATCACGCCGAATACGAACCGTCCTTCTCCCGCATTTCCCTGCGCGAGGTCGCGCTCGTCGATGCGGTTGACGATGGCCAGCAGTTGAAGAGGTGAACGATCGAGATCGAGCGCCCCGTCGGACGTGCGTGGCCAGTTGTCGAAAAGGATTTGTTGGATGCGTGGACGCGCGAACACGGTAAATCCATTCACCGTTTGATTGGTGAACCACGATTGAAAGAGATGCTCGGCCAGAGCGGGCGCCTCTTCCGGCGTGCGAGCCATGTCGCGCATGAGCCGCCCGAAGGTCCAAACGCCGCGGCTCTCGGGATGGCTGGTGGGCACGTTCGGGTCGAACGTCGTTCGCACCGGATCGTCGACGACGCTCGTGTTCGTGATCATGAGCTCCCGTCGCGTACGAACGAAGCAGCCGGTCGGCTCGGCCACCTCGAGGAGCACTTCGCCGTTGAGGGCCTCGAAGCGCTGTCCGAAGGCGAAGATCGTAAACGGCACGCGATGGACGCCGGGTTCGGCATCCTCGGACGCGATGAGGTCGGCAGAGAACGTTCCGGTCTGCCCCGCATTGAGGAAGATCGTATTCGGGTTGACGATGGCCCGAATCCCGCCGTTCGAAGGCGGCGGCAAGCCGCCGTCACCGGACCCTCCGCCAGGACCTGCGCCAGCGAAGCCGCCCGAACCCCCTCCCCTCGAACCACCGAACGACCCCCCGGTACCCGTTGGACCGCCGGTGGTGGTCGGCGTCGGCGACCCTCCCGTTCCTCCGGTCGTCGACGACCCTCCCGTTCCGCCGGTGCCGAAGGACCCTGCGCTGCCCCCTTCCGGGAAGTCGCTGCCCCCATCGGCTGCCGACGCGAGCGCGGCGGCCTCCGTAAAACCGAAAAGGTTGAAGGACAGCTGGTAGGGGGACCCTCCGCAACGGCCCGTGTCATGGTTCGCCACACTGACCTGGTAGTTGGCCGGAGTGTCGAACGGCACCGGGCCCGCCTGCGCTGGCGTCACCGCGAAGGTGGTTGGCCGGCGGATGCAGCTGAGCGCCAGGACCTCCTCTTTGCTGACGACGTTGGTCGAAAGCCAAACTTCGTCGATCACGCCCTTGAAGGACTGCGACTGGGTCGTGGCGCCGATGCGAATGGGGGCAAACACATTGCGAAGCGTGCCCGCTGCGGCAACTTGCCCCACCTGCTCGCCATTCATGAAAAGGAACACGAACCGCCCGTCGTACATGCCGCCGACGTGCGTCCAGGTATTGGCCTCGATGGGGGCGCGGGAGATGAAGGTCTTGCCGTCGGTGAGCACCACCGACATCTCGAGGTTCCCTTTGTGAATTCCGAGGGAAAACGCCGTCTTGTTGCCTTCGCGCTTGAGCACGATGGGGTGATCCTTGTCCATGGCCGTCGGGTTCACCCAAGCGGCCACTGCGACGCGCGGACCCACGGTGAACTGTGGTTGGTCCGCGACCTGCACCAGGTCATTCTTGTCGGCAAATTGCACGCCGAGGCCGCTGATTCCCTCCACGCAAGTGCGGTTCATGGCGTGCTGCGCGTGGGCCCCGTTGCCGGAAGAATCGATGAGGAAATTGGACGCGGGTGAGCAGTCGTCGAAGTGCCAGAACCCCGACGGACCGAAGCCGCCGCCCCCGCCGGCACCGGCAAATCCCCCGGTGCCGAAGCTGCCGCCTTTGCTTCCTCCGGATCCGGTCCCGATCACGGAACCCCCCGTTCCAAAACTGCCGCCCGCTCCGACGGTGGTGCCCCCGGCGCCGCCGGCGCCTCCGCGCCCTCCGGGACCCCCTTCGATCGGGAAGCCCGCATCCGCCGGCCCCACCCCGCCATCCTCGGCGGCGAGTGAATCGCTTGCGGGAAACGTCGTCACGATGCCCCCCGGCTCGCCGATCGTGACTTCGCCGAGCGGCTCGGTGTACTCGTCGTCCGTTTCGGCCGCGAACTTGTCGGCCGATCCACACGCCGAGGCGACCAGAACGACCATCCCCCAGCGAGCCAGTTGAAGCGTCCGTTTTCGTCGATTCGGATGACTCTTGTTGCTATCGCACTCGTCTCTCATGGGAATCCTCTTCGATCCGGTGGAACTCAGGCCTTCCAACGACGCGACCGGGAAAACCCGGCTCCATGGCAAACGAACCCACCGCATTCGCACGCGCCCGATTCGGGCACCAGCAACGAGCGTGCCCAACGGGACTGAGTGCCCTCGGTGCGCGACGGTGAGCAGCGCGGCCGCATTTTTCGCGAGCAATCCACGAGCGCGTCGTTGCTATCGGCAATCGCCCTTGTGACGCCATCGCGACATCCACCGTCACTCCGCGGCACAGTTGGCACAAGTCGGTATCGTCGGATCGCTGTCTTCAAGGTGGCTGTTAAGTCCGATTCGCGTCTTCCCTACCGAGAGGTACTGAGATTGTTCACAGCCTCCACGAGCGAGCGTGGTGTTACGTCGCAGCGCGCCACGGGTCCGCGGTCATCGGGATCTCGCCGACTCGCCGTAGCGGGCACGGTTCACCCCGGCGTGCACGACACTGTAGGTTGCGGCAGCCTCACCGTCGTCGTACGTCGGCCACGCGGAGGAATGAACCATGCGCTACAACCTTCTCGGTCGGACCGGGCTTTACGTTTCCGAGCTTTGTCTCGGCACGATGACCTTTGGTGGCAAAGGCTTTTGGGAAGCCATTGGGAAACTTGGACAAAAGCAAGTCGAGACCCTCGTCGGCACGTCGCTCGACGGTGGCGTCAATTTCATCGACACGGCGGATGTCTATTCCTTCGGCGAATCGGAGCAGCTCCTCGGCAACGCGCTCAAGGCGCTGGCGCGGCCGCGCGAGCAAGTCGTGGTGGCCACCAAAGTGCGCAGCCAGATGGGACCGGGCGTCAACCAGGTGGGGCTTTCACGCGCCCACATTCTGGCCAGCATCGACGGAAGCTTGCGCCGGCTCGGGCTCGACCACATCGACCTCTATCAGGTGCATGGATTCGATCCGGTGACGCCCGTCGACGAAACGGTGCGCGCGCTCGACGATGTGGTTCGTTCGGGAAAGGCGCGCTACGTCGGATTTAGCAACTGGGGCGCTTGGTTGGCGATGAAGGCCATCGGCTACGCCGAGGCCAAGGGGCTGGCGCGGTTTCAGACCGCGCAAGTCTACTACTCGATCGCCGGCCGCGACATCGAGCGCGAGATCGTTCCGATGGCACAATCGGAGGGCTTGGCGATCCTGCCGTGGAGTCCACTGGCCGGGGGGCTCCTTTCGGGCAAGTTCGACCCTGACAAGCCGGGCCCCGAGGGCGCGCGGCGCACCGGGTTCGATTTTCCTCCCGTGGATCGCGCACGGCTGCCCCGCGTCTTGTCGGCCCTTCGCGTGGTCGCCACGGAGACCGGCGTTTCGGTGGCGCGCGTGGCGCTGGCTTGGCTGCTGGGCCGCCCCTTCGTCACGAGCGTCATCATCGGCGCCAAGACGGTCGAGCAACTGACCGACAATCTTGCGGCGGCCGACGTCACTTTGTCCGCGCAGCACCGCAAGGTCCTCGACGAGGCGAGCGCTCTGCCTTCGGAGTATCCAGGGTGGATGATCGAA
>Ga0193706_1001266_pt1 | contig 11614 bp, 10 predicted proteins | sample U3c1metaG_FD_160130 | JGI IMG/M metagenome (GOLD analysis project Ga0193706, IMG submission 160130) | Soil microbial communities from a riparian zone of the East river system, Colorado, United States - U3c1 | ecosystem: Environmental > Terrestrial > Soil > Riparian zone | place: USA: East River... | reverse complement strand
TCGAAGCCGTGGCCGGACGCGCTCGAAGCGTTCACCGGCACGCGCGAGATTTCGGGCAATGCGATGATCGAATATTTCGCGCCGCTGCAAGCCTGGCTGAAGCAGCAGAATAGCGGCAAGCAGTGCGGCTGGTAAGTGATCCTCCCCGAGCTTGCTCGGGGAGGAGCTGATCGTCTTAACCGACGGCCATGCCGGCTTTAATGTCCTGCTGGGAAAGCGGTCCTCGGGATCCCTTGCTGTTCTGGCCGGTTTCCTTGAGGGTCAGTGCTTCCTCGGAGATTTCTTCCTGCGAGCGATAGGAATCGCTTCCCATCCGATCGGCCTTGAGCTCGCTCAAGCGGTCCATGCCACCGCTCATCGCGTCGCCGATCTGTCCGCGGCGCGACCACAGAAATGCGCCCGCCGCGGCTACGCCGGCCGCGACCGCAGCGCTCGCAAATGGACGATCGCGCGCCTTGTCGATGAACCCGTCACTATCGAAGCGGCCTTTTGAGTCTCTATTCCTGTTCGGCATTCTCACACTCCTTGTTACGCGTCGCCCCGGTCAGGGCTTAACGATCAAGCAGCGAGGGCGTTGCCGTTCAGCGACGGTCCGGGGCGAAAAAAGGCTGGCGCGCCAATCCTATAGCTGTTCAAGCATGTGCTCCGCGCTCGACGCTTTATATTCGCCAGGCGCTTCAACGTTGAGGTGTTCGACGACACCGTCTTTGACGACCATCGAGTAGCGTTGGCTGCGCTTGCCCATGCCAAACTTGCTGCCGTCCATCGTCAGACCGACCGCCTCGGCGAAATCGCCGTTGCCGTCGGCCAGCATGGTGATGTCGGCCGATCCGTCGTCGCGGCCCCAGGCGCCCATGACGAACGCGTCATTGACCGATGTGCAGACGACCTCGTCGATGCCCTTGGATTTCAGCTCGCCGGCCTTGTCGACATAAGACGGCAGATGCCGCGCCGAGCAGGTCGGGGTGTAGGCGCCCGGCACCGCGAACAAAGCGACCCGCTTGCCCGCGAAATATTCGCTGCTGCTGGTCGGCTGCGGCCCGTCGGGCGTAGCTAGGGCCATTGGAACATCGGGAATGCGGTCGCCGACTTGGATCGTCATGGGTTTTTCTCCTGAGGGTGCTTGGACGCCAGATAGGCACGGTGAATGACACTCTCAAGGCTTGCCGACCGCGCGGCGTCGGACCATCTTGATCCGATGGACGACGCGCCTTTCCTGTCCGGGCGATTGTTGCTTGCGATGCCCGGAATGGCCGACCCGCGGTTCGAGCGGGCGGTGATCGCTTTGTGCGTTCATGACGCCAACGGCGCGGTCGGCATCGGCATCGGCCACAAGCGTGCCGGGCTTCGCCTGCGCACCCTATTGAAGCAGCTCGACCTCGATCCCGGCGAGGCGCCCGACTGCGCGATCCATCATGGCGGGCCGGTCGAGCCGGGCCGCGGTTTCGTCCTCCACTCGAACGATTGGCGTGGGCAGGACACGCTCGAGATCGTTGGGCCGAACGGAAAATTGTGCGCGATGACCGGAACAACCGATGTGCTGCGGGCGATCGCCGAAGGGCGCGGACCCGAGCAATATCTCGTCGCTTTGGGCTACGCCGGCTGGGGCGAGGGTCAGCTCGAGGAGGAAATGACCCGGCATGGCTGGTTCACCGCCTCGGCCAATCCGCCGATTCTTTTCGATACCCCGACCGACGAGCGCTGGGCCGCGGCGTTCCGCGCCGAAGGTGTCGACCCGCGCTTGCTGGCGAGCGAGACTGGGGCCGCCTGAATGATCATATAAAGAATCCTTTATATTTGCTTTTGGGTGGCTGTGGGGCTAGGGGCGGCGCGACCCCTCATCATCGGAGACTCTCGACGTGGCGACTTTGGCTGACACCCGCTTCAACGACTATATCGTCCAGGACATCGGCCTCGCCGAATTCGGCCGCAAGGAAATCGATATCGCCGAGACCGAAATGCCCGGCCTGATGGCGCTGCGGCAGGAATTCGGCGCGTCGAAGCCGCTGAAGGGCGCGCGGATCGCCGGCTCGCTGCACATGACGATCCAGACGGCGGTGCTGATCGAGACCCTAACCGCGCTTGGCGCCGAGGTCCGCTGGGCTTCGTGCAACATTTTTTCGACCCAGGACCACGCCGCCGCGGCGATTGCCGCGTCCGGCGTCCCGGTGTTCGCGATCAAGGGCGAAACGCTCGAGGAATATTGGGACTATGCCGCCAAGATTTTCGATTGGGGCCAGGACAGCACCTGCAATTTGATCCTCGACGACGGCGGCGACGCGACCATGTTCGCTTTGTGGGGCGCTCGGGTCGAGGCTGGCGAGACCTTGTTCACCCCAACCAACGAGGAAGAAGAAATCTTCGCCGCGACGCTCAAGCGCTTCCTCGCCGAACGTCCGGGCTATCTCACCAAGACCGTCGAAGCGATCAAGGGCGTTTCAGAAGAGACCACTACCGGCGTCCATCGCCTGTATGAGCTGGCCAAGGCCGGCAAGCTGCCGTTCCCGGCGATTAACGTCAACGACAGCGTGACCAAGTCGAAGTTCGACAATCTCTATGGCTGCAAGGAAAGCCTGGTCGACGCGATCCGCCGCGCGACCGACGTTATGCTCGCCGGTAAGGTCGCCTGCGTGGCCGGTTTCGGCGATGTCGGTAAGGGCAGCGCCGCCTCGCTCCGCAATGGGGGCGCCCGCGTTCTGGTCACCGAAGTCGATCCGATCTGCGCGCTGCAAGCTGCGATGGAGGGTTATGAAGTGGTAACGATGGAGGATGCGGTGACCCGCGCCGACATCTTCGTTACCGCGACTGGCAACATGGACGTCATCACGCTCGATCACATGCGGGCGATGAAGAATATGGCGATCGTCAGCAACATTGGCCACTTCGACAGCGAGATCCAGATCGGCGCGCTGGCGAACCTCAAGTGGACCGAGATCAAGCCGCAAGTCGATGAGGTCGAATTCGCCGACGGCAAGAAGATCATCGTGCTGGCCAAGGGCCGCCTGGTCAATTTGGGCTGCGGCACCGGCCACCCCAGCTTCGTCATGTCGTCGAGCTTTACCAACCAGGTGCTGGCCCAGATCGAGCTGTGGCAGGGCGCCGATAAATATGGCAACGACGTCTATGTCCTGCCCAAGCATCTCGACGAAAAGGTCGCCGCGCTCCACCTCGATAAATTGGGCGTCAAGCTGACTACACTGAGCGACAAGCAAGCCGCCTATATTGGCGTTCCGCAGCAGGGCCCGTTCAAGCCCGACCATTACCGTTATTGATCACAGGCGAGCGCTCTTTGCGCTCGCCGCGCCGCGCCCTATGACCACGCGATGATCGGCGGTCGGCAGCGATGATGGGGCAGGGGGTAGTGCTGGCGGTGGTCGCTGTCGCCGCCTTCTGGATCATTGTCGCCGCGGTGCTGTCGGTGATCGCCGCTCGACGCTTGCGCCGGGCCGACGCGGTGATCGGCGCGGCGCGATCGATCGCCACCTTGCTGTCGGTTGCCCCGGCACGGCCGCTGATCGTCCGCGCCGACGGGACGATTGAGCCCGACCCGCTGCTGCTGCGTGAAATCGGCGTTGAAGGCCAGCCGACGCGGCTTGCCGATCTAGCCGGCCCGTCAGGCGGACTTGATTCCGGCGATCTTGAAGCGCTGTCCGGCGAGGTCGTCGACGCGGCGCTGTCGGGCGGTCGGATCGAGCGCCAGGTGCGGGTCGCCGGCTCGGGTCGGGTGCTCGACGTGCGCGGTGCCCCGGCGCCGCCGCCGGAGCCTGCTGGGACGATGCTGCTGTGGCTGTTCGACACCAGCGGTGCCGAGGCCGAACGGGCCGAACTCGCGCGCCGGCTCCAGCAGACCGAGGGCGCGCTTGATTCGCTCACTCACCTGATTGAATCCGCCCCCTTTCCGATGTGGTATCGCGGGCCCGACCTGACGCTTGGGCTGGTCAACAGCGCGTTCGTCGCCGCGGTCGAAGGCGGCAATGCGGCCGAGGTCATAGCCCGTGGCAGCGAGCTGATCGAAGGCGCCGGCGAAGACGACGCGCGTGCCGGCGCGATCATCGCACTGGAAACCGCCAAACCATTCTCGCGCACCCAGCCGGCAACGATCGGCGGCGAACGGCGGACCTTGCGGCTGGTCGATGTGCCGTTGGCGACCGGTGCGGTGGCCGGATTCGCGATCGACATCCAGGACCTGGAGGATGCGCGCTTCGAGCTTGCCCGCAACCTCCAGTCGCAGCGCGAGCTGGCCGATCGCATGTCGGCGGGCGTGGCGCAGTTCGACGCCGACCGCCGGCTGACCTTCTTCAACCAGCCGTTCGCGATCATGGCTCAGATCGACGCCGAGTGGCTCGCCGAAGTGCCCGAGTTCGATCGCCTGCTCGATCGCATGCGCGAGAACAACCGCCTGCCCGAGACTCGCGATTTTCCCGCCTGGAAGGAGGAGCGGCGCGGCTGGTTTTCGAGCGCCGAGGAAGTGATCGAGGAGGATTGGATTCTCGCCAATGGCGATCATTTGCGGATCGTCGGCCAGCCATTGCCCGATGCCGGCCTACGGCTGATCATCGAAGATCGCACCGAGCATGTCCGCTTGTCTTCGGCTCGCGATACCTTGCTGCGGGTTCGTTCAGCGACCTTCGACAATCTGTTCGAAGCGATCAGCGTGTTCGCCAGCGATGGCCGGTTATATCTTTGGAACCGGCGTTTCTGCAGTGTGTGGGATCTCGACGAAAGTTGGCTCGGCGAACATCCGCGGGTCGACGAACTCGTCCCGGCGCTGGCCAAGCGGCTGATCAAGCCAACCGCCGCGGCACAGGTGCGCGAGCTGATCCGCAACGCTACCAGCGGCCGCCAGCAGGGTAGCGGCCGGGTATCGATGGCCGATGGCCGCCATTTCGAGTTCGCCGCAGTGCCGCTGCCCGATGGCAATGCATTGTTCACGATGATCGACGTTACCGACTCGACGCGGATCGAGTCCGCCTTGCGTGAGCGGGCGACCGCCCTAGAGGAAGCCGACCAGGTCAAGACCGATTTCGTCGCCAACATGAGCTATGAATTGCGCACGCCGCTGACCTCGATCGGCGGCTTCGCCGAGATGCTCGCGGCAGGCTATGCCGGCAAGCTCGCCCCGGCCGCGGCCGATTATGTGTCGGCGATCCTCGAATCGGTCGCGCGCCTGTCCAAGCTGATCGACGATGTGCTCGACCTTACTCAGGGCGATGCCAAGGGCCTGATTCTGGAGCGCGAGCGGATCGACCTCGCCGGATTGTGCCGTGCGGTCGCCGAAGCGCTTCAGGGCCGCGTCGCCGACAAGGGCCAGACATTCGATGTAGAGATCGACCCATCGGCCGGGATTGTCATCGGCGAGGCGCGGCGCTTGCGCGAGTCGATCGAGCATGTGCTGCACAATGCCGTCGCCTACACCGACCGCGGCGGGCATATCGCCTTGCGGGCATCCGGCGACGAGGATAGGGCGATCATTGCCGTCAGCGACGACGGGCCGGGCATAGAGCCCGAAAATCAGTCCAATGTGTTCAAGCGCTTCCATCGTATCGGCAGCGGCGTCGGGCGGGGCGAGGCCGCGCTTGGCCTCGGCCTGCCGCTGACCCGTCAGTTCATCGAAGCGCATGGCGGCAGCGTCGAATTGGTCTCGGCCCCGGGGAAGGGAACGATAGTTACGCTGACGATCCCTCGCGCACCCTCATGATCCTCACAACCGAAGCCGCGACTGATGCCGTAGGCCAACACCTTGCCGCTCAACTTCGCATCGGCGATGTCATCGCGCTGTCAGGGCCCTTGGGCGTCGGCAAGACTTCGCTTGCGCGCTCGATCATCAAGACGCTCGGGCATCACGGCGAAGTGCCAAGCCCGAGCTTCGCTATCGTGCAGCCTTATGAGACGCTCGATCCGCCATTGTGGCATGTCGACCTTTACCGGATCGATCGCGCTGACGAGCTCGCTGAGCTCGGGCTGGAAAGCGTCCTGGATGATGCCGCCATGGTCGTCGAATGGCCTGAGCGCGCCGGGCCGGACATGTGGCCCGAAGCGCTGCGGCTGTCGCTCGCCTTCGCTCCGGACGGCGCTCGGCGCTTGACAGCACAGGTGCCGGCGGCATGGGAAGCGCGATGGCCTCCCCAATGACTCCGCCCGCCGCGGCTCCCGAATTCCTCGCTGCGCATGGCTGGGGCGGAGCGCGGATCGATCCGCTGGCCGGCGATGCCTCGTTCCGCCGCTATTTTCGGGTACTTCGCGAGGGCGGCCACCAAGCGGTGCTGATGGATGCGCCGCCACCGCAGGAAGACCCGCGTCCGTTCGTCGCGGTCGCCGAATGGCTGGTTTCGGTTGGACTGAGCGCACCCGAAATCCTGGCTCATGATCTCGAGCGCGGGCTGCTGCTTCTCGGCGATTTCGGTGATAACCGGCTGCGCGAGGCGCTCGACTTGGCGCCGACCCGCGAGCGCGAACTGTATGAGGTCGCCACCGACGTCCTGGTCCATCTGCACGGTCATCCGCCAATGGACGGGCTCCCGGTCCACGGGCCGTCGCAATGGCTGGATGAGGTGATGCTGTTTCCCGACTGGTATTGTCGAGCGCTCGAGCTCGATGTCGACATCCCGGCGTATCGTTCGGCTTGGACCGAGGTGCTCGAGCCGGTCGCCGACGACGGCCTTGGTCCAGTCACCGTGCTTCGCGATTATCACGCCGAAAATATTATGCTGGTCGAAGGCCGCGACGGGGTTGCCCATCTTGGCCTGCTCGATTTCCAGGACGCGTTGGCCGGGCACCCCGCTTATGATTTGGCATCGGTGCTGGAGGATGCCCGCCGCGATGTCCCGCCCCAACTCGAGCAGGCGATGATCGCCCGCTACCTCGCGGCGACCGGCCAAGGCGAGCCGTTCGAGCGCGCCTATTGGACTCTTGCGGCACAGCGCAACACCCGCATTCTCGGCGTGTTCACGCGGCTGTGGAAGCGCGACGACAAGCCGCACTACCGCCGCTTCCAGCCGCGCATGTGGGGTCTGCTCGAACGCGACTTGGCGCGCTCCGAGCTGACGCCGATACGAAACTGGTTCGACACCAATGTGCCGCCCGGGCATCGCGCTGCGCCCTGGACGGTGTCAGCATGAGCGCGGCCAAGCGCTCGCTGCGGCTACGGCCGCAAATCGCCGCCGATGTGCCGCGCACCGCGATGGTCATGGCCGCCGGCCTCGGCAAACGCATGCGCCCGCTGACCGCGACCCGCCCCAAGCCGCTGATCGAACTCGCCGGCAAGACGCTGATCGACCATGTTCTCGACCGGCTCCATGCCGCCGGGGTCGAGCGGGCGGTGGTCAACGTGCATTATCTCGCCGACGCGCTCGAAGCGCATCTTGCGGCCAATTCCGCAGGGCTCGAGGTGGCGATTTCGGACGAGCGCGATCTGTTGCTCGAAACCGGCGGCGGACTGGTCCGCGCTCTGGCACTCATCGACAGCGACCCGTTCCTTGCGGTCAACAGCGACAATTTCTGGATCGACGGCCCGTCCGATACGCTCAAGCTGCTCGCGTCCCATTGGGACGACGCCCGAATGGACGCGTTGCTGCTGCTGGTTCCGCAGGCGCGCGCCGCCAACCACAATGGCCAAGGCGACTTCCACATGACCGCCACCGGACGGCTGCGCCGCCGCGGCCAGGCGCGGGTCGCCCCGTTCGTCTTCACCGGAATCCAGATGCTTGCCAAGCGCCTGATCGCCGACGCGCCCGAGGGGCCGTTCTCGACCAATATCTTCTGGGATCGCGCGATCGCGGCGGGCCGTTGCTACGGCGTCGTCCACCAGGGTCTGTGGTTCGATGTCGGCACGCCGGCGGCGATCCGCGCAACCGAAAATCAGCTGATTCGTGCCTGACTCGCGGCCCGCCGCGATCGCCGTTTTCACCATCCCCGGCCACCGCTCGTTCGCCGATGCGCTTGTTTCCGGATTGATCGCGCAGCACGGCCGCGATCCGATGGCTCTGGCGAGAGGGCGCATCCTGCTTCCCAACAACCGCGCGGTGCGCACCGTCACCGAAGCGTTCGTCCGCGCCAGCGAGGGCGGGCTGGTGCTTCCCCGCCTGATCCCGATCGGCGATCCGGAGCTCGACGACCGCATCGGCGGTGCGCTCGACCCGACGGACAGCGCCGAGGCGATCCCCCCCGCGGTCGATCCGCTGTCGCGGCTGTTGAGCCTTGCCGCGCTGGTCCGGGCAACCATTGACGGCGGAGCGGCCGAGGCACTGCGTCTCGCCGCCGACCTCGCCCGGGCACTCGATGCGCTGCTCATCGAGGAGGTCGATCCGACTCGCCTGGCCGAAGCAGTCGCCGACGCGCCGGAGCTGGCCGGGCACTGGCAAGTGTCGCTCGACCGGCTGCGCGCAATCCTCGATCAATGGCCCGCCGCGCTTGCCGCCAAGGGCCGGACCGACCTCGCCACCCGCCGCAATGCCTTGCTCCGCGCGACCGCTGGGCGCTGGGCGAGCACGCCACCCCAAGGTTTCACGATTGCCGCCGGCATTACGACAGCAGCACCGGCAGTTGCCGCCCTCCTTGCACGCGTCGCGCGCTTGCCGGGCGGAGCGGTAGTTCTCCCGGCGCTGAGCCTGTCGCGGACCATGCCCGATGCCGAATGGGACGCGCTTGGCCCGGACGACCAAGGCCGCGCCGACGAAACCCACCCGCAATATCATCTGAAATTGCTGCTCGACCGGATGGGCGTGGCACGTGGCGAGGTCGCGCCGTGGCCGTCGGGCGGGCGCGGAGCGTCGCCGGCGGTGCGCGGGCGGGCGATTGCCCACGCCATGACCGCCGCCGACTTCAGCGACAAATGGAACGCGCTGCCGCCGCGGGAGCGCCGCCTGACTGGGATCCGCGCGGCCGAGCTCGCCGACCCCGCCGCCGAAGCGCAAACCATCGCCATCGCCCTGCGTGAAGGGCTGGAGACCCCGGGGCGGACCGCGGCGCTGGTCACGCCCGACCGGATGCTAGCCGCGCGCGTCTCGGCACTGCTCGAGCGATGGGGGATTGCCGCCGACGACAGCGCCGGCCGGCCCCTATCGCAGACCGCCGCGGGGACATTGCTGCTCGGCATCGCCGCCGCATCCGCCGAAGGGCTTGCGCCGGTCGCACTGCTCGCCTTGCTCAAGCATCCGCTGGTTGAAGCCGGCGAGCAGCGCTTGGCATGGCTCGAAGCGGTGCGTGCCCTCGATTTGGGCCTGCGTGGACCACGTCCGCCCGCCGGTCTCGCGGCCCTCGACGCACATTTCGCTGAGAAACTGGCCAAGCCGTGGGCCATCGTCCGTCCAAAAATCGTCTCGCTCGGCCAAATTCTCGCCAAGCAGACCAGCCTCGAGCGCCTCGCCGCGGACTTGCGCGAAGCCGCTAGCCTGCTCGCCGGGGAGGCGGCCTGGCGCGGCGCAGACGGGCGCGCGGCGGCCGAATTGCTGGCCGAAATCGAAGCTGCGCCGGAAGCGTCAGGCCTTGCGCTGGAGCCTGATGACGCGGGCCCGATGCTGCGCCAATTGCTCGATGAGCGCCCGGTTCGGCCGCCCTATGGCGGTCACCCGCGAATTTTCATCTGGGGATTGCTCGAAGCGCGCCTGCAGCAGGCTGATCTGATGATTCTTGGTGGAATGAACGAGGGCGTTTGGCCGTCGCTGCCCGCACCCGATCCGTGGCTGGCGCCCAAAATCCGCGCTAACCTAGGGCTTGCCGGATTGGAGTTTCGTACCGGCCTGGCCGCGCATGATTTCGCCAGTGCGCTGGGCGCGCCGCGGGTGCTGGTCACCCGTGCCCGCCGCGACGCCAAGGCACCGACCGTCGCCTCGCGTTTCTGGTTGCGGCTGATGGCGATGACCGGCGGTCTCGCCCGCGATCTCCGCTTGGAACGCCTCGCCACGGCGATCGACGATCCGGGCGAGCATAAGCCGGCCGACCGTCCCGGGCCGTGCCCGCCCGTCGAGCAGCGGCCGCGGCAAATTTACGTCACCGCCCTCGATCGGTTGAAGGCGGATCCGTTCGCCTTTTACGCCCGCGCCATGCTCAAACTTTATGTGCTTGAGCCGGTCGATGCGGATCACACCGCCATGTGGAAGGGCAGCGCGGTCCATGAGGTGCTTGAGCATTGGCTCGCTCAGGACGACTGCGATCCCGAACGCCTGCTCGACCGCGCCGAAGCGTTGGTCGCGGGCGAAGCCATTCATCCAATGCTGCGCGCTCTGTGGAAGCCACGGCTGATGGAGGCGATCCGTTTCATTGTTGATGAGGAGCGCAAGAACCGGGCTGCCGGACGGCGCCCGCTGGCTGCCGAGATCGAAGGGAGCATCGTCTTGGCGGGGGTCACCCTCAAGGGCAAAGCCGACCGTATCGACCGTCTTGCCGACGGCGGGCTGGGGATCGTCGATTACAAGACTGGCAAGGCGCCCGCGCCCAAGGCGGTCGAAGAAGGCTTCGCGCTCCAGCTTGGGCTGCTCGGCCTGATCGCCCGGGCCGGGGGCTTCGCGACCATTAGTGGCGAACCGGGCGCGCACGAATATTGGTCGCTGGCCAAGGACAAGGATAAGTTCGGCAAGGTTTCCAGGGCCGACGCCAAGCTCGGGGCGGCGGCGTTCCTCAACCACGCCGAACGGCACTTCGCCGCCGCCGCGGCGCGCTGGCTGACCGGCGACGATCCGTTCATCGCCAAACTGAACCCGGCCTACGCGCCCTACGGCGATTACGACCAGTTGATGCGCCTTGAGGAATGGTACGGACGCGACTGACGATTTTTACTTGCCGCGCGTTGGTTTCTTGACCTTCGACGCATAGAGCAACGCCGCGACGATCGCCGCCGAGCCGATCCCGACCGCTACCCCGGCCTTGCGCAACTTGGCGCTGCGCTCGTCATCATCCTTGTCCGACGGATCACTCATGCTGGTCCCCTGATCTCTCTCGGCCAGGACCATAATCCGCCTTTCGCCCGCTTGGGAAGCGCCAAGCGGCTTGCTACAGCATTGTCATGGCGCGCCGCTTCAAACCCCTGCCGGTCCTCGAGGGCGATCAGCGCCTCGCCTCCGACCCAGCGGCACATGCCGCGCTGTCGGCCTCCGCCGGCACCGGCAAGACCCAGGTGCTGACCGCGCGCGTGTTGCGGCTGTTGCTCGCCGGGGTTCGGCCCGAAACGATCCTGTGCCTGACTTTCACCAAGGCCGGAGCGGCGGAGATGGCCAACCGCATCGGCGCCCGCTTGGCCGCCTGGGTGCGGCTCGACGACGTCGCCTTGCGCCACGAAATGTTCGCGCTGGGCGAGCGGCCGACCCCGCCGCTGATCCAGCTCGCCCGCCGCCTGTTTGCGCGGGTGCTCGAAGCTCCAGGTGGCCTGCGTATCCAGACCATCCACAGCTTCGCCCAGACCTTGCTCGCGGCCTTTCCCGCCGAAGCGGGAATCTCTCCCGGCTTCCGCCCGATTGAAGGGCGCGAGGAACAGCAACTCGCCCGCCGAACGCTCGCCGACCTGTTGTCGGATGCCGAAGTGAGCGGCAACCAGGCGCTGATCGAGGATGTCCAGGCGTTGAGCCTGCGCCTCGGCGAGAAGGATGCCGAAGCCTATTTGATGCACTGCGCGCGTGCGCAT
>Ga0193706_1001265_pt1 | contig 11616 bp, 5 predicted proteins | sample U3c1metaG_FD_160130 | JGI IMG/M metagenome (GOLD analysis project Ga0193706, IMG submission 160130) | Soil microbial communities from a riparian zone of the East river system, Colorado, United States - U3c1 | ecosystem: Environmental > Terrestrial > Soil > Riparian zone | place: USA: East River... | reverse complement strand
CTCGTCGCCCGCGCGGAGCGCGCCGAAAAGCAGACCGTCGAGATCGGCGTTGCTCAATTCCTCGAGCCAAGGAAGGCTGAGCGCAATGTAAACGAGCAGCCGACAAATGCCGACCGCCTGCTCGTTCTCGCTGAGATCGCCGTAGCCGCGCGGGAGCACGATGGCCGGGGGATCAAAGCAGATGACGCGGGGAACACCGACCGCCGAGGCGTCGACGAAGAGGTCGAAACGCACTTCGCCAAAGGCGCGCGCGAAGCGGTCGCAGAGTGCGCGCAGCGGATGGGACGCGCGAACCGGCAGTCGATCGCGCGGCGAAAGGCCGAGCGCGAGCGGATCGACGCGCAAGAGCTTGGGCATGAGATCGAGCAGGTAGCCGGACACCTCGGCCCACGGCCGCGCCGGCTCAGGGGGCACCACGGTCGAGGCCAGCGCAGAGGGGACGAGCGACATCGGGACCGGCGCAGCAAAGGGAATCGGGCTCGGCGGCCGCGACGCGTCGCGCTGGAGGAAGGCCACGACTTCTTCGGCCGCGGCGGCCTGCGCCGTGGCGCGCGCCAGCCTGCATTCGCGCCCGATCAACGAAAAGACGTGGATGAGTCGGTCGATGGGGACGCCGCGAGCGGCGACCTCGGGCAAGATGTTCAAGAGCTCGCGCACCGCTTCTTCGCGGGCACCGAGGGTGCCATACACTTCGGCCAGGGCTTCGTAGCTTTCGATGCGAGCGGGATCGAGGAGGATGGCGTCCTTCAGCTTGCCGAGACCGTCGCGCGGCTTGGAGAAGAGCAGCGTCGCCTCGAGCTTGCCCATGGTGGCCACCCAACCGGGCTCGATGGGGATCTTGAGGGCGGTGGCCTGCTCGATGATCTCGCCGAGCGCGCGGTAGTACGCTTCGGCGCCGTCGAACGTGGAGACGGAGAAGGCCTGCGCCAAGAGCTCGAGCGGTTTGGTCGATTTGCCGCCGTAGAGCACGGCGCGAATGAGCACCCGTTCGCTGGCCTTTGGTTCGTCGAGACCGAGATACACGAGACCGAGGCGCGCCAACCACTCCGCGCGCACCCCTTCGGGAGCCGCGTCGACCAGCTTCTCGGCGTCTTCCGCCTCGCGACGGGCGTTGGCCTTGCTCTCCGGCACTCGGTAATGAGCTTCGGCCAGCACCACCGCCGCGCGAAATCGCTCCCCCGGATCGCGGGTGATGCCGAGCGCGCTCGACGCGACCTCCGCGGCGTCCGCCCACAAATGGAGCGCCAAGCTGGCGTCGGCGAGCGCGAGCAGATTGCCGACGTGCCCGGGCACCTTCTTACGCACCCGCCGCAAGGCTTCGAGCGCAACGGTGGGGTCGGATAAACGTTCGAAGGCCAGTTTCGCCAGACCGCTGCCGACGCGGAGCGTCTGCTCCGTATTGCGGGTCCGCTCCAGCGCGCGCCGCAGTGCATCGGCCGCCTGACCGGCGTCTCCGCCTTCCAATGCCAGCGTGAGCAGACCGGTGGCCGCGCGAACCGAGTCCGGATCTTCCCCGAGCGCACGGGCAAAGAGGGAAAGCGCGCGCGGCGTGTCGGAGCGACGCGCGACCAGCCCTTCCGCCGCTTCGGTCAGCATCTGTGCGCGCTTGTCGCGCTCGGTCTCGAGATGCCCGAGCGCAGCCGCGGCCTCGACGAACGCCTCGCCGTCGGAGATGCGTTCGGCCAGTCGTTTCATCCCTCGCGCCGCGGTGAGACATTCGGGCCAACCGTCGAGCGCAAGCCGATAGCGCCGTAGCGCGTCGCGGTGCAGGTGTTGCGCGTGCTCCATCGATGAGCGCTCGATCAGGAGCGCTGCGACGAGGTGGAGCATGGCCGCGTATTGCGGATCGCTGGTACCGCTCGCGAGCACGTTGATGGAGTGTGTGAGGCGGATGGCATCGTCGCTCGTTTCGGCGACCAGCCCGCGACGCAGGATTGACTCGTGCAAGAGAATGTCGTCCGGCACGATGCTGCGTAAGAGGTCGTTGCCCGTCAGCGTGTTGGGCGCCGGCGCTACGCCGCGATGCTCTTCGAGTGCGACCAGCTCGTGAATGGCGCCGAGGCGGGCCTCTTCGCTCGTGAACGTGGCCGCCTGCGCGCGAAAGACCGCAGCAAGCTCCGTATATTGCTCGGTCCGAACCAACGTCTGTTCGAGCATGCGCAAGGCGGGCACGTGTTGCGGCGCCGCCGCCAGAACTTCCGACAAGATCGTCACGGCGCGCGGCAAATCGCGGTCCTGCGCGAGGAGGAGCGCCAAGCCGAACTTCTCGGACGGCGTCATCTCCGGCTTGCTCTCCAAAAGCGTGACCAGCTCGGCCGACCGATTCAGCCGTACATAAGCCCAAATCAGCCGTTCGGTGATCTCTTGATCGTGTGGCGAAAGGCCGTGAGCCTGGGCCAGCAAGGTGACGGCGCGCTCGTTGTCGTCCAGGCGATCGCCGTAGATCTCCGCCGCTTCGAGGATCATCCGGGCTCGCGCCTCCGGTTCGGCGGTGCCGGCGGCCATCGAAGTGAGCTCGTCGGCAAGGGCGCGGTGCTCGTCGTTGGCCTGAAGGATGCGGCGAATCTCCGCGGGCGGCAGAGGGTGGGTGGGGTCGATGCGGAACGCCTCGCGGTAGGCAGCGATGGCTTCGTCGCGTTTGCGCGCGCGCCGGTCGAGAAGCGACGCGATCTCGACGGCAATCGCGAATGCCGCGGGCCCTTTGCGAGCGTGGGTGAGCATGAGCCGCAACTGGACGACCGCTTCGTCGTAGCGGCCGATTCGCTGATGGATGCGGACCGCGGTACGCAGCGCCAGCGCATCGCCGGCGTTCTTGGCGAGAACGCGCTGCACGAGGTCGATGGCGCTGTCGGCGTCGTTGAGCCGCTCGCTGGCAATCTCGGCTGCTCGCAGAAGAAGCACGCGTTCGAGCGCCGGATTGCGACAGCCGTCGGCCTCTAGGACGAGCGCGCGGAAAAGCTCTTTCGCGTCACCGGCTCGCGCTGCGCTGCGCTGCAGACCGAGCACCGCGCTGCGCCGTTCGGGATCGACGGCGAGGATCTCGCGGTATACCTCGATCGCCTTGCTCGGAACGCGCACCTCGTCTTCCCAGATCTGCGCCAATTTCTCGAGCATGGCGATCTTGCGACCGGGCTCGTTGGCTCTCTCGGCGCCTTCCGTATAAAAATCGATACGCGCGCGCGCGCGCGCGGGATCGCCCGGCTCGGCCGGATTGGGCGGCGCGGTGGTCGTGAGGAGACGGGCAATGTCGTCGACCGTCTCGGCGTCGTCGGGGTCGACCGCCCACGCCGCACGAAGCTCGACGAGGGCGAGGTCCTGACGGCCCTGGTCTTTTTCGGCAATTTGGGCGGCGCGGCGGAACGCGTCGACGCGCGAGGCCGCTGTCGCGACGCGGGACGCTTCCGCCGTCCACATCGTGATGCGCTGTTCGTGCTGACCAAGCGCCGCCAGCGCGCGATCGAGGCGTTCGCGCGTCTCGTCGTCGTCGGCCACCGCGGCGAGCGACAGGCGAGCGTGATTGGCGACGGCGTCCCACCGTTCGATGCGTTCGAACGCCTGAGCCAAACGGCGGTGCCGATAGATGCGTTCGGGGCCGTCCACCCAGAGCAGCAGCTGCTCTTCTGCCTCGATCGCGCTCTCGGTGTCGCCACGCACTTCGTAGAGAGACAAGAGCTCGCGCAGCGACGAGCGCCGCGTATCGATCACGGTCGCTTGGAGCGCGGTCGCTCGGCGATAAAGCTCGATGGCGAGCGGAGCCTGTTCCAGTCGCTCCGCGGCAAGCCGACCGGCCGCATAGAGGAGCCGACCCGCGCGCGGGGTATCGCCTTCGAGGTTCGCTTCGGCCGCCCAAGCGTTCACGAGCAGACCCACGTCCTGGTAAACGATGAGGTGGCGCGTGTACGAGGTGCGCACCGGGCCGAGACCTCCGTCGAGCTCCATGGCTTCTTCGAATGCGGCGCGTGCCGCCTCCGGCCGGTGCAGTCGTTCGAGAATGAGCGCCCGCTCGACCTCGAGCCAAGCCGAGAGCTGCCGATCGGTGCGCCACGCCAGCGCCATCGTCTCGAGATGCGTCGCCAGCGCGTCGAGCGTGGTCGTGCTCTCGAGGGCGCGGGGCATGGCGCGCAGCGCGCGTTCGAGCCCGCGTAAACCACCGGGATGTTGAGGCGCAGCGGCGAGCAAATCGCGGAAGGCCTGCACGGCCTTTTCTGGCGTAGCCCCGCCCGCCAAGAGGAGCCGGCCCAGCTCGAGAAAACGCGACGCCCGCGCGCGCGGATCGGCCGTGGTCCGCAGCTCGGTATCGAGCAGAGCGAGCGCCGGCGCTATCGGACGAAACGGCGTGAGGCGGCGGGCGGCGGATATAGGCGCCAAGGCGGAAGGCGCGATGGCGTGGGCGGCGCGGTACTCGGCCACCGCAGCCGAGACATCGCGCTTCAAGATCTCGAGCAGCACGGCGAGCTCGTTGCGCGCGCGGGCGAGCGCCACGCGATCGTTCAGCTGACTCGTGATCTCGGCGCGTTTGCGCGCTTCCGCCACGAGGAGATCGGGCTCGGGAAACGTGGGAACGGGGGGCGGCGGGCGCCGAGAAGGGGGCGGGCGCTGCGAGGCGAGCGGGGGGGGGCCCGACGCGCGAACGGGGACCGAAACGCGCGGTTTCGACGCCTGCTTCGACTTCGGCTCTCGCTTGACTGTCTTGGGGTCCGTCGTGTCCTCGACCAGATCGGCCGAGTCGAGCTCCGTAGGATCATCCGGGGCCGGAACCATTCGCGCCTTTCGAATCTATCAGAGCCACGGGTGAGCGCGGAGTAGGCAAGCGATCTATCTGGCTAGTCGTTCAGTATCCACGATGGCTGTAGTTCTTCCGATCTCGTGGAATGTAGGCAAGCGCCCGCATGCCGCTTGCCTCACCGCAACCAACGGAATCAGCGCGCAATGCGAAAACTGCGCACGTCCGTGACGACCATGTCGACAGCGTAATCTCCCTCCGTCACCGGCACTTCGGCCATGATCTCGAAATCGTACGCTACCGCCAATGCGAAGGCGGGTGGCGCAATCGCCGCAAGGAGACGGTCGTAATAGCCCTTGCCGTAACCGATACGCTGCCCATTGAGATCGACCGCCAAGGCCGGAACGATGACCAGAAGCCCCTCGTCGACATCGACCGCGGCAGCGTTGTCCGGCGGTTCGGCGAATCCATGACCTCGCTCGTCGAGCTCCGACGGATCTGCGACGAGCAGCACCATGTCGCCGTCGTCTTTCAACAAGGGGTAGGCGACGAGCTTACCTTGGTCGCGCGCCGCGCGATCGATGGGCCGCACATCGACTTCGTTGCGATCGAGCATGGGCCAAAACAGCGCCACGCGACGCGCCGCGGTAAAGACGGCATCGGAGGTAACGCGCTCCACGATGCGCGCCGAGCGCGCAGCGCGCGCGCTCGGCGCGATCGAATTGCGCATGGCGCGGCGACGCTTGCGCAGCTCTGCTTTGGCTTGAAGGCGCAAAAAGGTCTCGGTGGCGGGGTCGAAAATCACGCGTTTTCGTGTAGCACTGCACCGCGCGGCGTTCGAGTGTCGAACGCTGCGCGGCTCTTTGTCGATACGCGCCGGCGGGCATGTGGCACTCTACCGCTGGAAAACAGCCATGGTGATGCGCCCCGCGATCCTGGTACCTGCGTTCGACGCGGTGGATACGATCGCCGGCGTGGTGTCGGGGCTTCGGCGCGAGCTCGGGGAGGGCCTGCCCATCTTCGTCGTCGATGACGGGTCTCGCGACGGCACGTCCGAAGCTGCTCGAGAGGCAGGTGCCATCGTCGTTCGCCATCCGGAAAATCGCGGCAAAGGCGCGGCGATCCGCACCGGCCTCGCCGCGATGAGACAGCGGGGATGCAACGTGGCGGTCACGGTAGACGCCGACGGGCAGCACCCCGCCGATCAAGCAGCGCGGCTCCTCGATGCCTGCGCGGACGAGACGGCGATCGTGCTCGGGACGCGCGATCTCGCGAAGTCGGGAGCGCCGCGCGGCAACGTCATCGGCAATCGAGCATCGAACTTCTTCGTTTCGATCTTCAATCGCCGCCGCTTCCGCGACACCCAGTGCGGCCTGCGTCGCTACCCCGTCGAAACGACGCTCGCGCTGCGCACGCACGACCAGCGCTTCGGCTTCGAAGCCGAGGTGATTTTCGCCGCCGTGCGGGCGGGGGTTCCCATTCACGAGGCGCCCGTACGCGTTCTCTACCCGCCGCGCAGCCGACACCGCACGCACTATCGCGCTTTCCGCGACACCGTGCATATCGTTCTGCGCATCACGGCGACCGTGTTTTTCCCGGTCCGCTGGGTCGTCGTGGGTCTGGCTGCGATGGCGGTGCTCGGCTTCGGAGCGCATCCGACCATCGTGTTCACGACGCGCATGCTTCCCCCCCAAGTGGTCATCCCTTCCGAGGCGGCCAAGGTCGACCCGCGCGACGCCGATCTTTCCTGGGCGGGGTCCGACTACGCTCGCCATCGCGGCAAGATCTGGGAAGTGGCGCTCTCCGGATCACCCGAGCAGATCGGATCGCATCTGGTGAGCCTCCTGCGCCCAGAGATGCTCGCCAACGAAGCCGAGCTCTGGACCCAGCTCGAGACGCTCGTTCCTTCGGCATGGGCGCGCGTTCTCATCTTCGACCTGGCGCGCATCCGCTTTCGCAACATCGACCAACTGATGAGCGAGCCGCGCCGGCGCGAGATCGCGGCCGCGGCTTCCACCTTCGTTCCCGACCCGTGGACGGCGCGCATCCCCTCGTACCAGCGGATGGTCTATCTGCACTCGCTCTACGACGTGAGCTTGTCGTTCGAGCATTCGCCACTGCTCGGATGTACGTCATTCGCCTTGACGGACGGCGCCGCCGAGAACGGCCATACTTTCCTGGCGCGCGTCTTCGATTTCGAAGCGGGTCGGCTCTTCGATGAGCACAAGGCGGTCTTCTTGGTCCGCGAGCGGGGGAAGATTCCCTACGCGTCGGTTGCTTGGCCGGGTCTGGTCGGCGTGGTGACGGGGATGAACGACGCCGGCCTCGCTTTGGTCGTGCACGGTGGACGCGCGCGAGAAGCGCAAAGCTCGGGCACGCCTCTGGTCCACACCATGCGCGACATTCTCGGCGAAGCGCGCAGCACGGCCGAGGCTCTCGCCATGTTGAAGCTGCGCGAACCGATGGTCAGTCACATCGTCATGTTGGCCGACCGCAGCGGCGACGCGGCCGTCGTGGAGCGGGCGCCCGGCGAAACGCCGTTCGTCCGGCGCGAAAAGGGCAAATTGGCGCTGACCAACCATTTCCAGGGGCCGCTCGCCGACGACCCCGCCAACCGGCAGATCGAGCAAACGACGAGCACGCTTCATCGACGAGCGCGTCTCGACGAGCTCCTCGCGCGATTGCCGCCCGGAGCCAGCGTCGAAGACGCCATCGCGATCTTGCGCGACAAGCGCGGCCTCGGCGACGTCGTACTCCCCCCGGGCGATCGGCGCGCCATCGACGCGCTCATTGCCACGCACGGCGTCGTGATGGACACGACGGCCCGCGTCATCTGGGTGAGCGAAGGACCACATCTCAAAGGGCGCTTCGTGCGCTTCGACGTAGCAAGACTGCTTTCGTCGGCGTACGACCCGCGCGCGGAGAACGACGTCGTCGTGAGCAGCGCCGATTCCGGCTTCTGACGGTTGTCGCGGCAGCGTCGCGCGCGCGAACGCTCAGCCGCTCCCGCCGATACCGACCCACGCGCCCGCACACGCCAGCGCAAAGGCGATTGGCGCGAACGCGAGCGCGAATACGACCGCGACCGGCGCGGCGAGGCCGAGCATGACCAACGTCCCGGCGATGGCAAGACCGGTCGAAAGCGCTGCTTCGAGCACGCTATCGGCGCCGCTGGCGCGCGCCACGAGGTAACCGGACGCGGGAAACGCGAGAAGCACGCCGAGACCGATGAGCGCGAGGGGCACCGCGCCCGCCACTTCGCCTTCATCGACGGCGCTGAAGTCGACGCCGAGCCGAAGCCCGAGCACGACCGCACCCGCCACCGCCGAAACGATCACCCCTACCGTGACCACCGCGCCCAGCACGATCCAGCGCAGCATCACCGGTCGTTCGGCGCGCCGGAGTGCATCGCGCACGGTACGCAGCGAAGGGGGAGGCGTAGGCATCGGCAAGGGCCGGCCGGATGCGCTTCGCGTGCGCCGCGGGCGCGGTCCGAGCTCGCGCGCGGCCAAATACGAGACGGCCACGATGCCGACGAAGAGGGGGATCGACCCCAGCAGCGCCGCCAAGCCGCGCCCAAAAATCAGATGGTCATAGAGACCACGCAGCAGCGTCGCCGCCGTCCACGCAACCATCGAGGTGCGGTCGAAACGACGGCCGCGCGATCGCGCCCGACCAACGGCATAGCCCCAGATGGCGCCCGCAAAGAGGCGAGCGATGGTCGCCTGCACCGTCCGCGCCACGAGAAAAACGGTCGGCTCGGCGTGATGGGCAGCATCGCGCGTGAGCCACCCCACTTCGAGACAGGCAAATCCCGCGGCCACGCCGGCACCGACCAGAACCCCTTCCCACGCACCCTTGAAGGTTCGGGGAGGCGTGGGCAAGACGACTCCGAGCTTCGCCGCTTCTTGCAACGGCGCGAACACGAAGAGCGTCGTCAAGATCGACAACCAAGCTCCGGTGATCTGGAGTTTGGGATCGACGCCGAGCGACGTGCCGACCCAACGCGCCAACCATTCGACCGGCAGGGCAACCACGAAACCGAGGACCAGGGCGAGGCCGGCTGCGCGCGCCTGCCGCCCTGCCTCCGCGGGATCGCTGGCGCGGGTGCTCCGCCAGGGCGAGGCTTTCCAGGCCGACAAAACGAGCGTCAGGTAGAGGCCCACCGGGACGAGGGCCAACGCGACCAACATGCCTACGCCGCCCCCCGCTCACGACGAATGCGGGTCATCGCCCCACCCTCGCGCACGGCGAGTCAGATGCCGGGCGGCGGCCCCGAGTCGCGCGAGGGCCGCTTTCCCCGTGACAATTGCCAGAGCGCTTCGCAAAGGCCCAGGATCACATAGAAGCTCAAAAGCCAGACCAAAACGAAAGCCGGTTTGAGCCGCGCATAAATGAGTCCGCTCGAACCAACGGCGAAGGCGACGACGCCGATCGTGCGGGCATTGAGCTTCAAGTCCTTGAACGATCGGAAATGCACCGTCGATACCATCAGCATCGATAAAAGCACGGTCACGCCGAGGATCGGCCACGACCAGACCTCACTGCTGAGGCGCCCATCGATGGCGTGGTTGGCAACCACGAGCGAGATGAGAATCCCCGCGGCGCCTGGAATGGGCAGCCCGACGATGTATTTCCCGGGCTTGGCAGGAGCGCCGCTCTCGTTGGTGGAGAGGACGTTGAACCGCGCGAGGCGGACGGCGCCGCAGGCCGTGAAGAGGAAGGAGGCGACGAGCGCGGCATTGGGATGGTGGACCGATGTCCACTGGTAGACGAGCAGCGAGGGGGCAATGCCGAAGGAGATCACGTCGGCAAGGGAGTCGATTTGGACGCCGAAGGCGCTTTGCGTCTTGGTCATCCGTGCCACGCGACCGTCGAGCATGTCGAAGATCATCGCAAAGATGAGAAGCACGGCCGCGCGGTAGATGTCGTCCTCACCCCCGCGCGCGGCGAGCCGAATGGCGTCGAAGCCGCAAAAGATGCTGGAAATCGTGATCAGATTCGGCAAAAGAAACAGCGTTTTGCCGAGTTCGAGCCGCCGCCTGCGGCGCGGCCTGATGGGGGCTGTCTTCGTGAAGGTCGGGCCCTTGTCGATCATCGAACCTTGCGGATCTTCGACGCTAGCCCGGCGATCCCCTTCCGTCCAGGGATCGGACTTGCTCCGTCCCATTTTCTCGAGCTGATTCGATCGGCTCGGAAAGGCTCGGGGCGCCGTACCCACCGCTTTTTGGCCCATTCCATAGGCGGAGCGTACGATCGGGGTTCATGCGGAAGGTGTGCATGTTGCGCGTACGGTGGTGGCTGGGCACGAGTCTCTTTCTCGTGGTCGGATGTACCCATCAAAATTCCGCCGACCGAAGCATCGAGAAGCTGCGCGCGGACATTTCCAAGATCGAAGCGGATCGCGACCGGCTGGACCAGCGCGTGGGAGCGCTCGAAGCGGCCGAAGAGCATCACCGCGAAACGCTCGCAGCGCCCGCGCCGAAAGCGAGTTCTGCGGCTCGCACGCTGCCCGTCGTGCGGGTCGGCGAAAACGAGGCACGCGCTACGGCGCTGCCCCCCGCTCACGGCGAAGCGCCCGATCTCGACACCGGCAGCGCCGATCTGCGCCCCATCGTTCACGCCAGTGGATCGCGCGGCGCAACCGAGCGGCGCGGCTCGAAAGATGGCGGCGACGACGCCACCGCTTTCTCGCCCGAAGCCAAACGCGATTACGATGCTGCGCTCGCCCTCGTGCGGAGCAAGCAATTCGACAAGGGGCTGCAGGCTTTCACGGCGTTCCTGGTGCGGTTTCCCGACCACCCCAATGCCGAGAACGCCATGTACTGGCGGGGAGAATGCTTCTATGGCACCGCAGCTTTCGCGCGGGCCGTAGAAGAGTTCGAAGGATTGATCGCGCGTTTTCCTTACGGCAACAAGACCGCCGACGCGCTGCTCAAGCTGGGACTCTCGCAAGCGAAAGTGGGCGCCAAAGAGCAGGCAGAGAAGGCGTTCGCCGAGCTGAAGGATCGGTATCCGAAGAGCGAGGCCGCGCGCCAAATTCCGCACCCATGAGGACTCGATGAACACCAAGTTTTTGCCGGCCATGCTGGCGCTCGCCACGCCGCTCTCGTTTGGCCGCTTCGCGTTTTCCCAGGCGGCGCCGCCCCCTGGCCCGGCTCCAGCGGGCACGAGTGGGAGCGCCACGGGAAACAGCGGCGCCAGTACGGGGGGAGCCCCGTCCCCCGGCGTGGGAGGAACCGCGCCGCCGAGCGCGCCTCCCGTCGTTTACGTTCCCCCCTACGGCGTGCCGATGGGACCGGCGAGCAACGTCAATACGCATCTGTCCTCCAGCTCGCAGCCGAGCAGCGATATCAATGGCGCTTCGGACCATTTCGACTTGGCCCCGAGCCAAGGAGAAAGCGGCGTGGTGCGCGGCAATGCCAACGCGCCCTTCTCCTCGCCGACTCACGTCGTCACGACCGAGTCGCTCACGCCGATTTACACCGTGAAGCGCGGCGACACGTTGTGGGAGCTGTGCGATCGCTACTTCCACAACCCGTGGGATTGGCCGCGCATCTGGAGCTACAACCCCGAGCTGCAAAATCCACATTGGATCTATCCTGGCGATCAGATCCGCATGCAGGCGGCGACCGAGACAGCGCAGGCGGGCCCCGCCGGCCCGTCGCGCCAGCTCGGAACCGGCCTGCGTTTCGTCGGGCGACAAAACCGCGTCAAACCGAACACCGTCTTCTTGCGCGACCAGGGATACATCGACGACGACGTGAAGGACGTCTGGGGCGAGGTGAGCGGGAGCCCCGACGATCAACTGCTCTTGAGCGACGGCGACAACGCTTACCTCGAGATCAAGCCGGGGCACGACGTGCGCGTCGGGCAAGACTTGACCGTTTTTC
>Ga0193706_1001264_pt1 | contig 11623 bp, 10 predicted proteins | sample U3c1metaG_FD_160130 | JGI IMG/M metagenome (GOLD analysis project Ga0193706, IMG submission 160130) | Soil microbial communities from a riparian zone of the East river system, Colorado, United States - U3c1 | ecosystem: Environmental > Terrestrial > Soil > Riparian zone | place: USA: East River... | reverse complement strand
GGCGCGGCGTCCGCGGCTGCGGTTGCGGCGCCGTCTCGCGCTGCCGCCGCTGATCGACGGCGTGCTCGTCGCGCGCGCGCTGATCGGCAGGCCGCCGGCTTCGAGCTCGCGGTGCAGGCCGAGGCCGGCGACCATCGAGACGATCTCGCGGACCTGGTCCTCGAGCACGAACGTGATGCCGATGCCGGTCGCGCCCGCGCGCGCCGTGCGGCCGACGCGGTGGACGTAGTCCTCGGTCGCGCCGGGCGCGTCGTAGTTGATGACGTGCGTGATGTCGCGCACGTCGATGCCGCGGGCGGCGACGTCGGTCGCGACGAGCGTGTCGACGCGGCCGTCCTCGAACTGGCTCAGGGCGCGCTCGCGCTGGCTCTGCGACTTGTCGCCATGCATCGCCGCGACGTTGAGCGTCGCGACGCGCCCGAGCTGCTTCGCGAGCCGGTCGGCGCCGCGCTTCGTGCGCACGAAGACGAGCGTGCGGCCGCGCTCCTGCTCGGTCAGCTCGGCGATGAGCTGGTCGGTCCGCCGCTCGCGGCTGACCTTCAGGAAGCGGTGCTCGACCTTGCCGCGCGCCTGCGGCGCGGTGACGTGCGCGTGCCGTCTCGCGTTGCGCGTGTAGATCTTCGCGATGCGGTCGACCTCGCCCGCGAGCGTCGCGGAGAAGAGCATCGTCTGGCGCGACTCGGCCGTCAGCGCGACGAGCCGGTCGACGACCGGGCGGAAGCCCATGTCGAGCATGCGATCGGCCTCGTCGAGCACGAGCAGCTCGACGGCGCCGAGCCGCACGGCTCTGCGGTCGAGCAGGTCGATCAGGCGACCGGGCGTCGCGACGAGCACGTCGGCGCGTCTGGCGGCGCGGATCTGCGGGTTGATGTTGGCGCCGCCGTAGACGGCGACGACCGACAGCTTGCGCGCGCGGGCGATCGCGTCGAGCTCGTCGACGATCTGGCTGGCGAGCTCGCGGGTCGGGGCGAGCACGAGCGCGCCGGGCGCGCCGTCGCCGCGCGTGCGGCGGACGCGGTCGACGAGCGGGATGCCGAACGCGAGCGTCTTGCCCGAGCCGGTGGGCGACTCGACGAGCACGTCGTGGCCGGCCAGCACGTCGGGGACGACGGTCCGCTGGACGGCGAACGGCTTCTCGATGTCGCGCGCGCTCAGCGCGCGGGCAACCGCGTCGGACACGCCGAGGTCGGCGAAGGTGGACTGCTGCATGTGATGCTCCTCGCGGCCGGCGCAGGGCGCGCCGACAGCTATGTGGTGGGGAGAGATTCGACTGTCCCCAACCGCGCGTGGCGCCTTCAGGAGCAAGAACCTCAGCGTGCGGCGGCGCCGCGCGCTGGCCGTCACGGTAGCAGCAGTCGTGTCACACCGATACGCTGAGTGACATCGACCAGGTACTGCAAGAGCCTGCCGCAAGTCCCACGCCGGACGACATCCAGCCGACCGCGAACGAGACGCTGGACCGCACGCTCACGGGAATCGTGACCGTCGCCCCGGTGCTCGCGCTCGGGCTCGTCGCCTGGCAGCTGTGGGGCGACGCGTTCGGCATGAGCGACCTGATCGTGTTCGGGATCATGTACGTGGTGACCGGGCTCGGGATCACCGTCGGCTTCCACCGGCTGTTCACGCACCGCTCGTTCAAGACGAACCGCGCGGTCCGTGGAGCGTTCGCGATCGCCGGCTCGATGGCCATCGAGGGGCCAGTGGTCTCGTGGGTCGCCGACCACCGCAAGCACCACGCCTTCTCCGACCGCGAAGGCGACCCGCACAGCCCGCACGTGGATCACGGCCACGGGCTGCGCGGCGCGCTGCGCGGTCTCGCTCATGCGCACCTCGGCTGGCTGTTCATCCACACGCAGCGCGGCAACAAGGAGCGCTACGCACCCGACCTGCTCAGAGACCCGGTCGTGTCGTGGGTGAACCGCACGTTCTTCGTGTGGGCCGTCGGTGGCTTCGTGCTCGCGTTCGCGCTCGGGTACGCGATCGGCGGCACATGGGAGGCGGGCGTGACCGGGATGCTGTGGGGCGGCCTCGTGCGGATGCTCGTCCTGCACCATGCGACCTACTCGATCAACTCGCTCTGCCACTTCTTCGGGCGCAAGCCGTTCGATACCGGCGACGAGTCGCGCAACCTCGCCTGGCTGGCGCCCGTGACGTTCGGCGAGGCGTGGCACAACGGCCATCACGCCTTCCCCACCTCCGCGCGGCACGGCCTCGAGCGCTGGCAGCTCGACATCTCCGCCGGCGTGATCGTGCTGCTGGAGCGCGTCGGCCTGGCGTGGGACGTCGTGCGCGTCGACCCCGCGAAGCTCGCCGCCAAGCGCGCCGCACCCTCGTCCGCGAGCTGAACGTCAGCGCGCCAACCGCGCGTCCGGGTGGGCACGCGCGACGGCGGGTAGCCTGACGGTCGCGTGCTCCAGTGTCGCGACCTGCACCTGCGCTACGGCTCGGTCGTCGCGCTCGACGGCCTCTCGCTCGACGTCGCGAAGGGGCGCATGACCGGCTTCGTGGGTCCCAACGGCGCCGGCAAGACGAGCACGATGCGGATCGTCCTCGGCGTGCTGGGCGCGGACGCCGGCGAGGTCAGCTGGAACGGCGTGCCACCGGACGCGGCGACGCGGCGCCGCTTCGGCTACATGCCGGAGGAGCGCGGCCTCTACCCGAAGATGCGCGTGCGCGATCAGCTCGTGTTCCTGGCACGGCTGCACGGGATCGAGGCCGCCGCCGCGCGCGCGGCGAGCGACGAGCTGCTGGAGCGGCTCGGCCTGACCGACCGCGCCGGCGACGCGGTCGAGGCGCTGTCGCTCGGCAACCAGCAGCGCGTGCAGCTCGCAGCGGCACTCGTGCACCGGCCCGACCTGCTCGTGCTCGACGAGCCCTTCTCGGGCCTCGACCCGATCGGCGTCGACGTGCTGAGCGCGGTGCTGCGCGAGGAGGTGGAGCGCGGCGTGCCGGTGCTGTTCTCGAGCCATCAGCTCGAGCTCGTCGAGCGGCTGTGCGACGACGTCGCGATCGTCAAGGACGGCCGCATCGTCGCGGCCGGCGAGGTCGAGGAGCTGCGCCGCCGCGGCCGGCGGCGGCTGCTGCGCGTGGTGGTTGAGGGCGCAGCCGGCGCGCACGACGGCAGCGGCTGGCTCGACGGCGTCGTGGGCGCCGAGCAGGTCGGTCGCGAGCTCGTCGCGCTGGCCGACGATGCGGATCCGCAGCTCGTGCTCGACCGTGCCCGCGCGGCCGGCGACGTGACGCACTTCAGCTTCGTGCTGCCGAGCTTGAGCGAGCTGTTCCGCGAGGTCGTCGCGCCCGTGGACGAGGCCGCCGGCGAGGCGCGCCGCGAGGCGGTGGCGCCGTGAGCCCACGCTGGCTCGTCGTGCGGCGGGAGATCGTGGAGCGGGCGCGCAGCCGCGCGATGCAGATCGCTATGGCCGTCCAGCTCGCGCTGATCGTGATCGTGCTCGTGATCGCGGCGATCGCGGGCGGCGGCGGCGACACGCGCACGGTCGGGCTCGCGGGCGCAGGCTCGCAGGCGTACGCGCAGCCGCTGCGCGCCGCCGGGTCGTCGCTCGACGAGACGGTCCGCACGCGCGAGCTGCCGGACCGCGCCGCCGCGCTGCGCGGCGTGCGCGACGGCTCGCTCGACGCGGCGGTGATCGACGGCCGCGAGGTCGTCGTGAAGGAGGAGACGACCGGCCCGCTGACAGCGGCGATCCAGTCGGTGCGACGGCAGCTCGCGCTGCGCGACGCGCTGGAGCGCGCGGGCGTGCCGCCGTCGCAGCTCCGGCAGGCGCTCGACCCGCCGTCCCTGCGCATGCGCGCGCTCGATCCCGAGCCGGCCGACGCGGACACGCGCCACGGCCTGGCGATGGTCGCCGTGATCCTGCTCTACGTCGCGATCCTCACGTACGGGATGGCCGTCGCGAGCGGGGTCGTCGAGGAGAAGGCCTCGCGCGTGATCGAGGTCGTGCTGAGCGCGGTCCGCCCGCGCGACCTGCTGTTCGGCAAGGTCGTCGGGATCGGCGTCGTCGCGATCGCGCAGTTCGCCGCGACGATCGCGGTCGGCCTCGCCGCCGCGGTCGCGCTCGACGTGACGGACCTGCCGTCGGTGACCGGTGGCGCGGCACTGCTCGTCGTCGCCTGGTTCGTCGCCGGCTTCCTGCTCTACGCCGCGCTCTACTCGATCGCGGGCGCGCTCGTGTCGCGCTCGGAGGACCTGCAGTCGGTCGCCGGACCGCTCAACGTCATCACGGTGGTCGCGTACCTGATCACCTTCTTCGGCATCGACGACCCCGACTCGACGGTGAGCGTCGTCGCCTCGTTCGTCCCGCTCAGCGCGCCGATGGCGATGCCGGCGCGCTGGCTCGTCGGCGACGTGCCGGCGTGGGAGGTCGCGCTGTCGTTCGCGCTCACGCTGGCCACCGCGTTCGCGTTCGTGCGCCTCTCAGCCGCCATCTACGCCGGCACCGCCTTGCGCCTCGGCCCGCGCATCTCGCTGCGCAGAGCGCTCGCGGCGCGAGGGTGACGGCGAGCCGCGGTTCGGTCAGCCGGGCCCCGGCGGGATCTCGTAGCGCTTGGCGGGAAGCGCCGCGCTGGCGGGGCCGGTGATGGCGGCATCGCCGGCGCTCGCCGCCCGCGCGCCGGAGGCCCTTGCCCGTGCGACCCAGTCGACAGCGATCGGCGTCGTTCTCAGCAGCGCGGGCCACGTGTCGGCGTCGATCATGCCGGTGACGGGCAGATTGGAGTCCGTCTGGAAGGTGCGCACGGCGTTCGCCGTGCCGGGCCCGTAGTCGCCGTCGACTCGGATCGACGCGCCGGCGCCGACGAGGTGCTGCTGCGCCCACACGACGAGGTCCCCGCGCGAGCCGGTCTTGCCGCTCGCGCCGGCGCGCAGCGTCGGCCACAGGCGCGCGGGCGTCGGCACGTCGGCGATCGGCGCCCCGAGCGCGTCCCAGTCCGAGGCAGACGCGTACTGCCACACCCACCAGCTCAGGCCGCGCGCGCCGTAGGCGTCCGAGAGCTGGCGGAAGCGGCGGACGTCGGTCGCGCGCGGGCCGTCGTACGTCTGGCCGAGCGGGAAGATCGGCGTCTCGTACGGGATGTTCCACATGTACGTGTGCGCGAGCGACTCGTCGACCGAGTCGCCGATCGTCTTCCAGTAGACCTGCGGCAGGTTGAACGTCGCGCCGCCCGGCCCCATGAAGACCGAGTAGGGCAGGCCCGGGTGGTAGTCGACGTAGGGGAAGCTCGTGAGGCCGATCGGGTAGTCGTCGCCGACGAGCTCGCGCAGCTTTGTGATGTAGCGCTGCGCCTGCGCGTACTTGCCCTCGTAGTGGCCCTCGGCGTCGATCACGAAGCAGTCGGCGCCGGCCTCCTTCGCCGCCGCGGCGGCGTGCGCCTCGCCGATCGGGTCGTTGCCGTAGACGAACTGCCAGCCGCAGACCTTCAGGCCGGTCGCCTTCAGCGCCGCGACCGCGTCAGCGGTGAACTGCGACCAGACGCTGTCCGCGTCCGCGCTCTTGACGTAGATCGTGCGCACGCCGTGCGCCTTCGCCTGCGCGGCGATGCGCGAGACGCTGCCGCCGTGCGATCTCGACAGGTACCAGATCCACATCCCGTCGCCGTCGAACGCGCTGGGGCCGGTGACCGGCTGCACGCCTCTCGGCCTGCGCGGCTTCTGCGGCGCACGCCTGACGACGATCCACTTGGCGTTCGACGCGCGCCCACCCGGATTGACGACACGCACGCGGCCGCTGATCGCGTCGCGCGGGACGCGCACCACGATCCGCGTGGACGTGCGGAAGCGGCCGCCGACGCCACGGGTGCCGGTCCTCCCGCTGGGGTAGCGGACGGGGAAGACGACCTTTGCGCGACCGGTCATCCTGCCGGCGCCGACGAGCATGCGGCCGGTGCGCGTGACCGATCTGTGCCCCTGGCAAGGGAACGGTACCGACGAGCAGCGGACGAAGACGACGCGCGGCGTGGGTACACGGGCCGAGGCGCGCGCGTCAGCCGAGGGCGCCGCATGGGCGGTGGGCGCCGTCGTGAGCATGGCGAGGGCAACGAGCGCAAGCAGCGCGACGAGCGGGAGGCGATGACGGACGACAGGAGTCATGACGCGAACGGCGGCGGGCAAGCAGCCAGCTTAGGCCCCGCGGAAGGCCCATCCTGGGCGCGCCGTTGCAGACACAGAACACGAGCGGGCGGCCGAGGGTGCGGTGCACCGCCAGCCGCCCGCCGTGGCGCTACATGACCTCGAGCGCCTCGTACACGTCGACGGCGCCGCCGTTCGCGACCACCGGCGCGCCCTTCGCCTTGTCGGCCGCCTCGTCGAGGCTGCCGGCGGCGATGATCGTGTAGCCGCTGAGGCTGGCGGCGCCGCTTCCGCCGCCGCCCGCGGTGACTGACGTCGAGGGACCGAACGGATTGCCCGCGTCGACGAGCGACTCGCCGAGGCTGCCGAGGAAGGCGCCCCAGGCGGCCATCGAGGCCTCCTGCGCCTCCGGTGTGTCGGCCATCCTGCCGCCGGTGTAGGCCAGCACGTACTTCGCCATCGCTTCGCTCCTCCTGTCGTGGGTCGTCTACCGAGTCGGGAAGACCTCGCGCGCGAGGCTGTCGAGCGCGCCGGCCCAGCCGTGTCCGTGGGCCTCGCGGGAGGTCGTGCTCATGAAGTTCGAGTGCTCGATCACGACGGTCGTGCGGGCGTCGGTGCCGTCGCCTTCCTGGTTGAAGGTGACGACGACGAGGCTCTCGTGACCGGCCGTCGGCCCGGTTCCCTCCCACGTCCAGCTATAGACGAGTCGGTGCGGGCGCTCGACCTCGCGGTACTCGCCGAACACCGTGTGGTCCTCCCCTTCCGCGTCGAGCATCGAGAGGCGGTACCCGCCGCCGACGCGCAGGTCGACGTCCGCGACCGGCACGCTCCCGGCGTCGCTCGTCTTCCACCAGCGCCGCAGCACCTCCGGGTTCGTCCAGGCGTCGAAGACTGCCTCCGGCGGGGCGTCGTAGGTGCGCTCGACGCGCAGGGTGTCGGTGTCGACGGGGCTCATGCTCACTCCTTCGGGGCTCGCTGCTCGTTCAGGTATTCCTCGACGACGTCCAGCTTGCGCTCCCACAGCGCGCGCTGACGCGCCATCCACTCGTAGGCGTCCTCGAGTGGCTGCTCGCGCAGTCTGAGGCGATGCGTGCGGCCGTCGATCACGCGCACGATCGCGCCGGCCTCCTCGAGCACCTTCAAGTGCTTGGAGACCGCCGGCTTCGAGACGGGGAAGTCGTGCGTCGCCTCGCCGACCGTCAGCTCGCCGCCGTCGGCGAGGCGCTCCAGGATCCTCCGCCGCAGCGGGTGGGACACGGCGACGAAGGAGCGGTCGAGCAGGGCACTGTTAGCCATTTGGTTAACTATAGGCCGGCGCCGGGTCGCGCGCAAGCCCGCTGAGGCCGGCGGGCGTCAGATGCCGACGCGCGCGAGCGTCGCCGTCGCGGGGTCGGCCCCGGCGGCCGGGCGCAGCAGCGTGACGTAGGCGTACTCGCCGCCGAGCGCCGTCGTCCACAGGACCGTGTCGGTGCGCGGCGGCGTACCCCGGGCGCACTGCCCCGGCTCGCGGCCCTGCGTCGTGCGGCCGTGCTCGTGACCGCGGTCGCGGTGGGCGGTCGTGCCGATGTGCAGGAGCGTGCGCGCGTCGCGCAGCAACTGGCCGACGCGCACGACGCGCAGGCGCTGACTGCAGTGCGTGGCGTGCACGAACAGCAGACGCCGGCCGCGCAGCGCCGGTTGCGACAGCTCCGCGAGGCGGGTGCTCAGGACGGCGCGGCGGTGCTGCGCGGGAGCCGTCTCGCCATCGAGCCGCTGGACGACGATGCGACTCTCGCGCCGCGTCGCGGTCGCGTACGCGAGGAGCGCGCCGTCGAGCGCAGGGCGTCCGATCCGCTCGCGTCGCCCAAGGCCGGCGACGACGCGCTCGCCGGCAAGGCTTGGCAGCGCGGCGGCGTAGAGGCGGTCGCCGCCGCCGGGCAAGGTCGTGCGCCAGACGAGCCAGCCGGCCGAGACGGCGAGCTGGGTGGCGCCGGGCGCGGTGCGCTGCGCGACGAGCGCACCGGTCGCACGGTCGCGCACCTCGATCCGCTCGCCCGTGCGCGTCGCGACGTACGGCCCGCCGATCGCGACGTTCTCCGCCAGCAGCTCGCTGCGCACGTCGCCCGAGACGACGACGACGCGCCCGTCGAGCTGGCGCCAGGCGAGCGTGTCGGTCGCGATCGACGGGTCGGTCGCGCCCTCGGCAACGGTGACGGCGCGCCCGCCTGCGGCCGCCTGAGCGCTGCCGCTCGCCAGGAACGCGACCGTGAGCGCCGTGAGCAGTGCGCCGTCGACCAGCCGCAGGCGGCGCAGCAATGCCGGCCGCTCGGCCATCTTCAGCTCCAGCCGTTGCCCGAGCGTCGCGTAGCGCGGCGCCATCAGGACCACCGGCAGCGCACGGCCGGCGCCGAAGCCGAGCCCGATCAGCAGGCCCGCTTCGACCGACCCGACCGCGACCGAGATCCCCGCCAGCGCCCACACCGCGAGCGTCAGCACGAAGGTCGTGAAGCCGAGCCCGAGCAGCACGCCGTAGAGGCCGGCCGCGAGCGGCAGCGGCATCGTGCGGCGCCACCGCTCCGGCACCTGACGGCGGATCTGCGGGACGATCCGCACGCCGAGCAGCTCGCCGGCGGCCGCCGCCAGCGCGATCGTCGCGGCCACGACGAGCGCGGCGGTGGAGCCGGCGCCGCCGAGCGCGCTTCCGATCGCGGCGAGCGCTGTGAAGGTGATCGCTCCGCCCGCGAGCGCGCCGAGCGCGAACGTCGCGCAGCTCGCGCGGACGGCGCGCGCGCCGGCGTGGCCACGCGCGCTGCCGAGCGTCTCGACCATCGAGAAGCCGCACGGCGACCAGGCGCCCGTGACGCCGGCGGCGAAGGCGGTGGCGAGCAGGATCAGGGCCGTGGCGCTCAGCACGGCACCTGGGTCTGGAAGTACATGACGCAGAAGACCTTGCGGTCTCTGAAGCAGTAGCCGGTGAGCGCGGCGTCGCCGTTGATGCGGCGGGGGTGGGTCGAGCAGCAGTCCATCAGGCGACGGACCTTGCCGCCGCAGCAGCGGTACCAGGAGCCGTCCACCGTGACGCGGATGCCGTAGCGCTCGGGGATCCCGTCGAGGCAGATGCGGCTGCGCGGGGCCGGCGGCAGCAGCCGGCCGTCCGGGTCGCTCAGGCGGTGGCCCCGCTCGTCGAGCGGGTGGCCGGCGCGGTCGATCGGGCGGCCGAGGTCGTCGACCGGCTTGCCGTCGCGCGCGCGCAGCGGGTAGCCGCGCGCGTCGATGCGAGGGATGCCGGTCGGGTGCGGGCAGGATGCCGTCGTGTAGATGTGGCCGCAGAAGTGGAAGGCGCCGGCGTCCTCCTCACCGGCCGCGAGCGCGGCCGTGCCGGTGGCGGTGGCGACGAGCCAGGAGCCCGCGCGGGCGAGGAAGCCGCGGCGGGACGTTCCGGTGGCGAGGGCGTCGCTGAGGCGGCGGGGCGGTCTCGCGTCGCTCGCCGCGCGCTCCGCTGTCTGCTCGCCGCCGCGCACGCCCGCCGCCGTCGGCGGCGTGCCCGCGTCAGGCACGAACGAGCTCCCGCTCGCGCGCCTCGCCGGCCGCGACGAGCGCCTCAAGTTGGCGCGCGCTGTTGAACGTGCCCTGCGCGAGGGCGGTTCCGTCGAGCGTGAGCACGAGCGCGTAGGGACTGCCGGGGATCGCGAGCGCACGCCACACGTCGGCGTCGGCCTGCTCGTCGAACACCTCGACGGACAGCAGCGGGTCACGCTGGAGCGCTTCGACTGCGGGCTCGAGTGCGCGGCACATCGGGCAGCCCTCAGACGAGAAGACGGCGAGCGCGTAGCGCGCCTGCGGCGCGCGGGGGCGTGTTGCGAAGCGTTCGATCGCAGCGGGCGCGCGCTCGCCGAGCGGCGGGCCCTCGCCGGGGATCTCGAGCGGGAGCTGCGGCGGCAGTGCGAGGCGAAGCTCCCCGACCTCGCGGGCGAGCGCGAGGACGAGGACCGTGAGCGCGGCGATCGCCGCGAGCGCTGTCGCCAGCCCGACCGCCAGCCAGCCCTCCGCGGTCGGGTCCGTGTCGGGGACGAGCGGGAGCAGCGCGAAGGCGAGGGCGAGGGTCAAGGTGCGCGCGAGCGCTGCCGGAGTGACGCGCGAGCGCGGGCCGAGACAGCCGCACGGCTGGCCGACGCGGCCACGTCGCAGAGCGCGCGCGAGCAGACCCGCGAACGCCAGCATCAGCGCGGCGGCCGCCCATGCGGCCAGGTCGCTCCCGAGCGCGACGCCTACGCCGAGGCCCCCCTCGACCACGATCGCCGCGCCCCACGCAAGCCCGCGCGCGCGTGGAGTCGCGAGCCCGAACGTCGCAAGCGCCGCGCGCGTGCTGACGGGAGCGGCCAGCTTCGCGCCCGCGGACGCGAGCAGCACCAAGCCCAGCAGCACGTCCCCGACCGTCGCGAGCATCGGCGGATCTCAGCAGATCGCGCGCGCGGGCCGCAAGCCCGCACACGGCGGCCTCCCTCCAGCACAGCTAGAGTTGGTCCCGCCCCGGGGGCGTGGTGCTAACGGGAACACGCCGCCTTTGCAAGGCGGAGTTGGGGGTTCGATTCCCCCCGCCTCCATCGGATTGGATTGCCCCGTGAGCCGTGGGCTTTCGTCGTTTCGGCGTGAGCGCCGCGACGGCGCCACAGCCGCCTCTGTGTACCGAGCGTGTACATCGCGTCGGCGCGTACCGGTTGGTCGACATGCTTGCTGCCGTCCGGAGGCCCCCAGCACGGCGCTGCGGCAGGCGCCCTCGGGAGCGTTAGCGGTGAAGGGCGCGCAGCAGTCGGTCGCGGATGGTGAGGTTGGGGATGGGCGCTGCGCCGCGCCGCAGCGGGAGTTGGGCGTCGCCACGAGCCAGCAGAGACTGCCCGGCAGTCGAGTCGCAGAAGCGGCATCCCACGCGGCGGGTGTGCTCGCGGTCGCGCCGTCTCGCCCTCGGTCGGCGTCAGGGACGTGTTCACCCCACGCTACGACGAAGGATGCTTCAGAACCCCGCGCATCCACAACGCCCGCGGCGCAGGATGGCGGGGCGTCCAGCTGCGCGACATCCTGCCCGGCGAGGCCCGCATCGCCGGCATCCCGAACGAGCCATTCGACTACACGATCGAGCCCGACCTCACGATCCGCCTCGAAATCTGGGGCCCACTCGTCGGCAAGACGCACGACATCAACATCGACCTGCTCATCGAGGTCGACCGCACGCTCAAGTCGGCGAAGAACCTCCGCAAGTTCGAACGCTACGACCAGTTCCTCACCGGCTGGGGACTCCTCCACCCACGCGTAGAGCAGCTCGGCACCCGCCCGATCGCGATCTTCACCAGCCCCGACGAGCCCTCAATGATCGCGCTCATGAAAGCCGCCGACGAAGTCATGACCGGCCGCATCGGGTGGACCGGCAAACCCGAGCACGAGTGCTACCACCCCGGCCGCGACCACGTCCTCTTCACGACCGAGACCGAGATCCACAACGGCTCGATGCGCGCATGGCGACTCCCGAGACTCCCCCGCGAACTGCGCGACCAACTCGGCTACGAA
>Ga0193706_1001263_pt1 | contig 11626 bp, 9 predicted proteins | sample U3c1metaG_FD_160130 | JGI IMG/M metagenome (GOLD analysis project Ga0193706, IMG submission 160130) | Soil microbial communities from a riparian zone of the East river system, Colorado, United States - U3c1 | ecosystem: Environmental > Terrestrial > Soil > Riparian zone | place: USA: East River... | reverse complement strand
TATTTTCAGAGGGCAATTATGGGAAAAATTTGAACTACCCCCTTCGTTTGTTTATATCATACCTGCCCTTGCATTTTTAATTTTTTGCAGCGAACAGTTGTTTATATTGATCAGAAACCGAAATGAAGTTAAGCGTTTTGCTGTATTAGGAATTTCTAAATCAGTTGTAGAGTATTCCGTATCTGTAGTATTAATCGTGTTCTTTTTTAAAGGTTGGGTTGGAAGGGTTTGGGGGATTGGAATCTCGTTAATGTTAATAAGCGGATTCAGTATATGGTATTATTTAAAGAACAACTTTATAAAGTTTTCACTTCAAAAACACCTGATCTGGGAAGAATTAAAATTTGGTGTTCCAATTTTTGTTTTTCAGTTAAGTATTTTTTTATTGGGGGCAACTAACAAATTATTCCTGGCCATTTTTAATGTGGATAAACATGAACTGGGGATCTATGCCATTGCGTGTATTTTAGGTGCCATGGTAGGCACTATTTCTCAAAGTATTATGCTTTTTATACAGCCCCAATTGTATACAACCTTTGGCAGCGGAATGGCAACATATCCGGCAGTTAAAAAAATATTTATTAATTATTTTAAAATGCTTACAGCATTGTCTCTTGCATGTGTTGCTGTTGTGGTATTTGTTTATTTCTATTTGATCAATAAGATATATTTGCCAGGTATAAAATACTTCTTTGTTGTGGCATTGGCATGCTACATATTAGCGCTGAATTATTTTGTTTTTCTTTTCCTGGTATTTCATAAAGAAAAAAGGAAGATCCTTAAATTGGCATTGATCTCAATTGGTTGCTCGATTGTTATCGGTATTTTTATGGTTAAGTATTTTCTCATATGGGGTGATGCTTTGGCAAGTTTGATTAATACCGTTATTTTTTTGGTTTTAGTGATGATTTTTTCAAAAAGCACACGTAAAACAATGTTTAACAAGGCTACTGAAGTTTGTAATAAATCCTGATAATTGTGCTTGTATTATATGTACCAAGTAATTTAAAAAATATATAATGATGCGATCATTAGCACCAATAGTCCTCTTTGTTTATAACAGACCCGAACACACAAAGCTCGTACTTGAATCTTTGTATAATAACAGGCTTGCGGATGAATCCAGGCTTTGGATTTTAGTAGATGGACCAAAACCAGGAGCAACAGAAGAAGCGCTGAATGCGATTGCAGAAGTTAAGAAAGTTATAAGAGAAAAAAAATGGTGCAAGGAAGTTACTATTATAGAAGCTCCGGAGAATAAAGGAATTATAAAAGCAACGGTTGACGGGGTTACGAAATTAGTAAATGAGTTTGGAAGAGTAATCGTTATGGAAGACGATAACCTGGCCAGCCCGGGTTTTTTAACCTACATGAATGATGCTCTTGATTATTATGAAAACAATCCGGAAGTCATGCACATTAGTGGTTATGTTAGTCCGGAATTTAATGAAGTTAAAGTAAAACAATCAACTTTTTTCTATTGTCTTACCATGACCTGGGGTTGGGGAACCTGGAAGCGGGCCTGGGATAAATTTGATCCTGATCCGCTGTCGGTGTGGAAAGCAGTTAAACGAAAAGGCAATATCAAACGGCTGAATATGGATCATACTTTTGAATTTTTTTGGGGATTAAAAGCAGTTGCAAAAGGTAAATTAAGGAGCTGGTGTGCCACATGGCAATCGGTAGTGTTTTTAAACGACGGGTTATGTTTATATCCGCAAAAATCACTGGTATCTAATATAGGCCATGATGGCAGCGGAACCAACTGTTTACCGGATAGCCGTCATAAAATTGATTTTGAATCATTAGCCGATTCAATACCTGTTACCGCAATACCCTTGAAAGAAAATGAAGAAATAAGAAAACACAATAGTCAAATACATTCATTTAAATATAAGGTTATTTTCAGGGTGAAATACTATCTCAGGTACCTGATAAGATATTAGCAGGATGAAATCAATAAATGTCTTAAATAATAACAATCAAACAAACAAAAAACATACTATTCATCTCTTATGATGGAATGACAGACCCCCTCGGGCAGAGCCAGGTGATACCTTATTTACAAGGAATTACAAAAGCAGGATATGATATTTTTTTATTGAGTTGTGAGAAAAAACGGGTCTTTGGTCAAAACAAAGCGGCAGTTGAAAAACTGCTTACCGGGTATAGCATAAAATGGATACCGATCAGCTACACGAAGAACCCACCGGTATTATCTACGCTTTTGGACATTGCAAAACTCAGGAAAGCTGCAAAAAAAATTCATCGGGAATATAAAATAGACATGGTACACACCCGTCCGGGTGTGCCGGCACTGGTAGGACTTTGGATGAAAAGGACAATGGGCATAAAATTCCTGAATGATATACGGGAATTTTATGCAGACAGCAGGGTAGAGGGCGGCATGTGGAATACAAAAGTTCCGGTATATAAGATGATCTATAATTTTTTTAAAAGGAAGGAAGAAGAAGCCGTAGAAAAAAGTGATGGTATCGTTTGTCTTACCTACGCGGCACAGGAGATCATCCAGCAATGGCCGGGTTATAAAAAAGAAATCCCTTTGGAGGTCATTCCCTGTAGTGTTGATCTTGAACTTTTTGATCCTGCGGGAATAAATGCTGTAGAAAAAGAAGCTTTAAAAAAAGAACTGAATATCGGTAGCGATGACTTTATTGTGAGTTACCTGGGATCCATCGGCGGTTGGTACCTTACCGATGAGCTGATGCAGTTCTGCAAAATACTCAGTGATAGATTGCCGGCAACAAAACTTCTGTTCATATCACCGCACCGGCATGACCAGATAATCATTGCCGCAACGAAGTATGGAATAAGCGCTGATAAGGTCATAACAAAAAAAGCGACAAGGAAAGAAGTCCCCAAACTGCTGTCTTTAAGTGATTATTCTGTTTTCTTCATCAAACCCTGTTATTCAAAGCTGTCTTCATCCCCAACAAAACATGGAGAGATCATGGCGATGGGAATTCCCTTGATAACAAACAGCGGGGTTGGTGACGTGGAGACCATTGTTGAAAAGTATGATTCAGGGATTGTTATCCAGGAATTCAATGGAGAAGAATTTGCTGCTGCCGCGGGTAAAGTAGCATCTGGTATAGGCTTCAAAGCTGAGCGCATCAGGCAGGGAGCAAAAGAATTCTATTCACTGGAATCGGCGGTAAAAAAATATATTACGATTTACGACAGCATATTGCGTCAATAATTTATTTTGCATACCTCAATGAAAAAAAAATACCTAATAATTGGCGCAGGATTCTCAGGTACTGTATTGGCCAATCAACTCATAAAAAATTCAGACTGCACTGTTGACATCTGGGATGAAAGAGATCATATTGGTGGCAACTGCCACACATCCAGGGATGAAAAGACAGGCATCATGGTGCACAGGTATGGACCGCACATCTTTAATACAGACAAAAAAGAGATCTGGGATTTTGTAAATAGCCTGGTTGAGTTCAGGCCCTATGTACACCGTGTAAAAGCGATGAGTAACGGTAAGATATATTCATTGCCCGTAAACCTGCATACCATCAACCAATTGTTTGGAAAATCTTTTACACCGGAGGAAGCAAAAGCGTTTTTAGAAACACTCGCCGATAAAAGTATCGAAGACCCGCAAAATTTTGAAGAACAGGCTTTGCGTTTTATCGGACAGGAACTGTACCATGCCTTTTTTTACGGGTACACAAAAAAACAATGGGGCTGTGAGCCAACTGAACTTCCCGCATCTATATTGAAAAGGATACCCGTGCGATTTAATTATGACGATAACTACCACAATAATATCTATACAGGCATACCGGTAGATGGATATACTGCCGTAATGGAAAAATTGATCGATCTCCGGGGCATTAATGTTACACTCAGTAAAAAATTCGAAACGTCAATGGACATCAGCGGTTACGACCACGTGTTTTATACAGGGCCTATTGACGCATGGTTCGATTTTAAATATGGCCGCCTTGGCTACAGAACGGTAACTTTTGAAACCCAATATGCCGACGGTGACTTCCAGGGTACTTCGCAAATGAATTATTGCGATGAGGACGTGCCATATACAAGAATAACAGAACATAAGTTCTTTACCAACTGGGAGCAGCACGATAAGACTATTTACTTCAAAGAGTTCAGTAAGGAAACAGAACCCTCAGACATACCTTATTACCCCAAAAGGCTTGAAAAGGACAAAAACCTCCTCATGCAGTACCGCAGTGATGCGGAAACCCTGCAAAACGTGTCTTTTCTTGGCAGACTGGCAACTTATCGTTATATGGATATGCATCATGTGATAGGCGAGGCCCTCAATTTTGCTGCATCTTTTCTGCAGGCAATAGCCAGTGCAGAAAGGCCTCCCGTGTTCTCTAACAAGGAGATATAAAGAAAAATCCCCTTCTTTATACAATAAGCGGAACCTCCTTCCGTTTAATAATTGTCCAATAAATCCTGATTAAAAACCAAATTACCAAACCTATGGAAAAGGTAATAGCTGTGGTTGTTACATACAACCGACAGGCACTGCTATCTGAATGTATCACTGCCTTACGCAACCAGACCCGTCGTTTAGATGCCATCTTAGTTATCAACAATGGCAGCACGGATGATACCCCCCAATGGTTAGCTCAACAATCAGACGTATTTTATATCAGTCAAAAGAACCTCGGTTCAAGCGGTGGCTTTGCAACCGGTATTGAATGGGCCTATCAAAAGGGTTATTCCTGGATATGGTGTATGGATGATGATGGTTATCCAAAAGAAGATGCATTGGCGAATTTGTTAGATGCTGATGATGGCTGCCTGCGTTTGCTGAATTGCGCCGTTATTGATAAAGAAGATAAAAAATCATTTGTCTGGAAAACACAGCAATACAAAACACTGGATGAAGTAGATTGTAAGATCATAGAAGGTATTGGCCATCCTTTCAATGGAACGATGCTGCACAGGAGGATCGTGGAAAGGGTTGGCGTTCCAAGACCTAAGTTCTTTTTATGGGGAGATGAAACAGAATATTATTACAGGATAGTTAAACGTAACGAGATACCTGTTTGTACTGTTGCCAACAGTATTCACTACCATCCTTCAACAGCCTTTTCTATTAAAAAGGATTGGGATTATTCTACCGGCTGGAAAATGTATTTCTACGTACGCAACCGCCTTCACATACACAAGGCAAAATTCAGCACCAAGGCCATGGCATTATTGCACTACTTCTGCTTTGTAGTTGCTTTTGCGGGGATCGTAATGCTTTACCAGAAAACAGACAAGTTCAAAAAATTAGGCTTTATCATCTGGCCGGTGAAAGATGCGTTCAGGAATAATTTTGAAGCAACACCACCCTTCATTTTAACCAGGTTAAAGACCAACGACCATTTTTCTTTAACAGGTTCTATAAACAATTATATAAAGAATACAAGAACAGCAATACTGGCTTCTCTTTCTACCTACCGTACAAGAAGAGCCGCAAACGCATAATTTATTTAAACTTATACACCCCTCTGAAATCACGCAGTCTGGCTAGTAACCGGGCTGCTTTTTATTTTCCTCACCCTGTCCTGTATCAGGAATAAAGCAATAAGATAAAACGGCATGCAGGGGATCTTATAGCGTACCAGCGATCCGAAGTTGGCCGTGGTAGCGCCTACGAACAACGCAAACAACAAAGCAAACAGGAGACAATATAATATCACCGGGTCTTTAAGAATAGAACTGAAGAAATTGCGGGGACCGGCCCTAAAGAATACGATCAGGGTGAACAGCATTGTAGCAAGACTTTCAAAAGAAGATAATAAGGTGGTTATTTTTTTTGATTCCCATAAGAATGGCCGGTAAAGTGTGGCAACAATGGCCATCGGGGCTATTTTAATAAGGCTGGACAAAGATCCGTCAAACTCAACCCCGAGGGAAAAATTTGAAGAAGCATCGGCCTGTTCGGCGTAGGCCTTCTGGTAAATGGAAACACTCTTTGTTATATCCTCGCCTCCATAACTGGTCAATGTGCTGGCCAATTGCTTTGTTACCGTGGTAAACAGGGCCATACTGGAAATTATTATACCCAGTACAATTACAATGCGCAACAACCTGTTCCTGACAAGTGTTACGTTCTTCAGCACGAGGTACACAAAGAAGAACGGCACATAGGAGATCAATATATACGTCTTTATCACGAATAGCAGGTAACCAAATAATATGAGTATGAAAACATTGATCAAAAGATTCTTCTTCTTATAAAAAACCTCGTAGAGAGAATAAGTGATCCAGCCAATTGATGCCGTGCAAAGAGGATCCTTCAGGATACCTGCGCTCCAGAAAACAAATGTTGGCAGGTACAGGATAGCAATGGCAAACTGTTTATGCAGGTGTGGGTATTGCTCATAAAAAAAACGATACAACCGCCAGGCGCCCGAAAAAGCGATCATGGAAAAGAAAAGATTCAGGATAAGGTATTTTCCAAATGCAGGAAAAGACAGCAGGGCCACTATGCGTGCTATCATATAATTGTTCTCGATCTTTAAATAACCCAGGTTGAGTGAATTTCTTAAAAAAGCCTGGTCAAAATCTGCAGCAGAGGAATAAAGCCATGTCACGTGTGAGAAGTCGCCCAGGATAAGCCTGTACATGTTTGATCCTTCTGCATAGAACAACAGGTAAGAATCACCAGGAGACAGTATGGTATTGAACAAAGTGAAAGGAATGACAGCCAGCGCTTTTATCCAGAATCCCTGCTTGTGATAAAACTGGAGAACAGGGTCGGTATAATTCTTTCTCCGGGCACTAAAGAGAAAATAAAACAGGATGACATAAATCGGGTATAATATAATATCGGTTAAACCCATTGATCTGTATTGATTTTTTCTCCCTGCCGGACCTTACTGCCAATGAAAAATCCTGGTATCATCAATTCAATTCAAATGTATCGCAAATTCTAATTTGTCTTTCAATAATATGAAGTTATTTTTGAGCAGCCAGGAGGAATGAAAATGTTCACCACCGTTAACTTATGCCTTTGACCGGTAATTCCAACAATAAAAAACTTATCCGCATCACAACGGTACCCATGGCTTTGCGCTACCTGTTACCCGGGCAGATGCGGTTCATGAGTGAAAACGGTTTTGATGTTTTAATGATAAGTGCCGATGGAAAAGAACTACCGGAAGTGATCAGCAGGGAGCAATGCAGGCATATCGTTGTGCCGATGACAAGAAAGATAACTCCATGGCAGGACCTTAAATGTTTATTCAGACTGATCAGCATCTTCCGCAAAGAAAGACCCGATATTGTGCATACGCATACACCTAAAGCAGGATTGCTGGGAATGCTTGCTGCAAAAATATGTGGTGTTAGAACAAGGATCCACACGGTTGCCGGGCTGCCCCTGATGCTGGAAAAAGGAAGCAAATACAAGCTACTGAAGTTCGTTGAAAAACTCACCTATGCTTCTGCGAACCAGGTTTGGCCCAACAGTAATTCATTATTTGAATTCATTACAGAGCACAAACTTACTGTTCCAAACAAACTGCGCATAATTGGAAAGGGGTCGAGTAACGGTATCAATATAAACCGGTTTAATGAAGAGTCACTTGATGCAAATATCATCAATGAGATCAAAGGGCAGATCAATTATACAGCAGAACATATTTACCTTCTTTGCATTGGAAGGCTGGTTACTGATAAAGGTATCGTTGAGCTGGTAGATGTGTTTAAAATATTACAAAAAAGCAGCCCGTCATTAAAACTGATCCTGGTTGGTGAATATGAACCAACATTGGATCCGCTGCCCGCCACTACGTTAAATGAGATAGAATCAAATGAGGCCATCCTTCATATCAGCTGGACGAATAACGTAGAGTATTATATGCACCTGGCCAATTATTTTGTTTTCCCATCTCGACGTGAAGGGTTTCCAAATGTATTGCTACAATCAGGCGCTATGGGACTGCCGGTGATCTGCAGCCGTATTCCCGGTAATATTGACATTGTTACAAATAATGAAACAGGGTTGATCTTTGGGTGCAAAGACGAGCAGCAGTTATGGAGCCTGCTGGAATATGCATTAAATTATCCCGGGGAAATGCAAACCATGGCTAAAAGATTGCAGGCGATCGTAAGGACAGATTACAGGCAGGAAAATATGTGGCAAAATATATTGGATGCATATAAATCATTGGTAAATTAGATAATTAATAAAATAAGATGATCTTAATAGGATATTCAGGGCATGCCTTTGTAGTTTTCGGGATTCTTAAAGCCGCGGGGAAAAATGTTATTGGCTATTGTGATGTTGCTGAAAAAGAATTAAATCCTTTCGGCCTTTCTTATTACGGAACAGAAACTTCGGAAAATGCTTTGGCAGCATTTAAGAAAAATGATTTTTTTATTGCGATCGGTGATAATAACACCCGCAATAAGATCTTCGGTAAACTGCAACAAAAAGATCTTCTTCCCGCCAATGCCATTCACCCCTCTTTGATTATGGATGATTCTGTAAAGATCGCTGCACATGGAATAATGATCGCTGCAAATGTTACCATTAACCCGCTTGCCGAAATTGGCCGGGGAGCGATATGTAATACAGGCTGTATCATCGAGCATGAATGTATCGTTGGCGATTTTGCCCACATTGGACCGGGTGCTGTGCTGTGCGGCAATGTAAAAATTGGCGACAGAACCTTTGTTGGAGCCAACGCTGTTATCAAACAAGGTATCACTATCGGGAATAATGTAATGATAGGAGCGGGAGCTGTTGTTGTAAAGGACGTGCCCGATAATACAACTGTAGTTGGTGTTCCCGCAAAATAAATTTCATGCCGGATACTTGACAGAGTATGATCTTACCAATATGTTTTAAATCCGGCATCCTGTATCCTGTATCCTGTATCCTGTATCCTGTATCTAGTCTCAACTCCCTATCTTTGCAACGCAAAAATCAATTATTTATGAAGGTATTAGTTACAGGTGGAGCAGGATATATCGGCTCCGTTTTGGTCAGGCAATTATTAGGCAAGGGCTACCAGGTAAGGGCCCTTGATTCATTGAAATTTGGTGGCGATGCATTGTATGATGTAATGCTTGATCCCAATTTTGAATTTATGAAAGGGGATATCCGCAACGCCGATGATGTTGATAAAGCTTTGGTAGGAATAGATGCTGTAGCCCATTTGGCGGCAATTGTAGGAGACCCTGCGTGTAAGAAATTCAGTGAAGAAGCAAATGAAACAAACTGGGATGGTGCGGTACAACTTTTTAATAAAGCTGAAGCCGCGGGTGTAAAGCGTTTTGTGTTCTCCAGTACCTGCAGCAATTATGGTAAGATGTCTGATCCCAATTCTTTTGTTGTGGAAACATCTGAACTGAACCCGGTGTCTTTATACGCCGAGTTAAAAGTAAAGTTTGAAAAATATTTGCTGGAAGATAAAAAAGACAGCCCGATGTGCAGCACTGCTTTGCGTTTCAGCACGGTGTATGGTTTTTCGCCCAGGATACGTTTTGACCTTACCGTAAATGAATTTACCCGGAATGCGGCGGTGCATGGTGAGCAGGAAATATGGGGTCAACAGTTCTGGAGGCCCTATTGCCATGTTGATGACCTGGCAAGAGCTGTGGTGCTGGTGTTGGAAAGCCCGGAAGAAAAAGTAAGGGCTAACGTATTTAATGTAGGCAGCACAGAAGAGAATTATAATAAAGGTATGCTGATAAAAGAAGTTTGCAAAGTGGTGCCTGATGTAAACGTAATCTATGTAGACAGCAGTGAAGATCCACGTGACTACAGGGTGAACTTTGATAAGATCAAAAATGAACTGGGCTTTACCATTACAAAAAAAGTTCCTGATGGCGTAAAGGAGATCTATACATTGTTGAAGACGGGTATCGTTACAGACTCATTCGCACAAAAATTCAGGAATATTTAAAACGTCAGATAGTTATATTGATTGGGTTCTTCTAATTACAAATGAAAACAGCCTTAGCTAACATCAGGTATTTACATATTGTACGTGGGTTAGCCGCCTTGCTGGTTGTTTTTTTTCATTCAAAATACGTCTTCTGGGTTGGCGGCGCCGTGTATAATAAAGAGATTGGCCTGCACAGCATATGGGATTATGTTCTCTTCTCGCTGGATATGCTCAGCTCCTGCGGTAAAGAATGCGTGATCGTATTCTTTATTTTATCTGCTTTTGTTATCAAGCATTCCTTTTCCAGTCATCATTACAAGTGGGTTGATTTTTATAAGCTAAGGCTGATAAGGATCTACTGGCCATTTTTGTTCTCGCTGCTCATATCGATTGTTGTTCTCCTGGTGAGCGTGAATTATATCAACCCTGATATTTATACAAGTTTCCGGGGCTACAATGAAAGGCTAAGTGATGCGTATGATGGTTTTTCCTTTTTACAGGTGGTCAAAACGATCTTCTTTATTGACTATGGCGAATATGCAGGATTTAATTATGCTTACTGGTCGCTGGGGCATGAACTGATCTTTTACCTGCTTTTCCCGGTTTATAATAAACTGGGCAGGTATGCACAATTTATAACCGCAGCAATTTTTGCCGTGTTGTTTTTAATTACAGGCTGGCATATTTTTTACTACCAGGTATTTTTTGTGGCAGGCCTTATCCTTTACGATTATTTTTTTAATTTTTCAACCGGCCCCGTCATTAAATACAGGATGGCTTACCTTATCCTGCTCGCCGTGTTCTTTATTGCCGTTAATGTTTCCAATAAAATGGTATCAGAAAAATTCTCAGACATGGTGACCCTGGTCTATTCTTTTTTTATTTTTGATTATATACTCTGGTTCATCAAAAGAAAAAATAACCTTTTAATGAAACTCGGCGATATCAGCTACAGTTTATACCTAAACCACCTGCCCATGCTGCTGCTCACTTATTCTTTGATCACTTTATATACCGGCCGGCTTGTTTTTTACAGCCGCCTTCCTTACTATTCCGGAGTTGTGATCGCGTTGCTGCTGGTGATACCCATTTATTTTTTAACAGAAAGGCCTTCGATTACTTATCTCAAAAAACTGAGAAAGTAAAAATACGGTCATCATAAGGTTAATAGTGGCAGTCAAAAATCTCCTGCTTTTAGGTACATTTGCAACGAAAAAAATAATTTATGCTTTTACTCAGTGGTCCAAATATAGCCGGCAATGAATGGAAATACGTAAAAGATTGTTTGGATACAGGCTGGGTAAGCAGCGTTGGCGCTTATGTTGACCAGTTTGAAAAAATGAGCGCTGAGTTTGCAGGTACAAAGTATGCAGTAGCTACCAGCAGCGGTACCACAGCCCTGCACATTTGTTTGATCATGATGGGTGTAAATGCTGAGGATTACGTGATCACACCCAATATCACCTTTATTGCTACCTGCAATTCCATAAAGTATACAGGCGCCGATCCTATTTTGATCGATACCGATCCGGGTTCATGGCAAATGGACCTTGACCTGCTGGAAGAATTTTTAGCCAATGAGACGGAGCAAAAAAATGGTCAGTGTCATTATAAGAAAGATGGAAGAAGGATCCCGGTCCTGATGCCGGTTCATGTGCTGGGTAATATCTGTGATATGGATAGGCTGATGGCGATCGCTAAAAAGTATAATGTAACAGTGATCG
>Ga0193706_1001262_pt1 | contig 11628 bp, 8 predicted proteins | sample U3c1metaG_FD_160130 | JGI IMG/M metagenome (GOLD analysis project Ga0193706, IMG submission 160130) | Soil microbial communities from a riparian zone of the East river system, Colorado, United States - U3c1 | ecosystem: Environmental > Terrestrial > Soil > Riparian zone | place: USA: East River... | reverse complement strand
CTCCCGATTCGGTGACGACACGCCCCGCGATGCGCACCAGCTCCTCCGGCGCCTGCAACCGGATCACGAGGTCGCGGCGGCCGGCGCGCACCTCCGATGTGCTGCACCAGCGCATCGTCGGAGCATCGAAAGCAGCGATTTCGTATTCGCGATCGCAGAGACCGTCGAGCACGAATTTTCCTTCCGCGTTCGAGCGTGCCTTCTCGGCCCGCGGGTCGCCGCGCATCACCGCTTCGAGGTTCGCGGGGAAGGAGACTCCCTCGCGGCCCGTCTTGTACGTGATCCGACCAAAGAACGTTCCATCCGAGGGCCAGACCTCGACGCCGGCGACCGGTCTTCCGCGGCTGTCCACGACTCGGCCTTCGATCGAAAAAGGCGCTCCTCCGAGCTCGAGCCGGACCGGTTCGAGCTCCGCGAGCGCGTGCCGCTCGTCGTACTCGGGCAGGCGGTGGATGGCTGGGAGATGACCGACCTTGACCGCGCGCACCAGATCCAGATCGAACTCGGGGCCCCAGGTGCCGCTTCCTGGTGGATGCTCGAAATAGTTGATCGTGTTCGGATCGACCTCGATATCGAGCTCGAAGCTCCCATCCGCCGCGGACTGGGTCGTGCGATCGGCGAAGCCCACGTAGGCCTGATCGACCGGTTCACCGTGCTGATCGACGACGATTCCGCGCAGGAAGAGCTTCGGCTTTTCTCTCGCGCCGAGGCGCAGCAGCAGGTCGTAGCTCGACTGCGGCGGAATCGGGATCGAGGCCTTCTCGAAGCGCGGAGACACGGCGCCCACTTCACCGGTGCAATCGGGCGCGTCCTCGAATTCGAAGTGGCCGCGCTCGTCGGTCGAGGTCTTCCACGCCATCAGGAAGCTCTGGTCGATGACTGCGCCTAGCCCCGAGCGAACGCTCGCGGGCAGCACGATCTCGACTTGCGCGTCGGCGACTGGATTTCCGTCCGGATCGACGACCAGGCCGGCCAGCGGCTGGCGCGGAGCCACGGCGACGATCGGCTCGGCGGCGCTGTAGTTGCGGGCGAGACGCACGCCGAGCACCGTCACGAAGCCCGGGCTGCGCGCGACGAGCACCAGCGTCGATTTCGGGGCGTCCACCTCGAAGGATCCATCCGCCGCGCTGGTCGCGCTCGCATGCGACGCTTCGATTGGACCGCGGCTTCGCGGGGGCAGGCGATCGCTCACGAGTTCGCTGCGCTCGACGAGATCGATCCCCCCGACGGGCCGGCCTTGCAGATCGAGCACGCGGCCGCGGATCCGGCTCGCCTCGGGAGTCAACGCGATCGGAGCCTCGTCGATCGGCGCGGGTGCCGCTGCCTGAGTCGGCGCTTCGAGCGAGCGCCGCTCGCCGGATGCGAGCGCGGCGACCGCGGGCCCATCAGGCGTTTCCACGCGGCCCCCGTCCGCGATCGATGCCGCCGATGCAGCCGCGCTCGGCGTCTCCATCCGAGTCGAAACGAACGCGACTCCCCCGACGGCGCAGATCACCGCGAGGCAGACCAGGGCAACTTGGATCTTGGCATTCACGAGCTGGGCTCCGAGCGCATAGGCCGTCCACGACGGACGGCCGGTCAAGGGAATCAAGGCCAGGAGCCATGCCGAACGCTCGCCGCCGTGTTCGCGATCGAGCCGCGCGCGCAGCTTCGCGAGCCCTCGGTGCAGCTGCGTCTTGACCGTCTTCAACGGAATGCCCGATCGCGCGGCGATCTCTCGCGGATTGAGATTCTGGTAGTAGCGCTGGTAGATCACCGATCGGTAAGGCTCGTCGAGCCCTTCGACCGCGCGCAGCAGCGAGTGCTGCAAAGCGATCTGCTCCGCGAGCGCGTCGGGCTCGCCGCCCGCGATCGGTCTCGCGACGATCGCTTCACGCTGCGCTCGACGCGCCTCGGTCCGATGCTCCTCGCGCGCGAAGTTGCGCACGATTGCGGCGAGCCAGCGCCGCAGGGGCTTGCCCTCGCTCGGCGGATGCTCGAGGGCGGCAACCCAGGTGCGCTGGACGAGATCGTCGGCGCGGCTCGAGTCGCGCGTAAGCTCGCGCGCCAGGGAGCGCAGGAAACTCGCGTGCGAAAGCAGTGACTCGAAGCTCGTTGAAGAAGGCGGGGACATGACTCTGCCGTTCCAGATGGCGCCCGGGGCAGATCGACTTCATCTTCGCCGAGAAAAGTCTCGGGCGGCAGGCCAACACGGGCGATCCGCGCGGATTCGGGCCGGCGAGCGAAGGACCGGAGCGCCGCGGCGGACCTTCGCACGGAAACGTCAGTGTCGCTGAGGCGGCATTCTCTGTAGCTTCTCCGCCCCCACCGGCGCGACGCGCCCTCGCACCACGCGCTTTTCGATGCCCCACCGCCCCGCCGACCTGCTCGCCCGATGCCGCAAGGCGGTCACGGGGCGTCTCAGTCAGCTGCCTGGGCGATGGCGAGTGCCCATCTGGGGTCCGCGACCCTTGATGACGCTGAAGTACGCGGTGTGGAGCTTCCTCAGCGGCACGCTCGGCATCCTGGCGATCTACTGGGTCACGGTCCTCGTTGGCGAGCCTTTGTTGATCGGTTCGTTCGGAGCTTCGGCCGTGCTGCTCTTCGGCGCCAACGAGTCGCCCCTGGCGCAACCGCGCAATCTGGTCGGCGGCCATGTGCTGTCCTCGATCGTCGCCGTCCTCGTGGTTGCCGCCTGGGGCTCGACGCCGCTGACCACGGCTCTCGCCGTGGGCCTCGCGCTGTTGGTCATGAACGTCACGCACACGACCCACCCTCCCGGCGGCGCGACGGCCCTGATCGGCGTGCAGGCAGGCGCGACCCCGTACTTCATCCTCGTCCCGGTCCTTGCCGGCGCCTTGATCCTGCTCGTCACCGCGCTGTTCACGAACAACGTCGTCTACCATCGCAAGTATCCGAACCACTGGCTTTGAGCGCGGGGTGGAGAACCAAACATGCCGCGTCGTCATGCTGAACGACATCCAGGATTCCTATTCTCTACGGACTCAACCGCGAGAGTCGCAAGAACCCACGCTGAAAAGTCGAGTGTCTGAAGGTCAGCCGCCAACGGAACTGATGGTCACGATTCGGGCACATCGGGGCCGTCCCCCGCAAGTCACAGTGATAATCTGAGTCCGTCATGGAAGACGGCGAGTTCTCCGACGAGTTCTGCGGTTTCCTCAAGGCATCCATCCCGGGGGTGGACGTTGCGGACCTGCTTCTCCTGCTCTATCGCCGCCGCGAACACGCGTTCACTCCCGAGGAAGCCGTCGCCACGCTCGGGCCTGGAGTGACCGTCGCCGACGCCGGCCGGTACCTTGAATCGTTCGCCGCTTCCAACCTGGCCGAAGCCGCGCAAGGCCGCTACCGGTTTCGTGACTCCGCGCAGTCGCCGATGGTGGAGACGCTCGCGCAGGCTTTTTCCCGTCGCCCTGTGACGCTGGTGCGCATCATCTACGCGCTGCGCGACAGCAAGATCCAGACGTTCGCCGATGCCTTCAAGCTAAGGAAGACATAAGCATGGCCGCGCTTTCCATCGTCTCCGCCTGGCTCGCACTGCTCACGAGCCTCGCCTGCATGGTGCTGCTATTTCGCGGCTATGCCGCAAGCCGCGTGCGGCTGCTGTTATGGAGCGCCCTGTGCTTCGTGTTCTTGACGGCCAACAATTTCTTCCTCGTAGTGGACCTCGCGAATCCCGAAATCGATTTTCGGCCTTACCGACTGGTCTCCGCCCTGCTAGGCGTGAGCTTCCTGCTCTACGGATTCATCAGGGAGGCCGAATGATCGAGTTCCTTTCTGGCGCCGTCGCCATGGGCTACTTCATCGCGGCGCTGTTCTTCATCCGCTTCTGGAAGAAGAGTCACGATCGGCTGTTCCTTGCCTTCGCGGTGGCGTTCGGGCTGTTCGCGCTCAACCAGTGCCTCGCGATCTGGATCGGAGCGACCGACGAGAGGATCGGCTACACGTACATGCTGCGCGTGCTCGGATTCCTGCTCATCATCGCGGCGATCGTTGACAAGAATCTGTCGTCCGAACCCGGCCGGAGGCAGTAGGGCAACACTGCGGGTTTGCCGTTTGCGGCCTCAATCAGAGCTCGCGTGAGCCCGACACCTCACTCCGCCCCATACGCCTTGGGCAGATAGTTGGGCAGGAGATCGGGCACGTGACTGTCCTCGAACTGCTTGGCCAGCAACGCAAACCCAAGCAGCAACCCAAGTAGATTCAGGATCAGTTTCCACTCACCCTCATGGTGGTGGCCAGCGGCCGAAGTAAACCCGTGAACAGGTGCGCCCACAGATCGAAATCCGTGAAGACGAATCGGAACACGAGGATTGCAGCGAGTCCACACAAGGCGACCTTGAGCGTGTGGTGATGAAAAAGCGCCACACCCAGCAGGGTTGCCGCGAACAGGATGAACTCGACGCGGATGCCGACCAGTTCGGGGATCGATCCGGCGTCCGAGAGTATCGCAAGGTGCTCTCTGCTGGACAGGTGGATCGCCGCGCATTGAAGTAACTTCATGGCTAAGACTTGCTACTCCACCGGCACGCGAGACTCAAGCCGAACTGGATTCAACGAGGATTGGCTACCACATTGCACTTGCCAGGCTCGAAGTTGTCCCAAGCACGACTGACTCGACGAGCAAGACCGCAATCTACGCGATCGAGTCGCCTCGATCGGTCACGCTCGCGCGGACGGAGAGGAACCGGTGAGTTTGCTCCTGGACGACGAAGAGATTGGAAATGTTCGCATCCGCTAGCCTCTCCGCGGGCTTGAGGGGGTCGAGACGACCATGGACCGCGCCGATTTCACCAGCGAGGTATTGACCCAGCATTCGGGATTTCTGCGGGCGCTCGCCCAGGGGATCCTTAAGGATGAGCAGCTCGCCGAAGACGCGGTTCAGGATGCGCTCGTCGCCTCTCTCGAGAGTCCGCGCGAGGCCACTCCGAATCTGGTCGCCTGGCTCTTGACCGTGACGCGTCACGCCGCGATCCGGATACGACGCGGTGCGAGCCGACGCTCGGATCGCGAAGCAGCCGTTGCGCGGCGGGAGTCGCAGACCTCTTCCATCGAGGACGTGGAGCGCGCCGAGATGCTCTCGCGCATCACGTCCGCCGTGGTCGCCCTTCCCGATCCCTATCGATCGGTGCTGCTCGCGCGCTACTACCAGGGACTGTCGCCCGCCGCGATTGCGGACCGCGAGCGAATTCCCCTGACCACCGTCAAGAGTCGCCTGGCGCGGGCCCATGCCCTGATCCGCGAGCGCCTCGATCGTGCTTCGGGAGGAGATCGGACGCAGTGGCAATCCGGATTGCTCATCTTGCTCGGACGCACCTCGACATCTCCTCCAGTCGTCGCGTCCTATTCGTTCCTCCTCCCGCTGCTCGCCATGAAAACCAAACTCGGTCTCGCTCTTTTGATCGTGGCCCTGCTGGCCCTTGGCTTTCTGGAATTTCGCGCGGACAGGGGTTCTGACAGCGTCGCGAACGCGTCTTCCCTCGACCTCGGTGGAGCCTCCGCTGGAGAGCCTCGTCCAGCCGAAGGCGCGGCAGCTGGCGCAGCCCGCGTCGCAGCCGTCGATAGCCCGATGGTCGCGGCGGCGCCGAGCATCGATCACGAGCAGGAACTTCGCATCCTTGTCGTCGCGACGGATGGAACCCCGATCGCGGATGCGACGGTGGTCATCGTGCACCCGGGCGCGCGGCAGCTGCCGGGATTGCTCGAGGACGACGCGCAGCTCGATCAGCAAGTCGCGCAAGGGCGCTCCGATTCGAACGGGCAGTGCAGCTTCCAACTCGAGACGCGCCGGCATTACGACGTCACGGCAAGCGCGCCAGGCTTCGCGCGCGCCTGTTCGCGAAGCCGCTACCCGGGCCTCGAGCTGCGCATGGTGCTTCCACGAGCCGCTACGCTGGTCGGCAGCGTGACCAGCGCCGCCGACGGATCTCCCGTCGCCGGTGCGCGGGTGCAGGCGCGGCTCGGCGTTCTCGGCAGTCTCGGCGATGACGGATTCGAGACGCAGACTGATGCTCGCGGCCATTTCGAGCTCGGCGATCTGCCCGCGGACGCCGGCGAGCTGCTCGTCTACGCACGCGGGTTTCCGCTCCGCAGCCACCGTGTTGGCGTGCTGCGCGCAGGGGAGCGACGCGAAATGCAGATCGCGCTGGTGCCCGGAGCGCTCGTGCGCGGCCAGGTCACCGACGGATCGACGAAGCTCCCGATCGCCGGCGCAACCGTGCAGATCTCGAGCACGCACGACGTGAACCGCGCAACGACCGACGACCAGGGTCGCTACAGCCTGCACGGCGCGATTCGTGGCGAAACTACCCGGCTGACCGCCAAGGCACCCGGCTACGGCGATTTTCAGGTGAGCGCAACTCCCGGCGCTGACGGCGAAGTCACGCGCGACATTTTCCTGCTGCCGGGCCGGCGTGCGAAGGGCCGCGTCGTGAACTCGAGTGGCGCGCCGATCGCGAATGCGGACATCGTCGTCAGCGCGGACGCGCAGCCCGGGGACACGTACCAGTTCGAGCAGCGGCGTGCGCAAACCGATGGCCTGGGTCGCTTCGAATTCTCAGGCCTGCGCGTCGATCTGCGCCACACCTTACTCGTCCACGTCGACGGACTCGCGAGCGCAGTGCGCGACTTCCCCGAGCGGGAATCGGACGCCATGGAGCTCGAGCTCGAGGACATCGTCCTGGCGCCGCCGGCGATGATCGCGGGACACGTCCTCGATCGAGCCGGCAAGCCCGTGTCCGGACGCTGGGTGCTGCTCGACGGCGAACCCAGCGACCGGGACGCGTGGAAGCCAGCCGCGGAGGGTGGCGTGGGATACAAGGACAGCGAAGGGTTTGGATTCGGACGGATCCAGGCCCGCATCGACGAACGCGGCCGCTACTGCTTCGGCGAGCTTCCCGGCGGAAGCTATCGCTTGTGGGCTGGAGAAAAAGGTTTTGCCCACGGCGCGGAGCTCCGCCTGGACCTGCAGGACGGCGAACAGTTGCTCGACGTCGATCTGACGCTCGATACCGAGCCATCGATTCGCGGTGTGATCGTCGATTCGCTAGGCCAGCCGGTCGAAAGCGCGAGTGTCCATGCCTGGGCGCCGGACCCGGCGAAGACGGGCTACACGAGCGTCACCTACGCGCTCGCAGCGCTCGACGGCAGCTTCGAGCTCTGCGGTCTGGAGCCCGGCAGCTACAACTTGCAATGCACGGAGGGATTCCACGCGGACTACGGTCACGAGACCCTTGCCCCGCTCACGCTGCGCAGCATCGCCGCGGGGACCCAAGGCGTGCGGATCAGCCTGCAGCGCGCGGTCGCGACCAGCTTGCGCGCGGTCGGCCCCGAGGGGCAGCCCCTGCAGGGCGCGAGCGTGCTGCGCCGATCCGAGCTGTTCGAGGATGGTTGGGATGTCCTGGGATCGACGGATGTCGATGGACGCTTCCAGTTGTCGCTCGCGGAAGGAAGCACATCGAGTCTTCGCCTCGCGCCGCCCTTCGGTTCCCGCGTCGGATATGTGCCGGTGCTCGACGCGCAGGGGAAGCTCGATCCGAGTTACGAAATCGACGTCGAGGACTTGCGCGCGGCCAGCACGGACCGCGTCGTGCGCTTCGAGAGGCTGCCTTAGCTCGGCACTGCCACCGCTCGCCAGCTGGCGGGCTGCTACCGGCACCGCGCAGGATACATACGCGCTTCGCGATCCAGCTCGGGGCCGACCCATTGCTTCACGCCGACGCTTTCGTCGATCCATCTCGCGATCCTCTCGATCTCCACGTGGAAGCGCGCATCTCGAGCTTCGAGCCCTCGCGAATCGCCGTCCCATCGATGATCGAAACTGCGCTGCCGCGCTCCGACTTTCAGCGTGATGATTTCCGAGGGAATGTCGGTGATGAACCAGGCGTCGTCGTGGGTCATCTCCAGGAAATTCAGGCTGTCCAGTCGACTCAACAGCTCGTCCAGGATCGCGGGATCGAATTGGAAGGGAATCTCGCCTCGGTGCGTCACGAATCGATCACCCCGGTAGGTCCCGTGCCCGTCGCCGCGCAGGCTGAGCTTGTAGCTCGGGCACATGCCGTAGCACGGCGTGCGCACGAGCGTGATCTCCACGGCGGAGATGTCGGGAACACCGCTGATCTCGGGAATTCCGAGATGGGGATAGCGCGATGCGGCCGGCGCGAGCGGCTGCGCGGCGGACGAGGTCTCGCGCGGCGCATCCACGGCGGCAGGCGCGGACGCGCAGGCTGCGCAGAGGATCTGCAAGAGGCTCGAAATCCAGGTCTTCATGTCCTGCTGGAGGCTACTCGATGCATGGATCTGCGCGGCGTCCGTCAATCCGCCTGCACGCTTCACTCCGATCGCCGAACCTCGCTAGAGTGCCGCGATGGAGCTCGGCACAGGCGGACAGGAATCGCGCGGCGGAATCGGGCGCGAGTTGCTGTCGGCCGCGATCGGCTGGGGCGTGAGCGGAGCCTGCGCGGGAGTCCTGATCGGTTCGGCCGCCATCCGCATGAACAGCTCGCTCGAGGGGCCGGGCCAGGCGGCGCCCTTTCTTGGACTCTTGATTGCGGCATACGCATTGTCATTCGCAGTCTCTGGGATTGCCGTCGAGCTCGCGAGCCGCATGTGGAAGCGCTCTCCGGCAGGAATCCGGGCGAACCTCGCCCTCGAGCTCGCGACCCGCAGATGGAGTCGCCCTCCGGCAGGTATCCAGACGCACCTGCTCGTCTCGACCCTGGGCTTTTTCGGATTTATGGGCGCGAGCCTCGCGCTGGGAGCCATCCCCTGGCTTCGCGATCAGCTGGTGCTCAGCCTCGGCATTTACCTCGTCCTCGGACTGTTCATCGCGATCACCTGCCGTCAGTGGCCAGGGCCCTTTCCGTGGAAGCTGCTTCCGGTTGCTGCTGTCATCACGATCCTTGCAATCGCAGGCTTCGGATTTCTTGCGGTGGGCACGAGCTCGGCGCCCGAACTCGCCACGGCAAAAAGCGCGGGTCCCCCGCTCGAGCTGGCGCGCTCGACCAGCGGAGAATTGCCGCGCGTCATGCTGATCGGCGTCGACGGAGCCGAGTGGGCGCGACTGAAGCCCCTGATGGCCGCCGGCCGTCTGCCCAATTTCGCTCGCCTGTGCACAGACGCCTACACCGCACCGCTGCAGACGACGATGCCGACGCTGTCGCCGGTCATCTGGACCACGATCGTCACCGGCGTGCGCGAAGACGTGCACGGCGTGCTCGATTTCACCTCCGTCTGGCTGCCGGGGATGGAGCGCGGCATCCAGTGCACCTACGCGAAGTACGGCGGCGACCCGAAGCTGCCGACCCACGTCGGCCTGGTCGAAGTGATCAAGACGCTGGTGAATCATCGCTGGATCGACGAGACGCCGATCGATGCGCTGCAACGCCGGCAGAAGGCCTTGTGGAACATCCTCTCCGAGCACGGCGTGAAGTCGGCCTTCGTGCGCTGGTGGGCAACCTGGCCGGCGGAGAAGTTCGACGGTTGGATGCTCTCCGACAATGACCCGCTGACACAGGTTTTTGCGGCGGAGCAGGCGGGGTTGACCCATGTCGCGGCATCTCAGGACAACGTGACCTGGCCTGCGCAGCTGACCGAGGATCTATTGCCGCTGATCAAGCAGGACGGCGAGCTCGTCTCCGCGAAAAAGGGACAGATCGCCAGCCTGCTCGACGATCCGATCTTCGCCGACTTGAAAGAGACGGAGACCGACGAGCTGCGAGCCAACCCGTTGAAGCTCAAGACTTTCGAGCTGATCGTCCGCGGCGATCGCTTCGCCACGCGCACGGCCGTGAAATTGTGGAACGAGCAGAAGCCCCCGATGCTCGGCGTCTACCTGCGCGCCGTGGACAACATCAGCCACCGCTTCGGTCAGCGAACCGGAGTCGTCGACCACACCTACGAGTTCATGGACGCGCGCCTTGGCGAGCTGCTCGCGGCAGGCGGCCCCGACACGACCTACGTGCTCGTCTCCGACCACGGATGGTGCTACGAGCCCGGCCCGAACTTCGGCCACCACGACGCGCCGCCGGGAGTCGTCATCATCCAGGGCCCGAACATCCAGCCGACGAACGCCGACCTCTCGCCGAGCGTGCTCGACATCACGCCGACGATCCTGGCGATGTTCGGGCTACCGCCTTCGACCGAGATGACGGGCAAGCCTCTGCTCGAAGTTTTCGTCCCGGGCTCGGCGGCCGCCGTTGTGCGCGAGCGCATCGCGGATTACGGCGCCTATCGTCCGGTGTGGCCGCCGATCAGCCACGGCTCGGACGCGGGCAAGCAGCAGTCGGTCGATCTGTTGCGCGCACTCGGTTACCTCTAGCAGGGAGTTTTCTCGCATGGCTCGCAAGCCTTTGCTTCTTGGAGTCCTGCTCCTCGCTCTTGCAGTGTCGGTGTGGTGGATTGCCCGAGATGGTTCGAGCGCGGGAGAAGTCGGAGTCGCGCAGGATCGCAGTCAAGCCAAGGCGGACAGCGCTGCCGTTCCTGGAGTAGTTCCTCCCCAAGCGACGCCGCCGGATGCACGCTCGGTGACTCCGCTCGAGGCCGAAGCAGCGCCGGCGAAGCTCCCCGCGATGACCCCGAGCGGGTACTTCGTCCGCGGCAAGATCGTCGACGCGCGTCGATTCGCAGCCGCGGGCGCCGAGGTCAGCCTGGTGCGCGCCGACGGTAGCGTGATCAGCGTGCACTCCGACGAGCACGGCGCCTTCGAGATCGCCATCCCCGAGCGCTCCGAGAAATACGAGACCGCGTCTCTCTGGGCGACACGCGCGGAGGACACCGCGGTGCGGTCGATCCAATTGGCCGGGAGCAAGCCATCGGCGATGAGCGGCATGCTCTTCCGCCCCCAGGCATTGGGCGATGTCGATGCCGGCACGCTCGCCCTGCGAGGCGGCTCGAGGATGCAGATCAGCGTCGTCGAATCGGGTCAGCCCGTCGCCGACGCCGAGGTTCGTCTCTGGTTGGGCGCCGAACCGACCGTGCTCTGGCGCGCGACGAGTGGCGCATCCGGGGTTGTGACCACTCCTGCGCTGCCTGCTGGCGGCACCAACGTGCAGGGTGTTCACGGCGCTTCCAGTGCCCAGGCTCGCGTGTACCTGCCGGAAGAGGTGAATCTGCGCCTCGAGCTTAGGCCGAGTTTCGAGGGAGCGATCACGCTGGTCGAAAAACAGACCGGAGCAGCGATCTCCGGGGCGACGATCGAGATCACGGAGATGGTGCGCGCTCCGTCGTCCCCAGACAATTCCAGGGGAATGGGACTCGGGGACTACATCACGTCCCGCGCGGTCAAGGACGGGAAGAAAACGACGGACGCCGAAGGGATCGCGCGGTTCTCCAATCTATGCCCGGATGTCGAGTACCAGGTGAGCGCGAAGCCTGCAGGATTCTCGAGCTATCCACCGCAAGGCTCGGGCGGCGATCGGCTCAAATCCCTCCGGCCAGCGTTGCGACTGGAGCTGGAGCCTTTGCGTTTGCGCCCCGTGCGCTGGCCGATCGAGGTTGGCGAGATTCCTGCGCCCACCGAGGGCTCCCGTGTCACGCTGCTCCCCGCACCCGGGAATTCGCGCGAGCGCTTCGGCGAACAGGACGCGAGCGTCGAGGCCACCGTGCAGGGTGCGAACGTGTTCGCGGAAGGTG
>Ga0193706_1001261_pt1 | contig 11630 bp, 7 predicted proteins | sample U3c1metaG_FD_160130 | JGI IMG/M metagenome (GOLD analysis project Ga0193706, IMG submission 160130) | Soil microbial communities from a riparian zone of the East river system, Colorado, United States - U3c1 | ecosystem: Environmental > Terrestrial > Soil > Riparian zone | place: USA: East River... | reverse complement strand
CGCGCTCCGCTTCGGCTCCCGCCGCGGGATGTCGGAGCACGAGCTCGAAATCGGGCACGTGTGCGCGCGGAGCGATGCTGAGGCGGCAGCTTCGTTCGACCTCGATGTCCCGTCCCAACCCCGGGAGGCGCGCGCGGCTGGGCGATCCTATCGTGGTTTTGCTGCGTGCACCGAACGCGCGATTCCGAAGGACGACTACGAGGCGCTCACCAAGACCGGGAGGGCGGGGGCCGTTGATGCCACCATCGTCGTCTCGTCATTCCTGGGAGGCGGCCTCGAGGCAGGCAAGGAACTGGGCTGTGTCCGCACAGGTACCCGCGTAGCACGCCTTCCATTTGGCCCGCACCTCGGGCCGAAACCCGCGAATCCGGAGGCATAGGCCGCCCTCGGTTCTCGATGGACAGCTCCGCAGGAATTCACCGCATGCGGCTACCTCCGTGGCGATGGCGGGATCACGCGCACCCATGCTGAGTTCGCACTCGTCGTCGCTACGGCAGGCAGGATCGGCCGCGCATTGCGCATAGAGGGCCAGCGCTTCTCGGCTGAGGACATCGGGCGGCCCCAGCTTGATGATGCAACTCGACAAGCAACTGGGATCGACCGAGCCGCGGCACATCTGGTCGTGGTCGCAACCTGCCTGGCACATCACCTTCACGTCCCCCGCGGTGGCCGGTGTTTCGGCATTGTCACGTGCGCTGCTGGTTCCGCCACAAGAGATGAAGGATCCGACGATCCCCATCGCCAGGAGAGCGCCGCGCAACCCCGGCCACCAAGAAGGATGCATGCCTCCGATTGTACACCTGGATGAGCAACCGCGGGCTCGCGCCGCGTCATGGTACGCGTGCCCTACAGCGAATCGGGGCGCGCAGGCACTATCCTCTCGGTTCTTCGTCCTGGCCGAGCCGATCGAGAAAGCCGAGCACGGCCTCGGTGAAGAGGTCGTTGCTATCTCCGGCGATCATGTGCCCGGCGCCGCTCACGTCGACGTACTGGGCGTGGGGCACCAGATCGAGAAACTGCTGGACCTCTTGATCGCCGAGGACGTCGCTCAACTTTCCTCGCACGAGCAGGGCCGGCACCGAGAGCGCGCGCGCCGCCGCTTGCAGCCGGTCAGGGCGCAGTGGGCTGCCTTCCGGTGTCGATGGGCGCAAGAACTTGGGGTCCCAATGCCAGCGATAGCGCCCGTCGGCGCCGCGGCGCACGTTCTTGGCGAGCCCGTCGAGGTTGGTGGGGCGCTTTCGCTGCGGCTGGTAGTCGGCGATCGCGTCGGCCACTTCTTCGAGGGAGGCATACCCTTCCGGCTTGCGCGACATGAAATCGACGATGCGCCGAATTCCATCGAGCTTGGCGCTGGTAGCGATGTCGACCAGCACCACCGCGCGGGACAAGCCCGGCGATTCGCCTTCCCCGAGAAGGGCCGTGAGCCCGCCGAGCGAAGCACCGACCAGAACGGGTGGGGCGGCGAGCGTGGCCTTCACCCGCTTGAGATCGGCGATGAAGAAATCGATGAGGTAACTGCCGGAGGGCGACCAATCGCTTTCTCCGTGACCGCGGCCGTCGAGCGCGATGGCGTAATAGCCGGCGCGCCCCATGGCCGCGGCGGTGTCACCCCAGGCATGCCGCGTCTGTCCTCCGCCGTGCATCAGGATGACCGGCGGGCCGCCGGGATCGCCATAGGCGTCGCCGACCAGGGTGATTCCCTCTTCGCCACGAAAGGTGACGCGCGTCAGAGCCCCTGTCGCCGCGCGAGAGGCGGGGGAAACGGTTTCGGGTGCAGCCATTGAAACATGTTCTACCTGGGTGCAGCCCGCTCAGCAAGCTCGCGCACGGGAGATGCCGAAAGGGCCGGCATCCGCTGGCCGAAGACCGAGCGGAGCGCGGCCCGGGCGGCCCAGTATCCGCACATACCGTGGACGCCACCGCCGGGCGGCGTCGAGCTCGAGCAGATGTAGATGCCCTTGGCGGGCGTGGCGTAAGGCACGACCCGCGCGACGGGGCGCGTGAAGAGCTGTCCGAGATCGGTGACGCCACCAGTGATGTCGCCCCCCACGTAGTTCTCGTTGTAACTCTCGAAGGCGGCCGGCGACATGCGACTGCGGGCCAAGATGCGGTCGCGGAAGCCGGGGGCGAACCTCTCTACCTGACGTTCGATGACATCGGTCATGTCCAGCGTCGAGCGCGGCGGCACGTGGCAATACGCCCACCCCGTGTGGCGGCCGGCCGGCGCGCGTGTGGGGTCGAACAGACTCTGCTGCGCGACGAGCACGTACGGTCTCGGCGCGTGCTCGCCGCGCCACACCGCTGCCTCGGCTTCGGCAATCTCCTCCAGCGTACCCCCCAGGTGAACCGTCGCGGCGCGGGCGCACTCGGCATTCTTCCAAGGTATGGGGCCGTCGAGCGCCCAGTCGACCTTGAAAACACCGGGGCCGTAGCGATAAGCGGCCAGGCGATCGCGGTATCCGCTCGGTAGTCGATCGTTGCAGATGGCCAAGAGCTGCCGCGGCGTGACGTCGAAGAGCACCGCTGCCGCGCGCGGAAGATCGGAAAGCGATCGGATAGCGCGGTCGGTTTCGATCTCGCCTCCGAGACTCTCGAAGTACGCAGCCAGCGCCCGCGCGATCGCCTCCGAGCCGCCGCGCGGAAACGGCCAGCCGTGCGCGTGTCCCGAAAGGAGCAAGACCAGACCGATCGCTGCGGAAGTGGCGCGATCGAAGGGCAGAACCGAATGCGCCGCGCACCCCGCAAAGAGCGCTCGCGCGCGTGGCTCACGGAACAGCGCCTCCGCCAGCCCAACCGCGGAGCGCAGACCCCAAAGACCGAAGCGCAGCATCAGGAAGGGATGCTCGGGCCACCGCAGCGGAGCGAGCAGCCCCGGGATGAGGCGCTCGTGGGCCCGCACGAAAGGTCCCATGAGCCGGCGGTACGCGTCGCCATCCGCACCGAGCGCGCCGATCGTCGCTTCCAGCGAAGTCTCGAGGAGGGCCGCGTCGCCGTCATCGAGCGGATGCGCCAGCGGCGCCGGTGGGTCGACCCACGCAAGGCCAAAGTCGGCGAGGGGAAGCGCGCGAAAGAAAGGCGACGCGACGGCCATCGGATGAATGGCCGAACAAACGTCGTGTCGAAAGCCGGGCAGCGTGAGCTCGTCGGTACGCGTCCCGCCGCCCACCCGCGCCTGCGCTTCCAGGAGCAGCACCGATCGACCGGCTCGCGCGAGAACGATCGCAGCCGCGAGACCATTGGGACCGGCACCCACGACGACGGCATCATACGACTCGTTTTTCGGCATTGGGATCGCGGCGCGGCGGGGCTTCGATTCGCCGACGCCGTCGTTTCAGTACATTTGACGACACTGGGCTGCAACGACTGTCGGCGGTCAAGGTGAAGGGGAGCTTGGCCGTCCTCATGGCGAGTTACCAGATGGCATCGCAAACGGCGCAGATGAACGAATCGAATTGCGCTTCGGCATCGGAGCGAGCGACGGCGTAAGCGAGGCAAGCTCGGCCATCACCAGCGCGGATGGTGCATCGACGAGCGCCGTCGACGGGCAGGACAAGACCAGCAAAGCCTTCATCAAGACGAACATGCCGCCTCTCGACGCAGAGGCGGACATGGCGAGTTTCGGCGCCAGCGGGTTCACGTTGAACTGGACGACCAGCGACTCGGTCGCCTCGCAGATGTGCTTCTTGGCGCTCGGCGCTCCCTGAGTCTACATCGTCTTCATGGTCGCTGGCGGCGGACGCCGTTCTTGCTTCGTTGCTTTCGACGTGCCAGCTCCTTGCGAATGAGCACGAGCTCCCGGCTGCTCTGTCCGGCGACGGAAGTATTCTCCTGCGCGCGCCGGAAGAGGTAGGGCATGACCGATCGCACGGGGCCGTAAGGCAGGTACTTCGCCACGCGGTAGCCGGCCTTGGCCAAGTTGAAGGAGATGTTGTCGCTCATGCCGTAAAGCTGGGCGAACCACACGCGCCGATCGTCGTTGGGTAGGCCCCGCTTTTTCATGAGCGCGGCGAGGCGGAGGTTGCTCTGTTCGTTGTGCGAGCCGCACACCACGTCGAGGCGATCGATGTTGTCGATGCAGAACTCGAGCCCCTCGTCGAAAGCCCGGTCGCAAGCTTGTTTGTCCGGCTGGATGGGGTCGGGATAGGCCATCGATTCGGCGCGCGCGCGCTCTTTTTCCATGTAGGCGCCGCGCACCAGCTTGGCGCCGAGCCGGAAACCTCGCGCCACGGCGTCAGCGAGCGCGCGCTTCAGATTGGGGAGCGAGGCGGTGCGATAGAGCTGGTAAGTATTGAAAACAATGGCGCGCTGTCCGTTGTACCGCGCCATCATTTCGGTGGCCAACGCGTCGACCGGATCTTGCGTCCATGAATGCTCGGCATCGATGAGGACCGGAATGCCAGAAGCGGCGGCATGGCCGCAGATGGTATCGAAGCGCGCGCGCACTCGCTGGAAGGCTTGCTGTTCTGCGGCCGTCAGCGCATCGCCTCGCTGGACCTTTTCCAGGAGACCGCTCGACGCGATGCCGCTCGGCTTGAAGACGGAAAAAGGGATGGCGGCGGGGTTGGTCTGGGCCTTTTCGATCGTCCGCAGCGTCTCCTGCATCGTTTGATCGAATCCGTCATCGGTGTCTTCCCCCTCCACCGAATAGTCGAGGATCGTCCCCACGCCGTATTTCGAGAGCAGCGCGACCTCGTCGTCGCAATTGTCGATGCTGACACCTCCGCAGAAATGATCGAAGGCCGTCCGCTTGATGATGCCTTCCACCGGCAGCCGCAGACCGAGCGCGAGCTTGACGGATCCGATGGCCAAGGAACTGATCCAGGGATGGTTGACCATCGAGAAAATCGAGTTGGCCTTCTTCAGCGCGGTGTCCGATTTGTACGAAAAGGCAACCGATGTGTCTTCGAACGAAACCTCGGCGTCGTCTCCCATACCGATCATCCTGAACCCCAACCCCTCGCCCTTCTGGCTTCGCCGCCAGGAGACTCTGCTCGCTCGGTCAATTGGTTAGCACTCGATGATATTCACGGCGAGACCGCCGCGCGCCGTCTCCTTGTACTTCGAACTCATGTCGGCGCCAGTCCGACGCATCGTGGCAATGACCTTGTCGAGCGACACCTTGTGGGTGCCGTCGCCTTGCAGCGCCAGGCGCGCGGCGTTGATGGCCTTGGAGGCGCCCATGGCGTTGCGCTCGATGCATGGCACTTGCACGAGCCCTCCGATGGGATCGCAGGTGAGCCCGAGGTTGTGCTCCATGCCGATTTCGGCAGCGTTCTCGACTTGCGCCGGAGTTCCTCCCATGACTTCGGCCAATGCGGCGGCCGCCATCGAGCAAGCGACCCCGACTTCGCCCTGACAGCCGACCTCTGCGCCGCTGATGGATGCGTTTCTCTTGTAGAGGATCCCGATCGCCGCGGCGGTGAGTAAAAAGCGCAACGTACCTTCGTCGCGCGCTTCGCTCGGGGCTGAAGGGGGCGCCACCCAGCGGCGATAATAGAGGAGGACGGCGGGGATGATGCCCGCCGCGCCGTTGGTCGGCGCGGTGACGACGCGACCACCCGCCGCGTTCTCCTCGTTCACCGCGAGCGCAAAGAGGTGCACCCAGTCCATGATGACGAGGGGATCGACATCGGTGCGCGACGCCGCCTGGAGACGACGGAAGATCGACGCAGCGCGGCGTGGCACCTTCAGTCCGCCGGGTAAAATTCCCTCCCTACGGCAGCCGCGCTCGACACAGGCTTCCATGGCCTGTGCGATGGCGAGCACCTTGGCGCGCACCTCGGGCTCGGGCAGCGCGGCCCGCTCGTTCTCGAGCATCAACGTGGAGATCGAGAGACCGCGATCGGCACAAAGTCGCAATAGATCGGCACCCGATTCGTACGGATGGGGGAGCGTCATGTCGTGTGCAGCGCCCGCACCGGACAGCGCGTCGGCCTTGCCGTCGTGGTTGACGACGAAGCCGCCGCCAACCGAATAGTACACACGTTCGAACAAGGCCACGCCCGCAGGGTCGAGGGCGACGAAGCGCATCCCGTTCGAATGAAGCGGCAGCTTTTCACGTCGGTGGAAAACGATGCTCTCGTCGATCGAGAACGTGACTTCGCGATTGCCGAGAAGGGCGATGCGATTGCGCTCGCGCACCCGCGCCAAACGCGCTGGCACGGCGTCGACGTCGATGGTGTCCGGCGATTCACCCTCCAGGCCGAGCGTCACCGCGAGATCGCTGCCGTGTCCCAAGCCCGTGTGCCCGAGACTGCCATAGAGCTCGACGCGGATGGCCACCGTGCGTGAAAAAGCCTCGTCTTGCGCGAGACATTCGGCAAAACGTTTCGCGGCGCGCATGGGACCCACGGTGTGTGAGCTCGAAGGTCCAATACCTATCTTGAAGATGTCAAAAACACTGAGGTTCATCGTGGCGCGTGGCACGCTAGCACAGCGCGTGTTCGGTCGTCGTCGCCGTCCAATGACCCACTGCAGCAATTCAGGTAACCAGAATGCAATTGCAATTGATGATATGAGGTAATCATGGCCTACGCGTACCGCCGCGCAGTGGGATGCTTCTTTCTTTTGGCATCGATATCCATCGGGGCAGCCCTCGTAGGCTGCTCCGTTTACGAGGAAGATCTTCCCACCAGGGATGCAGGCAGCGGGGGTCGCGGCGGATCCACGCTCGACAGCGGGCGCGACGGCGCCAGCGGTTCGCCCGATTCGGGCGGCGGAGGCTCGACGGGTGGGAGCGGAGGCTCGACCGGGGGAGCGGGTGGCGCGGCGGGATCGACGGGCGGCACCGCGGGGAGCGGGAACGCCGGAACCGGCGGCATCGCGGGTTCGAGCGGCGCAGGGGGTGCGGGAACGGGCGGAACCGGCGTGGATGGGTCCGCGGGATCGGGAGGAAGCGGAGGAACGGCGGGCGACTCAGGTGCCGCTGGAGCAGCGGGCGCGGGCGGCGCCGGCGGGACAGCGGGAGCGGGCGGCGCCGGCGGGACGGGGGGCGCGGCAGGTACGGGCGGAGCCGCGGGAACCAGTGGAACCAGCGGAGCCGCCGGAACCGGTGGCGCGGCGGGTACGGGCGGCACGGCGGGAACCGGTGGCGCGGGGACGGGCGGCTCCGGCGGCACGGCCGACGCAGCGCCGGACATCCCTCCGCCAGGCGCTGTCTTCGCGGTCGGATCGTTTACCAAGACCACGACGGTCGGTAGCCAAATCGTCAATCACACGCTCGGTCAGCTGCCGAAAGCGCTCATCCTCTGGACGTCGGGAAAGACCAACGAGACGGCGAGCGCGGGGTTCGCCTTCGGCATCGGCATCTCCGATGCTTCCGTCAGCATGGCGACGGCGATGAACGTGCGCGACAACGTCGCTGCTTCTCAGAGCGCTCGCCGGATGGCCCCCAAGGCCATCACGCTCGTTCAATACGATCAAAACACGCTCGCCGAAGCCGACATCACGGGATGGAGCGCGAGCACTTTCAACTTGAGCTGGACGACCAACGATTCGACCGCCTACGTCATCCACTACCTTGCGATTGGCGGCCCTCAGGTGCTGGCGAAGGTTGCCACCTGGCAAGCAACGTCAGCGCCGGGAAACAAGGTGGTCCCCGGCGTCGGCTTCCAGCCCGAGACCGTTCTCCATTTCTACGCGGGGGGCGCTCTCACCGCGACGCCACCAGCCTTCAGCGCCAACGGCGTCTTCGGCATGGGGGTGATGGACCGAAGCGGGACACAGTGGGCATGCATGGTGGGCGACACCAGCCTCCCCAACCCGAGCACGGCGTCGCGGGGACAGCAAACCGATTCTGCGCTGTTCATGACCACCGATGCGCCGACCCTCGCCATCACCAAGGAGGCGACGTTCGTCTCCATGGACAGCGGCGGATTCACCGTCAACTTCACCGCCAACAGCTCGAGTCCCAACATCACCCAGATCTTTTCGCTCGCGCTCGCCGGGGTGAAAGCGAAGGCAGGGTCCTTCTCCAAGAGCACGGCGGCGCAACCGGCGAGCCAGGGCATCACCACGCCCGGATTCAGGCCGGGTGCCGTGTTCTTCTCCAGCTTCCAATCGGTGGCGCAGTCGGCCACCGTCGCGATTGCGCATTCGCGTCTCGGCATCGGCGCTTCGGACGGTACGCACGAGGGGAGCTCGGCGTTGGCCGTCACCGACAACGTCTCCCCGACCAACGTCGACGGTGTCGACAAGACCAGCAAAGTCTTCACGAAGATGGATAACGCCACCATGACCATCGACGCCGAGGCGGATCTGGCGAGCTTCGACCCGACAGGGTTTACGCTGAGCTGGACGAAGAACGACCCGGTGGCTACGCAGATCGGCTTCTTGGCGCTCGGCGCGCCTTAGACCCTATCTGGCAGGCGTGTAGTTCCATGTGTGTCCATCGGGAAAGTTCTGCCGAAAACTTTTCCATGCGCCTGCGGTGTGATCGCGTGGCGTGCAACCGGCTTGCTGCGATAGCGGTGCCGCTTGTCTGGCCTCGTACTTGTACTCGTGCACGTCCTCGTACTCGTGCACGTGCTCGTGTTCGTGAACGGAAACTGATGCTCCAGGGGGCCCGATAGGGGGAGCATGCTGGACTACGGACGTCTCGACGTCTACCAGCGCAGCATTGAATTCACTCGCGCTTGCCTTCGCTGTTGCCGAACGCGTCCCACGTGGGTATGCATCGCTCGCCGACCAGCTCAAGCGTGCGGCCATGTCGATCCGCTCAACATTGCCGAAGGTTCTGCCAAACCCGACGGACCCGAGCGGCGCCGGTATCACGCCATCGCTCGTGGTTCCGCCATGGAGTGCGCTGCCATCCTCGACGTCGCTCGCCTCTTGGACCAATCGCCCACAGCTGCACTTGCCGACGGCAAGACTCTCCTGGTTCGCATCGTCGAAATGCTCAGCCGAATGTCCCGCTGACGCGAGCACGAGGACGAGGACGTGCACGAGGCTGGCTGTCTATAGGGTCTTAGCGTTCTGCTGAAACGGGGAGGTCGCGCGACGGGTGAGCTTTGTGCTGCACCAACCCGCCTGCTCGGCGAATCCTCCCGGTTTCAGCATTACCGTCAAGGCCGCGCTAGCCGGCGCACCGCGTCGGTGTGGGTCCAACCTTGCACGGCGCCCCAGCGCACGTGCACGAGCGCACCGCGCTGCTCGCCGAGCTCGACGCGCGCGGCTTCGGGGATGGCGCCGCGCGACGTGAGTACGCCTTTTTCCGTGAGAAGGTGCGCTTCAGGAGCGACGACGACGCCATCGCTCGTCGTCAGCCGGAGCTGGCGCGCGCCTGCCGCCAGGACGGCGAAGACGAGCAAGCACACGGCACCGATGGGCACGGCGATGGTACCCGCCAGGTGGATCGCGCCTTCGTGGGGAATCTCGCGCAGCGTTGCGCCGGCACCAGCGTCGGCCATCTGGGCGGCCACCACGCGCAAGACGAGACCCGCCGTGAGAATGAGCGAGGAGAATGCCGCCAAGATCGACCAGGTCCACTCCGAAGCGAATCCGAAGACAGCGCGATCGATGGAAGGACGCGCGTCGACTTCGGTGCTCGACCCGCTGCGCGCCCGCCGCCGTGCGACCTCGGCGCGCACCAGCTCGAGCGCAGTTTCGGCATCGCGATCATCGGCCCGGAGCAGCAGCGTCTCTTCGAGAGCCGCCGCCGCACGCCCGAGATCGCCGGGGCGCTCCACGCCAGCGCGCACCCGGCCGAGGTACGAAAGAGCGCGATCGAAGCTTGCGTCGGGATGCACGAAGCCGCGATCGGCGAGCGCCTCGAACACTTCGACCGCTTCGTTGACCGAACCCTCGCGAAGCGCGACCACGCCCTTCTGAAAAAGCGAGGTCGCGTCATCGTCGCTGGCCATCGCGCGCCCGGCGAAAAGGACGGTCGTCACCAGGGCCGCGACGGCAATCAGCAGGGCTCGGGCGGCGCGCGACATTCCTTCACCCCTTGCCGCCCGGTGAAAGACGCCCGAGCCGGCGGACGACGGCGGCAGTTTGATCGATGATTGCGCCGGCGTCGGGTCCACCCTCCGGGACGAAGCGAAACGCCTGGAGCGCCGCCAGCAGTTGGCCGGCTTGGGCGGCGAGATCGGCAGGAACCTGCCGCTCCTCGAGCGCGTGCGGAACTTGCTCGAGCAAGAGAGCACGCGCGCGAAGCCCGGTCGCTCGCTCGATGGCCAGATAAAGAGCGCGGTCGAGGGCGGCAGCGACCACCATGCGATCGCCGCGCTTTTTGGCGTCGCGCGCCTCGGCGAGAGCCCTGTCGATGCCCCGCTCGGCACCCGCCCGCCGCGCGGCGAGTCCCGAGCGCATGCGCTTCATCCCGCGCGTTCCGAGGGATCCGACCACGACCGCGAGCGGAAGCCCGAACAACCCAAACCAGTAAAAGGGCCTGTCCGTGAAAGGGTCGCGCGCGCGGGCAAACGGGCGCAGCTCGCCGCGCGGCTCTCCGAGCGGGCTCCACGGATCGTGCGTCACGGTGGGGTCCCTGTTGAGGGCGCCGGCCTTGTCAGCGACTTGCACCTTGCCGAGCGCTGCCCGCGCCGTCTCGTACGCCTTGTGGTCGGGGTTCCAATAAGGAAGCGTCACGGTGCCGAGATCGATGGTGCCCCCCGCTTTGGGCCGCACCACGTACGTGAACGTCCGCGACCCGCGGATCTTGCCATTTTCGACTTCGATGCTCTCGCGCACCTGCGGTTCCAGCCATTCGACGGTCGACGAGATGGGCACGCGGAGGCCGTTGGGAACATTGCCCACACCACCCAGCACGATGGTGACGCCGACCGCTCCGCCGACCTCGGTCGAGCGCGGATCGACGGTCGCAGAAAGTGTGTACGACCCGACGTCGCCGAGCTGGTAGCCAACGGGGCGCCCCGCCGGAGGCGGCTCGGCCACATGAAGGCGGATCGTCTGGCTGGCCCGCACAGCGCTCTGCAGCCCGAGCGTGCGCGAGCTCAGCGTGAGCTGCATGGGCCCGATGTCGATTTCGCCGGAGCGGAGCGGAAAGAGGGCCACCTTGAAGATCGGCTTCACCAGCCATCCGACGCCGTTGATGGTCAGGCGCCGGGTCTCCGGCTCCACATTGTGCTGCAAGAGCTCGCGCCGAAAAAAGTCGGGGAGCGACGGCTCGTGCGCGTCGGTGTATTCGACCATCCCCATGCGCTGGTAGATGAACACCGTGAGCGTGACCTGCTCCCCCACCACCGGATTGCGTTGGTCGACGACCGACCGCAGAAACACCTTCGAGTCGAGGGGCGCATCGATGGCAATCTCCGGGTCGACTTGAACCTCCGGCTCGGCCGTGTCGGTCTCGGGCGTGTCCATGAAGTTGGGAAATCGCGGAAACATCCCGAAAGGGTCGAATGGGTTCGGCGTCGAGGGCGCGTGCCGTCGCGGCCCCGGCGTACCCGGTGCCCCCGCAGCGTGGACTTTCACGCGCAAGGCGCTCCCTTGCACGCGGCGACCGTTCCAGGCGGCGCTCGGCGCGGCAACGCCGTACACCCCTTCCCGCGTGGCCACGACTTGCCAGGTGGCAGTGAATCCCGACCGCCGGCTCAATCGACCATTCATGAAGGTGATCTGCGTCTGCGTGGACACGCTCGGTGGCGAAGCGCGCAGTCCGTCCGGCAGCG
>Ga0193706_1001260_pt1 | contig 11633 bp, 6 predicted proteins | sample U3c1metaG_FD_160130 | JGI IMG/M metagenome (GOLD analysis project Ga0193706, IMG submission 160130) | Soil microbial communities from a riparian zone of the East river system, Colorado, United States - U3c1 | ecosystem: Environmental > Terrestrial > Soil > Riparian zone | place: USA: East River... | reverse complement strand
TGGACAACGTCACGGATTCCGAGTTGGAGGTCCCTCCGCCGGACACGTAGACCTGCCAGCGGCCCGAAGTCCCCTGCGGGCGGTGAGGCTCGATCTCGATCACGAATGGCGAGCTCTGGGTCGCGCCGCAATCGAAGTCCCAGGTGGCGATCTGGCCTTCGGTGAGCGTGCGCTTGTGGAACCCCGAGCTGCCGCCCTCGTGACCCGTCGATCGAAGATCCGCGCGCACGACGACTTCTCCGGGGATGATTCCCTTGATCCGGTAGCGTCCATCGCCGTCGGTCTGCACGAAACGCATACCGACCAAATAGAACAGCTGGCACATCGGCATCTCAGAGTTCTGACACCCCACGACGATTGTGCAGCGTTCGACAGGGGCTCCTCCGTCCGTGATCCTGCCCTCGAGCGTCGCACCCTTGCCGAGCTGGAGCTGGAGATGCAGAGACGACGCGTCGACTTCGAGGATCCTGCTCGCTGGCACGCGTTCAGGATCGCTCGAGATCGCTGCGACGATGACCCGACCGCGCGGAACTTCGTCGCAGCGGAAACTTCCATCCACGCCGCTGCGCACATGGACGGGACGGGATTGAGCCGCCTGCACGTCCACCGGCTTGGAGTTCGCGGATTCCAGCTGGAAGGTGACGACGACGCCGGCGAGCGGATGGCCATCCACATCGATGACGCGGCCAGCGACTCCGCCGGCATCGCTTCGGAGGATCAGGCGTAGTTCGTGGCGACCGCGGCCATCGGAGAGGATCGGAAGCGCTTGCGAAGGGGCGAATCCGGGTTTGCGCGCATGCAGGAACGAGGCATTGCATTCTTCGATGTGGAACTCGCCGCGCGCATTCGACTTTCCGACTCTTACGTCCTCCACGCACTGATGCCCATTGCGCCAGAGCGTAGCGTCGGCGACGGGCGAACCATGTTCGTCGACGACGAGACCCTGGAGATCAAATCCCACCAGGTGGAGGACTGTCTCCGCGCGCTGGCCGGCGACGACCTCAGCGGGATTCCCGATCCCGCCGCGATCCGTCTGGGGGCGATACGACGCCGGCTCGAGCCCTTCGAAAAGCACGTCACCGTTCGCATCCGAAAGCACGAATTCAGGCTGGAGGATCAGGCTCTGTCGGACTCCTTCAACCTCCAGCGCTACACCGACATCGGGAACTGATGAGCCGCGCGTGGTCACGATGTGGACCAGCAACGAGCCCGAGGGCGGCGAGGGAGCGATCGAACCTGGCAATTCTGATGGAGGTGGCATCGCCTGCCGTTGAGTTGACTTTCCGATCGACACGTCGGGCGTGGGCTTGGGCGTCTCGATTGCGGTCGTGTCGTGCGACTCGAGGCGCGCCTGCTCTGCTTTGGAGCTCGGGTGGTTGCGCAAGGCGATGAACAAAAACGCTGCCACGGCGATCGCTGCGATCGCGACGAGTTTCTTGTTCAGCGTCATGATCAAGGCTCCGGAGAAGACTGCGCCGCTCGCAACGACTGCGGAGGTTGCTCCGCATCTGGCGAGTACGGAAGTGCGGATCGCAGCGAGCTGCGGCGCCGACAGGAGTGCGAAGGTTCGCGGTGCACCGAGGCTGCAGGGTAGAAGTCTGCGCAATCGATCGAGTCCGCGGCTCAGCTGCGCGCGCACGGTTCCGGGCGATCGTTCGAGCGAACGCGCGATCTCGATGGGCTCGAGCCCATGCTGCAAATGCAGACGCAACACGGTCCGGTAGTTCTCCGGAAGCCGCGCAATCGCCTCGTCGAGCGTCGCGAACAGCTCGGCTCGAGCTGCTTCCTCCGACGGATCGATTCCCAGCTCGCTGCGCAACCTGACCGGATCGAGCTCGCGCCGCCCACGCCTGCGCGCCGCGCGCGCGTGGTTCGCGAGGATGCCTGCCAGCCACGGCAGAACCGGATGGCCCGCGTCGAAGTCCTGGTTCGACTCGATCGCGGTCAGGAACGTCGACTGCAGCAGGTCCTCGGCCCCGAGCTCCGGCGTCGCCAGGTGCTGCGCGAGTCCCTGGAGATCCGGCACCGTTCGATCGAAGACGAACGCGAGCGCCTTGGGATCTCCCGTCGCCTGGAATCGGCGAAAGGCCCGATCGACGGAATGGAACAGCATCGAAAGCGAGTGGACGCGAACTCCCCTCGCCGTTGCAACATTCTGCGCTTCGAGCGCCGGACCAGCGCCAATCGACCGCCTGTCGTAACGGAGCTGGCTCGACCACGACACCTCATTTCCGCGCGCACGGCGCGCGGAAATAGGGTGTCGTGGTCGAGCCAGGCTCCGTTACGACGTATTCGGCGCGTCTCGGTAGGAGCCAGGTTCAGGATGGTGGTGCTTTACCGGGTACCGAGGATGACGTCGCCGAGGTCTTCTTCGCGGTCGCCGACGAGGGTGAACTCGCGGCTGCCTTTGAGGGGGCCGGCTTCGATCGTGAGTTGGTAGCGGCCGGGGGGGAGGCCGGGGAAGGAGAAGGTTCCGTCGGTGGCGGTCGTGCGCTGCAGTCGGACCTGTTGCTCGATGCCGTTCAGTTTCACCGGATGTTCCGCGAGCACCTGGCCCGTCGCGTCCACCGCGCGTCCCCGGATCGGTTGCAGGCGGAGCTTCTCGGGAGGAATCCGCAGCGCGAGCTGGCCTTCGCGAGCGTCGAACTCATGCGACAGGATCTGGACGAAGTCGCCGCCTTCCGGTTGGAAGTACACGAGTGCCGTGCAGCGGCCGTCGGAGATTCCTTCGACGCGCATTTTTCCTGCAGGATTCGAATGTCCCATCTGCATGTTGGGAGCCGACTCGCCGCCGCTGTAAATGATGGCCATCCACCCCCCGGATTTTCCCGGCGAGACAGGAGGCTCGATGGTGATGTCGATTGGAAAGCGCGCACCGGAGGAGCAATCGAAATCCCAGCGCAGGGTCTGACCCTCCGCCATCGGAATCGTCTGCTGGCCGAGGATCTCGAGACCCTTTCGCGTCGCGCGCATCTCGACCTGGCCGGGAAGGATTCCGACGATGCGGAAATTCCCCTGCTTGTCCGAAGTCGCCTGGCGCGTCGCGAGCAGATTGAACAGGTAGCTCACGGGCTGATCCGGTTGCGAGCAGAACAGATGGATCGTGCAGCCGCGCAGGGGTTTTCCGTTCTCGACGATCGTGCCTTCCAACGTCGCGCCGATGCCGAGTCGCAGGTCGACGTGCAGCGGGCTCGCGCCGACTTCGAGCAGCTGACTCGCGGGCGTCCAGGTCGCATCGCGGCCCGCGGCGGTCACGATCACGGGGCCGCGCGGAACTTCTCGCATCCTGAATGAGCCATCATCGGCGGTGCGTGTCTGCACGATGCGCGTCTGAGGTCCATCGCGATCGAAGGGACTCAGGAGCTTCGCGGCCTCGGGGATGAAGGCGACCATGGCGTTGGCCACCGGACTGCCGTCGGGAGCGAGGACGCGACCCGCGACTTCGCTCGCCTCGCCTTCCATCGCGAGCTGCAGCTTCCACGTTTCACCTTCCTTGCCGAGCACGGGATGAGCCTTCGACGCAGCGAATCCGGCCTTGCGAGCTTGGAGCGCCAGGCCTGGAGTGACGCAATCCGAATGGAAAGCGCCTTGCGGATCCGTCTCCGCGATCGCGCCAGCTTCGAGGCGGCCCTGATCATGAGCCCAGATCGTCGCGCCGCCGACCGGATTGCCTTCTAGATCGACGACGCGACCTTCGACGCGAACTCCGCCGAGCTTGAATTCGTGCTTTGCCTGCTTGCCGGCGGAAATGGTGGTGATGCCGCGCGAGTCGCCCCGGTCGACTTCGATCACGACCCGCCCCGGCTCGAGATTCTCGAAGCTCACGTTTCCGTCGGCGTCGGTGCTGACGAAGTCGAGCAGGGCTCCGAGATTCTGGAGCTGGTCGAAGGGACGCAGACAGACACCGATCTTGGGCATCGATGCACCGGATTTGTCGGCGACGTGCACGAGCAGAGTGCCCGTGGTCGCAGGCTCGGCCTTCGGCGCAGCGATCGCAGGCTGAGGAGCAGGCACCTCGGTCCGATCGGCGGGCACGGGTTCGGGCGCTGCGCGAATAGGTTCCGCAACGGGCTCCAGAGTCGCGCGCGCCACGCTGCTGTCGGAAGCGGACGAGCGATCTGGGCTCTCGGCGTTCCGCAGCGTGATTGTCGTCAAAGCCGCGAGTACCAGGACCGCGGCGATCACCAGTTTCTTGTTCAAGGACATGGCGAGGAATCCGATGAGGAATGCGCTGCCTGCGACCGGAAGGGACGCTGCGCCGACCTTGCCGAGCACGGTCGCGCGCAGCTCGGCGAGGCGCGTCGGCGATACGAGGGCATAGGCCTGGGCCCCGACGACGCTCTCGGGCAACCGGCGCCGCAGCTGCTTCAGCCCGCGGCTCAATTGCGCGCGCACCGTGCCTTGCGGCCGGTCCAGGGTTCGCGCGATCTCCGCCGGCTCGAGACCGTGCTCGAGGTACAAGCGCAGCACGCCGCGATAGGCCTCTGGCAATCGCGCGATGGCCTGATCCAGGGTCTCGGAAAGCTCCGAGGCCGCGGCCTCGTCGCTGGGATCGGGCGCGATCTCCGAGCGCAAACGCTCGGGATCGATCGCGCGGCGATTGCGCCGGCGAGCTTCGCGCGCGTGGTTGGCGAGGATGCCGACCAGCCAGGGGAGCACGCGCTGCGTTGCGTCGAAGCGCTCCTTCGATTCGATCGCGCTCAGGTAAGTCGCCTGGAGCAGGTCCTCCGCCGGCGCGTCCGGGGCAGCGAAGTAGCGCGCGAGCCGCTGCAGATCCGGCGCGGTCGCATCGAAGACCTGCGCCAAGGCCTTGGAATCGCCGTTGCGCTGGAACTTCGCGAAGGCTTTGTCGACGGAGTGGGCGAACATCGCAGGAGTCTTGACGCCACCGGTAGCTGGCGTTGCAACATTCTCGTCATGAATCAGCCAGACGGCGTCGTCACGCGGCCAGGCACGACTCCGACTGCGTCCTGAGGAAGCCCGGACGCTGTCGGCTTCCGCGAAGCGCATACCCGCGCGCTTGCCGAAGCAGGGCGCTCAATTCCCACTGGCGCGGCTGCGTGCCTGCGCGACGCCGGAGGACTCGGAATCGAGCCGGGCTCCGTCAAGTCGGGCCACGCGCGCCCGAGGCCAGCTTCATCCATCCTTTCTGGCGCTGCTCTTGTGCTCGCGAGGCCTTCCGGTTCTCCTTTGGGGTGTGGGACGGACCCCGCGACTCGGATCTGACGCGCCGGCGGTCTTCGTTCTCGATTCCAAGGAGAGACTTCATGTTCAAAATGTTCCTGGGCCTGGGCTTCGCGCTGATGTCGCTGGCGGCGACCGTGACCGTCCAGGACTCCATCGGCAAGCCGCCGCCGGAGTTCAAAGCAACCAAGTGGTACAACACCGCGCCGATCACCCTCGCCGATATCAAAGGTAAGGCCGTACTGCTCCAGGTTTTCCGCACCTGGTGAGGCCCCTGCAACGCCGAGGTTCCCTCGCTCGCCGCTCAATTCGAGAAGGAAGAGTCGAAGGGCCTCGTCATCATCGGCGTGACCGATGAAGCAGTGGATGTGGTCGACAAGTGGGTCGCCAAGCAGAAGAAGACCGGCTACCCGATCGTCATCCTGGATGGAGCTCTGGAGAAGACGCTGGGCGTGCCGCACTTCCCTTACGCGGGAGTGATCGATCCGGACGGAAATCTCTCCTTCGCCGGCGACTCGCCGGAGTCGGCCTTGAAGAAGGCGATGAAGGCAGCGAAGCCCGGCTCGATGTGGCCGAAGAAACTCGCTTCGTCCGCCATGTTGTTGCGCAACGGCAAGCTCGGCGAGGCATGGAGCGATCTCCAGGCTGTGAAGACGGCGGGAGGATTGGACGACGTGGAGCTGAGGACGCACGAGCATTTCACGGCCTACGTCACCGAGGCTTCGAACTCGATGGTCAAGCGGGCCGAGGAGCTGTTCAGTCAGGACATGATCTACGCGGCTCTGCAGAAGTCCGAGGGCATCGCCAACGCGAAGCCTCCGTTGCCGGCGAGCGAAGCGGCGACGAAGCTGATCAGCGACATGAAGGCCGTGCCGACGTACGAAGCCGAGCTCAAGGGCGGCGCCGCATTCGCCAATGCAGTCGCGCTGGAAGAGGACAAGGCCTACCTCGAGGCGGTCAATGCCTTCAAGGACGTCAGCAAGAAGGCCGTCGGAACGAAAATCGCGGCCGTCGCGCTGAAGCGGGCCGAGTCGCTGATCAACAAGGGCATGCCGGGTTACTCGGATGTCTGCGAGAAGTGCCACAAGGCCAAGAAGGCTTGTGAGAAGCACGCGAAGACCGTGAAGCTCTGACGTTCGAGCCTCGCGGCTTGCGAATCGAAACCGAGCCCTCGCTGGAGCCTTGCTCCGGCGGGGGCTCGTGCTTTCTCGGCAGCGCCGGTCCTCGTGACCTCGGTGGATCCCTCGATTCGCCGATCCGAGCCGCCGGCTAGGATCGCCTTCAACTCTCAGCTGGAGGATCTCTCATGTCGCGCAGGCTTTGGCTCTCTGTCGCCCTTGCTCTCTTCGCCTCCGCACCCCGCGCCCTCGCTCAGGGTCAACCCGCCATCCAATGGATCGGCCCCGGTCATTCGACCGTCCAGGGAGTCGCCCTCTCGCCCGACGGACAGCTTTTCGCTTCGTCGAGCTTCGAGGACCACACGATCAAGATCTGGCAGACCTCGAACGGCGCGATGCTGCGCACGGTCTCGGGCACCTACGCCGGGATCTGGTCGATCGCCTTCACGCCCGACAACCAGTACATCGCCGCGGGCGGCGAGACCGCATTCGGCAGCGGCCAGGCCGACGTCCTGCTCTGGCGCGTTTCGGACGGAGCCTTGATCCGCCAGTTCACGGCGAACTCCTTCGAGGTCCTCTCGATCGCGGTCTCGCCCGACGGCCAGCTGCTCGCGGGCGGGGACCAGAATGCGAACGTCTGGATCTGGCGCCTCTCCGACGGTCTCTTGCTGCGCACGCTCGTCGGCCATGGCGGCGGCGTGCTCGGCGTCGGGTTCTCGCGCGACAGCCAGACTCTCGCGACGGCGAGCGCGGATCAAACGGCGAAGATGTGGCGCGTATCCGACGGCGCGCTGCTGCACACCTTGACCGGCCACACCTCGCTCGTCTCGTCGGTGGCCTTCAATCCCGCCGGACGCTACCTGATCACGGGCAGCTGGGACAACACGGTGCGCATGTGGAACATCGCCACCGGCAACCTCGTGCACACTTTCACGGGTGCGACGGACCTGGTCGCCTCGGTCGCCTGGATGCCGAACGGGCGCAAGCTCGCCGCGACGAGCTGGGACGGCAACGTGCGGATCTGGGGCACGCTCGACGGGGCGCTGCTGCACACCTTGAGCGAGTCCGCTGTTTCCTATCCGCACGCCGTGAGCTTCGCTCCCGATGGCAAGAGCCTGTGGGCCGGCGGGCTCGACGGGAAGACACGCCAGTGGCGCGTGACCGACGGAGCGCTGCTGCGGAAGCTCGGCCATCACCACGCGCCGATCGATTGCGTCGCGGTCTCGTTCCAGAGCGATCTCGCCGTTTCCGGAGCGCGGGACACCGACATGAAAGTGTGGGACATCGCCACGGGCAACGATCTGCGCACGCTCACGGGCCACACGGACATCGTCAACTCCGCGGTCTTCTCGCAAGACGGCGCATGGATCGCCTCGGGCGCGGGCTCGCCGCCGCCGGACACGCTCGATCCCTCGGTCCGCAAGTGGCGCGTTTTCGACGGTGCCCTGCAATGGACCGCGTCGGGACACCTGGGCGGGACGCGTGCGGTGGTCTTCGCCAAGGACGGCTCGGCGATCTATTCGGGCGGCTGGGATTCGAAAATCAAGTTCTGGCGGGCGAGCGACGGGGCGCTCTTGAACACCCTCAGCGGGCACACGAATCCTGTGATGACGCTTTCGCTCTCGCCCGACGGCCAGACACTCGCGTCGGGAAGCTTCGACACGACGCTCAAGCTCTGGCGCACTTCCGACGGCGGATTGATCCGCACGCTGACGGGCAGCGGCTTCGGAGTCACCAGCGTCGCTTTTTCGCCCAATGGGCTGACGGTCGCCGGATGCGCGGACGGCTATGGACAGAACGTCCACATCTGGCGCGTCTCCGACGGAGCGTTGATCCAGACATTCGCGGGCGACGCGAACGGCTTCACCGAGTCGCTCGCCTGGTCGCCGAGCGGCAACACCTTGATCTCGAGCTCGGGCTACACCCACGAAGTGCGTTTCTGGCGCGCGCTCGACGGCGCGCTGCAGGCGATGTTCGACAAGGAGACGGGCTGGGGGCCGGCGCCGGTGTTGCCGCTCGCCACTTCGCCCAACGGAGCCTGGTTCCTGATGGGGCGGGGGGACGCAACGCTCGTGCTCAGCGCCAATCCATTCCCCTAGGGAAAGGACTGTCGGAGTCGAGGCGGGGAACGTGACTCGGCGGTAACATCGAGGCTCGCCGGAGTGTGACCACCCGAGGAGTTCCCATGGCCCCCGTGCAAGTTCACTGTGCCTTCCTGCTCGCGATGACCTCATCGCCCGCCATCGCGGACGTATTAATCGTCGGCGGCGCACAACAGACCCACTCCACGGTTCCGATCGCGATCGCCGCTGCCGTCGACGGCGATGTGATCTTGGTTCGTGATCCATTCGTCCCCTACTTCATCATCGATGGGAAGGGAGTGAGCGTGATCGCGGATATGCCGACGCCCGTGTCCTTCGGGCAAATCCACGTCCTCAACCTGAGCGCGAATCAGACCGTGGTGATCTCGGGCTTCAAGTACCAGACCGGTTCCTCATCCCCGATGAGCTTGGAGCTCTCCTCGAATGCAGGCAGCGTGCGCATCCAGGACTTCGAGGCCCATGCCGACGAACTCAGTTTCGCCGCGGTGGAGGTGAGCGGCTCGGCCGACGTTTCGTTCAGCCGCTCCAAGCTCTTTGGAGCAGATGGTCAGTTCACGATCGTCGGTATTTCGCACAGCACGCCTGCCCTCCAATGCTGGAACTCCAGCGTGACACTTTACGACTGCACGCTGAAGGGCGGCCGTGGTTGCAACGGGGGATACTCCATCTACTCGAGCACTCCATCCGATGCGAGACCTGGAAATGCGGCCGTCCTGGCGACCAACAGCACGCTGTTCTTTTCTGGATGCAGCTTGGTGGGAGGCGATGGAGGGATCGGATACAGCGGCGGCGCGCCACCACCACAGTGCACCACCCCGTCCCACTTTCCGACCAACGGTGGCGACGGCGCCGTCGCGCTCAACTTGAATGACGTGTCATCCCTGTCCCGCACGCGCGCAACTTCGTTGCAGGGCGGAGCAGGCGGACCCGGCGGTTTCGATCCCTGCAACAACCAGGCTCCGAGCGGGACCGCGGCAGGCGGTTACTCGGGTCCACCCGCCGGGCTGGTTCCGGTTGGCGGTAGCGCGCGCAGCCTGCTCGCCCCGACGCTCGTGCGCGAATCCGGGCCTGCGAACCTTTCGTTCTTTGGAGAGCCGGGGGACCGCGTGTACCTGCTGACCAGCGCGGGCTGCACCACGAAATGGGCGCCCACACTGGGCGCGACCCTGCTCGTCAAGTCGCCGTTCCGCCGCTCGATCCTGGGAATCGTGCCGGTCGGCGGACGTTTGGACGTGGTCTTGCCGGTGACCGCCCTGCCCCCGGGCGTCAACGAGATGCAGAAGCACCTGCAGTGCGTGATGCTCGACGCGGCGGGGACGAGCCACGGCGGCACTGCCACGACGCTGACCGTGCTCGATCAGCAGTTCTGAGCTTGGCGCCCTCAGCGGCGCATCGAGACCACGACCGGATTCTCCGAAGCCTGCAGGCGCTCGAAGTCAGCCTTCGTGTGAATCCCGCGCCAGCCGTCGAGGGCCAGGATCTGTCCGCACACTCCGCCGAGCGTATTGCCGGGACCAGGGAGCACGATCCGATCCGGCGCGTGCTCGTGCAGCGCGACCAGGACGCTCTTGTGGAACGAGAAGGGCTCGACGATCTGCGCTCCGAGCGTGTACTCCGCGAGAGCGTCGACGTCGCAGCTCCAGGGCGTGAAGCGATTGCCGCGTCCGTCGATCAACGTGACCCTCGGCGGGCGGAATTCCAGACGAGCGAGGCTCTCGCGCGCGCGACGTTGGACTTCCGCGACCAGCGGCGTGTGGTAGGGCCCGTGCTGTACCAGGCGCAACGGGTAGATGATCGAGCCGCGCTTCACGGGCATCAGCGAGCGCAAGAGGTGGGCGATGCCTTCGTCGCTGCCGGCGAGGGCCAGCGAGCCGCCGAGATCGATCGACGGAAAGGCTTGGCCGTTGGACGTCGCGAGCGCGGAACGCACGCTCTCGACCATCCCCGGCTGCAGCGTCCAATCGTCGCCGACCAGCGGGAACAGGATCTGGCCGCCGGTCTTCGCGAGCTCCTGCTGCAGGACCGACATCTCCTGGACAAGGCGGAAGCCGTCGTCGAACGACAGCGCGCCGCCGACGGCGAGGGCCGTGTACCAGCCGAGCGAATTGCCGCCGGCGCAGACGATCTCGTGCTCGGCCTGGGCGGTCTGTGCATCGAGCATCGACACCAGGTAGATGAGGGCCGAGACGTTCGCCGGCAGGAGGTGCTGCGAGGGGCTGAAGCGCTCGGCGCGATCGAGCTCGGACAGGCTGACCAGACCGTACTCGGCGCGCAGCTCGTTCGCGCGCTCGACGAAGGGATGGGCCTCCGGCAAGGAACGCAGCGAGCGCTCGGTGTACGAGCCGCGGCCCGGGCAGAAAAGCGCGGCGCGGCTCACGCCTGGAACTCTTTCGCGGCGGCCACGATCTGCGCTTCCTGCACGAGCACCGCGGCCGTCGCGGCGCCGAGCGGGACATAGGAGTCCGCGGCGCGCACGCTGCGCATGCGCCGCAGGTATCCGCCTTCCGCGAGATCGGCGACGATCGCGTCCGCGATCCCGCCGCCGCTCGCGCGGCATTCGTCGACGACGAGGACGCCGCCACATTGCGCCGCGTGCTCGCGCACGGCTTCCAGGGGCAGGGGCGCGAGCCAGCGCAGGTCGATCACGCGCGCGCGCAGTCCGTATTTTTCCTGCAAGATCCGCGCGGCGCGCAGCGAAAGCCGCAGACCGTTCGCGTAGCTCACGATCAAGAGGTCGCGGTGCTCGGGGTGGTAGACGCCGACTTCGCCCGGCAGGAGCGCGCTGCCCGGCGGCGGGTAGTCGCTGGTCCAGCGGTTGTCGCCGTCCTCGTAGAGGTCCTTCTCGTGGTACAGGGCGATCGGCTCGAGGAAGCACACCACGCGGCCGTTGGTCTTCGCCATGCCGAGCGCTCCGCGCAACATGCGCGCGCCATCGTCGCCGCGCGCGGGCACGGCGAGGACCAGGCCTGGGATGTCGCGCAGAGCGCCGACGGAGTTGTCGTTGTGGAAGTGTCCGCCGAAACCCTTCTGGTACGCGAGCCCCTGGATGCGCACGACCATCGGGTTCTGGAACTGGCGATTCGAGAAGAACGACAGGGAGCAGGCCTCGCCGCGCAATTGATCGAGGGCGTTGTGCAGATACGCCAGGTATTGGATCTCGGGCACCGGCAGGAAGCCGATGTGCGCCGCGCCCTGAGCCAGACCGAGGATCGAGGTCTCGTCGACCAGC
>Ga0193706_1001259_pt1 | contig 11634 bp, 8 predicted proteins | sample U3c1metaG_FD_160130 | JGI IMG/M metagenome (GOLD analysis project Ga0193706, IMG submission 160130) | Soil microbial communities from a riparian zone of the East river system, Colorado, United States - U3c1 | ecosystem: Environmental > Terrestrial > Soil > Riparian zone | place: USA: East River... | reverse complement strand
GCCGTCGCATCGCAGGTGCTGAGCGGCGCCGGTGCGATACGCGACGCGGTAAAGGACGTGTCCGCGGGTTCAGGCGCAGTAACCTGTGCGCTTCTCGAGAGCGGCAACGTGCGCTGTTGGGGAGTCGGCACGTTCGGTGCACTCGGGTACGGGAAACCGGACATCATCGGTGACGACGAATTCCCTGCGACCCAGGGCAACGTGAACATTGGAGCAAGCGCCGTTCAGGTGGCCGCGAGCTCCCATACCTGTGCCGTGCTGGCGACCGGAGCCGTTCGCTGCTGGGGACCCGGCGCGCAGGGAGCGCTGGGCTACGGCAACACGATCACGATCGGAGACGACGAGACGCCCGCGGCAGCCGGCGACGTCAACGTGGGCGGAAGAGTCGTGCGAGTGGCGGTTGGCTATCAGCGCAGCTGCGCCCTGCTTTCGACTGGAAACGTGCGCTGCTGGGGCGATGGCCGGGAGGGAGCGCTCGGCTATGGCAACCTCCGGACTATCGGGGATGACGAGGCTCCGGCAACCGCCGGGGATCTGAATATCGGCGGTTCGGTGGTGCAAGTTGCGATGAGCCTGAAGCACACCTGTGCCTTGCTTTCTCGAGGGAACGTCCGCTGCTGGGGGCTGAACAGCTCAGGAGAGCTGGGCTATGGCAATCGCGCGACGATTGGGGATGACGACGCGGCGGGCGCAGGCGGCGACGTGAACGTCGGCGGATCGGTGGTGCAAATTGCAGCCGGCAACGAGCACACCTGTGCCGTGTTGTCGAACGGTAGACTGCGGTGCTGGGGAAACAACTACTACAGTCAGCTCGGCCATCCCGGACCGGACCCCATCGGCGACGACGAAACACCTGCATCCGCCGGCGATGTCCCGATCGACGGCGTGGTGCAAAAGGTTGCGGCGGGCGGCGGTCACACCTGCGTTCTGCTCGCGAGTGGTAGCGTGCGCTGCTGGGGAGACGGCGAATGGGGACAGCTCGGGTATGGCAACCGCCGAGTCATGACAGCGCCTGCGGTCGGCGACGTGAACGTCGGCGGCAGCGTAGTGAACCTCATTACCGGCCACTTTCATACTTGCGCAATCCTTGCGAGCGGGGCTTTGCGCTGCTGGGGAGCGAACTCGTTCGGTGCGTTCGGGCAGCTCGGCTATCCCGACGTAATCATGATCGGTGATGACGAGCTTCCGTACACGGCGCTGGACGTGGCGGTGCAGTGAGCCCGCGCAAAGGAGACGTTGAATTCGGAGAGCGGGATGAAGCGAAAAATTGAATCGACGCCGCTCGAGCGCTACTTACGCAGCCACGGCCAGAGAGCTCTTCATGTGCTCGCACCCAGTCGAGAGCTCGCCCCCGTGGGTCGCGTGAGCGCGCCGTTAGCGACGTTCCAACGACTTCATCAAATGCTCGCCGCGATCGGTGATCGTGAGATGAGGATTGTAGGCCACCTCCCAGAGATGTTCGTCGGGATCGGCGAAGTAACCCGCATATCCGCCCCAAAACGTGTCGCGTGCCTGTACGCGGAGAGCGCCGCCGGCTCGTTGCGCCGCTTCTAGAACCCGGTCGACTTCTTCACGCGAGCGCGCGCAATACGCAATCGTCACGGCGCGGAAGCCGGCGCCGTCGTCGGCAACGCCGGCATCACGCGCCAGCTTCGGGCGTTCGTAGAGACCCAGGACGATGCCGCCCAGTTGATAAAAAGCGATATCGTCCTCCCCTCCATCGCGTGACCAACCCAGGCCCTCTTCGTAGAAGCGCCGAGCGCGGGCGAGATCGTTTACGCCGAGTGTGATCGTGCCGAGTCGTTTCTCCACGGGGATTCTCCAGCTCGAACGCTACTTACGCAGCCACGGCGTGAACGTGATGCCCACCAGGATACCCTCCGGGCTGAGCAGACGCGTCACGGTCTGCCCCCACGGCTCCTCGCGATTGTCTACGAGCAAGGTGTACCCGCGCTGCTTCAGCACCGCGCTGGCGGAAGCGACATCTTCCACGTCGAATTCGATCCAGGAGTGCGGAGTGGGAACCGCTTCCGGCCATTCGCGCTTACCAAAACACGATTGCGCTGCCTCCTTCAGCGGCCACATCGCAAAGTGGCGCACACCGTCGATCTTCTCGCTATGCAGATACGTGTCGTCGTGAGGCATGGCCTCGAGGGGTAAACCCAGGCTGTCAAAGTAGAATTTACGGCTCTCGGCGGGATCGCGGACGAGCGGGCCGAAGCCGGCAACGAACAGAACTTTGAGACCTTCGATTTGCATGCCTCGCATATACGAGAGGCACGCTCACCCGTCTTGTACGAATCGGACAGATCGAACGCCGCTCAATGCGCTTCGGCCCAAGCGTCGTCGAGCCAGCGTCCGCACCTCGGAGTCGGGTCCGGGTGCGGCACAGGCGGTCTTGGGATGCTCGGCCTTGGAGCTTCTCGGTGCGAGCGCGGTCAACCGTGGAAACGATTGTAGGCGCTTCAGACGACGGGACGGTCGTCGCGGCGGCGGCGCGTGAGCACCAGCGCCGCGACGCATCCCATCCCCAACATGCCGAGCCATGGATTCAGGACTCCGAGCGCTTGCGGCGCTGCACCCGACTTCCCAAGCTGCGTCATGCGCTCCTCCAGCCGCAGCATGCGCTGCGTGAGCTTGGCATTTTCGGTCTCGAGCGTGCTCTTGGCCCGTTTCAGATCTTTGAGCTCCCGGTGCAAACCCTGGATGGCGGCAAGCGCAATACCATCCGCGTCGATGGTGGCGATCAGACGGTCGCTGTCGCCCAGGCGAAAGGCTGCGTAGAAGTCCTGCGCCATCGGCCCCATGTGCCGAATGCCGTTGGCTTCGCTCTTGTAGCCCCACTCCGTTATCGGAATGTTGGCCAGGCGATCGAGCACGGCGCGCGTATCCACCGGCTTGAAACCGCGCTTGGCGTTGCGATCGCTGACGCTCGACCAGGCATTGCCTCCGCCGGACACGGTGACACCGCTAATGAGCGTCGGGCTCGTCCAGAACGTCACGCCACCGCTCGCGCGAGCAGCAAAGTGGTCCACGCCGCTGCAGGTTACGTCGGCGTCCGTTGAGTCGCCCCACGTGAAGCAGCCGTGTTGACTGGCTTTGGCGCGGCGTCCGGCGGCAAAACTGAAGGAGCCACCGGCCCAGTTCAAGGCGCCGCCGGGGACCGTCGCGAACCAGCCGCTCGCGCTGCCCGATAGACCGCCGCTGACCGTGCCCCATAGCCCTTGCACGCTGTTGGACTCGCCGCCGCCGATCGTGCCGGTCGTCGCTTGCACGTCGTTCAGTCGGCCACCGCCGATGCTCCCGTAAGACACTCCAGTCCGCACCAGATTGGACTCGCCGCCCGCGATCGTGCCCTTGTCACCGAGCACGGTGTTCCCCAATCCTCCGCCAATCGTTCCGAACCCTCCGTTATTGCCGACCCCAATCTCATTGGAGTCGCCACCGCCAATCGTGGCTGTGCTAGCCACGATTTCATTGTTGATGCCCCCACCAATGAACGAACACACGGCGTTCCCGAAGACATTGTTGTTCTGCCCTCCGACAATCGCCGTGTAACTGGCGGCCGCCTTGTTGAACTGTCCACCCACGGCCACCGCGTGCGTTCCGGTTGCCGGACCGACCGTCGTTTCACCGGCCCGGTTACCCTCACCGCCGCCGACGAAACCGTAGTTATCGTAGACGGCGTTCAAATTGAGGCCACTTGCACTTCCACCACCGCTCACCACGGCACCCACCACAGCGGCGGAGACGGCGTTTTGCAAGTTACCCCCGATCAGGTTCGGAGTGGTTCCCGGCTCGATGCGCAGCGCTCGAACGTTGTTCACTTCGAGCTCGATGGCGAAGTTATTGTTGCTGCCGATCCTTCCGACGGCAGCCAGAGTATTGCCGCCGATCGTCCAATCGTTCGGATCGAGCGCTTGTTGGGACTGTCCAATTTCACTGCCACCGGCGGCAGCGGGCTGGTCAGAGCCAAGCTCTTCGTTCGGTGTGTGCTCCCCACGCTCTGACATGTCGCCGCAGGCGTTCAAAGCCATAAACGCGAAACCCAAACTCAACCCGTTCACGAACGTGCGCATAGACCCCTACTCCGGTTTTGCGCACCCGCTGTGCGCGCAAGGACACCGCTCGTAACGTGCTCGACTGCAAGCCGTCAAGCGAGTCGTATCTTGGTCAGCACACCGCGCCGAAACACGTTCTCGGCCAGTCGAACGCCGCTCAATGCGCTTCGACCCAAGCGTCGTCGAGCCAGCGTCCCACCCCGGAGTCCGCCTGGTCGAGGTACGCTCTGGGCGTAAAGCCAGTGACGTTGCGGAAGTCTCTCGTCATGTGCGCTTGGTCGGTGAAGCCGAACGCGGCAGCGATGTCGCTAAGACGAGGGGTGCCCGGGCACGACTGAGCCGCCCGTATGACGCCTTGGATGCGCAGGATGCGCTGAAGATACTTGGGACTGTAGCCGCATGCTGCGACGACCTTCCGATGCAGCATGCGCGCGTTCCAGCCGAGAGTATCGGCTACGGCGTCCATACCAATCTGCGGACTGTGTGCAATGAGGCGGCAGCCGCTCACCACCCCAAGCTCGCGGGAGGTGCTTTGCTCGAGCCGTGTTCGTACCCAATGTTCGAGTCGCGCCAGACGCGCTCCCGGTGCGTGCAAGCGTTCGAGACTGTGATGCAGCGCCAGTGAATCTCGATGCAGATCGGCGAGAACAGCGCTGGTACCAACGAGCTCCAGGGCCGAGCAGCCCAAGACCGCCTGCGCAGCACCCGGACGAAGGCGCAGCGCCGAAAGACGAGGCCGTCGTGGAGCGACACCCAGCGCGTCACCGCGTCCGGACCGACTACGAACGGCGGTCCATCGTCGAACGTCATGATGTCAGTGCAGCCATCGGGGATGATCGGAGCGCGCGGTTCGCCTCCCGGCGTCCGCACAGCTCGGATCCAGCCGCAAGCGATGAAGTCTCTCAGGTCAGGAGATGGCGGGAACTCTCGATAGTAGCCGTTCGGCTGCGCTCGATAGCGCTCGACGAACGCATCCACTCCCGAGCCTTGGCTCATGAGGTCGAGTTTAACCGAGCTCTCATGGGCCAGGCGGTTTTCATCGAAAACTCCCTCGATTCACGCGCTCGCGCACCCAGAACGGGTGTTGCTACGGCCTGGGGCGCTGTGCTTGCTTCGCCATGCTGGCCGCTGAACAATTGGTGCTGATGGAGCGCACCGTTCGCGTCGCTAGCAGTTTCGAGGAAGCCGAGGCATTCGATGCCGAAGCTCGACCTGGTGGGATGAGGAGGACGTGCCGATCTCTCGTGTCGCGCTTTACACGCGGGCTGGGCGCTGATAGCTGTGAAGGACGCTGCTTTGTTTGCAGCGCTTTAGGTGTGTTTTGAGGAGGTTCATTTGTCACGATTGTCTAAGCGCGTTCTGCGCGCCACTTTTGCATCTGCCTCGCTGATCAGCGCGGCAACATTCGGGTCGAGCTCGAACCAGTACGTCGACTCTTTCGGGCTCCATCAGTAGGGGCCGCCCGCCCAGAAGCAAGCGCGCCGACAGCACGACGTGTCGGGCGTGGTGCGTCGGTTGAACGGGTGGTCGCGCGCGCAGCTCGCCTCGCGTCCCCTTGCACTGAGCTTCGCTTCCCGAGAGTCGCGCTCAGTCAGTTCGGTATCAGGGTCATTGCATAAAGGGTGTTGTCATCATGAGGTTTGCACTTTCAGTCCGTAGGCTGTTTGGTTTTTCCACTTTCATGCTCGCTGCCGGCAGCCTGTTGTCGGCCGCTTCTTGCGGAACGGACGCCGCAGGTCCGGCGGAAGATGACGGCATCGACAAGCAAAGCGCGTCCGTCACCGACAATACTTTCGGCACGTGGGTAGCTGCCGCGTCCGCACCCGGTCACTTCCTGGCCACGCACGCAACGCTGCTGAGAAACAACAAGCTGCTCATGGTCGGTGGCAGCAGCTTCAACTGCTGCTTTCAATCGGTGAGCGGGAGCCCCCTGATCAAGGAAGAAGCCTACCTCTACGACCCGCCCCCCGCGAACTCATGGGGAGCCAAGTTGGCCTCGCCTGCGCCGTTTGGTGCGGACAAGGACGCATTCTGCACCGGCCATGCGCACGATGGTTCCGGAGGAGTGATCTTCCAGGGTGGCCTGCTCGGCTACGGGCAACTGAACGGTCACGGCATTGACAACGCAGCCAAGTATGATCCCGCTGCTGGCGCGAGTGGAACCTTCGCTCCACTCGGGGCCGCCGAACCGAACTGGTACCCGACGCTCGTCGCGGGACCCCTGTACACGTACGTCTTCCCTGGCAACGATGCGGACGGCACGAACCATATTCGCAAGCTCAAAGAGGGCGCGACGACCTGGACTACCACGGGCAAAGAGCACTGGACGCACGACACCTACCCGCGCGTGCATCTTCTTCCGAATGGCAATTTTTTCATCTCTTCGCCGAGCGCGTTGAACAATCGCAGCTATTTGTACGATCCGGTCGCGAACACTGTGCCAACCGCAATTGCGGGCGCTGGCGGAGTGGTGCCGAATGCCGATGGCTTGAACATCTACAACGGGTGGAAAGCAACCGCAGCCGTCTTGCCGCTCGTTCCGCAGTCGGGTGAGTACCCGAATCCCAAGGTCGGAATCTTCGGCGGAGCGATTCCTTATTCGATCGATCTGGGTGCGAGCCAGCCAGGCTGGGCCCAGGCCGGAACCCGAGACATCTCGCACGTTCGTGTGCACGCGAACTCGACTCTGCTGCCGACAGGGCAAGTGCTCATCACGGGCGGAGTGAGCGGCGGTTGGGACAGCACCGCCGTAAAGAATGCGGAGGTCTACGACCCTGCGACGAACAGCTGGCTCATCACCAATTCAGCCGTGCACCCGAGAAACTATCATTCGATTGCCATCCTGCTGCCGGACGGGCGGGTCTTCACGGCGGCTGCCAGCCAGGACCAGGCTGGCTCCGACTGCGGAGTCAACTCGATCTGCGACGGCTCCGGCAACTGGAACCCCGACAACACCATCGAAGCCAGCGAGATCTTCCAGCCCTGGTATCACACCGAATCGGGTCGGCCGACGATCACCAGCTGCCCCGCGCTGCTCCCGAGCGACGGCAGCACCTTCAGCGTGGGCATCGGAGCCTCTCTGGGCACGACGCCCAAGATGGCGCTGATGCGCGCCGGCAGCGTCACGCACGCATTCGACGTCGATCAACGCCATCTGTGGTTGGATATCGTGAGCCACAATGCAACGAGCGTAACCGTCAAAGCACCTTACGGTGCGGCTGCCGCACCACCCGGCGACTACATGCTCTTCGCGCTGAAGGACCGCGGCACGGGCGCGGGCGTGCCCGCGCACAAGCGCTATCAACCGTCGGCCGCGTGCTGGGTGAAAGTCCAGCCGCAGGTCGTGCAGTATGCCGTGCCGGCCGCGGACTATCCGGCCGTCTCCACGTACATCAAGAACTACGGCGGCTACCGCGTGAGTCAGATCGACGGCTACGAGGTCGGAGCGGCGAGCTTCGTCAACGTCGTGTTCTCGAAAAATCCCGCTCTCACGTATGACCGAGCGAACATGACGGTCGCCGAGTACGAGGCGGAGCTCGCAGCCCACACCCCCGCCCAGGGCTGGCGGATCATTCACGTCGACTCCTACAAGATCTCGGGCGCTACGCGCTACGCCGCGGTCTGGGACAAGACCACTGGACCGGTTCAAAGCGAGTGGCATGGCAAGACCGCGGCCGAAACCACGCAGCTTTATTTCAACGCGGTTGCGAACGGCTACCAGCCCGTCAGGTTGTCCAGCGTCGAGATCGGCGGCACACGTTTCTACACGGCCGTGATGGAGCTCGCGAACGTTGGCGGCGTTGGCTACTTCGACAGGACAGAAGCGCAGGTTTCATCGGATGTGTGGACGGAGGTTTCACAGGGCAAACGCCTGGCGTACGTCAACGCGTCGATGCAAACCGGGGGACCGAGGTTCAACCTGATCTTCAACACCATCAGTTCGGGAACGTGGGCGCCGGAGGCACCCGGTCTGACCTCTGCGGCGCTGACGACCACTCACGAGAACAAGATCCAGTACGGACAGCAGCTGCGTTCGATCGCAGGTTACGAATCCGGGGGCAGCGCGCGCTACCTCGGGTTGTGGACCTCGAAACCGACGCAGTAGCCTGAGCGCACGCACGGTGCACGGTGGCTCATCCTCGTCAGCGGCAACGCCGACGGAGTCGATGAGCCACTCGCCGTCCGAACGACGAAGTCGGACGTCAAACGCCAATCGGATAAACGTCCGGCGAACGCCGGCGTTTCACGTTCTCGCGTAGTTGCCGTGAGGCATCACACTGCTTTAATATTGCCCATGAGTATTTTAAAACCGTTGTTCCGTTTATCCCATTTAACTCCCCCTTTATTCGCGTTGTTCGCGCCGCTCGGCTGCGGCGGAGAACCGCTCGCAGAAGAAGAAGAACCGCTTGGAGTTCTTCGTGAATCCCTGAATGGCTGCTACGCAATGGCCGCAGTAAGCCCCGGTCAGACCGCACATCTGCTTCATCCAGACGTTGGCTTTTGCTATCTCACCAAGATCTCCGGGGCGTTCTCCCTAGAATACAGCGGCAGCGCTGAAGTAGCCGTCGGGTTCGATGGCTACTGGCAATTGACGACTACTGGGAACGTGACCGCGGAGGGCACATGCGTCAGGCGAAGCTGCCTCTATCCGAAGCAGGCGGATGACACCATCATGATGTCGCGCACGCCGGGCGGGACGTTCGGCGTCGGCAGGACCGGCGGATCTTGTGCTTCCCGCAGCAGCGGGACCTGGCACGGGGACGCTGCCACTGCTTTGACGGGCATGAATGGCGAGTTCGACGGTGGCGGCGAATCGATTCGAGTCGCGCAGTCGACGTCGGGCACGGTAGCGTCGAGTATCATCGCCCAAGTCTGCAATGACGAACATGTAGGTGGCGGCGCGGAAACATTGTTCGTCGGCACCCCTGGCACGGGCAAACCGGCCTTGTTCGTTGGCCCGAGCGGCGTAACCGCACCCTTTTCTCAAACAGGTGGATTTTCTCTGACCTCTTTCCAGGCGCCGATCAACATGGCGCGCTCGGATCGCGCGATGTGCTACCTGAGCCGCGTCGCCGGAAAGTTTCGCGGCGGCGGCGAACGAGTTCAGATCAAAGAGGTCATGGTCGGAAGTTTTCCCCACTGGCAGCTGAGCGCGAGCGCGCGACAATCCGATGGAGTTCAGGTCTCCGCGAACTGCTTCAAGTTGGAGCAGTACACGCTGTAACGCTGGCTCGCACGCCGACCCTCGTCGCAGAAATCGAGCGCACGCCGCGACAGCTTTCAGCCCGATGAGCTCAACCGTTCAAAGCAACTGATAACGCTTGTAGCAGTTCGCCGAGGCAAACAAGCCATCGTCGTCTGCCGCGCTGCCTTGACTCACGCGCAGCTGCCAGATCTGGCCGCGCGCTGGGTCGGTGACCAGGCGGATCTCTGCTTGCTCCGCGCCGCCCCTGAACTTACCCCCGAGCGCCGTGAAGTAGCACATGGCATCGTTCACCGACGCCATGTTGACGACCTTCGTTCCTTTCGTGTGCACGGAATACGTGCCGGCAAGGTCGATCCTGCCATTACCGGTTGGGCCGATGAAGCGGGCTCCGTCTGCACCGCCGGGAGTGCCGACGAAAATCGAATGAGCCGTGCCGGTAATGGCATGCTGCGGCACGCCCGCGGGTGCAAAGCGTGTATCGCACTGACAGTCGTTGGCCGTCACAGTCGTGGCGGCAGGATTCCGCGTTGCTTGATTGATGCGCACGTACTCGGCGCCGCCGGCCGTAGTTCCGAACGGAAAGGAATTCAGAACGGTGGCAGAGTCGGCTTGCCAGGCGTTTACCCTCTGGTTCTCGCAGGTGCACCCGAGTGGAAACTTTTGCTGGGAGTTCGCCCGCGCAGTGATTGGACCCGAAATCCAGTGCGGATACACATCATTGACGCCGTCACCCTTCAAGCATGCTTGCTTGATGCACGTTGCGGATGCGAACAATTCGACTTCCCCGTGAACGACGCCACCGGACTTATTGGCACGCCAGTAGCCATCAGTGCCTTGATATACTTTTGCTTCCACCGGGGCATACTGGAAATTCCCGGCAATATACGTCAAATAGCAGAACGACAGCGTTCCTTCCTCGAGTCTTACGCCGCCATACGGTATGTCGTACTTCGAGAAGCAGGGGTGAAGAGCCAGGGGCTCGGTTGATTCCGCCGTGGGCTCGAGCTCCGCTTTTTCGGCGGGCGCGGACTCTGCCGGCGCGCCACACGCCGAGCTTAGCAGCCCAGCCAGGAGACCCAGACACGAAGCCCACCCCGAGCTGCCTTGTTTAATTCTCCAACTGCGATCAAGCATTTTTATAATCCTTTGCAGGTTAAACTCAAAAACATCCAAAGTACGGAAACGAGCTCGATATCAAAGATGGCGCGATAACTGCCAAACTCCGCGCGCGCCAACAAGTGCACAGTCTCTCAACAGTGTAACTAATTGAGCTGAGTTAGCTCGGTCGCGACTCAGCTCTGGTCACACGTTGAACGTGACTCGGTCCCGCGTCAAGCAACCAGAGGCCGCGTGCGACGACGCATCCCACGAAATCGAGGACGCTTGATCTTGCGGGCCCTTGTTACTGACGTACGCCAAGCCTGAATGCGATCAGGCCTGACGTTGTCAAGGCCACAGCGTGGCCAGCTGCGGCATCTTCAAAGGAAACAATTCCAGGCGCCGCCTACGCCCGGAACCGAGCTGCCGAACATGTTGCACATCTCGGCGGTGTACGCCTCGTCGGCGAAGCGCAGCTCTTGGTCGAGCGTATTCTTCACCTCGCACTCCCATTCCAAGCGATCCCCGGGCTCGAGCGCGAGCTCGCCGCTGATGGCCCCGCCGGTGCCGCGCGTGCGGTTTGGTTTCGGGTTCTGGGTAACCGAGTCGTAATAGAAGAGGTTGGTGTGCGCCCAGTCGTAGTCTTCGTACACGAGCTGCCGCTCGCTACTGCCTGCGGCCACCTTGAACGCCGAGAAGCGCACGGCGTGCGCGTGCATATGACCGACCAGGCTCACCAGACGGCGCCGCTCGCCGGTGTCGTTCGTGCATTGCGCTCGCACGACCTCGGTCGTCTTCGGCGCGACCTTCATGTCTAGCCCGCCGATCCAGAACAGCGGGCTCAGCACCTGCTTCACTTCGTCCTTCGGCCGGAACGTGAAGTTCGCCCACGACTCACGCAGGATGGGCTGCCTGCCGTTGTTCACGTAGTGGACCTGGAAGGCCACGCGTGAGTGCGGCGGAATCATGGCGGCGATGCCGCCGTTCTCGGGAGCGATCGCTTGGCCGGGCCGCGGGATCTGAATGCGCGCGCCGTCGGCCATGCCGTTTTGAGCGCCAACCAGGAATGGCAGGTTGTCTTTGCACTCGTCGGTCAGCGTTCCGTCGGGCGGGGCCGCGGGACCGTTCGCGCCGTCCTGGCCTGCCCAGATGATCATGTGGTGTGTGCCGGGGCGGACCGTCGCATCGTAACCGGAGAAGTAGACGGGCTCCGTGTTGGGTGTGGTCATGTACATGCACGTGACCTTCTCTTCACCGGGGCCGAGCAGG
>Ga0193706_1001258_pt1 | contig 11644 bp, 7 predicted proteins | sample U3c1metaG_FD_160130 | JGI IMG/M metagenome (GOLD analysis project Ga0193706, IMG submission 160130) | Soil microbial communities from a riparian zone of the East river system, Colorado, United States - U3c1 | ecosystem: Environmental > Terrestrial > Soil > Riparian zone | place: USA: East River... | reverse complement strand
AAGGCGACGCAGGGGAGCCGGGTGGCGCGCTGATCGCGTGTTACCTCGTGAATCTCTCGGGCCTGCGTCAAGCCAATCCATTCGAAAAGAAGTAGGGCCCTGGCTGGCCGCCGGCTTTGATCGACTCGATCCACAAGCGCTTCGTCGATGGCACTCATCGCGCCATAGCCCCTGAAGAAACGCTCGCGCGCGTGACGCCCATGCTCGGCGCGATGGGCGTCACACGGGTCGCGAACATCACCGGGCTCGATCGGCTGGATGTGCCCGTGGTGGCCGTGCACCGTCCGAACGCGCGTTCGCTCTCGGTGACTCAGGGCAAGGGGCTTTCGCTCGTGGCGGCCAAGGTTTCCGCGATCATGGAAGCCATCGAGAGCTTTCACGCGGAGCGTATCGTGCGCCCGCTCAAACACGCCACCTACAACGACCTGCGTTTCACGCACGAAGTCGTCGACGTCGGACGCTTGCCGCGGCTCTCCGTCAGTACGTTTCACGAAAACCAGCGCATGCTCTGGGTCGAGGGCCACGACCTACTTTCGCGAAAGCCGGCGTGGGTACCGTACGAAATGGTGCACACGGACTTCACGTTGCCGCTTCCACCCGGCAGCGGCTGTTTCGTGATGAGCTCGAACGGTCTCGCTTCCGGAAATCACCCCCTCGAAGCGATCTGCCACGGCATCTGCGAAGTGGTGGAGCGCGACGCCACGACGTTGTTTCGACGTACACCGGCGGCGGAACAGCGGCTCGTGGAGCTGACCAGCGTCGACGACCCGAGCTGCCAGGAGCTGTTCGAGCGCCTGTATCGGGCGGACATCGCGCTCGGTGTGTGGGACGCCACGAGCGATGTGGGGATCCCCTGCTTCATTTGCTCGATCGTCGACCGCCGGGACGATCCGTTCCGCCCGATGTATGCCAATCAAGGCATGGGCTGCCACCCCGCGCGGGAGATCGCGCTGCTTCGCGCCGTCACAGAAGCCGCTCAGAGCCGTCTCACCTTCATCACGGGAAGTCGCGATGACGCGGACCGCGAGCGCTATCGCCATGTCCGTAGCCCGGGCTTCGTGGCACGCTGGCGCGCCCGCATCCTGAGCGCCAATTCGAGGAGAGTTCACTATCATTCGGTGCCGAGCTTCCGCCACGAGCGGCTGGACGAAGACGTGGCACTGGCCTGCCAGAAGCTCGCGGCCATCGGCATCGAAGAAGTCGTCGCGGTCGACTTGATGCGCGACGAATTCGAGATCCCCGTCGTGCGTGTGATCATTCCCGGACTCGAGCCGCTCGACGAAGTACCCGGCTATCGCCCAGGGCTCCGCGCGCTCGCGGCGGAGCGCCCTGCCACGCGGCTCTCGGCGTAGCTCCGCATGACGGCACGAGTCATCGTTTTTACGGGATCCACCTTGAGCGCCAGCGAAGCGCTCGAGCACCTCGACGCGGAGTATCGCCCGCCGGTCGCGCAAGGCGACTTGTACCGCGCGGCACGTGAGAAGCCCTGGGCGGTTGCCATCATCGACGGCCACTTCGAACACGTACCCGCGGTCTGGCACAAGGAAATCCTGTGGGCGCTGACGCACGGGATCCAGGTGTACGGCGCCGCGAGCATGGGCGCGCTGCGCGCGGCCGAGCTCGCTCGCTACGGGATGATCGGCGTGGGTCGGGTCTTCCACGATCTCCTGGAGGGCAGGCTCGAAGACGACGATGAGGTTGCAGTGGCCGAAGCCATATCGCCTGGCGGAGTTGCCACTGCCTCGGTCGCCATGGTCGACATCCGTGCCACTCTGGAGGCGGCCCGCTCCGCCCAAGTGATTGACGAAGCGGCACAGCGGACGCTGCTTGGCCTGGCGAAAGCCACGTTCTACGCGGAGCGCAGCTACGCGCGTTTACTCGCGGACGCGGAGGGCGCCGGCTTCGCACCCAAAAACCTCGCCCCATTGCGCGCGTGGTTGCCACAGGGGCAGGTCGCTCAGAAACGCAGCGATGCCATCGAGCTTCTGACGCGCATCGCAGCCGAGCGCGCGAGCGCGGCGCCGTTCGTCGCCAAGTTTCATTTCGAACGCACGGACATGTGGCACAAGCTCGAGAGCTCACTGCGGTCGCCGAGCGCTTGCGGGGGCACTCCCTGCGATCCGGCTGGCACCGCCGTCGAGGCGCTGCTCGATGACGCGGGCTCGTATCGCGAGCTGGAAACGCGGGCGTTGATCCGCGCCTTGGTCAGCGAGATCGCACGCTTCGAGGGCGCAGTGGAAGCGCCCGCGGCCGTGGAAGCAGCCGCCGTGCACTTCCGCTCCGAGCGCGGGCTCCTCGACACGAAAACGCTGGCCGCATGGCTCGCCGCGCGCAGCTGGGCCCCGGAAACGTTCGTCGCGGCAATGCAGGATGACGCTCGACTCGCGCGCCTTCAGCTTTTGCTGCAGGACGAAGTCGCGGAGCAACTCACGAACGAGCTGCAGCGCGACCCCCGCTGGCCGCGACTCTTCGAGCGCGCGCTTTACAAAAACGAGCTGCTCGCCCGCCATGGGGTGAGCGATCCGGACCCGAACGATCCGCGCTTGTCACTCGCCGTGGCAGAGCAGGCTTTGAGCGACCTCGATCTCAGCCTGCCCGCAGCAGCGAGTCCTGCGGCACGCACGCGCCTGATTCTGCGCGAAGCGTGGTTTCGACGGCTGACGTAGGCTGACGTAGAGTAGTCAGGCAGGATCAGAGATACCCAGATTCTCGCGCCAGCTCGAGCGCAGCCTCCACCTTGGCGCGCAACGTTCGGTCGTCTGGACCGGCGGCCGCGACGTCTTCGAGCGCGCTTTCCAAGACATCGGGCAACTTGAGTTGTGTGGCGTCGAGGAGAGCGGCGGCGCTCGCCGGCCACTCGTCTGAAGCTGGATAATCGAGCAGCAGCTCCAAGTGTGGGAGCAAGGCGAGCCACTGGAAAGGATACGGGTAGGTCTTGGCGAGCTCGCGCCAGCGTGTGACGGCCGCTTGAATGTGAGCTCGCGCAGCGGCGCGCTCATCGCGCTGCAAGGCGAGCCAGCCGAGGTGGGAGCGGGCACAGGCGATGTAGTCGGCAAACCCTCCGGCTTCGGCGACGCTCAGCGCTTCCTCGGCGACGGGGCCGAGCTCCGCCACCGCGCGCCGCCGTCGCTGGGCGATACCGAGGTAGATCAAGCAGCGGCTGATCAGAAGCAGGTCACCGGTGGCGCGCGCCAGGGTCAGCGACGCCTGAAGAGTCTCCGCTGCCTCCTCGAGGCTGCCGTGCCAGAGCAGCGCGAAGCCGAGATCGAAGCGTAGATTCACCTTTTCGAGCAGGTCGTCCGAGCTCTCGATGGCCTCCACGGCCTTGCGCGCAAGCTCAACGACCTCGGTCGATGCGATGAAACGATTGCCGCGATTTTTCGCGTTGCTGGACAGATGAAACAGGATCGCGCGCTGCTTGGCGGCGCCGCCGGCGACCACCATCGGCTCGATGGCGGCGATCACCTGATTCATCTCGTCGATTTCGTCCTGGAAATAGAACACACGCGCGCGTAGCACCTGGAGCTCGATCCACTCATTTTGCCAGGATCCGCCCCCTGTCCCGGTCTGCAGTGCCAACAGGCGTTCCGCGCGGTCGAGCGCCTCGAGCACTTCAGCGTGCGCGTGAACGACCTCCCAGGTCAAAGCCTCCTTTCTCAGCAGGCGCGCACGGTCGGAGTAGGCGTTGACCGGAACGTGACGGGCAGCCGCGGCGTACGCTTCGCGCGCCGGCGCGTGCTGGCCATCGCGTTCGAGCACATCGGCCAATGCTTCGTAGAGATCGGCAGCCCGGGCTTCCAGCTCTGCTCGGCGGGGCGCGGCGCTTTCGCCGGCGATCCAGAGCTGCTCGATGGCGCCACGGTAGTAGCGCGCAGCTTCCCGCATTGCAGGCACGGCGCGCGCTGCGTCGCCAGCCTGACGCAGATACTCCACGGCGCGACCCGCACTGTGTGCCGCGGCCCAGTGATGACCGAGCGTGGCGAAGCGGTCGGCATCGCTGCCGAACAGAGGCCGGCCATAGCGAGCGCTGGGTGCGGCCTCGAGCTCCTCGGCGGCGGCGCGGTGCAAGCGCTGCCGTGCATCGGACGAAAGTTCCCCGTACGCGACCTCGCGTATCTTGTCGTGATCGAAGCGCAGCGCGCCCTGCGCCGTGAAAGCCAAGATCTGCCGTGCACACAGGTCGCGCTCGGCTTCGAACGACGCCGACTCCGACAGCCGGGCGACGTGGCGGCACACGAGCGGCTCGAAAGTGCGACCGAGCACGGCGGCCGCAGTCAGCATGCGCTGGGAATCCTCGGGCAGATCCTTGATGCGCAGGTCGAGCAGCTCCTTCAGCGCGCCGGGTAAGGGCAGGCTGAACGCCTCGCGCTGGGCCGGCGCGTGCTCACCGCGCGATATGCGCCAAACTCCGCTCGGACTGCGCTCGAGCATACGGCAAGCCACCGCGGTGCGCAGATACTCCCCTGCAAAGAAGGGATTGCCCTCGGACTGGCGAGCCAGAAAGCCGGAGAGCTCGTGTGGCGCTTCTTCGAGGCCGAGCATGTCGCTCACGACCGACCCCACGGCGACTTCTTCGAGGCGCTGCATGCCGAGCACTGCGACTTTCTGAGCGAGCTGCTCGAGCTGCGGGCGGTTTTCTTCTGCGCGAAACGTGCCGACCACCAGGAGCGGCATGCGGGTCGGCTCGGGCACGCACAACGACTCGATGAAGGCCAGTGTCAAGTCGTCAGCCCACTGCAGATCATCCAGAATCAGCAGCAGCGCCGATTGCGGACTCATTGCGCGCATCAGATCCGTGAGGAACGTGAAGAAGCGGCGCTGAGCGAGCTCGGGCGGCAGCGCTGGAGGCTCCGGCGCCTTCTCCACGCCGGGCAGACGCTGGAACGCGGGCAGCAAACCGATCAAGAGACGAGCCCGTTCCCCGAGGACTTCTGTCGTGAACTGCGGGCCCTCGGCGTGGCAGCGCTCGGCCACGAGCTGCAAGAACGGACGCAGAGCCGCGAGCGGCGTGTCCGCCATGGCAGGGGATTCCCCGTGGCTCATGTTGCTGCGCGATTCGCCGGCTACGACCAGGAGACCGCGATCGCGCGCGCGCGCGCCGAACTCGGCCACCGCGCGACTCTTGCCGATACCGCTCTCCCCCGAGATGAGCACCACCTGCGTCTTGGACTGCTCTATGGCGTCGCTCAAGAAGCTTTCGAGGGCGGCCAGCTCCGCCAGGCGATTGATGAAGCGGGGCCGATAGAGATACGGGCGCGGCACCGGTAGTTGCCTGACCGGGCTCGCTTCGGCGCCGAGCTGCTCGAGGTGCCGTGCGACGTCCTCCGCATAGCTGATGCGACGTGTAGGGTCCTTCTCGAGCAGACGCATCACCACGTCCTCGAGGTCGACAGGGACGCCGCGCACCAAGCCCGACGGCGGAACCGGCGGCGTACACACGTGCGCGGTCAAGAGCTGATGCGGAGCGCCGGTGAACGGCGGTTTCCCGGTGATGAGCTCGTATAGAATGCAGCCGATGCTGTAGAGGTCAGCGCGCGCGTCGACGACCTGTCCCTGGATCTGCTCGGGTGCCATGTACGCAAAGGTGCCGCGCAGGCGCGTGTCGATCTCGACACTCTCGCGGCCAAAAGCCCCTTCGAAGTGAGTCGCCAGGCCGAAGTCCGCGACGACCGCACGCGCAGGCGCCGGCAAAAATACGTTCGAGGGCTTGAGATCCCGGTGCACGAGCCCCTCACCGTGCACGAACGCTAGGGGTCGACAGAGCGCCGCGATCGCGCTGAGGACTTCCATGAGGCGACCGGCCGCCGCCTCACCTCGCAACGACTGCTGTTCACCGCCCGGAGGAAGCGCTGGTGGCGGCGGAAGGTCGGCGAACTCCGGTGTCTTCGGCGCCTGCGGGATGGTCAGGGAAGGCCTCTCGTGCGGAAGGACGACGCGTCGCGTACTGGCGCCGGCAATGCGCGCTTGCATCGAAGGCCTCCGGACCTGCGACCACAGCTCGACGACCCAATCGGCAAGCGTCGGCGCCTGCAGATAGGTCATCGAGTACCAAGGAAGCCCGTCGTGAACGCCGTCCTCGATGACGCGCACGACGTCCGGATGATCGATGCGACCGATGGCACGAATCTCGCGCCGCAGCAGATCGATGCGATCGGGATCGACCGCCCGACGGTTTTCAACGCGGCCCTTTCGCCGCCTGGCTCGCGGCGCGCCAGATACACGATGCCTCCGCCCCCCTCCCCCAGCTCGCGTTCCAGCCGGTAAGGACCGATCCTTTCGTGGGTCGAAAGCGCAGTCACAGCCCTCAGCCGAGTTGAGGATGGTATTCGAGCGCGGACAGGATCTGATAGTCCTCCCCGCTGACACACTCCGCAAATTGGCCAGCAGCCTCGTAGTCCTCTGGCTTCAGCAACCCCGGCAGCGCGGCCAGCGCATTCGCATCGGGGATCTGCCAGAGATGCACGCATTCATTCAAGCGGCCCGTGACCGGACTCAACGCCGCGAGCAGGCGCCAGCCGGCCCGCTTCACGATGATGTCGCAGACCCGGCGGCCTATCGGCCCGAACTCCTGTGTCTTGTGCGGGTGAACGTGAAACTTCGCCGTCAGGTAGAGCGCCATTCGAGAAACCTCCTCGAATGGCAGTGTCGGGGCGGCCGCCGCCGTGTGCAAGCCCCGAATGTGAGGCAAGACGGCTATCCGCCCGCAGGCCGGCCCCCGCCACGAACAACCCCGCCGTTAGCGACCCGCGGTCGTCTCGAATGGACACGCCGCGAGGGCGGCTGCGGCATTGGGCCGGTCCATGTCGACGTTCGGCATCGGCGTCTTGCCGTTTCCATAAGTGGGCTCGACGACAGAGACGCCCTCGAACCCGTGCGCCGCTGCACACGCACGCATACGGTTCCAGCGCGCGATCCAGGCCGAGCGCTCGGCTTCGGGCAAGTGTGGCTTCGGAAGACGCGCGCGCAGCTCCTGGTGGGCTCGCTGTTTGTGCCGCGCGAACTTTGCTCGTAGCCGCGCTCGGATCTGCGGATCGCGGACTTCCGATCCGCGCGCGACTGCCACGTTGACCGCGTCGCTGCTCAGCGCCCAAAACGCGACCACGGCGCATGAAAGTCGGAGCAATCGCGACGAGCTATTGGACAAACGCAACGCTCCACGTGAGCGTGTAACCAAACGCGTTGACGGCACCAAAGTGCGCACCGAACGCCGGCAGACCGCTCGGCCCCACGCTCATGCCCGGCCAATCGTCCGTGGAGTCCCCCCACGGCCCGTTGACGAGCTGGACTCCGGGATCGACGGCAACCACTTGCACCCATGCGCCGCGCGAACCGGGCTTGCACGCGCTGCTACGAATCGGGCGAATCGTCGCTACGGCTCCGGACGGCTCCGATGCAATCTTCGTCTCCACTCGACAGAACCCGAGCTCCGGACCCGGCGGTGGTCCGGGCATGTAGTACGTGATTGCCTGGTTCATGGGATGAACCCAGTTCGCGTCCGCTGCCTGGGACGGGCCACTGGCTGCGATCAGCGGCGCTGCGAGCAGCGTACGAACGAAGCAGAGCTGGACTTTTCGAACTTGCATGCGTCGTTGCTATCAGCGCGCGAGCGGGCGTCGCAAGCCACCCTGCACCCGGTAACGAAATGGTCATGCTGGTTTCGTAGCCGAGCAATTCGGTAGCGAATTGGTCACGATCGACGGGTGCGGGCGGCTGCTATGCGTCGTGGCCGTGAGCGTCACCCATTGCCTGTTCGCGGTTCTGTTCGCCGTCGCCTGCGCATCCTGTACGGATCGGCCACCGGGCACCGATCGCACGAGCTCGAGTGATACGGTTGCGGACGGGAACACCGCAGTTGCGGAGCCGTCCGCGCCGCTCGACGCACCGGCCGAGCTCATGGCCAAGCGCAGCAAGGTCGTGCAGCTGATGCAAATGGGAGATACCGGGGTCGCACGGGCAGCAGAGCAAGCCTTGCTCGGCAGCGCCACGGAGTTGGACGAGTTCCTGCAGAGCGGCTACGCGGCCGCGCGCATTCATGACGAACGCGTGCGTGTCGTAGAGCTTTTGAGCACGGGCGGACCCACACTGCGTGAAGGTGCGTCGCGCGCGCTGCGGAGCACCCCCGAGCAGCTGCGCGAGTGGCTCTTCGACGAGACGGAAGACGCCGACGCGCGCGATCGGCGTATCCGCGTGGCGCGTCTCATCACGCTCGGCGGTCTCCACGTCAAAGAGGCGGGGCGCGGCGTACTCACGGCAAGTGACGATCGGGTCGTCGAGTTCTTGATGCGCGGATACGCGCGAGCACGCGTGCACGATCAGCGCGAGCGGGTCATCGCTCTGATGCAGCGCGGCGGTCCAGCGACGAAGGAGGCCGCCCAGACGGCATTGGGCGGCGCTCCGAGCGATCTCGATGATTTTCTCGAGCGCGGGCAGCACGTCGCACGCGCACGCGATCGAGAGCTCGCGACGGTTTCCGACCTGGCAGAGCTCGCGCGCGAGGCGGCGGAGGAAGCCCATCGCGAAGCGGACGGCGCACAGGATGCTGCGCGGCGCGCGCTCGAGTCTGCGCAGTTCGCGAGAGACGCGGCGGAACGCGCCCGGACCGAGACCCTGGCCGCCGCAGGTTCGGCGCAGCTCGCCGCGGATGCAGCGGGACGCGCCGCCACGGCCGCCGCGAACGCAGCACAGGCTGCAGAGATCGCCATCGACGCGGCCAGCTCCGCCGCCGCCGCGAGCCGCGCCGCTGCGGACGCTGCCTCGCGCGCAGCCATCGCGGCAACGCTCGCGGGGCAAGCCGCAAGCTTCGCCTGGGCCGAAGCCGCGGCGGCGGCCGGCGATGCAACCAAGGCCGATGACGCGCGAGTCGCGGCCCAAGGCGCCCGAGACGCGGCTCTTGCCGCGCGCCAGGCGGCAGAAGCGCTGAGGCAGGCGATGGACTTCGCGCTGCCCGCGGCAACCCAAGCCGCCGAAGCAGCCCGGGGCGCCGGGGCGCACGCGGATCGCGCCGCCGAGTACGCGATCGAAGCCAGCGAGCAGGCCGGCGTCTCCGAGCAGCAGGCGCAAGAAGCCAGGCGTCAGGCCGGGCGCGCTCGGCTCGCGGCGCAGCAGTCACAGCGAGCGGCCGCAGACGCGTTGCATTTCGCTGCGCAGGCGGCAGCAGCGGCGGACGAAGCCTACCGAGCGGCGGGCGATGCGGCCGCGCACGCGGAGGCGGCGGCGCGCGCTGCGGATGAAGCGGCGCTGCACGCCGGCAACGCCGCGACCGCCGCTGATCAGGCCGCGGCGCACGCGGCCGCCGCCGCTCGAGCAGCGGATGCAGCGGCGGCTCATGCCGCGCGCGCGGATCGAATCGAGGCGCTCGCGCGCACCATCGAAGCGGCAGAGCTTGCGGCGCACGCTGCGCGCAACGTGGAGCTCTCCCGGCAAGCGCTCGCATTTCAGCAAGCACAACCGAAAGCCATCGCCTGGGATACGCCGGAAGTCGAGCGCAGCGATCTCGAGACTCAACGCTTGCTCCTGGAAGCGAGCGCACCCGACGCGCCCGCGGAGACCGTGCTCCAGAGCGGACGGCGTGCGCTCATCCGACTCTCGAAGAGCGCCGGTCCCTGGACGCGCACGGCCGCAGCAGAGGCGCTGACGGGTTCGGAGACGGAGCTGCGCGCGTTTCTGACTGCGGGCCTCGTGACCGCCGGCCTACTCGACGATCGCGCGCGCGTCATTGCGCTCGCCAAGGTGCCCGACAACCCGCCGCTCACGGCCGCCGCCGAAGCAGCGCTGGCCGGCTCCGCCGGCGATTTACGGAGCTTCTTGCGCTACCCGTACTACCCGGGGAAAGAACACGCCGATCGAGGCGCCGTCGCGAACCTTTACGTGAGCGGCGGCCCCGCCTTGAAGGAAGCGGCCCGCGTTGCACTCCGCGGCAGCAACGAGGACCGGCACCAGTTCTTGCGCAGCGGGCGATTCGCGGCACGAGAGCACGACGATCGCGCCGAGGTTGCCAAATTCCTGAGCACCGGTGGAGCGGAGGTGAAGGCCGCCGCGCAAGCCGCGCTGGCCGGTCCAGCCGGGCTCTTGCGTGTGTTTCTCGAAACCACGCGCTTCGAAGCCGAGCAGCGTGATCGCGAAGCGGCGACTCACGTCCTGCGCGTGCGAGCGCAAATCGCCGATGCCTACAGCCACGCAGCCCAGGCGCGGCGCGATGCGGCGCGGGCTGCCGAGTCCGCGGCGATCGCGCGCGCGGCCGCGGCCGACGCGGCCGCTCATGCACAGGCTGCGCACGACTGGGCGATCGAAGCGGACCGGTATGCGGCGCGCGCGCAGGCCTCGGCCGAAAGCGCCAAACAATCCGCCGACGCGGCCGCCGCGTCCGCACGCATCGCACAGGACGCCGCAATCACGGCCGATCGTAACGCTCAGGCCGCGGAAACATCGGCGCGCCGGGCCGATTCAGAGGCCAGCCGCGCGCAGAGCCATGCGAAGAACGCCTACGCAGCGGCGCTCGACGCGCGCACCTCTGCGCTCGAAGCGGAAGCGGACGCCACGCTGGCGCAGCAGGCATTCGACACTGCCCTGAAGTCTGCGCTGGAAAAGATCGCGCTCGAGGCGCTGCACGACGGACAGCTCCCGCCTACTCCTCCGCCGGAAAACCCCGGCCCACCTCCCCCGCCGAGCGACGAGCCGCTGCCGGACTCTGCCTCGCTCGATCGCGTGAAATCGCGCTTCAAGACGGCCGTGAACACGTTCCTGCAGGGCATCAAGAACGGCATTTCCGACATGAACCAGATCAACGGCGTCGGCTATTGCCTCGCCGCCGGCGCATCGGCTGGGCTCGCAGTGGAAAAAGAGATCTGCATCGCCGACAACGGGCACCGCATCGATCCCGTTGCGGGCACCGCGATCGGCGTGGCTAGCAAGGGCGTCGGCATCTCGGCGGGCCCGATCATCAGCAATCAAGATCACACGCAGGGCGACGCTCCCGAAATTTGCGCGGGTGGCGGTCTCAGTGTTCCGGTGCGCGGAGTGGACCTGGGCGCCGAAGCCAGCGTCTGCTTCGAAATCAACACCGAGTTCATAGCGGACGTCGCCAACTTCGGCCGCACCGCCGGAGGCGCGGCGGCGAACGCGTGGCAGCGCGAGTGGCAGGTCGTTGACCGGCTCGCTCAGGACCTCGCAGACGGCGGTGTTCCGAGCCCGCTCACGACGGGCTGGACGGTCGCCTTTTCGGCCACGGTCGGAGTGAGCGGTGGCGGCGGCAAGGGCGCGAGTCCCGATTTTCACATCCTGCTCGCGAAATCCAACGTCGTGACGATTCCCTACAAATCATGGGTGGATCTCGTTTTCCCGAACGACCCTCGCTTCTGGTCGATGCGCGAGACGCTGCGTGCGCTCACGCCCGACGGCAGCTACCCGGAAGACCTCGCGCATCTGTTGAAGAAGGTTCCGTGCATGCCGATCCCGCGCTTCGCCGGAAAGAACAACTACGGTTCTGGGCTCGTCAATTTTGCGCTCAGGGCAATTCAAGCGAGCGAACCGGCTCTGTGTCCGTTCGTCGCCGCGATCGATCCGATGATTTGACCTTCGCTCGTCCTCGATTGGAGTTTTGCATCATGAAAGCGCGTTTCACGGATCTTGCCCCCGTCTTGCTCGT
>Ga0193706_1001257_pt1 | contig 11644 bp, 9 predicted proteins | sample U3c1metaG_FD_160130 | JGI IMG/M metagenome (GOLD analysis project Ga0193706, IMG submission 160130) | Soil microbial communities from a riparian zone of the East river system, Colorado, United States - U3c1 | ecosystem: Environmental > Terrestrial > Soil > Riparian zone | place: USA: East River... | reverse complement strand
GACCGGCGCACGTCGCGCTCGCCCATCGATCGGAGCGGCGTGTGGCGCTTTCGCGAGTGGGTGCTCAACGTCGAGCGCGCAGTGACGCATCCCGAGGGTGGAACGCGGCTGTATGAGCGCCAGGGGATCTTCTACAAGCACGAGGGCGAGAACCCGACCGGCTCGTTCAAGGACCGCGGCATGACGGTCGCGATCACGCAGGCGTTACGCGTCGGAGCGACCGCTGTGGCGTGCGCCTCGACGGGCAACACCAGCGCCTCACTCGCGGCCTACGCGGCGCAGGCGGGACTGCGCGCGCTCGTCTTCGTCCCGGCCGGCAAAGTCGCGAGCGGCAAGCTCGCTCAGACGCTCGCATACGGTGCAAAGGCCCTCTCGGTGCGCGGCGACTTCGACGCGGCGATGAGACTCGTGCGCGACGCGTGCGACAAGCTCGGCATCTATCTCGTGAACTCGATCAACCCGTTCCGCATCGAGGGGCAGAAGACCATCGTCTGGGAGATCCTGCAGGACTTCGAGTGGGACGCACCCGATTGGATCGTCGTCCCCGCCGGCAACCTCGGCAACACCAGCGCCTTCGGAAAAGCGCTGCGCGAGGCGCGCGCGAACGGGTGGATCGAGCGGACGCCGCGCATCGCCGCCATTCAGGCGGAGGGCGCGAACCCCTTCTTCCGCAGCTACGAGGAAGGCTTCGCAATCCGGCACCGGATCACGGCCGAGACGATTGCGAGCGCGATTCGCATCGGCGACCCGGTCAGTCATGACAAAGCGGTCGCGGCCATCCGCGAGACGAACGGCGTCGTCGAGCAGGTCACCGATCAGGAGATCATGGCCGGAAAGCGAACGATCGACGAGCTCGGCATCGGGTGCGAGCCGGCCTCAGGCGCGACGCTCGCGGGCGTCCGCAAGCTCCAGGCCGCCGGCGTCATCAAGCCAGGTGAGCGCATCGTCTGCGTGCTGACCGGCAATATCCTCAAGGATCCGGAAGCGAACTATCGTCCGGAGAACATCCTGGAGATCGAGCCCACGATCGAGGCCGTGGAGCGGGCGGTCGGAAAGGGTTGAGGAGGGTGCCTCGGCACCTGAACGCGACGGAGCGGTGTCGCGAGTTCCGCCCCTCACCCTGTCCCCTCTCCCCGCCTTCGCGGGGAGAGGGCAATCGTCATCTGGCGATTCCCGCGTTTTCGGCTCTGGCGACGCTCTATCCCCTCTCCCCGCAGCGGCGGGGAGAGGGCCAGGGTGAGGGGCGGCTCTCGGGACGCTCGGGATTCGCTGACTTCCACCGGTTCGTGTCACTGGAAGCCGGCGAAGTCCAAAAAAACGAACGGGCGGCCGAGGCCGCCCGTTCAGTCACAACTGTAGATTGCCTGGCTCAGGCTTTCAGGTGCTTGTTCACGAGCGCGGTCATCTCGAACATCGAGACCTGATCCTTGCCGCCGAAGATGACGCGGAGCTTGTCATCGGCGTTGATCATGCGCTTGTTGGTCTGATCCTGAAGCCCGTTGGCCTTGATGTAGTCCCACACGCGCTTGGTCACTTCGCTGCGCGGGATCGGCTCACTGCCGACGATCCCCGAGAGTTCAGAGCTCGGCTGGACCGGCGCAGAGAGTCCCTTGCCGCCACCTTTTGATGCAGTTTTCGTCGCCATCGTAAATCCCCTCGCGTTTTACGTTCGCCGATTCTGTGCCGATTCAGAGCTGCACGTCAAACCCGAGACTTGGTATTTTGGAACCGCTCGTGCACAGGGTCGCGCTCGCCGCACGAGGTTCAGGAGGTCCGTACCCCATGAAGTCGCTTCGCATTCTCGCCCTCGCCGCCGTCGTCTTCGGCTGTGTCCCCTTAGCTTCCGCCGCCGATTTCGGCGTCCGAGCCGGACGGTACAACGACGCCGACGAGGAGTTCGTCGGCCTCGATGTCGCGTTCGACCTGGGCACCCTCAGCGTCATCCCCAACCTCGAATACTCGCTCGCCGAGGACGTCACGGCAGGCAGCGGGAACATCGATGTGACGTGGGATCTCATCAGGATCGGCCGCGCCACGCCGTACGTGGGCGCGGGAGTCGGTCTGTGGTACTCCGACAACGGCATCACGGAGACCCGGACGGACATCGTCGGCAACATCATCGGCGGGCTCTCCCTCGATGCCGGCGCCTTCGAGCCGTATGCGCAGGTCAAGTACTTCCGCTTTCTCGACAACCAGGAGGACGGCGACGCCGAGGACGACGTCGCGCTCACGATCGGCCTGCGGTTCTGATCAGACCACGGTTTGATCAGCGCCAGAAACACCACCGCGATCAACGCCAGTTGCGTGACCGCGATCGTACGGGAACGATTACTTGCGGAGCAGGTCCTGGTACTCGTCGTTGCGCTTGATGAACGACGCCACGAACGCGCATTGCGGGACGACCGTGAGCTTGCGCCGGCGCGCGTCGTCGAGCGCGAATCTCACGAGCTCTTTTCCCACCCCGCGGCCCTCGAGCTCCTTCGGCACTTCCGTATGCGTGAAGACGATGCTGTCCGGCTCTTCGAGGTCGTAGGCGGAGAGGGCGACGTGACCATCGATGACGGCTTCATACTGCGACTGCTGTTCGTTGTGGCGCAGATCCATGGCGAACTACGCTGCAATGCAAGGGCCTCTTTGGACTGCAGAAACGCGGGCCACCTACCCCCGGGCTACCCGGCGTTGGACTGCGGCGGCTCGGGCCGCCGCAGTCCAAACTCCACCAGCGCTTCGCCCAGCGTCTCGCTCTGCAATCCGATGTGGCGCAGCGCCGCCACGAGCGACTCGCGTACGCGCGCGTCATCGAGCGTCGGCAGCGGCAGCGCGCCGTCGCGCTTGCCCAGCTTCGAGCCGTCAGCATTCGTCACGAGCGGTACGTGTGCGTACGACGGAGTGGGATACCCGAGCGCCTGCTGCAGCGCGATCTGTCGAGCCGTTGATGCGAGAAGATCGGCGCCGCGGACGACCTGCGTGACACCCTGCTCGGCATCGTCGACGACGACCGCGAGCTGATACGCGAAGAGGCCGTCCGCGCGGCGCACGACGAAGTCGCCGGTCTGCCGGGCGACATCCTCCTCGACGCGGCCGCAGACGAGATCGTCGAATGCGATCGTGGCCTCCGGCGACCTGAATCGCACTGCCCGCGCCGGACGTCCCGGCGGAAGCCCATGGCGGCACGTGCCGGGATACACGGCCTCGGCGTCCACCGGTGCCGAGGCCGCACGGTGCAGGTCCGCGCGTGAGCATGCGCAGTCGTAGACGATGCCGGCCGCGCGAAGACGATCGAGAGCCTCCTCGTATCGCGCCGTCCTCCTCGACTGCCAGAGCACCTCGCCATCCCACTCCAGCCCGTAGCGCTGCAGCGCGCGGAGGATCTCATCAGCCGAGCCGGGGACCACACGCGGCGTGTCGATGTCCTCCATCCGCACGAGCCATCGTCCGCCTGCCGAGCGCGCATGGAGCCACGACGCCACCGCGGCGGCGAGGCTGCCGAGGTGCAGAGGCCCCGTCGGCGAGGGGGCGAAACGCCCGATGACAGACACCTGGCCAACATACCAAACACGCGACCCCGTTGACTTCCGACCCCCCGAGCTCCGTGAGGTGCAACAGGTTTCCGGAAGCGGGCTCTCCGATAAGATGCGCGTGACGTACGGAGGTAGAACATGAGTCGCTTCACCCTTTCCACGCTTCTGCTTGCACTCGCCGTGGCCGTTTCCGCACAGGAGACCCAACAGACCGCGCCACGCGACGCCAACATCGACATGGTCGCGCGGGACCTGCACGCAGTCGGGCGCATCGCCAACCTGGCCGACGACATCGCGCGCGAGCGCCAGGTCATGAAGGCGATTCTCGACAACGACACCCGAACGCTGCGGATGCCGCGCGAAGACGGCACATACCGCTGGGCCTCGCTGCAGCGCGAGGAAGAGAGCCGCGTGACCGACGAGAAGGACGTGCAGCGCGTCCACACCGAGAAGGAGCTGCGCGAGATCACGGTCACGGGCGATAACGGCTATCGCGTCGAGGTACTCGTCCCGCGCAAGCGCACGACGTTCTCGGCAAACAACCGCGTCTGGGTCCGCAATGTAATCGTCGACTCCACCGGCTTCGATGGGAAGACCACGCACCAGGAGCTTCCCGTCAACGCCTGGGTCAGCCCCGGCGACGCGACCGGCGTGCCGCTTCCGGAGATCGGCAAATCGGTCAAGGCGACCGTGGAAGTGGGCGTAGAGAGCGGCGAGAAGCAGGCCGTCGCGCAGGTCGCGCTCGTGCAGGCGAAGCTCGTCGACGATCCCAGCAGCCCCTACTTCCCCGCGATCCGACGCCTCCTGCAGGTGCGCGAGATCGTTGCCGCGAAGGAGATCAACCGCGGCCAGCTCAAGAACTCGACGGACGAGGCCCTGCTGTCACTGCCGGGAGAGCTCGAGAAGCGTACTGCGGAGATGGAAGAGGCCGCGCGCGTGCGGCGTCAGATGGCCGAGATGGGTACGACGACCGGTGCGATCGCCGCCGGCGACGCCACGCCGGACGTCACGCGAGAGCTCGCAGAGATCGCCAGGCTGTCCGCGGGAACCCTGCAGGAACAGGCCGACGCGCGGACGAGGCTGGACGCGCTGATCAGGACGCTCGTACCGAAGCCGTGAATCGGAGTCGGGAGTCGGGGGTCGGGAATCGGGGGAGTCAGGAGTCAGTACCCTCTCCCCGCGAAGGACCTTTCTTTTTCCCCCTGGGGCTACTCCTTTTCAGGCCCCAGTTTCGTTATGGCGTGTGCAGAAGATCATTCGTGATCTTCTCTACTCGCTCCTCACTTATCCCCGCGAAGGCGGGGAGAGGGAGGGGCGCGAAGCGCCCGGGTGAGGGGCGGCGCTCGGGACGCGCGTGTTTCGGAGCGCCGGCGGGAACACGTTCGTCGCGAGAGCCGCCCCTCTCCCTAACCCTCTCCCCGCCGTTGCGGGGAGAGGGGACAGACCCTCGTAACTTACTCGAGTTGTGCGTTGCTTGACGACCGAAACCCCGTAAGCCCGACTCCCGATCCCTGACTCCCATCCCCCAACCGGCTCCCCAATCACACCTCCCACACGTCCTTCGCGTACTCGCGGATGGTGCGGTCGGCTGAGAAGAAGCCGCTGCGCACGACGTTCATGATCGACATGCGCGTCCAGTCGTCGCGGCGGGTCCACGTCTCGGCGGCGCGCTTCTGCGCGTCGAGATACGAGGCGAAGTCGGCGCAGTGGAAGTAGCGGTCATTGCCCTGCAGGATGTCGACGAGCGGCTTGAAGATGCCGCCGCTCATCGACGCGATGCGGTCGACCACGGCCGCGAGCTCGGCGTTCGAGCGGATGACGCCTATCGAGTCGTAGCCCTGCTCCCGCAGCGCCGCAATCTGCTCGGTGGTGTTGCCGAAGATGAACATGTTCTCGGCGCCCACGTGCTCGGCGATCTCGACGTTCGCTCCGTCGAGCGTGCCGATGATGATCCCGCCGTTGAGCACGGCCTTCATGCATCCCGTGCCCGACGCCTCCGTCCCTGCGGTGGAGACCTGCTCGGACAGCTCGGTCGCCGGGAACAGCACCTCCGCCGCCGAGACGTCGTAGTTCGGAATGAACGACACGTTCAGCCTCTGCGCCACGTGCGGACTCGCGCCGACCAGCTTCGAGACGTCGTGGATCAGTTTGATGATCAGCTTGGCGATGAAGTAGCTGGGCGCGGCTTTCCCCCCGAAGATCACCGTGCGCGGCGGCGCATCCTGACCGGCCAGCAACCGGTGATAGAGCGCGATCACGTGCATCACGTTGAGGAGCTGGCGCTTGTACTCGTGCATGCGCTTGATCTGAATGTCGAAGAGCGAATCGTGATCGACGTCGACCCGGCAGCGGCGGAGCCAGTGCGTCAGCGCCTGCTTGCGCGCCATCTTCACGGCGCGCCATTTGTCGCGGAACGCCGCATCGTCTGCGTGCTTCTCGAGGCCGCGCAACTCGTCGATGTCGCGGTGCCAGCCCTCGCCGATCGCCTCGTTGATGAGCGCCGTCAGCTGTGGATTCGCCTGGAGCACCCAGCGCCGCGGCGTGATCCCGTTCGTCTTGTTGTTGAACTTCTTCGGGAAGATCTCGTTGAGCTCGGGGAAGATTCGCGTCTTCAGGATGTCGCTGTGAAGCTGCGCCACGCCGTTCACCGAGTGTGAGCCGACGATGGCCAGGTTGGCCATGCGCACGCTCTGGGCATGGTCGTCCACGATGGCCATGCGCCCCACGCGCGCCTGGTCGCCGGGATGGGCCGTCAGAATCAGCGCTCGGAAGCGGCGGTCGATCTCCTCGATGATCTGAAGATGCCGTGGGAGCAGCTTGCCCATCAGCTCCTTCGACCACGACTCGAGCGCTTCCGGCAGCACCGTGTGATTCGTGTACGCGAAGACGCGCTCGCACAGCCACCACGCGCGATCCCAGTCCAGTGCCTCCTGATCGACCAGCACCCTCATCAGCTCCGGGATGGCGATGGACGGATGCGTGTCATTGAGCTGGATGGCCACCTTCTCCGGCAGCTGGTCCCACTCCCTCTCGTGGTCTTTGCGGAAACGGCGCAGGATGTCCTGGATGGTCGCGGACGTGAAGAAGTACTGCTGTTTGAGCCGGAGCTCGCGCCCCGCATACTTGTCGTCGGATGGGTACAGGACCTTGGAGATGTTCTCGCTGCTGGTCTTGTCCATGACCGCCTCGACGTACGCGCCGGCGTTGAACCTCTCGAGATCGAACTCGCGGCTCGACTTCGCCGCCCAGAGCCGGAGCGTGTTCACGACGTCGTTTCGATAGCCGGGCACTCCGATGTCGTACGCCATGGCGTAGACGTCGCTCGTATCGACCCAGCGCATCCGCGAGCGCCCCTCTTCGTCGGCATACGACTCCACGCGCCCGTAGAACTTCACCGGGAAGATCACCTCCGGATGCGCGACCTCCCACGGGTTGCCGTAGCGCAGCCAGTTGTCGGGCGCCTCCTGCTGGTTTCCGTCGATGATGCGCTGGCGGAAGATGCCGTACTCATAGCGGATGCCGTAGCCATAGAAGGGAAGGCCGACGGTGGAAGCGGCATCGAGAAAGCACGCCGCGAGCCTGCCCAGGCCTCCGTTGCCGAGGCCTGCGTCGCTCTCGCGGTCGGCGAGGGCCTCGAGCTCGTAGCCGAGCCGCAGCGTCGCCTCTGCAAACTCCGGCGCCGCTCCGAGGTTGATCACGTTGCTGACCAGAAGGCGGCCGAGGAGAAACTCCAGCGACAGGTAATAGACGCGTTTCACGTCCTCGCGGTAATACCGGTCCTGCGTCGGGAACCAGCGGTCCATGAGCCGGTCACGGGCCGTGTACGCGATGGCCTGGAACACGTTCTCGTCGTTCGCGTTGAACGAGTCACGGGCCACCGAATACATCATCCGCTTGGAAAACGCGTCGATGATCGAGTCGGGATCAAGCCCGGCCGGCTCCGGCTTCGGTATTTTGTTGTTCACGATCGTGGAATCGTAGCGCAACGCGTCCACGGTGTAACCGTTGCGCAACCTGCGGCGGCGACACTGGTACTCATGATGGATTGCCCGCCAGTGCTTCAAGGTCTCCGCGTCGTCGTCTCAGGCTCCGCGCTCGACACCCAGTCGATCGCCGAGCTGATGAAGGAGTGCGGCGCCGTGGTCTCATCCGCAGCCACGACGGGCGAGGCGCTCGACCTCGTTCATAGCAACGGCTGCGACATCCTCGTGAGCGACGTCCGCACGCCTCGCCGCGACGGCTATCACCTGATGCGCACGATGCGCGTCGGACCCGAGGCGCCGTCGCCGCTGCTGCGTCTGCTCGATCCCGCGCTCACCTCACCCGTGCAGACGTTCGTGATCCGGCCGGTCGATCCCTCGGCGATGATCGAGGCGGTGGCCGCGCTGGCGAGAGTGCAGTAACGGGAGAGGTCGGCAGAACGCTCGTCGATGTGCGCGTGCGGTCTGAACGTCAGCGGCGCTTCCCGTACATCAGCAGCCGGTGCTCGCCCACATCCACCTCGCCTTCCAGCGATTCGCCGATCTTCTCCGCGACGCGGATCGAGCTGACGTTGAGCGGGTCGATGAGGCTGATGACGTGCTCGCGCTTCATCTCGTCGAACGCGAACTCGAGGCAGCGCGCGGCGGCTTCGGGCGCGTAGCCGCGGCCCCAGAACGCGCGGCCGATGGTCCATCCGAGCTCGAAGTCCGGCCAGCCGTCGGGTTGATGGAACCCGACGCGGCCAGCGAGACGGCCGGTGTCTTTCTCGAACACGCCCCACATGCCGAAGCCGCACAGGTGCCAGTGGCCGACGATCATGGCCATGTGACGCCAGGACTCCATCCGGTTGAGGTGAGTGCGCGCGGTGAAGCGCGTGACCTCCTCATCCATGTGAATCGCCGCGTAGTCCTCGAAGTCCGCCTCCTGCAGCATGCGCAGCAGGAGGCGGCCGGTCGTCAGAACGGGTGCCTCGATCGGGGCGACGTTCATCTCCCGCCCGGCATCCGCCAGTGCAGTCGCGCGAAATACGCCGCGCCGTTGATGCCCATCTGCACGTTCTCCCATAGCGCGCCGTTCTCGGTCTCGGCGGCGTCCTGCGCCGTGGGCATCTCGTCGAAGACGTTCGTGCCGCCGACGGTGAGCTCGAGGTTCGGCCGCAGCTCGAAGCCCACGTGCACGTCGGTGGTCACGCGCGAGTCGTAGTGCTGGGGCGGGGCGGTGGGATCGTCGATCTGCGTCCAGGTTCCCGCCTCCACTTCGCCGAAATAGATCATCCGCAGGCCGGTGCTCCACCGGTCGAGGCGGTAGTCGAGACCGAACGTGCCCTTCGTCTTCGGCGCCGAGCCCTCCACGAACATCCGCTCGCGCTGGTTGAAGTAGATGTCTTCCTTCCCCGCCAGCCCGGGCGCGGTGTTGACCTTCTGCACATCGGTCGTATTGAGGTTCAGCGCGGCCTGCGCATCGAGCTGACCGGCGCCGACCGGGAGGCGATGGGTCAGCGTCAGGTCGAGGCCGCGCGTGCGGGTGTCGATCGCGTTCGTGAAGAAGCGCGCCTCGACGATGTTCTGCGCGGCGATGATGTCGCCGATGTCGGGGTCGTCCTGCGTGAATCCGCCGGTGAGCACGATGCGGTCGTCGATGTCGATCTGGTACGCGTCCGCGGTGATCGCGGTCGTGTTCCGCGGGCTCCACGCGAAGCCCATCGAGTAGTTGCGCGACTTCTCCTCTTTCAACTTCGGAATGCCGACCAGCTCCGCGAGCAGGCTCTCGTTCGGAGCGAGCTTGATGTCCGCCGGCTCACCGGCGATGAAGTCGGTGAACGTGGAGCTGAAATAGCGCTGATGAAGGGACGGCGCGCGGAACCCCGTGCTCACCGACCCGCGGAGATGAAACAGCGGCATGACGGCGTACGAGACGGACGCCTTGCCGTTGATCGTGTTGCCGAAGTCGCTGTAATGCTCGCCGCGCAGAGCTCCGGTGACGAGCAGTTTCTCGCTGGTCTGCACCTCGACGTCGACGTAGGCGGCGGTGCTGTTGCGGCTCGCATCCACCTCGTCGACGGGCTGGAAGCCCGGGAAGCCCTGCGAGCCGGCGTTGCCGCCGCCCGCGCCGTCGAAGTCGGCGTAGGAGCCCGGCTCGCCGGCGAAGATTCCGTACGTCTCGCGGCGATACTCGAGGCCCGCAGCCACACCGACGCCCTGCATCACGTCTTTGAAGAAGCGGGACAGGTCGAAGTTCGTGGTGCTCTGATCGAAATCGAAGCCGCCGGCGTCGAAGCGAGTGGGCGAGAGCCCGTTGTTCGTCGTCGCGATCGACGCGTTCAGCGTCTTGCTGATGATGAACTCCATGCGGTTCGACCCGTACGTGGTGCTGACGTCCGCCGACCAGCTCCCGAGAAGCGTGCGGTAGCCGAACGCGAACGAGAAGTCGCGGATGTCCGTGCCGATGTCGGGGACGAAACCGTTGGGATACATCTGCTCGGAGTTGCGGGACGGAACGTCTTCCGACCCGGCCCCGTCGCGATACCACGCCCCGGCCAGGCCGTCGCGGTGGTTGTAGCCGCCATGCCCATAGAAGCCCGACCGGTCTCCGACAGGTACGTCGAGGTTGTAGAAGAACGTGAGGTTGTCGGTCGCGGAGTCGCCGATCTGGCGCGGCTCGCCCGGCGTGGCGCGGTTCGTCTTGTCGCGGTTCAGCATCTCAGCGGTGAGGCTGAGCACACCGCTCTGCCCGACCGGAAGGCCGTAGTTGACGGCCACCTGCTCGTTCTGACCGTCTCCGGCCGTGTAGCCGCCTCCGGCGAGCACGACGTCCGCGCCCGTATTCTTCTTGAGCACGATGTTGATCACGCCCGCGATCGCATCCGACCCGTATTGAGCCGACGCCCCGTCCCGCAGGATCTCGATGCGCTCGATGGCGCTGACCGGGATCGTGTTCAGGTCCGTGCCGACGTTGCCGCGTGCGCGTGATCCGAAGATGTAGACGAGCGACGACGTGTGGCGCCGCTTGCCGTTGATCAGCACGAGGACCTGATCGGGCCCCAGTCCGCGGAGCGTGGCAGCGTCGATGTGGTCGCTGCCATCCGAGCCCGACTGTCGGTTCGAGTTGAACGACGGCGCGGCAAACTGCAGCACCTGTCCCAGGTCGAGCTGACCCTGCTCGTTCGCCACCTCGTTCAGCGGAACGACGTCGACCGGGACGGGCGTATCGGTGCGCGAGCGCTCGACGCTGCGGCTGCCGACCTCGATCACCATCGTCTGCACAGGGATGGCGTCTTTGGGCTCATCGGACTCGCCTTCGGCCGGCGGGGTGGCCGGGGCAGGCGGCGTCTGCGCAAGTGAAGGAAGGGATGGGACGATGAAGAGAGCCGCCAATAGAAAGAGCTTCGCCACGAGGAAATGGACGCGTGTCATGTGACTCCTCCAGCCATTCTGGCAACCGGGGACATGGGACGATTGACGTTTCGCGGATCATCCACCACTTGCCGGGGCAAAGCAATCGGGCGCGTTGCGAGTCGCACTCGTATGCCGTATAACCGGCGCCCACCATGAGCGACCTTCCGATCCGGTTGCGAAATCGACTGCGCCGCATCGCGGGACGCGTTCCCGCCGGCGTCGTCTGGCCGGGGATTCAGGACGACGTCTATCAGGCGCACGTCTCCCTGTTCGACTTCTTCTCGGCATTCGCCGTCGGACGCGACGTTCTGTTCGCCGGGCAGCAGGCCGCGTGGGGCGCGGTCTACGTCAAGGAGCACGGAGCCGCGCGCTCGGTGACCGGCGTCATCGACTCTTCGCGCGTGCGGAGGTTCGCACGGGCGCACGCGATCGGCGACGTCGTCTTTCCGGACTCGACGAGCTTCGGGCCATTCGACGTGATCATCCGCTCGGATGGCCAGTTCGATGACACCTTGCGCGACGCAGAGCGCCTGACCGCGACGGGCAAGCTGCTGCTGTCCGCACCACCGGGCCTCGACCTGCGGACCACGGTGGACGCGTTGCGCGGCCGTTTCGCGAACGTGCGCCGCTTCGCTCACGTGGCGATCGCGCCGATCGACCTCGGTTCGCCGGCCCGCTCAACGCTCACGCCGTTTTCGTTCCGCTACGTCGAGCTGGGCAGCCACGAGGCTCCTCCAGCCGGCACGC
>Ga0193706_1001256_pt1 | contig 11647 bp, 10 predicted proteins | sample U3c1metaG_FD_160130 | JGI IMG/M metagenome (GOLD analysis project Ga0193706, IMG submission 160130) | Soil microbial communities from a riparian zone of the East river system, Colorado, United States - U3c1 | ecosystem: Environmental > Terrestrial > Soil > Riparian zone | place: USA: East River... | reverse complement strand
ATCGAGGGGACCATCTTCTCGCTCGCGCGCGCGTCGGGGGCGTAGAGCGCGCGCCAGCCGCGCTTGACCATGTTGAACGGGAACGACAGGTCGTGGCCCATGATCGGGTCGACCTCGATGTAGGAGGCGCGTCGCGTCGCGTAGATCGCCCCGTTGCCGCCGGTGACGGATGCGAGGCGCGACTCGAACCCGCGCAGCGCCATCTCGTAGCGCCAGTAGAGGCCCTCCTGGTTCGTCCCGCCGTCGTCGTTGACGAACGACACCTGGCCGCACACGTAGCCGACCTTCGGGTCGGCCTGGAACGGCGCGACAAGGCGCCGCAGCGCGTCCGGCGCCCAGAAGGCGTTCGCGTCGGAGAAGGCGACAAGCTCACCGCGCGCCTTGCGCACGGCGGCGTCCTGCGCGCGGATCTTGCCGCCGCGCGGCAGCTCCAGCACGACGTCGGCGCCGGCCTGGCGGGCGCGCTCAGAGGTCGCGTCCGGCGAGCCGTCGCAGGCGACGATCAGCTCGACGCGATCAGCCGGGTAGTCGAGCGCGCGCGCGTTCGCGACCTTCTCGGCGATCACGTCCTGCTCGCGGTAGGCGGCGACGATGAGCGAGACGGAAGGCAGAGTGACGTCGTCCGCAGGCGATCCGCTTGCGGATGCCGGAGAACGAGACGCCGCCTCCGCAGGCGATCCGCTTGCGGTCGCCGGACGGCGAAACGCCGCCTCCGCGGATCGCCCCCGCAGTCGCGCCAGCAGCGCGAGCAGCAGGCCGTAGCCCACCTGCGCGTAGACGATCAGGCTCGCGCAAACCCAGAAGACGACCTCGACGACGAGCACGGCGGGGGATTCTGGCGGACGGGCCGTGTCAGCGCACCCGCGGGCGCGACCCTCCAGGGCTCCAGCTCGAGCGCCGAACCGCCGAAAAGACCTGCGAGAGCCATGTTGCGCCGGCGAACGACAGTCGAGGCGGCGGTGCTCGCAGAGCGCGAGCGGATCGCGCGCGACCTGCACGACGGCGTCGCGCAGGAGGTGCTGTACCTGCTCGGGCAGGCGCGGCGCCTGAGCGCCGAGCGGCCGGGCCCGGAGACGGAGCGGCTGCTCGCCTCGGTCGAGCGCGCGCTCGACGAGTCGCGCGCGGCGATCTCGGGACTGCGCGCGCCATGCGACGAGGCGCTTCCGGCCGCGCTCGAGCGCGTCGGCGGAGAGCTCGGCCGCCGTCTCGAGCTCGAGGTGCACGTACACGCCGACCCTTCCGCCGAGGTCGCGCCGGAGGCGTCCGAGGCGCTCGTGCGGATCGTCGGCGAGGCGCTCGTCAACGCGGCCCGCCACGGCGGCGCGCACGCGGTCGAGGTGGAGCTGCACGCCGGACCCCCGACACGCCTGCTCGTGCACGACGACGGCCGCGGCTTCGATCCTGACCCGACGCGGATCCCGCAGGGCGCGTTCGGGATCGTCTCGATGCGCGAGCGGGCGGCATCGCTCGGCGCGCGACTGACGATCCGCTCCTGTCCCGGCGCGGGCGCCGACGTGGAGGTGACGCTGCCGTGAGCGAGCGCGAGTCCGCTCCCGCTCACCCGCGCCGCGTGCTGATCGCCGACGACCACGCGGCGACGCGCGCCGGCGTGCGAGCCGCGCTCGAGCAGGGCGGCTTCGCCGTCTGCGCCGAGGCGGCGGACGGACCGGCCGCCGTCGTGGCGGCGCTGCGCGAGCGGCCCGACGCGTGCCTGCTCGACGTCAGCATGCCGGGCGGCGACGGGATCCCCGCCGCCGCCGAGATCGCCGCGCGGCTGCCGGGAACGGCGATCGTGATGCTGACCGTCTCGGCCGACGAGGAGGATCTGTTCGCCGCGATCAAGGCGGGTGCCGTCGGCTACCTCTTGAAGGACGTCGACCCGGCGCGGCTGCCGTTCGCGCTCGACGGCGTGCTCGCGGGCGAGGCGGCGATCCCGCGCCGGCTCGTCGGGCGGATCGTGGCGGAGCTGGGCGAGCGACGGCGGCGGCGCGTGCCGCTCGCGCGCGGCGCCGCGGAGCTGACACCGCGCGAGTGGGAGGTGCTCGAGCTGCTGCACGCGGGCGCGAGCACGGCCGAGGTCGCCGCCCGCACGGGCGTCAGCGACGTGACGGTGCGGCGGCACGTGTCGGCCGCGCTGCACAAGCTGCGCGTGCCGGATCGCGGTGCCGCGTTCGCGCTGCTCGACCGCATGCGCGAGCACGCCGGCGCCCGCGTCCGTTCACGCGTCTGAACGGCGAAGCGTCCGCGCGGGCCATGGCGGCGCGCCGCGGCGCACGCAAGGATCGGGGCCGCATGCCCGCTCCCGTCGACCCGCTGCTCGCCCAGGTTCCGGCGCTGCTCGACGAGTTGCGCGCACGCTGCGAGGCGGCCGAGCCCGGCGAATGGCCGGAGGAGCTGCTGCTCGACGGCTATGCAGCCGCGCTGCAGCTCGAGGGCGCGCGCCGCCGCCTGCGCACGGAGGCGCTCGAGCTGTCACAGCAGGAGCTGGAGCTGGCGGCGCAGGAGCAGCAGCTCCGCACCCTGCTCGCCGCGTGGCGCTCGCGCGTCGCGAGCGTGGCCCGCATGACGACCGACGCCGCCGAGACGGCGGCGTCCGCTCACGTCACGAGCCCGCGCCGCAACGCCTGAACGGACGCCTGCAGCCGGCTCTCGACGCCGAGCTTCGCGAAGATGCTCGCGACGTGGCGCTTGACCGTGTTGGGGCTGATGAACAGCTCCGCCGCGATCGCCGCGTTGTCGCGCCCGTCGACGACGAGCCGCAGCACCTCGTGCTCGCGCTCGGACAGCTCGACAACCCCATCGGACACCGGCCCTGGCTGTGCGTCGCGCAGGCGGCGCAGGATCTCCGGCGCGACGCGCGGCGGGATGACGGCGTCGCCGACGGCCGCGGCACGGATCGCGGTGACGATCTGCTCGAGCGACGCCTCCTTCAGCACGTAGCCAGCCGCGCCTGCCAGCAGCGCCTCCAGCATCGAGGCGCCGGCGTCGTCGAGCGTCAGCACCACGACGGCGGAGGACGCAGCGCCCCCGACGATCGCACGCGTCGCCTCGACGCCGGAGATGCCCGGCATGCTGAGATCCATCAGCACGACGTCCGGCTGGAGCTCCGTCGCCAGGCGCACGCCGGCGGCTCCGCTGCTCGCCTCGGCGACGACGTCGATCCCCTCGTCGCGCAGCAGCTGCGCCAGGCCGTGGCGGAAAACGTCGTGGTCGTCGACGACCAGGACGCGGACGGGCGCGGCGGACAGCTCCGGCTCCTCCATCTCCCACAACTTTCCCGTGTGCTGCGGCGGAAGCGCAACGGCGTTCACGCGCATGAACGGCAAATGCCCCGCAGAGGCCATTGAGCGGTGGGGGTCCGTCGATGAGTCTCCCCGACCAGCGAAGGACCCCCGCAGGGAGCAGCCGCTCCAGGTGGGCCCCCACGAAAGGAGCATTGCTCTCATGCGGAAGCTCATGCGCAAGCGCATCCTCGTGCCGGTCGCCGCCATCGCGGCGCTCGCACTCGCCGGAATCGCGATCGCGTACTTCACGGCCTCGGGCACGGGCACGGGCACGGCCACGGTCGGCACGGACGCCGGCGTCTCGATCACGGACGTCGTGATCGCCGACACGCTCTACCCGGGCGGTAGATCGACCGTCAGATTCACCGTCAGAAACCTCTCCTCGACCTCGGCCGTGAGAGTCGGCTCGGTGGTCGTCGACAGCATCAGAACGCCGGTCGGCTGCGACGCGGCCGACTTCAGCTTCGCCGACGTCGTGATCGACGCGGAGATCGCCGCGGACGGCTCGACCGACGCCACGGGTGCGCTCGCGATGGAGAACACGAGCGTGAACCAGGACGCCTGCCAGGGCGGAAGCGTCGAGCTCAACCTGAGAGTCGACAACTCCGGCGTCTAGCACTCCGGGAGGAGAGCGCGGGGGGACGCCCCGAGGACGACGTCCCCCCGCCACTCCCCCTCTCCTTCACCCCCTTCTCACGACCCCCCTCCACACGAGCGAATGCGCAACCCCTTCACCACGCGGACAGCGAAGAGCGCCAGGACCCGCCACCGGTCCCTGACGCTGCTCGGTGTCCTCGTCGCACTCGCGGCCATCGCCGGCTACGCGATCGCCGCCCCGAGAGGACCCGCGGTCGCCGCGCCCTCGATCACGTCCGGTCCCTCCGGCACGACGAGAGCGACAGCCGCGAGCTTCGCCTTCAGAGGCGAGAGAGGCGCGACCTTCGAGTGCTCGCTCGACGACGCGTCCTTCAGAGCGTGCACGAGCCCGAAGTCGTACAGCGGCCTCGGCTCCGGCCGCCACGAGTTCGAGGTGCGTGCGCGCAACGCGAGAGGCCAGCTCAGCTCGCCCGCCTCGCGCAGCTGGACGATCGACGTGAGCGCGCCGTCGATCGACGTGCGCCACCCGGACCACGGCGAGCACTACGGCGTCGAGCGCTGGGACGACGGCTGCCCCGGCGGCGCGCGCATCTGCGGCGAGGCCGAGGACCGCAGCGGCGTCGAGGCCGTGTCGGTCTCGATCCGCCGCATCTCGACCGGGCTCTACTGGAACGGCAGAGCATTCGCGTCCGCCACCCAGGTCTTCCTGCCCGCCAGCGGGAGCGAGTCGTGGCGGCTCACGATGCCGCTGCCGGCGATCAACGGCGCCTACGGGATCCGCGTGCGCGCGGTCGACGAGCTCGGCAACGCGACCGCGCCCGGCGCCGAGCGCAGCGTGACGTTCCTCGTCGACCGCTCGGCGCCGCCGGCGCCGGTGGTCGAGCAGGGCCCGCCGAACCCGTCGAACGACGACGACGCGGACTTCGTCTTCGCCGACGCCGAGAGAGGCGTGCGCTTCGTCTGCCGCCTCGACACCGAGCGCGACTACGGCCGCTGCGACGATCACGAGACGTTCCACAACCTGCGCGACGGCCTGCGCACGCTGTCGGTGCGCGCGGTCGACGAGGCCGGCAACGTGAGCGACGCGACGTACTTCTCGTGGCGCATCGACACGCAGGCGCCGCCGAAGCCGAGCATCACGCAGAAGCCTACGAACCCGTCGAGCGCAAGCAGCGCGACGTTCGCCTTCAGAGACAGCGAGAGAGGCGTCGGCTTCGAGTGCCGCCTCGACAGAGGCACGTGGACGGTCTGCACGAGCCCGACCACCTACACGGGCCTCGCCAACGGCAGACACACCTTCTCGGTGCGCGCGGTCGACGCGGCCGGCAACCGCAGCGGCTCCGCCGACTACGACTGGACTGTCACGAGCGCGTCGACCGTCGGCGAGGACTTCACCGTCAGAGGCGGCTTCGACGGGCTGCTGTCGCCCGGCGTGTCCGGTCCGCTCACGGTCACGGTCACGAACCCGAACGACGAGCCGATCCTCGTCACGAGCCTCGTGGTGACGATCCAGCCCGGCAGCACGAGAGCGGGCTGCGACGGGCCGGCGAACCTCGACGTGACGCCGTCGAACGCGTCCGAGGCGAACCCGCTGATGGTCCCCCCGAACGGCAGCGTCACGCTGCCCGCCGGCGGCGTCAGCGCCCCGCAGGTCGAGATGCTGAACCTGCCGACGAACCAGGACGCCTGCAAGGGCGCGCTGTTCACGTTCACCTACGGCGGAAGCGCACACTCGTGAGCCGGCGGCGCCCGAGCTCGATTCGCCGCCGTCTGCGGCTCGCCCTCGCCGGCGCGCTTGCCGCGGCGCTGCTGCTCGCCCTGACGGTGAGCGCGGTCGCGTACCTGACGGCCGGCGGCAGCGGCAGAGCGAGCGCGACGGTCGCGACGCTCGGCGCACCGACGATCACCAGCGCGACGCCCGGCTCGGCCAGCGTGAGACTCGAGTGGTCGGCGGTCACGCCGCCCGGCTCCGGCACCGTCTCCTACTCCGTCACGCGCGACGGCGGCGCGCCCGCCGGCACCTGCCCGACCGCCGCCTCGCCGAGAGCGGTCACGAGCTGCACCGACACGGGCCTCTCACTCGCTAGACACACCTACGTCGTGACCGCCGTCTGGCGCTCGTGGACAAGCAGAAGCGCGAGCACGAGCGTGACCGTCACGAACGGGCCGGTCACCCAGCTCGCCTTCACGACGCAGCCGAGCAACAGCACGGGCGGCGTCGCCTTCCCGACGCAGCCGGTCGTCACCGCGCGCGACGCGAACGGCAACACGGTCACCGACTACAGCGGGACCGTCACGCTCACGCCCAGAGGCGGCAGCGCATCCGGCGTCCTCAGCGGCTGCACCGCCACGCTGACGAACGGCGTCACCAGCTTCAGCGGGTGCAAGATCGACAGATTCAGCGGCACCAGCTACTTCCTGCGCGCGACCGACGGCACGCGCACGGTCGACTCCAGCACGTTCAGAGTCAACACCGGCCCGCTCGCGCAGTTCCTCTTCACGACGCAGCCCGGCAACGGCACCGGCGGCAACCAGCTCTCGACGCAGCCGGTCCTGACCGCGACCGACGCAGGCGGCAACACGGTCACGACCTACTCCGGCACGCCGACCTTGTCGATCGTCCCCGGCACCGGCACGGCCGGCGAGGTGCTGAGCGAGTGCGACATCGACGACAACGACAACGGCGTGATCGTCTTCGACAACTGCGAGATCGACAGAGCCGGCACCGGCTACAGACTGCGCGCGAGAGACGGGACGGCGACCGGCGACTCGAGCGCCTTCAACGTCACGGTCGGCTCGGTCGACGACATCGTCTTCACGACGGAGCCGGGCGGCGGCGCCACCGGCGGCCTCGCGTTCCCGACGCAGCCGGTCGTGACCGCGGTCGACGACGGCGGCAACACCGTCACGACGTACAGCAGCACCGTCGGCCTCGCGATCGCGAGCGGCCCGAGCGGCGCCACCCTCAGAGACTGCGTCGGCACGCGCGTCAACGGCGTCACCACCTTCAGCGGCTGCAGCCTCGACAGAGCCGGCACCTACGTGCTGAGAGCCGACGACGGCCCGCGCGACGACCAGAGCGCCTCGTTCACCGTCGCCGTCGGCCCGCTCGCGAAGCTCGCCTTCACCGCGCAGCCGTCGACCGCGACGGCCGGCGTCGCCCTGTCCACCTCGCCGAGAGTCACGGGCGCGGACGCGGGCGGCAACCTGGTCGCCGGCTACAGCGGCACGATCGCGCTGTCGGTCGAGAGAGACCCGACTGCGCTCAGCGGTTGCACCCCCAGCGTCTCCAGCGGCGTGACGACCTTCAGCGGCTGCAGACTCACGAGAGCAGGCAGCGGCTGGGTGCTGCACGCCAGCGACGGCACGGTCGAAGGCGACAGCTCCTCAATCACCGTCAGCGCCGGCTCCGCGACGCAGCTCGCGTTCACGACGCAGCCCGCGGGCGCGACCGCCGCCGCGGCGTTCACGACGCAGCCGGTCGTGACCGCGCAGGACGCGTTCGGCAACACCGCCACGAGCTACGGCGGGACGGTCACGCTCGCGATCAAGAGCGGCACCGGCACGGCGGGCGCCGCGCTCAGCAGCTGCAGCGGCAGCCGCGTGAACGGCGTGACGACCTTCAGCAACTGCAGAATCGACAGAGTCGGCACGGGCTACCAGCTCAGAGCGACCGGCACGAGCGGCGTCGGCTCGGTCGACAGCGCCGCCTTCGCGGTGACCGTCGGCCCGGCGGCGAGACTCGCGCTCAGCGCGACGACGAGACCGACCGCGGGCGTCGCGACCGACCTCACGATCACCGCGCTCGACGCGGGCGGCAACGTCGCCACGAGCTACGCGGGCGCGAGAAGCCTCGTCTTCAGCGGCGCCGACAGATCGCCGAGCGACAGCTCGCCGACGGTCGCGAACAGCTCCGCTACCGCGATCGCGTTCGGCAGCGCGACGGCGCTCACGTTCACGGACGGCGTCGCGAGAACGACGATGGTCCTGCGCGACGCCGAGGCGGACTCGATCAGAGTCGACGACGGCCCGCTCGACAACAGCGCCGACCTGCTGGACGTCGTCGTCCAGCCCGACGCCGCGAGAAACCTCGCCTGGACGAGCTCGTCCACGAGCAGAGGCACGCTCAGCTCGATCTGCCTCTTCACCTGCACGGTCACGAACTCGGCCAGCAACGCCACCTTCACCGGCCGCGTGAGCGTCACCGACGTCGACGGCAATGTCGTCTCGGACCTCGGCTCGAACCTGACGGTGACGCTGGCGACGCCCACGAGCGGCACCGGCAGCGGCGGGTCGTTCACCTCGCCAAGCTCGGGCAGATCGATCACGATCACGATCGCGAGAAGCGGCACCGCGACCTCCGGCACGTTCACGTTCCAGAACACGTCGAGCGGGAGCTGGACGACGCACACGTTCAGCGCCACCGGCGGGTCGTTCACGGCCGCGAGCGCGACCGTCAACAACTGATCGCATCTCGCGCGCGACCGCGGGTACGCTCGCGGGCATGAGCTACACGATCAAGAACCTCGCCGACGTCGAGGACATGGCGGTGAAGCACGGTTTCTCCGAGTTGGGCGAGGCGCACTTCGCGCGCGGCGCGCTGGACGCCGAGCGGACGGGCGTCGCGTACCACGTGCTGCGCCCCAACAGACGGCAGGCGTTCGGGCACCGGCACGACGACGCCGAGGAGGTCAACGTCGTGATCTCCGGCGGCGGGCGCGTGAAGCTGGACGACGAGATCTGCGAGATCCGCGCGCTCGACGCGATCCGCATCGCCCCGCACGTGACGCGCCAGTTCGAGGCCGGCCCGGAGGGACTGTCGTACGTCGTGATCGGCCCGCATCACGAGAGAGACGGCGAGATCCTGCCTGGCTGGTGGCAGGACTGACGCGACTCACGGGGGCGGCGACGGCACCTCGGGCGATTGAAGATGCATGAGCCAATGCCAAGTCGTCGCGCAATCGCCCGGCGCACCCACAAGCCGTCCCACGCGTCAGCTCGACCTGATCGAGGGCACGCGCCGCACACCAGAGCAATACGTCCGCGAGGCGATCGACTGCGCCGGATGCCCGATCAAGACGGTCTGCCTGCTCAGCGGGGGCGGTGACTCGACCGTCACCGCCCACCGCTGTCGCGATTTCTACGACGAGCTGGCATTCATCGACACGGGCACCGCCCTTCCCGGGGTGCGCGACTTCGTGATCGCGTTCGCGGCGTGGCTCGGCAAGCCGCTGCGGATCTTCGACAGCGGCGACGCGTACCGCAACCTCGTCCTCGGCGACGACCGCTGGTGGTCCTTCTACACGCGCGAGCGCCGCCGCAGCGAGAGCGTGTCGGACTTCGTCGTGCGGACCACGCCGAGTCGTCGTCGGGGCGACGGCCTCGGCAACGCCCCGCAGGGCTTCCCGGGTCCCGGCGGCGGTCATCGTGCCGCCTACGCGCGCCTGAAGGAACGCCAGGTCGAGGCGCTCCTGCGCGAGGCGAAGCGCGGCCGCGGACGCCGCGAGCGGGTAGCGCTCCTGTCCGGGGCGCGCCGGTACGAGTCGCGCCGCCGCTCGATGACGCAGGGCGTCGAGGGCTGGCGCCTGCGCAAGTCGCAACTGTGGATCAACCCGCTCAACGACTGGCGCAACGAGGAGATGGTCGCCTACCGGCAGGAGCACGGCATCCCGCAGAGCGACGTCGCGGCGCTCCTCCATCGCTCGGGCGAGTGCAACTGCGGCGCCTACATGTCCGTCGGCGAGATCCAGGACGTGCGCGCGCTCTTTCCCGACTGGCACCGCGACACGATCCTGCCGCTGGAAGCGGAGGCGCGAGCGGCGGGGCTCCCACGGCAGGTCTGGGGTGAGCGCGTGGACACCGGCCGGGCCGGAGCGCGCGGCTTCCCGTTCGGTGCCGTCGACGCCGAGCAGCTTGCGCTCAGCTTCGACCAAGGCGTCCCCGAGGTCAAGGAGGGCGGGTCGCTCTGCTCCTCGTGCGCGGCGAGAACGAGCGACGACGCGTCAGCGTCCGAGGAGGGCGTGGTAGAGCGCGAGGTGGCGCTCGGCGACCGCGTCCCATGAGTAGGGACCGGCGGCCGCGGCGCGGGCGGCGACGGAGAGCCGCTCGCGCGCAGCGGGGTCGTCCAGGAGACGAGCGAGCGCCTCGTGCAGCGCGGCCGCGTCGCCGGGCTCGACCAGCTCGGCGGCGCCGGTCGCGGCCACCTCTGGGAAGCCGCCGACGCTCGTCAGCAGCAGCGGCGATCCGAAGGCGAGCGCGGTGAAGAGGACGCCCGACTGGTCGATCTCGCGGTAGGGCAGCACGACGAGGTCGGCGCGGCGGAAGAAGGCCGGGATCTCCTCGTCGGCGACGAAGCGCGGCACGAAGCGCACGCCGGGCGGCGCCGCGGCGCGCAGCGGCGCGAGGTGCATCTTCGGCAGGCCGACGATCCACAGCTCGGCGTCGGAGATCCCGCGCCATGCCTCCAGCAGCACGTCGATCCCCTTGTAGGGCCGGATCAAGCCGAAGCAGAGCGCGACCGGCTTGTCGACGGCGGCGAGGTCGGGAGGGAGAGGCGCAGCCACGGCAGTCCGCCGCGTGGCTGTCTCCGCGCCGCCCGCCCCGCTCGTCTCCGCGGGCGCCAGCTCGGCGAGGTGCGCGAACGCGCCGTGCGGGATCACGTGGACGCGCTCCGCGTCGATCCCCAGCTCGGCGCGCAGCCGCGCGGCACCGTGCTCGGAGTGCACGACGACCGCGTCGGCTCGCTCGTAGAGGCGCCGCTGCGCACGCAGTTGGCCGGCGCGTGGCTCGCGCGGCAGCACGTCGTGCGCCGTCAGCACGAGCGGCGGCCGACGGCGGCTGCGGCCGGCGCGCGCGAACGGCGGCAGGCGCACGTCGAGCGGCTGTACTGTCAGCCACTGGAAGTGGACGACGTCGGCGCGAGGGATGTCGCGGCGCGCGTAGCGGAGCATGTCCGGCACGTGCTGCGCGAGCTTCGCGGCGCGCCGTGCGCGGGAGCCCGGCCCGCCCACCCCGCCGGGGGCGCGGCGGTAGAACGCCTCGCGCACCGCGTAGCCCTCGCCGCGCGGGACCGACCCGTAGGCGAAGCGGCTCGTCACGAGCTCGACCGCGACGTCCCCCGCCCCGGCGCGCGCGAGCGCCGCGCACAGCGCGTGGTCGTACGGCGGCGTGAAGGCGGAGGGGTCGACGACCTGCACGCTGAGCGGTGAGGGAGCCATCTGCGGCATCATCCCCGAGCCGGCCGCGGAATCGGATCCCCGCCGCCCGGCCACCGTCGATGAGCGTCGAGATCTCCTACTGCGTCGTCAACACCGAGCAGCGCGTGCTGCTCGAGCGCTGCCTCGACGCGATCGTGCGCGAGCAGGCCGCGCTGCCGTTCGAGACCGAGGTGCTCGTGCTCGACAACGCCTCGCGCGACGGCTCGGCCGGGATGGCGCGCGCCCATCCCGTCACGACCGAGCTGATCCGGCGCGAGCAGCGGCGCGGAAAGGCCGAGAACGACAGCGCGCTGATGCAGCGGTCGCGCGGACGCTGGTGTCTGCTGCTGAACGAGGACTCGGAGCTGCTGCCGGGCGCGACCGCAGCGCTGCACGCGGCGCTCGCCGGGCGCGACGACGCGGCCGCGGCAGGTACCAAGCTGCTGCGCCCGGACGGCAAGCAGCAGCCGTCGGCCTGGCGCTTCCCGACGCCCACGACTGCCTTCGCGGGCGCGCTCTTCCTGCACAAGTGGCTGACGGTCGAGAGCAAGGGGTCGGAGGTGCGCGAGG
>Ga0193706_1001255_pt1 | contig 11650 bp, 7 predicted proteins | sample U3c1metaG_FD_160130 | JGI IMG/M metagenome (GOLD analysis project Ga0193706, IMG submission 160130) | Soil microbial communities from a riparian zone of the East river system, Colorado, United States - U3c1 | ecosystem: Environmental > Terrestrial > Soil > Riparian zone | place: USA: East River... | reverse complement strand
TCAGGAGAGCAAATCGCGCTCGTTTGAACTGATTCTCTTATGCAACACAATCGCAGCAAACGTTATCGCGCGGCCGCCGAGCAGGTGGACCGCAACAAGGCCTACAATCTCCCGGAGGCGGTCTCGACGCTGAAGAAGCTGACGCCCCCCAAGTTCGATCAAACGGTGACCATGTCGTTCCGGCTCGGAGTTGATCCGAAGCAATCCGATCAGATGGTGCGCGGCACTTGTCCGCTACCGCACGGAAGTGGAAAATTGGTGCGCGTGCTCGTCTTCGCGGAGGGCGATGCGGCTCGCGCGGCGAAGGAGGCAGGGGCGGAATTTGTCGGCTTCAAGGACATGATCCAGAAATGCCAGGACGGCTTCCAGGATTTCGATGTCGCGGTGGCAACTCCTGGTGCCATGGCGGAAGTGCGCAAGCTCGGCAAGGTGCTCGGACCGCGCGGGCTGATGCCAAATCCCAAGACGGGCACAGTGACCGAGGACACGGCGAAGGCTGTGCGTGAAGTGAAGGCTGGCCGGGTTGAGTTCAAGCTCGATAAGAATGGGAATGTCGCCGTGCCGGTGGGAAAATTTTCTTTTGCGGAAACCGCGCTCGTGGAAAACGGGACCGCGGTGATCGAAGCGGTGGTGCGGGCAAGACCCGCGACCGCGAAAGGCCGCTTCGTTGAAGGCATGAGCCTGAGCGCAACCATGTCGCCCGGGATCACGGTCGATCCGTCGCCTTACCTGACTGTTTAGCCTGGAAGAACCAAAATGAGACCAGAAAAAGCCTCCATCGTCTCGGATCTTTCCGAAAAACTGAACCGTTCGCCTTTCATGCTGGTGACTGATTACCAGCGCATGAAGGTGGGCCAATTCGGCGAACTGCGGAATCGCCTTTCGCCCGCGGGCGCGGAAGTGCGCGTGGTGAAAAACAGCTTCCTCAAGCGCGCCATGGCGGAAAGCGGATTGCCCGATGTGGGTGATCAGCTGACCGGACAAACGGCTGTCATCCTGGGTGAGAACGATGTCGCGCCGGTGGCCAAGATTTTAAAGATGTTCGCGGCGGAATTCAAGATCGCGACCCTCAAAGTGGGCGTGGTCGATCGTGCGATTCTGTCCACGGCGGATGTGGAAGCGCTGGCGGAATTGCCGGCGCGCGAAGTCCTGCTCTCACAATTGCTCGGCCTCCTCATGTTGCCGGCGACAAGTTTGGTCCGGGTCCTAAACGAGCCAGCTACGGCTTTTGCGCGGCTGCTCAAGGCAAAGGCGGACAAAGGCGGCGCTCAAGAAGCGAGTGCCCCCGCCGCGGAAGCACCAAAGTCGGAAGCGCCCGCTCCGGCTGCCGACGCGACCGTAGCCGAAACGTCTTCGCCTTCGACAGAAGCTTCCGCGTCCGCAGCGCAAGAGGCGACACCCCCAGTGGAAGCAGAGGCGCCAGTCCCCGCAACGCCTGCGCCCACGGCGGAAGCCCCCAGCGAAGCAGCTCCAGAAGCGACGGGTGAGGTTTCGACCGGAGAGCCGGCATGATAAATTTCGCCCGGCTAAAGCTGGGCGAGCAACAAAACAACTGTCCGGCTCGGCGGCTGTCGAGCGTAATTTTCCGGAGGCTTTCGGAGACGGCAATGAAGGAGAAAATACGATATGGCTGATACAAATGCATTGGTGGATCAACTCAGCGGACTGACCGTCCTCGAGATCGCAGGACTGGTGAAAGAGCTCGAAGAAAAATGGGGCGTGAGCGCAGCAGCTCCCGTGGCCATGGCGGCTCCCGCCGGCGGCGGTGGTGCGGCAGCGGCTCCGGCTGAGGAGAAGACGACTTTCGACGTCATTCTGAAGGAGATGGGTGCGAACAAGATCGGAGTCATCAAGGAAGTGCGCGGAGCAGTTCCAGGGCTCGGATTAGCCGAGGCGAAAGCTCTCGTCGAAGGCGCCCCGAAGACCCTGAAAGAAGGCGTGACCAAGGCCGAAGCCGAAGAGATCAAGAAAAAGATCGAAGCGGCCGGCGCCAAAGTCGAAATCCAGTAGGAAACTTTTCACACGCAGTGGCGCGCGAGAAAACTCTTGCGCGCCGCTCGCGCGTGTGGCACGAATCTCCCCGTTAGAAGTACGAAGAAGTTATTTTTAGCCCGCCCCACGACGGAATAATTCAAGAGTGGCAACGAAACGGTCGTCAATTTGACAGGCTGCCGTTTCGCTGCCATTTTTGTCGTCCTCGCATCCGGTCGATGCGATAAGCGCAGCCCCACATAGCCCGACGCACTCAGTGTCGTCAGGCGTCATTTTAGGTCCCAGTTTATGCCAGAACGCACCGCAGAACGCCTCTACTTCGGAACCATCAAGGAGGGCGTCGAGCCTCCGAATCTGATCGAGGTTCAGCTCAATTCTTACGTTGATTTTTTGCAGAAGGATGTGCCCGCCTCGAAGCGGAAAATGTCCGGCTTGCAAGCCGTTTTCAAGGAAGTTTTCCCGATCGAAAGCTACGATGAAAAGGCCACGCTCGACTTTAGCCATTACGAAATCGGCGAGCCGAAACTGAGCGCGCTCGAAGCGCAACGCGAAGGCCAGACCTTCAGCGCTCCGCTCCATGTCACCTTCCAGCTCCGCGAGGAGAAGGGGACGAAAGAAGAAAAAGTCTACATGGGCGAAATTCCGCTCATGACGCCGCAGGGGACGTTCGTCATCAACGGCGCGGAGCGCGTCGTCGTCTCGCAGCTGCATCGCTCACCCGGTATCGCCTTCGAATCGAGCATCCATTTGAACGGCAAGGTGCTCTACAGCTTTCGGATTATCCCCGATCGCGGCTCGTGGATCGAAGTGCAATTCGACACCAGCGACCTGCTTTACATCTACCTCGATCGCCGCAAACGGCGCCGGAAATTCCTCGCCACCACGTTTCTCCGCGCGCTCGGCTATGGCTCAGACGAAGAGGTAATCAAACTTTTTTACAACATCGAGACCCTGAAGCTGAGCGAAAAACTCGGCGAAGAAGAACTCGCGACCAAGGTGCTTATCGCCGACGTCCTCGATGGCGAAGCAACGGTGGCGCGCGCTTTTGAGCCGCTGACCGCGGCCACGGTTCGCCAGATCATGACCCTCGGCCAATCCGAGGTGAAAGTGATCGACATTTCGAACGACGACACTGTCGTCAAGGCGCTGAAAAAAGATCCTGCGCACGATCAGGAAGAGGCGCTGAAAGACATTTACCGCAAGCTTCGCCCCGGCGATCCACCAACCGTCGCGAATGCGAAAGCGCTCCTGAAACGACTGTTCTTCGATCCGAAGAAATACGATCTCGGTCGCGTTGGGCGTTACAAGATCAACCAGAAACTAAGCATTGATGTTGATCTCGGCGAACGCATCGTGACCGATAAGGATTTCATCGGCGCGATCAAATATTTGATCAACCTTCGCCGCGGCGAAGGCACGCTCGATGATATCGATCATCTGGGCAGCCGTCGTGTCCGGACGGTGGGCGAGTTGCTCGCCAACCAGTGCCGAGTCGGTCTTGCTCGCACGGAGCGTCTCGTGAAAGAGCGCATGACTTTGTTCGATATCAACATCGATGGCATGACGCCGCAGAAGTTGATCAACCCGAAGGCGCTCAGCGCGGTCATTCGCGACTTCTTCGGCCGCTCGCAGCTCTCGCAATTCATGGATCAAACGAATCCGCTCGCGGAGCTGACGCATAAGCGTCGTCTCTCGGCTCTCGGGCCTGGCGGATTAAGTCGTGATCGCGCCGGCTTTGAAGTGCGCGACGTGCATCCTTCGCACTACGGCCGCATTTGTCCGATTGAAACGCCGGAAGGTCCGAACATCGGGCTCATCAGCTCGATGTCGACGTTCGCGCGGATCAACGAATTCGGTTTCATCGAAACGCCTTACCGCAAGGTCACAAACGGTCGCGTCACCGACGAAGTCGATTACCTCACCGGCGATCGCGAGGAGAATTTCCTCGTTGCGCAGGCGAACGCGACCATGGACGCGAAGGGCCACTTCACGCAGGAGAAGGTCTCGGTTCGTTACCGGGGCGATTTCCTCGAAGTGGAACCTGCCAAGGTCCATTACATGGACGTGTCGCCCAAGCAGCTCGTTTCCGTGGCGGCGGGCTTGATTCCCTTCCTCGAACATGACGACGCCAACCGAGCGCTCATGGGTTCGAACATGCAACGCCAGGGCGTGCCTTTGATTGTCTCCGAGTCGCCTTTGGTTGGCACCGGGCTGGAAGGAAAAGTCGCGCGCGATTCGCATGCCGTTCTGATCGCGACTGATTCCGGGAAAGTGGCCTCGGTCACCGCGGACCAGATCGTCATCACGAAAGATGGGCACATGCCGGAGAGCCGGAAAAAACTGAAAAACGACCACGAGGCCGGGATTCAGGTTTACGAACTCCGGAAATTCATGCGTTCGAACGCCGGCACCTGTGTGAACCAGAAGCCGATTGTGAAGAAAGGTCAGCACGTCAAGAAGGGGCAGGTCATCGCTGATGGTCCGAATACCGATCAAGGCGAACTCGCGCTGGGCCGGAACGTGCTCGTCGCGTTCATGCCGTGGAACGGCTACAACTTCGAAGATGCCATCATGATCTCGGAGAAGGTCGTGAAGGAAGACATCTACACCTCGATTCACATCGACGAATTCGAGATCGGCGCCCGCGATACAAAACTGGGGCCGGAAGAAATCACACGCGACATTCCAAACGTGAGCGAAGAAGCGCTTCGCAACCTCGGACCCGACGGCGTGGTCCGCGTCGGCGCCGAGGTCAAGCCGGGCGACATCCTCGTCGGCAAGATTACGCCGAAGAGCGAGACGGAACTCGCGCCGGAAGAGCGTCTCCTGCGCGCCATCTTTGGTGAAAAAGCGGCCGACGTGAAAGACACCTCGCTCACGGTGCCCTCGGGCACTTACGGGATCGTGATGGATGTGAAGGTTTCATCGCGCCGGGAAGTTTCACGCGAAAAGCTCACGCCCACGGAAACGAAGCGTCAGTTGAAGAACATCACGGAAGACAACAAGAAGAAGAAAGATGAGCTGACGGAACAACTGACCGATTCGCTCTCCAACATTCTTCTGGGTGAAAAGATTCCGCTCGACGTCGTGAATGCGGAGACGGGTGAGATCATCATCCCGGCCAATCGCAAGATCACCAAAACGCTCCTGCGCAAACTCGCCACCGTTTACGATCACATCGAGATCGATCCCTCACCGATCCGCAATAAAATCCGGGAGATCATCGCTTCCTACGAGCACAAGTTCGCCGAGCTCGAGCTCGAGCGTGAGCGCTCCATGGATCGCGTCGAAAGCGGCGACGATATCGACCCGGGCATCATCAAGCAGGTCAAGGTTTACATCGCTTCCAAACGCAAACTTTCGGTCGGCGATAAGATGGCGGGCCGCCACGGCAACAAGGGTGTGGTCGCGCGCATCGTGCCGGAAGAAGACATGCCTTTCCTGGCCGACGGAACGCCGGTGGAAATCGTTTTGAACCCGCTCGGCGTGCCGAGCCGTATGAACGTCGGTCAGGTGCTCGAAACGCATCTGGGCGTGGCCGCGAAAGCGTTGGGCTTCAAAGTCGCGACCCCGGTCTTCGACGGAATTTCGGAAGCGAAGATTCGCGAGTACTTGGTGGAAGCGAAGAAAAAAGAAGGCTTCACCTGGGTGCAGGAAACGGGCAAGGAAGCCTACGGCGCGGCCTACACGCTGCAGGAATTGCTCACGGTCAAATCGGATGACGTGCAAGGACGCACGCGTATCTACGAATCAATTGTCAAAGGCGACAACTCGCTCGAAGCGGGCACGCCGGAGTCTTTCAACGTCTTAATCAAGGAAATGCAGTCGTTAGGCCTCGACGTCAAAGTCGGCGGCTCGGCCCCGACGCCTTTCCTCGAAAACGTGGCTTAGCTTTTAGTTTTTCCAAAAATAATGAACGAACATTCCTGGCGGGAGTTGGTGGGCGAAGAACGCTCTGTTGGTTTCGATCAAGTCGCGATTGGCGTGGCCTCTTCGGACACGATGCGGTCGTGGAGCAAAGGGGAAGTGAAAAACCCCGAGACGATTAATTACCGGACCTTCAAGCCGGAAAAGGGCGGCCTCTTTTGCGAGCGGATTTTCGGTCCGACGCGCGATTGGGAATGCTCCTGTGGCAAATACAAGCGGATCAAACACAAGGGTGTGATTTGCGATCGTTGCGGCGTGGAAGTGACGCTGGCGCGGGTGCGCCGTGAGCGCATGGGCCACATCGAATTGGCCGTGCCGGTTTCGCACATCTGGTTCTACAAATGCATGCCGTCACGCCTCGGCCTCATGCTCGACATGAGCGCGCGACAGCTCGAGCGCGTCATTTATTACGAGGATTACATCGTGATCGATCCGGGCAAGACCCCGCTGACGAAAACGCAGCTCCTGAACGAGACCGAATACCGTGAGGCGCAAGAGCAGTACGGCGAAGATTTTGTCGCCGGCATGGGCGCGGAAGCGGTCAAGAAGCTCCTTTCCGAAATCGATCTCCATAAACTCAACAAAGAGCTCGAGGAAGCGATGGGGAACACGAAGAGCAAACAGATTCGCAAGAAACTGGCGAAGCGTTTGAAGCTCGTGCAAGGCTTCGCCTCCTCGCATGCGCGTCCTGATTGGATGGTGCTCGACGTTCTCCCTGTGATTCCGCCGGACTTGCGTCCGCTGGTTCCGTTAGAGGGCGGCCGCTTTGCCACCTCGGATTTGAACGATCTCTATCGCCGCGTCATCAACCGCAACAACCGGCTCAAAAATCTCCTCCAGTTGAAGACGCCCGACGTCATCATCCGGAACGAGAAGCGCATGCTGCAGGAAGCGGTCGATGCATTGTTCGACAACGGCCGGCATGGTCGGGCCGTCACCGGCGCGGGCAATCGCCCGCTCAAATCGCTCAGCGACATGCTTAAGGGCAAGGGCGGTCGTTTCCGCCAGAACTTGTTAGGCAAACGCGTCGATTACTCGGGTCGTTCGGTCATCGTCATCGGGCCGGAGTTGAAGCTGAACCAGTGCGGGCTGCCAAAGAAGATGGCGCTCGTCCTGTTCGAGCCGTTCATCATCCGCCGCCTGAAGGATCTCGGCTACGTCCACACCGTGCGCAGCGCGAAGAAGATGATTGAGCGCCAGACGCCGGAGGTTTGGGACATTCTCGAAGAAGTGACAAAGGGGCACCCTGTTCTCCTGAACCGCGCGCCGACGCTGCACCGTCTTTCCATCCAGGCTTTCGAGCCGCAGTTGATCGAAGGCGAAGCGATTCGCATTCATCCGCTGGTTTGCACCGCCTACAACGCCGACTTCGATGGCGATCAAATGGCCGTGCACGTGCCGCTCTCGGTCGAAGCGCAAATGGAAGCGCGCATGCTCATGCTCGCGCCGAACAATATCTTTTCGCCCTCGAGCGGGAAACCGATAACAACCCCTTCACAGGACATCACGCTCGGCTGTTATTATCTAACTCAAAATCCGCGCCGCGCTGTTGGCTCCGCCACGGAGTCGCGCCTGCCGCTCTTTGCCGATGCGGCGGAAGTCGAGTTCGCGATGGCGGACGGGAAAGTGAAAACACACGATCGTATTCGCTACAAAAACCCGGATCACGGGAAGGAAACGATCTACGGAAATTCGACCGAGCGCGTCTTCGAAACCACGGCCGGCCGCGTCATCTTTAATCAAATCTGGCCGAAGGGTCTCGGGTTCTTCAACAAGGCCGCGGGCAAGAAGCAGCTCAGCGATATCATCTGGCGTTGCTATCAGGTCGCCGGCCAACAGGGCACGGTCGAGACGCTCGACCTCCTGAAGGAGCTCGGGTTTGCGGAAGCGACGAAGGCGGGGATCTCGATCGGAATCTCCGACATGATCATTCCGAAAGAGAAGCAGACCGAACTCGATCACGCTTACAAATCGATCAAACAGGTCGAACAGCAGTATCGCAAAGGCATCATCACGGACGGCGAGCGCTACAACAAGATCATCGATATCTGGACCCACGCGGGTGACGAGATTTCGAATGTCATGTTCCGCACCCTCGAACATAACGAGGGCCGCAAGGAACTGAACCCGGTCTTCCTCATGGTCGATTCCGGTGCGCGCGGTAACCGGCAGCAGGTCAAACAGCTCGCCGGCATGCGCGGCTTGATGGCGAAACCGTCTGGCGAAATTATCGAACGCCCGATCACCTCAAACTTCCGCGAAGGCTTGAGCGTGCTCGAGTATTTCATCTCCACCCACGGCGCCCGCAAGGGTCTGGCCGATACCGCGCTGAAGACGGCGGACTCCGGTTACCTCACCCGCAAACTGGTCGATGCGTCGCAGGACGTCATCATCAACGAGCTGGATTGCGGCACCGTGAACGGCATCGTGGTGAAATCGATCTACGAAGGCGACGAAGAAGTGGTCGATCTCTCGACCCGCATCGTGGGCCGCGTCAGTTGTGAAACAATTGCCGATCCGGTTACGAAAAAGAAGATCATCAAAGCGAACCAATTGATCGACGAGCCGACGGCGGCGGCGATCGAGAAAATCGGCGTCGAGACGCTGAAGATTCGCTCGGTTCTCACCTGCGAAACTGGGCGGGGCGTTTGTGGCCTTTGCTACGGGCGCAATCTCGCGACGGGACAACAAGTGAAGCTCGGCGAAGCAGTCGGCATTATTGCCGCTCAATCCATCGGCGAGCCCGGCACGCAGTTGACCATGCGAACCTTCCACATCGGTGGCACGGCCTCGCAGACCTTCAAGCAGCCGATCATCAAAGCGAAGAACGACGGCACCCTGCAGTTCAACGATCTGCGCACGGTCCAGGCATTGGACGGCAGTTGGATTGTGCTGAACAAAAACGGCTCCATCGGCGTGCATAATGCCGACGGCCGCGAACTCGAACGCTACAACGTCGTCATCGGTTCCGTCATCGCGAAAGCCGACGGATCGGAAGTGAAGAAAGGCGAGACGTTCGTGCAATGGGATCCGTACAACGTTCCCATTCTGACCGACAAAACCGGCAAGATCGAATTCCGCGACATGATCGCGGGCGTCACGATCAAGCGCGACGTCGATGAAGCGACCGGGCTCATGGGCACGGTCATCATCGAGCACAAGGAAGACCTGCATCCGCAGATCGTGGTCGTGGGCGATAAGAAGGAAGTGTTGGCCAGCTATTCCATTCCGGCCGGCGCGCACGTCATCGTCGAGGAAGGCAAGAAAATCCAGGCGGGCGCGTTGCTCGCCAAGACTCCGCGCAAAGTGGCGAAGACGAAGGACATCACCGGCGGTCTGCCGCGTGTGGCCGAGCTCTTCGAAGCGCGCCGTCCGAAAGACGCGGCCGAGATCGCGAAGATCGATGGCGTGGTCGAGATGGGCGGAACCGTCCGCGGCAAGCGCAAGCTCATCCTCAAGGACGTCGAGACCGGCGCGGAAGAGGAACACCTCATCCCGCTCACGAAACACATCATCGCTTTCAAGGGCGACTTCGTGAAGAAGGGCCAGCAACTCACGGAAGGTCCGGTTGTCCCGCACGAAATCCTCGAGGTTTGCGGACCGCAGGATTTGCAGGAGCACCTCGTCAACGAAGTGCAGGAAGTCTATCGCCTCCAGGGCGTCGAGATTAACGACAAGCACATCGAGATCATCGTCCGGCAAATGCTGCGCAAGGTGAAGATCACCGATCCGGGCGACACTTCGCTCCTCTGGGGCGATCAGGTCGACCGGCTCGATTTCGAGAAAGAAAACGAGACTGTTGTGGCGCAAGGCGGCAAGCCTGCGGAAGCGACCCCGGTCCTTCTCGGCATCACCAAAGCCTCGCTTGAAACCGACAGCTTCATCTCCGCGGCATCGTTCCAGGACACGACGCGCGTCCTCACCGAAGCGGCTACGCTGGGCAAGGTCGATCGTTTGCGCGGCTTCAAGGAAAACGTCATTATGGGTCACTTGATTCCCGCCGGCACCGGCTTCCCCGCCGTGCGCGAGATCAAACTCGTGGAGCTCGGCGAACAAGTCGGCACATCCCTGATGGACGAGCCGGAAGCGCAACCCGCGCTCGGTTAATCCCGCCGTCGACTAACATTCAAACGCCGGATCGCCGCGAGGTGATCCGGCGTTTTTGTTTGATGCCCGCATTCGCCTGGTCCGTCGATGCGCGCCGCCTCCTCCGATCCGAACTCCCAAATAAAATCTGCGCAAATCTGGGTGATCTGTGAACTTCCCCCTTTCCGCCGCGTCGTCGGAAGGCGAGACTGGCCCGAATGTCCATCGCCACCAAGACCGGCGACGCCGGCCAAACCTCCCTCATGTATGGCCGCCGCGTCCCGAAGAGCGATCCGCGCGTCGATGCCTACGGCTGCGTCGACGAATTAAACGCCGCGCTTGGCCTCGCCCGAGTCACCGCGCCCGACCCGTTTACGCAAGAGTTGCTCTTGAGCGTGCAGAAGGAGTTGATCCTCCTCATGGGCGAACTCGCCACCGCGCCGGACGATCTCGCGCGCTACCAAAAAGATGGTTATCAGCTGACCAACGCCAGCATGGTCGATCGCCTCACCGCCGCCATTGACGAGCTCGAAAAGGACAAGCTCCTGCATTATAAAGGCTGGGCCATTCCCGGCAGCAGTCTGGTTTCCGCTGCGCTCGACCTCGCGCGCACCACCTGCCGGCGCGCGGAACGGCGCGTCGCCGCCCTGACCGAACAGGAAGCGAATGCGAATCCCGAAATCCTGCGCTACCTCAACCGGCTCTCCGATCTCTGCTGGCTCCTCGCTCGTTATGCGGAGCATTCCCAAAAAACGGGAGAAGCGCAGCGCGCGTAAGCTTCGGCACGCGCTAAAAACTGCCGGCAGCGGGCGGAACGGATCACGTCTTCCAGGATATGCATCTGGCAGATCAGAGCTGTTGGAGGTAGAGGCCAGCTGGGCGCGCGATTACCGCGCCTGTAGTGTTGCACTTTCTTTTCGAGTTCGAACTTGAGAGTGAAAAGCGAAAGGCGAGTGCTGGCACAGTCTGCTGTTTGCGAGGCAATGACAGCACTCAGTTACCGAACAACCACCGACTTCGAAAGCGATCTCGACGCGATGCACTTCGTCGGATAGTCAGAGATCGATGAAGGGCTTACTCAAAGCGATCGTGGCGGGAGCGCTGCTGTGGCTCGCAATCGTCCTGGTCGCCCTCGGCTATCAGCCTGCGCAGGCCGGCTCGGTGATCGCGACAGTGGAAATTGGCTTGTCCCTCGTGGTGGCGATCCTCGCCTGTGTCGTTCTTCGCTGACCGCAATCAGCGACGAGCTTTGGGTGAGGGTCACGATGAAGCGCGCGTCAACTTTCGTGAACGCGCCCGCGTGCCGCCGCATTCGCTTCCATTTCTGGAGAAAATTGAGTGACGGATGCGGGCAATCCCTGATTCAATGGCGATCTCATGGACGGCGGCCGAATCACCAGCGACGATAAGTCGACCATCAGCACCTACGTTGGTCTCATCGTCCTCGTCGCGCTCGCGGGCGTGGCGGTCTACTTCTTCTTTTTCGTTCAGCGAGAGAAAAAGGAGGTCACCGGCTTTGATCCGAACCGCCCGGTCCCGAGCGACGCCATCCTCAAGAAGCGCTTGAAACCGGAGGAATATTTCGTCGTCCGGGGAGGGGGCACCCAGATGCCTTTCCAGAACGAGTACTGGGATAATGAGCACG
>Ga0193706_1001254_pt1 | contig 11653 bp, 8 predicted proteins | sample U3c1metaG_FD_160130 | JGI IMG/M metagenome (GOLD analysis project Ga0193706, IMG submission 160130) | Soil microbial communities from a riparian zone of the East river system, Colorado, United States - U3c1 | ecosystem: Environmental > Terrestrial > Soil > Riparian zone | place: USA: East River... | reverse complement strand
CGCCGATGGCCTGGATTCGGATGAGATGCGCAATGCCGGCATAGTGACGGCCGGTGGGGAAACACCCGCAGCCGTCGCCGAGACCTTTCATGGCTACTTCTTGTCAGACGGGGGCGAGGGGGCGGACGGCTTTCCCGAACCCGATGCGGCGGGAGCGGTCTTCGACTTCTGCGCGGCGGGCTCGCTCGCCGCGACGACCGGACCGGACGATCCGACCTCGAGTTCGACCGCGATCCACTCGCCCATGTCGTCGTTCAGGTCGAACTTCGTCAGATCGAACTCGCGACCGTTGACGTAGACCGCGGGGGTGCCGTTCAGGGCGAGAAGATCACCTTGCTTGCGATCGCGGCTCACGCGATCGGCGGTCGCCTCGGATTCCCAATCGGCTTTCCACTTTGCGAAGTCGAGACCGATTTCGCGCGCGTACTTTTCGATGTCGCGCGGCTCCATCGCGTCCTGGTGTTCGAAGAGGATGTGGTGCATCTCCCAGAACTTGCCCTGCTTCATGGCCGCGACCGCGGCTCGTGCCGCTGATTCGCCGTGGACGTGCGACTGCAGCGGGTAAAACTTGTAGACGAAGCGCACCTTTCCGGGATGCGACTCGACCAGCTTCTCGAGCACGGGTGCCGCATGACGGCAGTGCGGGCACTCGAAATCGGCCCACTCGACGATGGTCACCGGTGCCGAAGCCGAACCTTTCGCAGGGGAGTCGCTCGGATCGACCGCCTTCACGCGATCGGCAGCGAAACGCGCGAAAAAGGCTTCTTCGGCCTGACTGCGCGATTTGCCGGCGCGAACCTGGCGCAACAACAGACGCGCGGCGGGCAGGCATTTCGCGCACTTGCGCGATTCTTTCACGCACTGCGCGACGCTCACCGGCTCGCTCGGACACGGCGCGAGGAGCTCCGAGACCCACGTCGACCAATCCTTCTTTTCGCGCGACGTGAGCGCACCGGTATCGACGCCGGCGAGGTTCACGTCGTTGTCAGCCGAGCCGCCGCCAGGCGACTGTCCCGCGCCCGCGGAGCTGCGGCAGGTGCTCTCGTAGGTCGCCAGGGCGGCGAGAAAAAGAGGAACGAGACGAATCAGGGACATCGGCCGACGGGAGCTTAGCATTACTCCCCCGGCCTTCCCCCGGCCAGATCGATCGCCAGGCGGGCCCTTGGGACGGTCCCGCGCCCTGGCTTGACCATGTGAAACGCCGGTGTAGGGTCCGTCACCCGAGCGCCATGCCCGACGAAACCCGCCCCAGCAACGCACCGCCCCCTGGGGGTGCACCGCGGGTCATCGCCATCGGCGGCGGCCCCGGCGGCGCGGGCAAGAGCCTGCTCACAATCAACCTCGGCGTCTACCTCGCACAGCTCGGCCGCAATGTGATCATCGCCGACGTCGATCCGGCGGGCGGCGGGCTGCACACGATGCTCGGGCTCGACCCGGCGCCCCGACCGAAACCGCCCGACGACGGCGGGGATCCGGCGCCGAAGGCGAAGCCAGGCGACGACACGCCCGACCCCAAATCGCAACCGATTCCCACCTCGATCCCCGGTCTCGTCCTGATGCCGCCGGTCTACGATCCGACGGGGGCGCTCCTTCGCTTCGGCAAGAAAGGCCGGTGGCTCACCAACGTGGGCGAGCTCCCCGCCGACTACGTGCTGCTCGATCTCGGCGCGGGCATTCCCAACCTCTCTCTCGATCTCTTCATGGCCGCCGATGTCGGCGTATGCGTCACCCTGCCCGAGCCGCCGGCCATCGAATCCACGTATCGCTTCCTGCGGGCGCTCTTCGTACGGCAGCTTCGCCGCTCGCTCGCCAAGGAGCGTTACAAGCTGCGTCTCGTCGAACGGGCGCTCAAGGATTTGCCGCCCCTACCAACGCCGGTGGAAGTGGTGGCGGCACTCGAACGCTACGATCGCGTGGTCGCCGATCTCGCCGCTTCGCAGATCGGGCATCTCCGCCCTCGGCTCGTCGTTTCGCAGACGCGCTTGCGCACCGACATGGAGCTCGGGCTTTCGATGCGCGCACTGGCGGGGCGGTACCTCGGCATCGACCTCGACTACCTCGGCTACATCGAGCACGACGACGCCGTGTGGCTCACGGTGCGGCGGCGCCGCCCGCTCCTCATCGACAGCCCCGCCTCCAAAGGCGCGCGCAACGTCGAGCGCATCGCGCGTCGCGTGCTCGCGCTGGCGACCGCTCGCGATGGCCGGACGACGGAGAGCCGATTGCCGCCTCCGCCCGAACAGCTGACGCTCTATGAGACGCTCGGTGTCTCGCAGGGTGCCTCGGACGAGGAAATCCGGCGCGGCTCGAAGCGACAGCGCGACATCTTCGCCGAGGGGAGCCTCCCTCTCACCTCTCTCCTATGGGGCAGAGATCTCGCGCGCGAACAAGCCCGCATCGAAGAGGCTCACGACACCTTGCTCGACCCCGTGCGGCGCCGCGCTTACGATCTGTCCACCTTTCCGGATCAAGTCGCGTCGTCGCTTCCCACGCAGAACCTAGCTTCGCAAGGCATTGCCAGCGAGCTTCTCATGCTGCAATCCGAGCTGGCACGCGAGATCCACGCCGAAACGCAGTTTACCGGCGCTCTCCTCAAGAAAGTTCGCGAGTCGCAGGGGGTCGAGATCGCCGAAATTGCGACCAAAACCAAAATCGCGGCGGCGCATTTGCGCGCCATCGAACAGGACGCCTTCGAACAGCTCCCCGCACTCGTCTACACGCGCGGCTTCGTCCAGGAGCTCGCCAAGTGTCTGCGGCTCGACCCCTCCCAGGTCGCCAGGACGTACTTGAAGCGCATGCGCGACACCCTCGCGCTTTCCGGACGAACGTCTCTTTGAATCGCACGCGCGATCAAGGCAACGGCAGCGACCTCTACTTCTCGGCTTGCCTCGGCCTCGGCGCCCTCTTGCCCCGCTTGTACGTCGCCATCGCTTGGCCGCGCGAGCCGGTGTGGGACGGTCACTACTACGACTTCGGCGCGCGCCGAATCGCCGCCGGTTACGGCTATTCCGACGGCATCGGCGGCTGGCACCCGTGGTGCCATTGGCCGGTCGGCTACAGCGGCGTGCTCGCCGCCGCGTACCGCGCGTTCGGCTCGGGACCGCACGTAGCCACTCTTTTGAACGCCGTCATCGGCGCGCTCTTGGCGGTCCTCACGCATCGCCTGGCGCGCTACGAGCTTTCGCCGGTGCGCGCGCGCGTGGCAGGCTTGCTCTGCGCGCTTCACCCCGGTCTCATCGCCTACGCCGCTCTCGTGATGACCGAATCGCTGTCGGCGCTGGTCCTCGTCCTGGCCGGGTTTCTTTGGGTGCGTGACCAGCACCGCCATGCGCGGCGCGGCGCGGTCCTCTTCGGGCTCACCATCGGGGCCGGCGCGCTCGTGCATCCGAGCTTTCTCGTTTATGCGCCGGCCATTGTCGTTCTTTCCGGCGACACGTTGGCTCGCTCGCTGCGACGGTCGAACTTGCCAAAAGCGCTGACCTCGGGCGCCATCGCCACCGCCTGCGCGTTCGTACCCGTCTTGCCCTGGACGCTGCGCAATTGCCGCGTGATGGATCGCTGCACCCTTCTCTCTACCAATGGCGGCTGGAACCTCGCCATCGGTTCCTTCGCGCGCGCGACCGGGCGCTTCGAGACGCTACGCGCGTCCGATGGATGCGCCGTCGTCTCCGGACAAGTGCAGCAGGACGAATGCTGGCGCGATCTCGCGCTCGCCACCATCAAAAGCGATTTCGGGCGCTGGCTCGGACTCGTCCCCAAAAAGCTCGGCTTCACGTTCGACCATGAATCCTTTCCCGTCGAATACCTGCACGAAGCTGACCCCGATCGCTGGTCGGAAGATCGCCGGCGGCGCGGCCGCGCGTTGCTGACCGGGGCCCATCGCGTCTGGCTCACGTCGGCCGCGCTCGGCGTCGCGCCGGTGCTCGGCGCGGCACGCGCGGTCGTCGCCGCGGCACGCCGCAGTCTTTCCGCATTGACGACGGGTCGCGTCACCATCCTCGTTTCCACCGCCGTGCTCGCCCTCGTGGCGCTCGTGGCGTGGACCAGCGATAGCTCACCCTTCTATCTCCTCGCGATCGCAATGACGTTCGTCGGCTGGCTCAACAGCACGGCCGCCGGTCCCGTGACGCGCTGGGCGCTCTTCTGCCTGGCCGCTACCATCGTCACGCATGCCGTGTTCTTCGGCGAGGACCGCTACCACATCGTGCTCGTCCCTCTGTTGTGCGTCCTTTCGGCGCGCGCCTTCGCAGGACATGCCGAAGACACCTTCAATGCCCCACACGACCGAAAGACGGCACCTACGCAAGGCGAAGAGCTGCGGTAGTCTTGGAGCAGTCGATGGGGTCACCAATCAAGGAACCGACGACGCCACAGAGCTTCGTCTCGGGCGCGCGCGCGGGCGGCAAGGAAGAGCTGCGCGCGAATTTGCTCAAGCCATACCTGCTGCGCTTGCGCTCGGTGAAAGACGACGGCGCCGTGCGCGCGCTGATGACGCTCGCCGGAATCCCGCTCAGCGTCATCGACGACGAGACGGGATGGGTCTCGGTGGTGGCCGCGCGGCGCGCTCTCGGTGCGATCGAAGAAGCTCTCGGTGCGGGCGCGCTCACGCGGCGCGACAGCTGGCTCACGCACCCCGAGAACCTCGGCACGTACGTGCGCATGCTGCGCACCGCGGCCAAACCGATCGATGCCTACCGCTACCTCGCGCAAAACCCCGATCAAGCCAGCCGCATCGGTTCCTACGACATCACCGAGATCACGCCGCTCTCCGTGCGCATGACCTACCACTTGCGCGACGAAGCCGAGGAAGTGCAGCGCCATCGTCTGTTCTGTGACGCGCGCGAAGGCGAGCTCACGGCGTTGCCGCGCTTCTGGGGATTGACCGACGCTGCCCTCGAGCACGAGAGCTGTCTCGCCAAAGGCGATCCCGCTTGTACGTACCTCGTGACCTGGAAAGCATTCACCTCGCCTTTCAGCCCGTACTTGGCAGGAACGACGGGCGCCATCATCTCCGCCGGATCGGTCGCCACGTCGGGCGGGCAGGTGGCCATGGGAATCGCCGCCGGTATCGGCGCCGCGCTGGGAGGCGTCATCGGCGCGCTCTCCAACCGTCTCCACCGCGACCGCGCCGCGCGCACACTCGACAAACACCGCATCGCCGCGCTCGAACGCGGACTCTCGTTGCGCGGAGAATCGTCCGCCGCGCCCGGCGATTTAGCGGGCACGGTGCTGGGGGGGAAATATCGCATCACGAACAAGATCGGCTCGGGCGGGATCGGCGTCGTCTATGCCGCCGAGCACATCGCCCTCGGATCGCAGGTCGCCATCAAGGTGCTGCGAGGTGCCGCGGCCAAAGACGCCGCCGAGATCGCTCGACTTCGGCGCGAAGCGCAGGTGCAAGTGACGATCGAGCACCCCAACGTGGTGCGCACCCTCGACCTCGATCAAATGCCGGATGGAAGCATCTATGTCGTCATGGAGCTTTTGCGCGGCATCAGCCTGGCCGACAAATTGGCCCGCACCGGTATCGTCGCGCCCGGCTTTGCTTTGCCCATTTTCATCCAAGTCTGTCGCGCGCTGCGCGCTGCGCACGAAAAAGGCATCGTTCATCGCGACTTGAAACCGGGCAATGTCTTTCTCTGCGATGACGGCATGGCCAAGGTGCTCGATTTCGGCATGTCCAAATTCGCCTCGGCGGAGAGCCTCACCCAGGAGGGGTACACGCTGGGTACACCCGAATACATGGCGCCCGAGCAATGCATCGGAGCCACGGTCGAACCGCGCACCGATCTCTACGCGTTCGGGGTCCTCATGTACGAGGCGCTGACGGGCGAGCTTCCCATCGTCGCACGCACGCGCCGAGAGCTGCTCGAGCTGCACCAGCGTCAGATCCCCCCTACCCTCCGTCAGCGCCGTCCCGATCTCGAAATTCCGGAAAGCCTCGACCAAGTCGTCATGAAAACCCTGCGCAAACACGTGGAAGAACGCCCCCGGGGGGCGCGCGAGCTGGAAGCGCTCCTGACTGCAATTCCGGAGGACGGGCTGGTTCGCTCCTACCCGCCCGGAACCGCGAAAACCAAGAGCTGGCCTTCCGCACGCTGGACCCGCAAATACAAGTAACGGCCTTGTAAAGAGGGCAGCGCGCGTAGCGTCTCCCGTACCGCCGGTCGGATCAACGCGCATCTGCGGCAGTCGAGCCGAGGCAACAACCCCGACCCGCCCGCGACCGTTGTCCGAATGTGGGCAAACGCCTGGGCGGATCCGACCAATCTGTGATGCAGTTCCAGCGGAGTTTCGTCCGAAATCCGGTACTGAAGACTTTTTTCGTACGGTCTGTAGGGAGGCGTGCTCGCGACACCGGGGAAGAGCTGGGGCTTATTTGCCTCGCATTACAACTGCTGAATCTGGCGCGACAATTGCGCTGCTCGATCGTCCTCTGATCATGGCTTCCGATTTCAGCGGCGATAGTTCACGGTGCACCACGGCGACGCCGATTCTCGGCAACAGCGATTCGATACGCGAGGTGCGCCGCCTCGCCGGCGTGGCAGCCGGAACCGACGGCGACGTCCTCATCACCGGCGATACAGGCACTGGCAAGGCGCACGTCGCGCGATCCATTCACGACCAGAGCGGCCGACCCGGGCCCTTTCTCTGCGTGGATGGAGCGTCGCCGGCAGGTGCGCTCGACACGGAGCTGTTCGGTCCCAAGCCGCCCGGCACGACCATCTTTCTCCGCGACGTCGCCGCGCTTTCGATGCCGCTGCAAGAGCAGCTCAAGGTGCTCCACGAGCATCGCCGCGCGAGCAACGGGCACGCAAAGGGTCCGCTTTCGACGGCACGACTCATCTGCGGCACGTCGCAGGACCTTCCCGCGCTGGTCAGGCAGTATGCTTTCGATGGGTCGCTCTACGAGCGCCTTCTGACGTTCACCATCGAGCTGCCCTCGCTCGATTCGCGGCGCGAAGACATTCCCGTGTTGATCGAGCATTTTTTACGCGTCCTGCGCGAGCAAGCTGACCACCCGGTCGAGCGATTCTCCACCGACGCGGAAGAGGTACTCGTCCGCCGGAGTTGGAAGGGCAACCTGCGCGAACTTTACGATTACGTACGAACGACGGTCGAGCTCAGCTCGGCGAAGGTGATCGAACCGATGGATCTCTGGCTCCCGCGCACGGTCGACGAACCCGGCACCGAATCTTGGGAACTCGGGTATCGCGTGCTTCGCAAGCGCGTGCTTCTCCAATTCGAGGCCGACTTCGTGGCGCGCGTCCTCAAGGCGTCGAGCGGCAACGTCTCGATGGCGGCCCGCATCGCCAAGATCGATCGCAAGCATCTGTGGCGCCTCATCCAACGCACCGGCATCCGTTTGGAACGCTTCGGCAAGGCCCCTTCCCTCGAGCCCCCCAAGTAACGCGCTCGACCTGTCCCCGCGCGAGACCTTTGCTATGGTCGGGGCCATGCGTGGGTCGAAATTCATCGTGGTCATGGCCTTCGCGGCCCTCGTCACGCTCGGCAAGCACGCCGCGGCGTTCACCCACATCGTTCAGAAAACCGAGACGCTCGCGCAGATCGCCGAGCGAACGTACGGCCGTATTCAGTACGAGAGCATCCTCGTGGCGGCCAACGCGCTCGACGCCCAGGGCGGGTCGCCCATCGTTGCCGGACAGCGGCTCGAGATCCCTGCCCTCGATCATCGCATCGTCAACGCTGGCGACACGTGGCCGGTCCTCGCCCTGGCGCTGCTCGGCGACTCCGATCGCGCCACTGTCTTCGCCCGCGCTAACGGCTCGATGCCGTGGATCGCGCCCCCCGAGGGGGCGGAGATCGTCGTTCCTTACAACCTCCGGTACATCGCGACGGAGAAAGACAACATCGTCACCATCGCCCAGAAGTTCACGGAAAAAGAGAAGGCGTGGATGCTCGATCAGTACAATAAGCTGAAGGGCCAGCCGATCCGCCGCGGCGACGAAGTCCTCATCCCGCTCACCAATTTGCCCCTCACCGAAGCGGGCAGAGCCGAAGCGATGGCCGCCGATACCGCGACGCGCACGCAGGCGCACGGGGCAACGCGCGAGGCGCAGCGCAGAGTGGACCTCGACATGCCCGTGCTGCTGGCCGACGTGCGCGGCGGGCGCTACGTCGACGCGGTGACGCGCGGCGGGAAACTGCTCGGCATGGGCGAGCTCACCAAGGCTCAGCTCGGTTTGATTCATCGCCAGCTGACCGAAGCCTACGCGGCGCTCGATGCGCCGGGATTGGCCGCCGCAGCCTGCGCTTCTTGGCGAGAATACGACCCCCGGGCCCGCCTCGACGCGGTCATGCTTTCACCGAAGATCATGACCGCTTGCACCAAAGGTCAGCCCTGAGCATTTGAACGCGAGCCAACTTTTGCCGCGGGAGTGCTAAGACTGCCAGCGTGGCGACGCCGCTGCGCTCAATCGACTGGGGAAGCATCGCGCCGCTCCGTTTGCGCGCGCGCGCCCTCGCCGACGGTGTCTACGCGGGGGCGCACCGCAGTCTGCGCCGCGGCCCGGGCGTAGAATTCGGCGGGCATCGCGAGTACGTGCCCGGCGACGATCTACGCTGGCTCGATCATCGGGCCTTGCTCCGCCACGACAAGCTCCTCGTGCGCGAGTTCGAGACCGAGACCGATCGCGGTCTTCGCCTCATCGTCGACGCCAGCGCATCGATGGCCTATCGCGGCTCACAAGCCCCGGCGGCGAAGTTTGCATTCGCGGCGCTTCTGGCGGGCGCGCTGGCGCGCATCGCCCTCGCCAGCGGTGACCCGGTCGGTCTCGAATGGATTGGCGGCACGACGGTGCGACCACTCCCGGCGACCTCCGGAAGAGAAGCGTTCGAGCGCGTGGTGGGGGCGCTCGAATCGGCGTCGACCGGCGGCGATCTGCGTCTCGACGCCGCCGCACTCGACCAAGCTTTCGGCGCCATCGCCCGCCGCGCCAAGCGCGGCACCATCATCGTGCTCCTGTCCGATTTGATCGATTTACCCGACGAAGCGCTCGACCGTTTCGCGGCGCTCGGCCTCGGTGGGCGCGTGCTTCTCGCGGTGCAGGTGCTCGATCACGACGAGCTCACCTTTCCTTTTCAGGGCACGGTGCGATTGCGCGGCTTGGAAGGCGGCGCCGTCGTGGAGACGGATGCCGACGCAACGCGCGAGCGCTATCTCGCCAAGCTCGACGCCATCGCCGAAGAGTGGTCGGCCAAGCTGACCTACCACGGCGGACAGTTCGTGCGCGCGTCGACGTCCGACGATCCCGCCGAGATCGTGCGCCGTGCGGTTTCGGCGGTGGCCGGGCGCTTCACCCACGGCCACGACGCCTGATGACGTTTGCGTACGTGGCAGCGCTCGCGGTCGCGCTCTTGGTGGCGGCCCCTTTCGTCGCGCACCTTCTGCAGCGACGGCGCGCGGACGAACGGGCCTTTCCGCCGGCGAGACTCGTCGCGCCGAGTCCGCCGGTCGCCCGTCGCCGCCGGCACATCGACGACCGCGCGCTCTACGCCGTCCGGACGGCGGCCGTCCTCGCACTGGCGTTGCTCGGCGCGACGCCGTTCGTGCGCTGCTCTTCGCTCGCGCTCGGACGCCAGGGCGGCGCGTCGCTCGCGCTCGCCATCGTGCTCGACGATTCACTCAGCATGCTCGCCGAGGTCGAACAAAAGACGCGCTGGGACCGCGCCCTGCGCGCCGCGGACGAGCTGGTCGACGGCGCGCGTGAGGGCGACGCGATAGGCGTCGTCTTGGCCGGATCTCCGCCGCGCATCGCGCTCGCTCCGACGACCGATCTCGCCGCGGCTCGCAGCGTGGTTCGCTCGCTTTCGCCGTCACATCGCGCGACCGATCTCGAAGGCGCGCTCGAGCTCGCGCATTCCATCGTTCACGGTCTGCCCCAGCCCGATCGCCGCGTGGTGCTCTTGAGCGATCTCTCCGACGGCCATTCCGATGGGCCGCCGCTCGGCGAATCGCGCGAGATTCCGCTGTGGATCCCACTCACGGATCTCGCTAAGCCGGCACCGAACTGCGCCGTGCTGCGCGCCGATCGCCAGCGCGACCGCGCCACCGTGCGCGTCGGATGCTTTCCCGCCGACGCAGGTCGTCAACGCAGCATCGAGGTGTACGCGGGCGACCACGTCGTCGGAAGGACCCCTTTACCTGACGAAGCGGGCGCCATCGACGTAGGCGTCGAGCTCACGGGCGCGAGCGGCGATCTCATGGCGCGCGTCACCGGCAAAGACGCGATCCGTGCCGACGACGCGGCGCCGGTTCTCGCCACCACGGGTGGCCTTTCCATCGCCATCGTTGCCGACCCGGCAGGAGCCAAGCTCGTGACGGGAGGCGCGCCCCCCGTCGAGCAAGCGCTCGCCGCGCTCGCGCTCGACGTTCGCTTGCGACCGCTCCCTCTGGTACCCGATCGACTGGAAGACCTCGCCGGGTTCGCCGGCGTGGTGATCGAAGATCCTCCGGGCTTTACGCCCGAGGCACGGCGATCGCTCACGGCGTGGGTCGATCGAGGGGGCGTGGTGCTTCTCGCGCTCGGTCCGCACGCACCCCTCGCCCCGCTCGGCGCCAATTTCGAGCCGCTCGTCCCGGGCTCGATCGGCTGGGGTCCGTCGCCCGCGCCCGGACTCGACGACAAGGCGTCTGTTCTATTCGGGTCGGCGGCTGCGGGACTCGTCGATTTTCGCCCGCGCGGCCGAGCAACGATCGACCCGAGTCTGCTGGGGAGCGCCGCCCAGGTGACCGCGCGCTGGAAGGACGGCGCGCCGTGGCTCATCGAGCGCCCGGTCGGGCGGGGGTACGTCTTCGTGCTCACCGTACCCACGTCACCGGACGAGAGCGATCTCGCTCTGCGGCCCGCCTTTTTGATGCTCCTCGACCGCGTCGTCGATGCCACCCGCACGCGCAACGGCGCCTACCGCATCACCGTAGGCGAAGCATGGACGTTCGAAGGGGCCAAATCCCTCCAAGTGGTCGGCCCAGAAAAAAACAAGCTTCCGATCACCGACGAACCCACGCGCAAGGTCGTCGTGCCCGACCGCATTGGCACCTACGAGCTCGGCCTCGATGGCGACAAGCTCACCCGGGTCGTCGCGGCGTCGGAGAAAGAGGTCGATCAGCGCCCGCGGCGCGTCAGCCCGGATACGCGCGCGTCCTCGCTGGGCGACACACGCGCCAAAATCGATCTGTCGCCCTACCTCGCGATCGGGCTCCTGGCGCTCCTCGTCGGCGAGCTCGCGCTTCGCCTCCGGGCGCGACGCGCGTCGTCGGTCGATGCCGAGCGCGCCGCACCCGTCGCGTAAGTCGTCGCGAGCGCGCGCCGCCGCGCGATCACGGCGTGCCCCGGAAGGGCTCTCTTTGGAGTACCGTACACGAGCCGAGAGCACCGCCTTGCCCCCCTACCTCGCCGCCGCCCTGGGCGCGACGTTCGCGCTCACGCTTTCCTGCCGATCGGCGGGACCGTACGGGTACAGCCGTGTCTACGCTCCGACCCGGGACGAAGCACAAGCCGTGACCGGCAAATCCGAGCTCGATGCGCGAGGCCTCCAGCGCTCGCCCGACCAGCGCAACCGCGCCTATTGGGCGTTCGGGGTCGTCACGCATCGCAGCACCGGGCCCGGCGGCGCCGCTTATGTCGCGCTC
>Ga0193706_1001253_pt1 | contig 11657 bp, 15 predicted proteins | sample U3c1metaG_FD_160130 | JGI IMG/M metagenome (GOLD analysis project Ga0193706, IMG submission 160130) | Soil microbial communities from a riparian zone of the East river system, Colorado, United States - U3c1 | ecosystem: Environmental > Terrestrial > Soil > Riparian zone | place: USA: East River... | reverse complement strand
GAGGAGGAGGCTTCGAAGATGATCGTCAACGGCTTCATCGAGCCGGTCACCAAAGAGCTGCCGATGGAGTACGCGGTCGAGCTGAACCGGCTGATCGAGCTGCAGATGGAGGGTTCAATTGGCTGAGCTGGCGACCGAACCGGCTTGGCTTTCGGAGAGGCGCCAGAACGGCGCCTCTCTCGCGGAGAGCCTGCCGCTGCCGGACCACAAGTCGAAGGGCTGGGAATTCACCGACCTCTCGGGTCTGGATCTCGACTCCTACGAGCAGGCGGACGCCGACGTCGAGGTCAGCGGCGCCGAGGGCGCGACCGTCGTCTCGCTCGCCGAGGCCGTCTCCTCCCACCCTGAGCTACTGCAGGAGCACCTGGGCTCGCTGGTCCCAGTCGAGGATCCCTTCGTCGCCCGCAACGAGGCGGGCTGGCGCGACGGTGTGCTGGTGCACGTGCCGCGCGGCGTCACGGTCACCGAGCCGATCCGGATCGAGGTCCCGGTCGAGCGCGACGGCGCCGCGATCGGCTGGCGCACCCTGATCGTGCTCGAGGAGGGCGCCGAAGCGGAGGTCTGGGAGCACTGGTCATCGCCCAACGACGAGATCGACGGGCTGCTCAACTCGGTCGTCGAGCTGAGTGTCGGCCAGGCCGCCACCCTGCGCTACGTCAACACCCAGGACATCTCCGAGCAGGCCTGGATCTTCGCCACCCAGCGCGCCCAGGTGGAGCGCGACGCCCGGCTCGACTGGGCGGCGCTCGGCTTCGGCTCCGGCCGCGGCAAGGTGCGGATGGAGACCAAGCTGGCCGGGCCGGGCTCCGAGGCACGGGTCACCGGTGGCTACGCCGGCGGCCCCGGCCAGCACCTCGACTACGACACCACCCAGGAGCACGCGGCCCCCAACACCAACTCCGATCTCGCCTTCCGCGGCGTCCTCGCCGCCGGCTCGACGGCGGTCTGGCGCGGCATGATCAAGGTCGACCCCGGCGCCCAGCAGACCGACGCCTTCCAGGAGAGCCGCAACCTGCTGCTCTCGACCGAGGCCCACGCCGACGCGATCCCGGGGCTGGAGATCCTCGCCGACGACGTCCGCTGCACCCACGCCGCGGCGATCGCCCAGATCGACAAGGAGCAGCTCTTCTACCTGACCTCGCGCGGGATCGACCCGGCGGCGGCCAAGACGCTGATCATCGAAGGCTTCCTCGAGTCGCTGGTCGAACGGCTGGCCGCGGGACCGGTGCGGGACGAGATCTCCGCCGCCCTCGAGAAGCGCCTCGCCGAGATCCTCTAGTCCGAGTCCTCGTCCGAGTCCTCCTCGCGCCCGCGGCGCTTTTCAGAAAGCGTCGTCTTGACGATGCCGATGACGACGAAGCCAACCGGCAGGATGTACAAGACCCAGAGGTAGTGACCGATGTGGGCCAGCGGCAGGGTCACGCGTTGGAGACGGAGAGCAGGTAGAGGCCGAAGCAGGTGAAGGCGACCATCACGGCCAGCATCCAGTACTGGGAGCGGGCCGCCTGCCGGTAGTCCGGCCAGTAGACGAGGGCGCGGTCGTGGGCGAGGGTGAGACCGAGGACGTGGCCGACCACCAGGGCGCCGACCTGGACGTACCAGATCGCGTTGGCGCTGAGGATCGTGAAGTCGACGCCACCGGAGGCGGTGCCGAAGAGGTCGGTGGTCGCGGTGCCGAGCGGGTCGGAGAGCAGATAGGTGAACTGGGCCTGCTCCTGGAAGACGAAGAGGCTGAAGTAATGGGCGACGAGGTAGGCGAGCGCGATCGGGATCAGGGTGTGAGCGAAGCCGATCCGCAGCTGGCTCAGCGAGGGTGCCCCGCGCACGGTCCGCATCCCGCGCACCCCGAGCAGATAGACCAGGCCGACCCCGGCGAAGCAGGCCAGCATGAAGATGGTGTCGGTGAGGCGCAGCGAGGCGGTCAGGCCCACCCCACGGTCGACGAACCAGTTGAAGACACTTTCGATAGCCGACTTGAAGGCACCCTCCTGGCCGCCGTCGAAGCTGGTCGAGGCGATCGAGGCGATCACGACCGCGGCCGAGCCGGGCAAGGTCGCGCAGTGCGTGGCGGCGGCCAGCGGGCGGCGGCGGCCGAGCACCCCGCCTCGAACAGCAAAGAGACCGAGCTGGGAGAACATCCCGAAGTAGACGGAGAAGACCTCGCCGCGCTCGCACCACTTCTCTACCCCGAACAGGCCCATCATCGCCAGCGTGTAGACGCTGTAGAAGAGGGCGGCGGTGGCGGCGGTGGCCGGGGCCAGGCCGACGGCGACGCCACCGCTGGAGCCGTAGACGACCTCGAGCCAGACAACGGCGAGGAGGCCGATCGCGGCCGGCCAGCGGCCCAGCTGCTCGGGGTAGGCGAGGTGGGTCGGGCGCTGCCCGGCGATCGCCCGGAAGCCGGCACCGGAGGCCCGGCCGACGGCGCGCCAGGGATTGAGCGGTCGGAAGATGTTGCCGAGCAGGGCGGAGAAAAACGGGAAGCCGAGCCAGGTGGTGACGAAGAGGAAGGTGAGCGCGAAGTTGCGGTCCGGCGCTTCGGTGCCGTGCAGACCGGTGTAGATGGCGACGCCGAGCAGGAAGACACCAAGCAGCCCGCAGAAGACCTGTAGGGGGCGGCTGAGCAACAAGCGCGAGAGCCCCGCCCCGAGGGAGCGCCAGTGCACCTCCTCGAAACGGGGCTGGCGCCAGGCGGCCGAGAGCGCGAAGAAGGAGGCAATCAGGACGATCGACGCTCCCCAGGCGAAGAGCCAAGCCGGTATCGGCAGGTCCTGCCGAGCCACCAGCGCGTGCGCAAACGGCAGCCAGCTCACGGGTTGACCCGCAGATCGATGATCTGCTCTTTGCGTCCCTCTAGCTCGGCCTCGAAGACGCCTTCGATCGTCGCCGGGAAGTCGAAGGCGATCGTGCCTCCGGCTTTGACGTCCTTCATCAGGTCGTAGCCGTGGACGTGGACCTCGTCGGCGACGTCGGACTGCACCTTGAAGTGGATCTGGTCGCCCTTCTTGTAGCTGAGATCTCTGATCCCGCCGACGGGCTTGCCGTTCTTGACGACGATCGTCGGCACGGTGCCGTTGGCGCTATCGCTTTCGTCACCGCTGTCGTCCTTCTTGAGGACGACCAGCAGCACGATCGCAACGACGACCACGGCGATTCCAACCAGCACTCGGGCAGCTTTCGCGTTCATATTCGCTCCTTCAGGCGCGGGTCAATTCCGCGCACGCGTTCGTCTGCGGCCACACCCGTTCCCCTGTTACGCACTCCGTCGCAAAGGAACCACGGACCGCTCTGCGTGAGGGACTAGGCCGCGAGGGGCGGCGGGCGCTGAGCGATCCCGAGGGCGATCAGCAGGCCGCCGCCGGGGGCGAAGGAGCGCGGGGCCTGCGGCAGGCGCGGCCGTTCCACAACGGCCCGTCTCGGGCGCTTCCCAGAGGCGATCCGCTCGGAGAGGCGGACGATCGCCTCACAGCCGGGATAGCGACCGCAGAGCAGGCAGACGAGGAGCGCCAGGAGCGGCACTGCCGGCAGCAGAAAGGCGCCAAGCTCAGCCAAGGCAGCCCAGGATAACGTCCTGGCGTGCTCCCCGGACGCGACAACATCGCCGCTCCCGACCTTCCCGAGGGACTCTCCTGGGTGGGCACGGAGCCGGAGTCGATGCCGGCGCTGACCGCCGGCGGGCCCGCCCTGGTCCACTTTCTCGACTTCGCCCAGCTGAACAGCGTGCGCACCCTGCCCTACCTGGCCGAGTGGTCGCGCCGCTACCGCGAGGCCGGGCTGAGCGTGATCGGCGTCCAGTCCCCCCGCTTCCCCTTCGGCGCCGACGCGGGCGCCGTCGCCGCCGGCCTGGCCGCCCTCGGGGTCGAGTTCCCGGTCGCGATCGACGCCGAGCGCGACCTCTGGAGCGCCTACGGCTGCGAGGGCTGGCCCAGTCTCTTCCTCTGGAGCCTCGGCGGAGCGCTCTCCTGGGTCCACTTCGGCGAGGGCGAATACCTGGCGACCGAGATCGCGATCCAAGCGGAGCTGCGCGAGATAGATGCCCTGCAACCGCTACCCGAGCCGATGGCGCCGCTGCGCCCGACCGACGCCCCCGGCGCCCGGGTGATGGCCCCAACCGCCGAGATCTTCCCCGGCGGCTCCTGGGAGCGGCCCTGGGCCGCCGACGAGGACGGCGAGGACCTGGCGATCGATTATCAGGCAGGCGGCGTCTTCCTGACCGTGGAGGGCAGCGGCGAGGTCGAGGCCGAGATCGACGGCCGCTGGTTGACGCCGATCCCGGTCGGCCCATCCCCCGGCCTCCACGCAATCGCAGAGCACCCGAGCCACGAGGCTCACAGCCTCGTCCTCCGCCCCTCTGCCGGCCTGCGGATCTGGTCGGTCAGCTTCGCCGCCGGCGCGCCCGAGGCAGGCTGCGCCGCAGCGGGCGATGCCGGGATGAGCCGCTCCCGGCCGTCGGGATAGACGACGATGATCGCCTTGTCTCCGTTCCACCATGCTCGAGCTCGATTTTGTGCCCTCGCTCCTCGTCCCCCACGAGGGCTCGAGGCCTACAGCTCACGATTCACCCCCAGGAAGATGTGCGATCTTTGACACTTGGATCCGAGAGCGAACCCCGGGAGGGACGAACGATGATCAGCAAGCTTGATTTCGTCGGCATTCCGTCAACCGACGCCGACAGGTCCCGCGAGTTCTACGTCGAGACGCTCGGCCTGCGCCCCGACCAGAAGTCCGATTACGAGTTCTGGGTCGGCGACACCTGCTTCGGCATCTGGGAGCCGGCGAAAATGGGGATGGAGTTCGCGCCGCAGAAGAACGCCCATCCCGCCCTGCACGTCGACGACGTCGCCGCGACCCGCGCCGAGCTGGAGGCGAAGGGCGTCGAGTTCAACGGCGAGACGATGGATACCGGCGTCTGCCACATGGCCCTGTTCACCGACCCCGACGGCAACGACCTGATGCTGCACAGCCGCTACGCGGATTGAGGCCCCTATAGGGGCCCAAAAGTCCTAAGCGCGGGTCGCCTGTTCCTGCCGAATCTCCTTCGGCAGCATGAAGCGGACGTCCTCGTGGACGGTGCGCAGCTCGGAGACGTCGTCGGCGCCGCGCTCGCGGAAGAAGCCGACCAGGCTCTCGACCAGCTCCTCGGGGGCGCTGGCGCCGGAGGTGATGCCGACCGTCTCGACTCCCGCCAGCCACTCCTCCTCGACCTGGGTGTGGTTGTCGATCAGGTGCGAGGCGGCGCCGTGTTCGCGGGCGACCTCGACCAGGCGGTTGGAGTTGGAGGAGTTGGTCGAGCCGATCACGAGCACCAGGTCGCACTCGCGGGCCAGCTGCTTGACGGCGATCTGGCGGTTGGTCGTCGCGTAACAGATGTCGTCTGACTTGGAGCTGACGATGCCGGGGAACTTGGTCCGCAGGGCGGCGATCACCTCGGCCGTCTCGTCGACCGAGAGCGTGGTCTGGGTGATGAAGGCGACCTTGCCGGGATCGGAGACCTCGAGCGACTCGCCCTCCCCGGCGGTTTCGATCAGGACGATGTTGTCCGGCGCCTCGCCGGTCGTCCCTTCCACCTCCTCGTGGCCGTCGTGGCCGATCATCACGATCGTGTAGCCCGCGGCGGCGAAGCGGCGGGCGGAGACGTGGACCTTGGTGACCAGCGGACAGGTGGCGTCGATCGTGCGCAGGTTGCGGCTGGCGGCGTTGTCGTGAACAGCGGGGGCGACGCCGTGGGCGGAGAAGACGACCATCTCGCCCTCCGGCACCTCGGTCTCCTGCTCGACGAAGATCGCGCCGCGCTTGGCGAGCTCCTCGACCACGTGCTTGTTGTGGACGATCTCCTTGCGCACGTAGACGGGGGCGCCGTGCAGCTCGAGGGCGCGCTCGACCGTCTGCACGGCGCGGTCGACGCCGGCGCAGTAGCCGCGCGGGGCGGCGAGCAGGACGCGCTTGGGAGCGGCGCTGGCGGTACTTGGCATGACTGCAGGGTAGCGGTGGCGAGGTTGCGGCCGCGGGGGCGGGCCGGCCCCGACGGCCGGGCGAAGCTAGCCTTGCGGAGTGCACACCGACGGCCGCCATCTCGACCGCCTGACCGCTGTCGACGCCTCGTTCCTCACCAACGAGAGCTCGACCAGCCACATGCACGTCGGCGCGATCCTGATCTTCGAGGGTCCGCCGCCGAAATACGTCGACCTGGTCGAGCACGTGCGCAGCCGCCTGCGCCTGGTGCCGCGCTTCCGCCAGAAGCTCGTCGTGCCGCCCCTGGAGGCCGGCCGGCCACTCTGGGCGGACGACGTCAACTTCAACCTCAGCTACCACATCCGCCACACCGCGCTGCCTGAGCCGGGCGGCGAGGAGCAGCTGAAGCGGCTGGCCGGACGCGTCTTCTCACAGCAGCTCGACCGCTCCAAGCCGCTCTGGGAGCTGTGGCTGGCGCAGGGCCTGGAGCGCGACCGCTTCGCGATCCTGACCAAGACCCACCACGCGATGGTCGACGGCGTCTCCGGAGTCGACATCGGCACCGTCCTCTTCGACCTCGAGCCAGTGCCGGCACCGGTGGCGATCGAAGACGATTGGGTCCCGCAGCCGGAACCGGGCACCACCGAGCTCGTCGCCCGCGGCATCAGCGATCTCGTGGCGACGCCGATCAAGCTCGCCGAGCGGGCCGTGGAGGCCGTGCGCAACCCGGAGACGACCGCCCGCAAAGCGGTCGAGGCGCTGGAGGGCGTGAGCGAGATCGTCACCGCCTTCGCCGACCCGGCCCCCGACGTGCCCCTGAACCAGCCGATCGGGCCGCACCGGCGCTACGTCTGGGCCCGCTCGGAGCTGGCCACCTTCAAGGAGATCAAGGACGCGCTGGGCGGCACCGTCAACGACGTCGTCCTGGCCGTCGTCACCGGTTCCGTGCGGAGCTGGCTGCAGCGCCGCGGCGTGCGCACCGAGGGGCTGGAGCTGCGGGCGCTGGTGCCGGTCTCGATCCGCAGCGAGGACGAGCGTGGCGATCTGGGCAACCGGATCGCGCTGATGCGTGGGCCGCTGCCCGTCTACGTCGAGGACCCGGTGCGGCGGCTGCGGGTAATCAGCGAGGAGATGGCCGGCCTGAAGCGCTCCAAACAGGCGCTGGGAGCCGAAGTGATCTCCCGCTTCAACGACTTCGCGCCGCCGACCCTGCTCGCCCAGGCCTCGCGGATCAACTTCTCGACCCGGCTCTTCAACCTGATCGTCACCAACGTGCCGGGGCCGCAGATGCCCCTCTACGTGCTGGGCCGGGAGATGGAAGAGGTCTTCCCGGTCGCCTTCCTGCCGGAAAACCACACCATGGCGGTGGCGATCATGAGCTACCACGGCAAGGTCGGCTTCGGCCTGCTCGCCGACTACGACTCGATGGAGGACGTGGAAGCGATCTCCGCAGGCATCACCGACTCGCTCGCCGAGCTGAAGCAGGCGGCCGCTGCCGCCACCGCGCCCGCTTGAGCACCAGCGAGAGCCCAACGACTGAAGGCTTTTGGGGGCTATAGGCCCCACAAAGCTTCGCTCGCCCCGGACAACTGACCATCTACGCTTGATCCGTGCTTCTCCTGGTCATCTTCTTCATCGTCGTTCCGATCGCGGAGCTCTACGTGATCATCCAGGTCGGCCAGGCAATCGGCATCTGGCCGACCCTGGCGCTGCTGCTGGCCGACGCCCTGCTCGGCTCCTTCCTGCTCAAACACCAGGGGCGGGGCGCCTGGCGGCGCTTCAACGAGGCCCTCGCCCAGCGCCGCTTCCCCGGCAAGGAGGTCGCCGACGGGCTGCTGATCGTGGTCGGCGGCACCCTCCTGCTCGCCCCCGGCTTCCTCACCGACATCGTCGGCCTCTTCCTGCTGATCCCGCCGACGCGGGCGATCGCCCGCGGCCTGCTGCGCCGCTTCACCGTCGGGCGCTTCATGGTCGTCGGCATGCCCGGGGGCGGCCCGGGCACCGGCCCACCGGGGGCCGGCCGCGACTACGACTTCGACGTCGAAGCGGAAGAGGTCCCCGTCAACCCCAACGGCCGCGAGCCGGATCGCCAGCTGCCGCGCCGCGACGACGGGTGATCGATCGACCATGCCCCGGTGTGGTCGATGCATCGATCGGCAGTTCGTGCAAACCCACTTGCAGGAATACGGTCGACTATCCCCCGTATTCCTCGTCCCAAGCGCAAAGCACCGGAGGCGCGTGCCGCGTTAGCGGCGTTCGCAATTGAGCATGCCCGCCGGGAGGCGGAGCTGGGACGGGCCGCGGAGGCACTGCGAGCCGACCGCGATCAGGCAATTCGTCAGGCGCACAAGGACGACTTGCCGATGTCGGACATCGCCGACATTCTGTCTCTCACCCACCAGCGCGTTTCGCAGATCGTCCGCAGCTAGCCCCGGCCGCCAGACCTAGTCTTCGTCCTCTTGCTCCTGTGGGTCTTCTCGGCCAATTGGGAACTGCATGATCACCACGCGGGCGATCGTCAGCGCCTCGCCGCTTACCTGAGCCCGTTCCTTGCTCCGACCGTGGGCCTCCAAGACGCTTTCCAAGGCAATTTTCAGAGCTTGAACAACTTCCGTCCACCCGAGCGCGTCCAGTTCTACGGGTGATCGGCTCAGGTGCCTGTCCGGAAGCTCATTGAACCGTCCTTCGGCCGCAGCTCGCCCCGTGTCGTCGGAAATCTGACGGAGAATCGTCGAGACCAGCGGATCGCGGAATTTCGCGTCCACCGCCAGCCATTCCTCCAAGGAGAAGTACTGCCGTTCGGTGGCTCGGTAGATGTGTTCCTTGCGGCCACCGTGCTCCTTGATCTGCACCAGCTTGATCAGCCCGACCTTGAGCAGCACCTTGACGTGGTGGCAGCACAAGCTGAGGCTGACGTTCTCCATCCGCCGGTGCATCCGGACGGGACTGTTCGGACCCTCGGACAGGATGTTGAGGATGTGGGCGCGGATCGGATGCGACTGCGCCTTGAGGATGCGGGAATCGATAAGGGTTGGAGCAGCGGCCTTCGTCGTCACGGTTTCCTCCGGGGGAAAGGTTTATATGGGGCAACTATTCCAGATTCCTTGTCCCAATTGGCCGCTTAGTTTTCCTTAGTGGAATCGGACGCAAGTTGCGAGTATTTCCATAAGTACAGCATTGATCACTGGAAGTGTTTTCATTAAACCGGAGGCGTAAGGGCTCAGGGGCCGCTCGTCGTCATGCCGGGCGCGTCGCCGCCGTGCCCCGTCACGATGGCGCCTGTCCTTGCCCTTGACGTCGTGCCTCCTGAGCCGAAACCCGCTTCGGCAAAGGAGGTGACGACTGTGAAGATGACCACGGCCGATAGGCCATTCCCCGCTACGTCGATCACCAAGGGCGGCTGAGGAACTGGGGGGTCGTCTCGGGGAATCAGGAGGCACCGAGGCGGCCCCTTGCTTATCCCACTAAGCAAGTTTTGGCTAGCGGACTTGCGGTTACCTGGGAAAGATACCTGATCAGTCCAGTCACTCCCCGTAATCAACGAGGCAACCGATATCAGCAATGCAGCCGAGGAAGTCCGACAATTCAACGCGCTCCGGTGAATCCAATCGGCCGCTTCCGGCCCAGCTCGCCCAGGGCCTCGAGCCGCAGACCCGCTTGGCGCTCATGCATGGGCTGCGCCGCCGCATCCTGCGGACGCTCAATCAAGACCGGACCCCTCGAAGCACCCAGGATCTCCGGACGACATTCCCCAGGTCGAGCCTCAGCAGCGTCAGCTACCACGTCTTCGTGCTGGGCGAGTGCGGAATTCTCACGGTCTCCCGTGTCAAGGCGGCCCCTGGAAGCTTCACTCACTTGCTCACCTCGAACGTTGCCGAAGACCCGCAACTCGTAGCGGTCCTGCGGGCGACCGAGTCGCTGGACGATGTTCGGTGACCAACGCGAATGCAGCGCCAAGGCCGCCGACGAAATCGCGCGGCTGGCGAGCCTGTTGAACCATCCTCTTCGGATTCGGCTCATGCTCGCGCTGGCCACCACCGGGCCGAGTAGCGCAACCGTGCTTTCCAATCAACTCGGCGACGTCACGGTCAGCGATTGCCACTACCACCTCACGACGCTGAGAGAGGGAGGCGTCATCAAGCTGGCCCGCTCTCGACCCGTCCGGGGAGCCACTGAACGGGTCTACCGCCTGGCTCCCCGGCCCCGAACCGCCCGGGGCGCGATGCATCTTCGGCACTTCCTTGACGTGGTCATGCCGGCGACGATCGCAGCGGGGAGTGCCCCCGTGGTCGGGGCGCCCGTCAACCAGAGGCACGGCGCATGAGGCTGCGCCTGAGTCGCCGCGTGCCCGGGCCGGCCGCCGCGCATCGCAGCCAGTACGGGCCCCAGGACCCACCGACGATCACATCGGCCCAACGCGATGCCGTCTATCGGCAGATCCTCGACCGACTGAGGGGCGCCGGAGACCTCTCGCTGCTGGTCGAACAGGACGATCTCGGCGCAGCCAGGCGCCTCGCCCGCGAGGTGAGCGACGACCTCCAGCTCGTCCTGGACGCGCTCGGTTGGGGAGAAACCACCAGCGGTGGCGTCGTGGAGCTGGCGCTGCCGGGCGAGCAGTTGAGGCGGACCTTCACCCGCCTTCGCGAGAGAGCGGTCGAACACCGGGAGGCGAGCTCCCAAGGCGCCGTCCCGGCTCCGGGGCCCTACGAGCGCTCGATCATCGTCATCGAGACCTGCAACCGGGTGCTGGCCGTCGTCGGCGAGGACCCGGACGAGGCGCCTTAGAAGCCCAGTGCGAACTTGGCGTCGTCGGTCATCATCTCCGGGGCAGGAATGCAGTAATCCCTGCAATTTGCCATTTTTCTAGTCTCGTGGGGACGGCGGTGGGGACGATCTTTTGAAGACCTCATCCATATAGGGCGCTTCCAGAACCTTGGGGACCTTCACAATGTCTTCGCATCGCTCACCGAGGCCCTTTATGAGGGTCCGGGAACTCGTAGCTGCCAATGCCGATCTGGGGCGGCGTCCAGTCCAGGCCTGCCATCAGGACCGCCGGGCCGACGCAAAGGGCGCCGCAGAGCCGGGCCAGGGTGTCGACCCGAGCGACCCGTTCGCCGCGCTCCAACTGGCCGACGGCGGTGCGGTGCAGGCCCGCCAGGTCGGCAAGCGTTTCCTGGCTGAGGCCGGCCGTGAGGCGCTCGCGGGCGAGGGTCTGGCCGAAGCGCTTGGCGAACTCGGGAGGAGCATAGGAGCGCCGTCGCTGGGATGGGTGGACGTAGTTCACTCCCCCTCCCCTCTCTTGGGTCCCTGGGGTTGGGTGACCTCGGCAAGCTCGAAGCCGCCGCCCTGGCGCCTGGGGGCTCGCCAGCCGATGCCCTCGATTAACTCGTCGAGGCTTGCTTCGAGGGCGGCGGCGAGCTTCAGGACGGTGTCGATGCGGGGGACGCGCAGGCCACGCTCCAACTGGCTCACCTCGGTGCGGTGGACGTCGGCGCGAAAGGCAAGTTCCTCCTGGGAGATGTCGGCGCGGCTGCGAGCGCGCAGGAGGTTATGGCCGAAGCGCTCGGCGATCTCTGGGTAGGCGTCCATCAGGACACGTCCAGGCGCTCGAAGTAGAGCGCAGCGCGGGTCGGCACGACCAGGCCGGCGGCGATGTGGAGGAGGCCGGCGCCGACCAGTTCGCGGATCGCCCGCTCCACGGCGTC